>FWPU01000230.1_pt1 | contig 177194 bp, 171 predicted proteins | sample 2228361 | NCBI WGS metagenome assembly FWPU01 (sample SAMEA103939777, study PRJEB20133) | metagenome | reverse complement strand
AAAAAATTTGAATGTTTTCGGCGTATTGAACGAGAAACAAACAACTGAAAGTGATGTATGGATTAGCAATTTAGAGTTAAACTTTCCAGTATACTATGATACATCAGGTTACATAAAGCAAATTCAAAAAGAACTAGAACAAAATGAATTACCTCTAAAAATACTTACTGATTCAACAGGCAGAGTTCTCTCATATGATGGACCTCATGTAAATATTAACGAACAAGATGAATGGTTTAAAAAAATCAAAAATGAATTTATCTTACTCAGCGATAAGTAAAATCATTATTCGTGTCGCTTTGGGTTCGGTTATGTTAATATCTTTTACTGGAAAAGGATTAAGTGTTGAGGGGTTTGAGAAGGAAATAAAAACACTTCTATTACCTATTGTTGGATTTATGGATGATCACTTCTTTGAAAGGCAAATGATTTATAAATTTATTTTCCCATTTTCCTCATTTATAGCATGGAGTGTTTTGGTTAGTGAATTGTTGATAGGGTTAATGCTGGTTCTTGATTACAAGGTGAAAGTAACATCATTATTTCTTATGATTTTGCTTTGTGTGTTTAGTATTTTATTGACTTTAAACATCTTATATCTAAGCCCTGAATTAAAAACCTGTGGGTGTTTTGGGGTATTGTGGGAAGAGCCACTTTCGTGGTGGAGCGTGATAAGGAACGGCGTGCTGGCGGGGCTGGCGTGGGTGGTGTATCGGGCAGAAACAAGAAAGGGGTGTGAACGCTTTTCTGCTTATATTCATCAACAAAATGTCACTCTGAACATGTAAAGTGAAACTGAGAACAAGATGAAGAAAAACGGCTTAAAAAACGGACTTATCGTTGTCGTGCTATTATTGGTGGCGGGAGTTGCCTACAAAGTTGTTTCAAAAAGCGACGAAGCGACTGCCAAAGAAGAGCGAAATCTTCCTGAAATTCGCATTGAGCCGATTCGCGTGCAAACGGCAACGGTGCGGCGAAAAACGCTCATTCAATCTGTTTCTGCCACAGGCGTTGCCGAAGCCGTTCGCCGTGTTCAAATTTCGGCGCGCGTTTCCGCCGAACTTGTGCGAGTGAATTGCGCCGAAGGACGTTTTTATCGTCGTGGCGATACGCTGATGACGTTCAGCGACAAAGAATTTCGCATCGCATTGCAAGAAGCCAAAGAGGATTACCTCAAAACCCAGAGCGATTACGCAACCCAGCGAAGCGATTACGCCAAACTTGCGTCGTCGGAGCAAATGAAGACGACGCTTGAAAATCGTAAGCGCGAGTTAAAAGAAGCAGAAAAGGCGTTTCGTCAAGGAAAACTATCGGAAATAGAATTTGAGCGAATTAAAGAAGAAGTAGAGTTCGCGGAAATTTTATCAGGCGAAAAGTTAGACGATGTGTTGCGGGCGCGGTCGGGGTTTTCACGAGCAAAAACGCAACTAATGCGCGCTGAATTAAATTTGCAAAATACGGTCGTCCTTGCGCCGTTCGATGGTTTTGTTTCTGGCATAAAAGTCTCGCAAGGGCAATTTGTTACAACCGGGCAACTCTGCATGGAATTTGTAGACCTCTCGCGCATTTTGGTAGAAGTCGGCATTTTAGAAAAAGAAACGCCGTATATTAAGGTTGGCAATCGTGCCAAAGTGAAATTGAGCGCGTTTCCGAAAGATACGCTGTATGGAAATGTAACCGCAGTTAGTCCGACGATTTCTACAGAGACGAAAACGGCAAAAGCCATTATTGAGCTTTCTAATCCACAGTATAAAATTAAGCCCGGCATGTATGCAACAGTTTGGATAGAGGCGGCTCAATTTCAAAACCGCCTTGTTGTGCCGAAGAAAGCAATTGTGGAGCGAGACAGACGAAAAATCGTGTTCGTTGCACAAAAAGAGCCAAACGGGAAAGAATTAGCAAAATGGCACTATGTTCAAACTGGCGAAGAAAATGAGACGGAAGTAGAAATTTTAGAAGGATTGGAAGAAGGCGACGAGGCGATTATAGAAAATAACTTTACGCTTTCTCACGATATGCCGATTTCAACAACACCCTAACTAATGTAGCGATGCATATTGCCGAAGTGTGTCTCAAACGCCCGATTGCGACGATGATGTTTTTTGTTTCAGCGTTGATGATTGGAGGAATCTGCTTTCAGAAGTTAAGCGTGAATTTCCTGCCTGATATTTCAACCCCGCGCCTGACGATTAAAATCGCCTATAAAAATGCCGCGCCCGACGAAATGATGCGGCTTATCACCGTTCCGATTGAAGAGACGATGAACACACTCGTTGGCGTCAAAAATATTCGCTCGCTCACGCGCGAAGGCGTTGCATTCGTTCAAGTCGATTTTTATTGGGGAACGGATATGAACTATGCGTTTATTGACGCACGCGAAAAACTCGATCGCCTCAAAGCACTCTTGCCCAAAGAAGCCGAGCGTCCGACGATTCTACGCATTGACCCTTCCAGCGAGCCGATTATGATGCTCGTCATTTCACCCAAGCCAGAGTCGCTCAATATATTTCGTAGTCCTCCAACAAAATATCAACAATATCAAATTGCAGAAGTTGCAGAAGCACTGATTAAACGGCGTTTAGAACAGCAAGAAGGTGTCGCGCAAGCGAGCGTTTTAGGATCACCTTCGCGCGAAATTCGAATCGTGCTCAATCCCGAATCTATGAACACGCTTGGTCTGACCATTCCCGACGTTGCCCGTGAACTTGCGGGTCAAAATATCATTCTATCGGGCGGAAGCATTCGACAGGGAAACTACCGATTACCGTTGCGATTAGAAGGCACGCTGAAAACTCCAAATGATATTGCGAATGCTATTGTTGGACGCACCAAAGATTCACGCGCGATTTTGCTCAAAGATATTGCAACCGTAAGCGACGATTTTTCCGAACCCAAAGGCGCAACGCTCTTCAACGGCATTGAGACCATTCAAATTGCAATTCGCAAAGAATCCGCCGCCAATACCGTAGAAACAGCCAAGAAGGTCAGAGAAGTTGTAGAAGAGTTAAGAAAAGAATTACCCGCCTACTCGATTGAAGTCGTTTCCGACCAATCGGTTTTTATTCAACGCTCAATTGACGACATTTTAAGCGCGATTTATGTCGGCGCATTGCTTGCATTTCTCGTCTTATTCTTTTTTCTTAATGAACCGCGCTACTCATTTGTGATTGCCGTTACAACGCCGATAGCCATCGTTCTAACATTCATATTTCTCTATATTTTCGGCGTCAACTTAAATATAATTTCGCTTACAGGCATTGCGATTGGAATTGGCATGCTGGGAGACAATGCAATTATCGTTGTTGAAAATGTCTCCCGACTGCGCGACGAAGGCATGGAACGCACGAAGGCAATTATCGAAGGCGTGAAGGAAATTAACCTTGCCGCTGCCGCCTCGACCTTTACTAATGTCGCGATATTCTTGCCCGTAATTTTCACCGACGGTATCGCTCGCGAAATTTTCAGAGACATGGGATTGGCGATGACGTTTTCACTACTGTCATCGCTCTTTATCGCCGTAACGCTCGTGCCAGCACTGCTGAACTTTGGCATTGGTGAAATAACCGTATCGCGTCGGCTCGTGTGGCTTTCTAACATTTCAAATAAAATTCTAACGAAGCGGTTAGAAATTCAGTCGCGATGGATTGCAAGCTATGGAGAGTGGCTAAAATGGATACTTGTGAATCGCGGCAAGGTAATTGCAATTTCAGTCGTGTTGCTCTTCGTCGCACTTGGATTAGGAACGCTGATTCCGTCGGAAATTGTGCCGAAATTAGCGCAGAAGGAATTGCGTATTACGTTCGCGTTTCCAAGCGGCTATCGGCTTCTGGAAATGATAAAGACAACGAAAACACTGACGGAAGCGATTAGAGAAAATAGAAATGTGCGCGCCGTTTTAGCGCAAATCGGGCGAGTATCGGAACAAGAATCTATCTTTTCGCTCGACGAAGCTGGAACAACGCAAACCGCCGTGCTCGACATCTTGCTAAACGAAGAGGCGGACGAATCTAAGACCATTGAAGCGTTGAGACAAATGATTCAACGTGAATCGCAAAAAACGCCGATTCAATTCTCCGTTCAACGCAAGCAAACTACGCTTGAAAAAATTTTTCGTCCTGAAAAAGACGACTTCAAAATCAAACTCATTGGAAATAATCTTTCCGAATTGCAAGAGACTGTCTCTCGCGTAGAAGCGATAGTCAAAGAGATGCCGGGCGTAAAAGATATACGAAGCGGGTTAGAGACATCACGCAACGAACTTTCTGTTGCTTTCAAGCGCGAAGCCCTCGCGCGATACGGTGTTGATGGAGCCACTATTGAGCGCATAATTGAATCTGCAACAGGCGGCTACTCGGCAACTACTGTTTCAGATGTGATTGAGAAAATTTCGCTCACGCTTTATATCGAAAATGAAAGCTTAAAAACGCTTGAAGAACTGCTTTCGGAGCACGTAAGAACAAAGATGGGAGATATAGAACTGCGTGAATTTTTGCACATAGAGCCGAAAATATTTTATAGTGAGCGATTCCGAGAGAACGGAAAAAATCAAATCGTCCTTAAAGCCAACGCGCGTGAAGGCGTTTCAGCAACGAGCCTTTCGGAAGAGATTGAATCAACAATTAAGCAAGCGGGTGTTCTGCCTGCGGGCATACGGGTAGAAGTCGGAGGCGAAAATGAAGAAGTGAAATCGTCGTTCAAAAGTCTATTCATAATTCTCTTGCTTTCGCTTTTATTAGTGTATATGATTTTAGCGGCGGAGTTTGAATCGCTTATCTATCCACTGGTGATTATGCTGACAAGTCCGCTTGCTGTAATCGGTGCAATTCTATTGATGTTAATGACAGGAGAAAGTTACAACGCGCTTTCGCTAATTGGACTGGTGATTATGGTTGGCGCGGTCGATAATGATGCAGTGATTGCAACGGATTTTATTGTAGAACTTCGTCGAAACGGCTATTCAAGAGATGAGGCGATTTTTCTTGGTGTTTCTAAACGCTTGCGCTCGATTGTCATGACAACAGTTACAACAGTCGTTGGAATTATTCCGCTTCTTTTCAACATTGGAAGTGGCTCTGAACTCGGTGCGTCTCTTTCTACGCCGCTCATCGGAGGATTGCTGGCGGCAACGGCATTCACGCTTTTTACGATTCCTGCCGTTTTTACTTATCTTGATGTCTCGACATAATCGTGTAAATTCGTCGTCTGCAAATCGACTCTTGTGGGATATTGCTTACTTATCGTCCATAGTGCTTTTTTCGTTATACAAAATACGCGCATTTAGCACTTCACTATCATAGAAGCACGAAACCCCCGCTTTTGCAAAACGGCTGTTAGCGGTTCGGCTTTTTTACTTCAATACTATTTCTACAAAATTTTCTCTCATTCCAAGGTGTGTCATAACATTTCCTATTCTGTTCATAAATGATTTTGTGGATGAATTAATAAGACTTGCTACATTGAAAAATCGTGTAAAAAAGGTAGCCCAAGGCAATTCAGGGGAGATTATCAGAAAGGATAATGAAATGGCAAGCATATACAGCAATCTGCGCACCGAGCGTCAACATCGAGCGATGGAGCGGAGTTAAGTCAAGAGTGCGAGTCAAGGTAGAGCACGCGATTGGGGGCATCAAGCGATATTTTATTTTGCAGTATAGAAATCGGTTCAAGTTTATGCAGAAGTTAGATGAGGCTCTCCACCTGTGTGCAGGGCTATGGAATATGCGGCGAGGATTTACCGTCAATATCCCTTAAATTAAGCATTTTCAAGGGTAGTAAGTCTAATTATTGTGGTCAAATTGGGTTTTAATTTCTTGCCAATTTTCAGGACACTTAGGACTACTTTCCGAAAGTCGTTTTAAGTTGCTTTCAAAAAGACTTGTTCCTACGGTACAAATTAGTGTATTTCTCATTTTGTTGTTTTTTCGTTTTCAATGTAATGCCCAACTCGTAAATATGCGAAAGTTTTTTGTCGTAATTTTTGAATTGCTTGTCGCAGTTCTTGGATTGTTCTGTCTGTTGGGGTCTTGAACTGGCTAAAATTCGCCACTTTTGTGCATCAAGGTCATCACGAAAAAAGAATGCCCGATTCTTGTCGTCAGAAAGCCATATGAAATTTCTTCGTGAGAAAATTTAAGTCTTGGCGATGAGAGAGAACAGGGTTCGAACGTTGGGGAACGGTGAAGGTTCAGCAGCGTTCGAACCGAATCGCGAGAAGTTTAAGAAAGCCGTCGCGCATTTCCAAACACCGCCGCGCCCCTACGCCTCGCCTGAGCGATCGAAGGTGACAATTCAGGAAAAAAATTGTCGCTTTGGAAACGAAAAAGTCTGAAACATTGCTTTTCGGAATCAGTAGAATGACCGCGAGTCATTTTTTGACCAGAAGTCAATTTTCAAGAACATTTAAGCCAAAAGCATCAATCGGACGCACACGATGAGCATATCAGAACGCAAAGAGCGGGAGCGTGAGCAACGCCGACACGAGATTCTCAAAGCGGCGCAACAGGTCTTCTTCCGCAACGGGTTTGAAAAAACCTCAATGGAGATGATTGCCGAAGAGTGCCAACTCGCCAAAGGCACACTTTACCTTTACTTCAAAAGCAAGGAGGAACTCTACGTCTCGCTCGTCGAAGATGGAATCAGCATTTTGGACAATATGATGAAGGATGTCTCTGAGTCCAAGATGCCCGAGGACGAAAAGTTTTTGGCGTTTGTGAAAGCCTACTTTGACTTTACGGAAACGCACCGAGAACATTTTGCAATTTTCAAAATGATTGACTTTGGTGCACTCAACGGCAAAGTCGACCAAGAAAAGTTGGACGCAATTCAACAAGCACGAGCGGGCGCATTTGAACGCATGGAAAAGGTTGTTCAACGAGCCATTGAGCAAGGTTTTTTCAAAACCAAGCATAAGCCGCGTGAAGTGGTCATGATGGTGTGGGCGGCAACGTTCGGTGCGATTATGATGTGCGCCCACCAACAGTGTCAGCAATTCGAGATGTTTAGAGAAATCGATGCAGAAAAATTCGTGATGCGCATTGCACAAGCACTCATAGAAAGCTTCAAGACGGCAAACACACCTGAACCATCGCTCTCAAAAGAGTTGCCGAACAAGTCGTCAAAAAAGAAAAAGCCGTCTCACTCGGTTTTAACTACTGAACAATAACACTAAACCTAAATAACTACAAAGATGAAAACGGTGAAATGGATTGCAATTACGGGTGCAATTGTTGCGGGAATAATTGCCATACTGCTCAACAACAAAGCCCGAAGCGATGAAAAAGCGCGCATGGGTCAAGAAGTTGAAAAGGCAGTATCCGTGTCGGTCTACGAAGTGAAGCCAAACAACATTGAGCGGCAACTGTCGCTTGTTGGCACAATTGTAGCGAATAACGACGTGGCGATTATTTCAGAAACCGACGGACGCATCACAAAGGTTTATGCAAAAGTCGGCGACTACAAACCCGCTGGGAGCATATTGGTTCAAGTCGACGACGAGCTCAAACTGGCGAACTTCAAATCAGCAGAAGTCAGTTATGAAAAAGCCAAAAAAGATTATGAACGCTATCAATCCTTGATGAAAGACGGCGCGATTTCGGATAATCAGTTGGAGCAAGCACGTCAGGCGTTTCAAGCGGCAGAGGCGCAGTATATTGTTGCTCGTCGCCAATATGAAGACACCAAAATCAAAACACCGATTTCGGGAGTCGTTGCAGCGCGTAATGTCAATGTAGGCACTTACCTCAATAAAGGCGCAGTTGTCGCAAACATCGTGGATATTTCGAAAATGAAGGTCAAAGTCAATGTTGCCGAACAAGACGTCTTCAAACTAAAACAAGGTGATGAAGTTGAAGTACGAACCGACGTCTATCCAAACATCGTCTTCAAAGGAAAAATTGAGACCATCAGTGCCAAAGGCGATGAAGCCCACACCTATCCTGTGGAAATTATGATACTCAACAATAAAGAGAACCCGCTTAGAGCAGGCATGTTTGGACGCGTAATTTTCACCACAATAGGCAAGCGTCAAACCTTAATGATTCCGCGCGAAGCCTTGATTGGAAGCGTCAGAGACGCAAAAGTATTTGTGGCAGATGGCAATGTGGCAAGGTTGCGACATATTGTCGTCGGTGAAGAAGCAGGTCTGTGGTTAGAAGTGCGAGACGGATTAAAAGAAAGTGAAAAAGTTATCGTCAGTGGTCAGAATAATCTCAAAGATGGCTACGCGATTCAGGTGATTCAATAATCGTTCAATAAGTTCAAAACAAATAAAGGAGCAAGAGATGACACCCACGCAACTTTTCGTCAAGCGCCCAACATTGGTCGTGGTATTGTTTGCGTTCTTAAGCGCATTAGGGCTATTTGGATACAGCCAACTCAATTATGAATTATTGCCAAAAATTTCAGCCCCAGTGGTAGTAATTACGACGGCTTACCCTGGTGCATCGCCAAGCGAAGTAGAAACAGGCGTTACGAAAAAAATTGAAGATGCTGTTTCGGGATTAGATAAAGTCGAGAATACTATTGCAACATCGAGCGAAGGAGTTTCATTTGTAACAGTTCAATTTTCGCAAACAGCAAAGCCTGATGTTGCTCTGCAAGACGCACAGCGTAAGGTCAATGAAATTTTAGCACAATTGCCAGATGGGGTTAAAACGCCTGTGCTGTCCAAAACTGCCTTAGACGAACTGCCTGTGATGCGATTGGGTGCCGTCGGCGATATGCCCCCAAGAGAGTTTTATCAACTGGTCAAAGATAAAATTCAACCGCAATTAGCGCGCTTGCCCGGTATAGCACAAATTACCCTCATTGGCGGTGAAGAACGTGAAATTCGCGTCTTTGTGAATGCAGAGCGCCTTAAAACATATGGCTTATCGATTTTGCAAGTCAATCAAGCCATTAAAGCCGCAAATCTGGATTTTCCAACTGGAAATATAAAAGATAAAGATGGGCAGTTTGTGGTGCGCGTTGCAGGTAAATTTAACTCGTTAGAGGATTTGCGCAGTTTGGTTATTGCCCGCACCATGCAAGGAAGCGATATTCGACTCTGCGACGTCGCCGAAGTCGTTGATGGACATAAGGAATACACAAACATCAACCGTATTAATGGCAAAACGTCTATTGGCATTATTATTAGTAAGCAAACTGATGCGAATGCCGTAGAAGTGTGTGCCTTAGTGCGAAATGAGTTAGAAAAACTAAAACAAACTTACGCAGGAATAAACCTCAAATTTGATATTGCGCAAGATGCCTCTACTTTCACCTTAGATGCGGCAAATGCGGTTAAGTTTGATTTAGCCTTAGCAGTATTTTTGGTAGCAATGGTGATGCTGGTGTTCTTGCACAGCATTAGAAACTCGTTCATTGTGATGGTTGCAATTCCCGCCTCGTTGATTTCTACCTTCGGAGTAATGTATATGTTTGGTTTTTCGCTCAACCTGATGACCTTGCTGGCACTTTCGCTTGCCGTTGGCATCTGGGTTGATGATTCTATTGTGGTGTTGGAGAATATCTATCGGCATTTAGAGCAAGGCGAAGATAAAGTAACCGCCGCCGTGCGAGGACGCGAAGAGATTGGATTTACAGCACTTTCAATTACGCTTGTAGATGTCGTGGTGTTTGTCCCATTAGCCCTTACACAAGGGATTATAGGAAATATTATGCGCGAGTTTGCAACAACAATGGCAGTTTCAACGCTGTTTAGTTTGCTTGTCTCCTTTACGATTACGCCCGTTTTAGCATCGCGCATTTCTAAATTAGAGCACATGACGAAAAATACGCTGATGGGACGTTTTGGAATCTGGTTTGAAAGTAAATTTGAACGATTTAGAGAACGTTATGTAGAACTGCTTGCGTGGGCACTAAAAAATCGATGGAAAGTAGGCTTATCGGCAACACTTCTATTTTTGGGCTCATGTTCTCTTTTGCCATTAGGCTTTATTGGCGGTGAGTTTATGCCACAAGCCGACCGAGGCGAATTTTCTGTAGCAGTTGAACTTCACCCAGGCGCAAAACTCGAAGAAACAAATCTCGTTTCCCAGCAAATAGAGCAACTGATACGCGATATTCCAGAAGTAGTCAAAGTGGCGTCAAATGTAGGAGCGTCGAGCGATGGCTTTATTGGACAATCGGCAAATAATATCGCTGATATTGCCGTAACGCTTTTACCCCGAAAAGAACGCGAAAGTCGAGGCATGCGCTCTACAGCAGAAGTCGCACTCTATATTAAAAACGAAACGAAAAAAATTCCGGGCGCAAAAGTGCGCGTTAATGAAATTGGAATTTTTGGCGGCGCAAACGAAACCCCAATTCAATTGGTTGTAAGCGGCGCAGATTACGACAGCGTGATGAAAGGTGCAGAAATTCTTAAAGAAATCGTTAAACGCACCAGAGGCACAACCGATGTGCGCCTTTCAAGCGAATTAGGCAAGCCAGAAACGCGCATTGAAATTGACCGCGCAAAAATGGCTCAATTCGGCTTGACAATTGCCGAAGTTGGCACGGCCTTGCGAATCGCACTCACAGGCGACGACGAAGCTAAATACCGAGAAAATGGAACAGAATACAGCATTCGCGTGCAGTTAGATGAATATGACCGCGCTAAAACCGATAATCTCGGCAACCTTACCTTCATCAATAATCGCGGACAAAAGGTTGAACTTAAACAATTTGCAACCATTTATCAAGCCACAGGACCGACCAAATTGCAACGCCAAGACCGTAACCCGTCAGTGATTGTCTATGCTCAAACCGCAGGCGTAACAAGCGGCACAATCTGGCAGGAAGTCCAAGCCAAACTCAAAGAAACGACCTTGCCAATGGGCGTGAGTATTTCAACTTTGGGTCAGCTCAAAAATCAAGCCGATGGTTTTAGCAGTTTAGGAATTGCTCTACTGGCGGCGATTTTGTTCGTCTATTTAATTATGGTTGCGCTCTACGATTCATATATTCATCCGCTTGTGGTGTTATTTTCAATGCCGCTTGCAGTAGTTGGAGCGTTATTAGCGTTGGCATTAGCCGCAAAATCGCTCAGCGTCTTTACTATTCTGGGCATCATTATGCTGATGGGATTAGTGAGCAAAAATGCAATACTGCTTGTGGATTTTACCAATAAAGCCAGAGAAGACGGTATGAGCACAATCGATGCATTGTTAGAGGCAGGTCGCGAGCGATTGCGTCCAATTCTCATGACAACCTTCACGATGATTTTTGGCATGATGCCAATTGCACTCTCCACAGCGTCTGGAGCAGAATGGAAAACGGGACTGGCGTGGGTGCTCATCGGCGGATTGACCAGCTCCATGTTCCTGACGCTGATTGTGATTCCCGTCGTTTATTTGTGGGTTGACAACATGAGCAACAGCATTCCGATGTTCTTTAAGAAACTCCTGCGACTGCCCAAGCAAAGTGCGTCGCCGGAGTTGAAACCAGAGCCTGTTTCCGTTGAAATGGGCAAAGCCAAAGAAGCTTAATCAAGAGGCTTAACCTTAACTCACCTTACCGCTCAAAACTCGAAAGCCCGTTCTTGCTGTAACGGGCTTTTGTTTAATGTCAATTTCTACGTTAAGGCACATTCAAATTTGAATCGTCCGCCAAAAGCAGTTGTATGACGACGGTTGCACCTTGATTTTTACCCTTACTCTCAATCCAAATACTGCCGCGATGCAACTCGATAATCTGTTTGCAGAGCGCAAGCCCAAGTCCTGTTGAACGCTCTTTGCCGGTTGGAACGGAAGAAAGTTTTTGAAAACGACCAAATGCTTTCTTCAAGTCTTCCTCTGAAAAGCCTTGCCCTTCGTCGCGAATGCGGATTTCCGCCGTTTTTGAATCAAGACGGCACAAACTGACATGAATGTGTTTGTCGAGCGGAGAAAACTTAATGGCATTGTCAATGAGGTTGTGCAAAACTTGTTTGATGCGCGAAGCGTCAATGAGGGCGTTGCAGTTGGCATCAATGTCGGGAATAAGTTTTTGCTGTTTGAGTGAGGCAACGGGTATGTAAGCGGCGATGGCGTGCTCGAGTAATTCGCTTAATGGATAAAGGGTGATGTCTAATTGCAACTTGCGGCTTTCAATAGCGGTGGAGTCAAGCAAATCTTTGACGAGCGAGAGCATGAAATCGGCGGAGCGCGAAATGGTCTCCGCCATTAAGTAGCCTTCTTTCAGGCGGTCTTTGAGTACATCAAGGGAGATGTTTTGGTTATCAGAAACAAAAACCGTCTCTTTAATCAGGTCGGAAAATCCGATAATCGTTTGTAGAGGATTTTTGAGGTCGTGCGAAACGAGCGCGATTAAATCGAGCTTGAATTGATTGGCTTCACGAAGCGAGCGATTGGCGTCTTCAAGTTCAACATTTCGTTGGCGATAGATTTCTGATTCCTTTCTAAATCGCTCTGATTCATAGCGAATTTGCAGTGCGGAAATTTGCTTCTGCTTTTCTTCGCTGAGAAATTTTTCTTTCAGTGCACTTGCACGAGAAAGAGACTCAAAGGCTTGTTTGAATTGCTTTTGCTTGGAATACAAATCGGAAAGCAATGTTAAAGTTTCGCTTTGCTCTTTGAGAAAATTCAGTTTGGCGTAGAGGTCGTTTGCTTTGAGCAAATAGAACTCCGCGTCTTGCAAAAGCGATTCGGCGAGCGAAATCTCGCCAAAGGTTTTGTAACAAAAAGCCAGCGTTTGTTTGTTATCAATTTCTTCGCAGAGGAGTTGGCTTTCGCGCAAATATGACCTTGCTTTGCCAAATGAACGAAGTGCAAAATACTCATTGGCAATGTTTGCAAGAGTAAGCGACGCGCCATATTGATTGGTATCTCTGAGAAAAATCGTGAGAGCGTTTTCGTAATGTTCAAGTGCGAGGAGCGGCTTTCCCAATGTAGAATAAGCGTTGCCGAGATTCATTTCCGAAATCCTTGGTAAAAGTGAAGAGGTGAAACACTCAAATATAACAAGGTCAAGATATTGTATCGTGAGAGAATCGCTCAAAATAAAAAAGGCGATTCGCTATCTGAATCGCCTTGAAGAAATATAGAATAGAAGAGCAGTTTAGACTTTCGCCTCGAAAGAAAGTTCGAGTTTCTTTTTCTTGGCGGGCTTCATGTCGAAGTTGCTCGTCTTTCTAAACACGGGTTCGACGCATTCGCCTTTGAGGTAGCCTCTGACGTTTTTCTCGTCCATGGCTTTTTTGAGAATCGGAAGCACGTCGCGATACGCGGAAAGCGTGTATTCAACATCTTCGTCGGTGTGTGAAAAACTCATGTTGTGAAAGCCGCCCCAAAGCACGCCGCGCTTAATCATTTCTTGTTGGACGAGCGATTTCATCTCGAGCGGATTGCTACCCTCTCTTGAAGCGAAAGTAACAATGGTGCGTGCATCGTGTCCAACGCAAGCGGTGTAATCCATGCCGAGTTCTTTGGCGATTTGGTTATAGCCTTCGCGCAATTTTTTGCCCTGCGTTGCAAGGTAAGCCGGGACGTTTTTCTCACGCAGTTCTTCAATCGTGGCTTTTGCCGCCGCAAGCGAGAGGGCTTCGCCGCCGAATGTGGTGAAGAAGAAAATGTCTTTCTCGCACAGTTTCATCACGTCGGCGCGACCGCACAAAATCCCAATCGGCATACCATTGGCGACGGCTTTTGAGAAGCACATCAAATCGGCGCGCACGCCAAAGAGTTCTTGTGCGCCACCTAAGGCGAAACGAAAGCCCGTCCACATTTCGTCAAAAATGAGAAGCGTGCCATTTTGGTCGCACACTTCGCGCAGTTTTTGAAGAAATCCATCTTTGGGAAATTCAAACACCATCGGCTCTAAAATGATGCAAGCCGTGTTTTCATCGATGCTGTCAATGACGGATTGAATGTCGTTGTAGTTAATCGTGAAGGATAAATCTTTGACCGCTTCGGGAATGCCCTTATTGCGGTCGGTTACGGCGATATACCAATCGTGCCAGCCGTGATAGCCACAGCAGAGCACTTTTTCACGACCAGTGTAAGCACGCGCTAAACGCACAGCGGCAGAGGTAACATCGCACCCCGTTTTGCTGTAGCGCACCATTTCCACATTTGGCACAACCTCGCGAATGAGTTCGGCAACTTCGACTTCAAGCGGATGCACCAGCGAGAACGTGATGCCGTCGGCAAGTTGCGCTTTAATGGCGTTATCGACTTTCTCGTAGCAATAGCCGAGCGAAAGCGGTCCGATTGCCATTTGGTAATCAATGTATTCGTTTCCGTCGACGTCCCACACATGTGAGCCTTTGCCTCTTACGAGATACATCGGGGCAACGCCTTTGACATACTGCCCCGGACCTTTGGCGAGCGTTTGCGTGTAGGCAGGAATTAAGCCTGTGGCGCGGGCATAGAGTTTTTCAGATTCCGTAATGGTCGGATACGTTTCGTTGAATGCGACTTTGTTCGGCATGTGTTGAAAGTGAAAAGTTGAACGGTGAAAATTACGATTGAAAAATTTGATTGACGGAAAGTTGAAAATCGGCAACCGCAGGCGAAGCGGAGCAGATGTCTTCACCCGTGCAGATTTTGACATCTTTGGGTGAAGTGAAGACACTGACTTTCCGGTGAATCGGCGAAATCAGCCAAACGCACTGCACGCCGGCAGAGAAATACTCTTCTAATTTTTGGTCGTAGTAACTCACTTTGTCCGATTCAGAGATGAGTTCAATGAGAAATGAAGCAACGGGCGGTTTTCCTTCGCGCGCTTCGTCAATTTGGGCTTTCGTAAAGAAGGAAATATCTGGTATGCGATACTTGCCTTCTGAAACCGGGCAGACGGTTTCTGTGAAAAGCATGTCACCTTCTTCGAAAGAAGAAGTTGCATGAAAGGCTTGCAAAAGATTTTTCAAGATGTAAAGTTCAGATGGTTTTATCATTTTTTCCCTCGCTTCCAGAAAGCCATTATTCCACTCGTATTTGAAGCCGTCTTCGGGTTTGAAATCCATGAAGCGTTCGAGCGGCATTTTTTTGCCGTTGTATTTCGGCTTTGGAGCGCGTTTTCGGGTAAGCACATCGTGTGTTGCCATAGTGGTTCAGATTTATGAGTTATGAGCCCAGTTCAGCCTTGAAGAAAGCGAGCGTTTTGTTCCACGCGTCCAGTGCGGCTTGGGCGTTATAGACTTCTGGGCGTGTGTCGTTGAAGAAAGCGTGCGTCGTGTTCGGATAGGTGTGGAACTCGTAGCGTTTGCCAGCGGCTTTGAGTTTGGCTTCTAAATCGCGCACCACATCGGCATTAACGAAATCGTCTTTTTCGGCGAAGATGCCTAAAACGGGTGCATTGAGCTTGGTGAAGTCGGGCTTGACCGCAGGATGAACGCCGTAGAAATCCACACAGGCACCAATGTTGTCGTTGAGCGTAGCGGCAAAGAGCGACAGTTGACCGCCCATGCAGAACCCAACTGTTCCAACTTTCTTTGAAGAGACGGCTTCATGCGAGAGCAGAAAGTCAATCGCGCCGCGCAGTTTTTTTTCTGCGTCGCCGATGTTGAGTGCCATGAACAGTTTGCCGGCTTCGTCGGGCGATTTGGTTGTTGCGCCGTCATACATATCGGGTGCAAGAGCCGTGAAGCCTGCGCGGGCGAATCGGTCGCAGACATTTTTAATGTGGTCGACTAAGCCCCACCATTCTTGTAAGACGATAACCCCAATGCCTTTGCCTGATGTTGCTTTGGCAAGATAGCCTTGCGCCGTTGCGCCATTGGCTTTGAAGGAAACCATTTGACCCAGTTCGCTCATCGTTGTTTGAAAAAGGTTTAAGGTTTTGGAATGCTGTGATATAGTTCAAACTCTTATTTCATGCTTGCCGATTATGACAAGGCGTTCAATACTTTATCCGCGATTTGTTTGCCTGTAAAGCCTTCGTATTCCAGAACTCTATCAAGCAGAGCAGGTTTGAACCATTTGTGTTCAAGCGCAATCGGAAGCACATTGCCTGTGAGTTTATGTTTGAGAAGCAGTTCGGCAACGATGCTGTAAAGTCCGCCCGTCAGGAAATGGTCTTCAAGCGTTACGACGAGTCGACATTCTTTGACTGCACTCAACACTGCCGCTTCATCAATCGGTTTGGGCATACGGATATTGACGAGGCGAACCGATGTGCCTTGTGCTTCCAAAATCGCTTTGGCTTTAACGGCTTCACGAAGTAAAAAGCCATAGACTAAAATCGCAACATCGTTTCCGTCGGAGAGCGTTTCAGCTTTGCCAATTTCAAACGGCGCAAGGTGCGAAATCGGTGCAGGGTGCGGATTGTGCCTGATATAGCACGGTGCGGGATATTCCGCCAATACTTTCATGCCGCTTGCGAGTTCTTCGGCGTCGCTCGGGCAGAAGACCATCACATTTGGCAAAGTGCGCATCAAGGCGACGTCTTCAATCGCTTGGTGCGTCGGACCATTGGCGTCGGAAAGAAACCCGGGGACGCCGCCGACCATTTTCACTGGTAGATTCGGAATTGCGACGTCGTCGCGAATGAATTCATATGCGCGAAAGATGAGAAAGGTTGCCAACGCGTGTGTAATCGGCATTCGACCGCGAAGTGCTAAGCCTGCCGCCATGCCAATCAACGTTTGCTCGCAAATGCCGACATCAATAAATCGTTTGCCCAAATGCGGCGGTAAGTTGCGAATTGCGGCACGGTTTTCTGCCGTCATCACGACGAGTTTGTCGCTTTGTTGAGCAAGGTCTTTTAAGATTTCTTCGTAGGTCATAACGAGAAGATGGAATTGAGAAGATGGAATTGAGAAAGTTAAGTTTTTCAATGAGTGAGCGTGTTCAAATAGGCTTGTAACAGACGCTCTACTTCGTCGAGTGTTTCGGCAAGGTCTTTTGTTTCTCCATATTTCAAGTCATTGACAAGTAACAAGTAGTATTCGCACTCGGATGCCGACCCTTGCGCGATGTTGAAAAATCTGGCTTTATCAGCCTTGCTGCTGGTTTCTTAAATCCTTCCGCAATATTCGCCGCGATTGAAACCGCCACCCGCCGAAGTTGTGAAGTGAGTCCATCGCGTTCTGCTTGCGGGAAATGCTCTGAAAGCGCATACACATCTAAAACAAATTGATGCGCTTTTTTTTAAACAATTAAATCTCTGAAACTTTGCGCCGATTTTCTCTCCATTTTTCGGATTCTCTCCATTCTCCATTCTTGCTTATCGCACCATCAGTGTTTCAGAAGTGAGTTCAGCTTGGGCTTCGCCGCGAAGTTCTTTTAGGAGTTGCTCGATTTCTTCGGGCTTGAAGTTGACGAACCATCGGTCGGCGCGTCGCTCGATGCTGGGCAAGCCTTTGCCGCGCACGGTGTCGGCAATGATGATGCTCGGCGCGTCGTTTTGCGGAATCCATCGGAAAGCAGATTCAAGGTCGTTGAAGTCGTGTCCATTCACACGCTTCGTGTTCCAGCCGAAGGCTTCAAACTTTGGCTCGAGCGGTTCAATTGGAATAAGGTCTTCGGTGCGCAGGTTGGCTTGAAACTCGTTGCGGTCGACGATAGCGATGAGGTTATCGAGTTTCAAGGCTTTTGCGACGAGGAAGCCTTCCCACATTGAGCCTTCATTGAGTTCGCCGTCGCCCAAAATCACATAGACTTTGTTTTTGCCGCCGCGCAGTTTGATGTCATAAGCAATGCCCATTGAGACCGAAAGCAAGTGCCCAAGCGAGCCTGAATGAAACTCAATGCCCGTTACGGCGCGATTCGGATGCCAATAAATCGAGTCGTTGGTGTAAAGATGATTCTTCAAGCGTTCGCGCTCAATAAAGCCCAGTTCGGCAAGCGTGCCGTAGAGCGCGGGAACGTCGTGCCCTTTGGAAAGCAGAAGATAATTGCGGTTTTCGTCTTGAACCTTGTCGGGCGTGAGACCTAAAACTTCTTTGTAGAGATAGACGATGAGGTCGGCGCAGGAAAGAGACGCACCGATAAAACAGCCACCTTCGCCCGACATTCGGACGATGTGCTCGCGCACTTTGAGCGCAAGACTTTTCAGCTCGAGTTCTTTTTGCTTGTCCATAAGATTAAAAAGTTGAAAATGAAACGGGCAAAGTTACACGTTTGCAGAGGATTTATTCAGGCAACTGCTTGGACAGCCAAATGATGGGAAAGGAATTGACGATGACGCTCGGAGATTCAACCAACGGCTTAATGGCTTTGGCAATTTCGGCGCGTTTTTTGGACTTGCGTTTGCCGTCGGGAAGCATTTCGCATTCAAAGAAATCAACGAACAATTTGACGAACTTTTTTTCCTCGAGCAGTTCAAGATTTTTCGCGCGCTGAAATCGCTTGTGAAAATTTTTGGCTTCGCGATGGGCGTCTTCAAGCGCCCGCGTTGATAGTGAATGATGGAAGCGGCGTATCGGCATAAGTGATGCGTATCTTCTCGGCAATCGCTTGATGACGTCGGCAGAAGTTCGGCGGCGCGTAGCGGCTCGTTGAGAAAAAGATACGCGTAGGCTTTCATCACAAGCCGTTCATGATGAAATTGAGATCATCACAGGCACTACATTCAATCTCAATGTGACGAGCTACGGACAAGTTGGCGGACGCATTCAAGGGAACTATACCGGCACGCTCCGACAAGTCATTGGAGACAAAGGCGGCTTAGGAAACACGACTATCACGATTACGGGAAATTTCAATATCCAACGGCTACCAGATGGTACTGATGTTGGAGGCGACAGAGCGATTAAGCCGTTTTCATTGAAGGAAATGCAGAACAATTTGATTATTTTTGCGCCACTGATGCAATTCCAACACTCAAAAAAATAATATCAAAACAATAGCCATGACGAAAAAAAGAATCACCTTTGCGGCAATCGCGCTGATTGCGCTCTCGCTTGTAACCACAGAAGCCAATGCTCAGATTAAAGCAGAAGCAATGGCGGGATATGGTTTCAAAGATGGTTACAATTTTGGCTTCGGTGCTCGAGCCGGTAAAGACGGCTTGATTGAATCGCAGAAGCAACTTTACATCGGCGGTGTGTTCGCCTACCACTTGGGTAAAGAACAGGCTGGAGTGTCCGTCAATCTCTGGTATGCAGGTGGAGATATCGGCTACAACATTCCGTTGGAAGGACAGTCCTTTACACTTCGCGCGTCTTCATATGTAGGGATTGCGAATGTGTCCTCTTCATTTACGGCACCAGCAAATCCATTTCTTCCCGGAGGCGGTGGCACACAAACCAGTTCTAGTTCTAGCTCTGAATTCATGATTGCGCCTGGAGCGACAGCTTTTTTCTCAATCGGTAGTGACCTCACTTTCGGTGCAGATGCGCGGTTTTTCATCATCAGCAATGCGAATGCATTCGTGATTAACGCGACGATTGGGAAGAGTTTTTAAGAAGCGCAAGGTAAGTTGTGGCAAAGAAAGGGCGGCGGCAAGTCGCCCTTTTTTGTTCGAGTTTGTTTGAGCGAAGGGATATTGTAATTTCGCAAAAGCAAATCACCAATGACACAACGCGCCACATACCCAACAGTCGTATCACCGCGACGGCATCGAGTTCGAAAATGTCAATCCAATTGCCAAATCAACTATGTCCAAGATTCTTTTTGAGGCACTCACATTCGATGATGTGTTGCTTGTTCCTGCGCGCTCGGCGGTTTTGCCACGTGAAGCCGATGTTCGCACTCGTCTAACGAAAACGATTGTGCTAAATGTGCCTCTGCTTTCGGCGGCGATGGATACGGTGTCGGAATCCGAAATGGCAATTGCGCTTGCTCGCGAAGGCGGCATGAGCGTGATTCATAAAAATTTGACGATTGAACGCCAAGCCTCCGAAGTCGACCGCGTCAAACGCTCGGAAAGTGGCATGATTAAAAACCCAATTACGCTCACCGAAGACGCGACCGTCAAAGAGGCACTCGAACTGATGGCACGCTACTCGATTTCAGGCATTCCTGTGGTCGAAAACGGGGCGGAAAATCTTCACAGCAAAAAATTGCGCGGCATCATCACCAATCGCGATTTGCGCTTCAAGCCCGACCTTCATCAAAAAATTTCCGACATTATGACGCGGGAAAACCTCATCACCGCCGAAGTCGGCACCACGCTCGAGGAAGCCGAAGAAATTTTGCAACACCACAAAATCGAAAAACTGCTCATCGTCGATAAAGAGGGCAACTTACAAGGACTGATTACGTTCAAGGATATTCAGAAGAAGAAAAAATTTCCGAATGCGTGTAAAGACGAGCAAGGGCGATTGCGCGTGGCGGCGGCGGTTGGAATTAAAGCCAATACGCTGGCGCGCGTTGAAGCCCTCGTCGCGGCGGGCGTCGATGCCGTCGTCGTCGATACGGCGCATGGGCACAGCGAAGCCGTCTTGAAGATGGTCGAAGCAATTCGCAAACAGTTTCCAACATTAGCCATTGTGGCTGGGAATGTAGCGACGGCGGAAGGCGTGCGCGATTTGGTGCTTGCCGGTGCGGATTGCGTCAAGGTCGGCATCGGTCCCGGAAGCATCTGCACGACGCGCATCGTGGCGGGCGTTGGCGTGCCGCAACTTTCCGCCATCATGAACTGCTATGAAGAAGCCACTAAAACCAACACGCCGATAATTGCTGACGGTGGCATCAAGTATTCAGGCGACCTTGTCAAAGCCATTGCCGCCGGTGCCGATAGCGTCATGATTGGCAGTCTCTTTGCCGGCGTAGATGAATCGCCTGGCGAAACAATTTTGTATGAAGGCAGAAAGTTCAAATCGTATCGCGGCATGGGCAGTCTGGGTGCAATGAGCGAAGCCGAAGGCTCGAGCGACCGCTACTTTCAAGATGCCGAAGACGACGTGAAAAAATTCGTGCCCGAAGGCATCGAGGGCAGAGTGCCGTATAAAGGCGCGCTCAGCGAAGTCGTCTATCAACTCATCGGCGGCTTGCGTGCGGCGATGGGCTACGCCGGCGCGAAAACCATTGAAGACCTGAAAACCAAAACGAAGTTCGTCAAAATCACTAACGCCGGCTTGCGCGAATCGCATCCGCACAGCGTCTTCATTACCAAAGAAGCCCCGAATTATTCGCTAAACAGTTGAGCATGAAAGATTATCAAGAACGCACATACCTTTCGGTTGTTGAGGCGGCAAAGTATTTGAATCTCTCGGTCAAACGAGTGGAGCGGCTGATTGAAAGCGGTAAGCTCAAAGTCAAACTTGCGGCAAGCGGTCAGCGGCGATTTTCGCTGTCAGATTTGCAACGCCTGAACTCCGAAGTGCAAAAAAGCAAGCGTGAGCCGACCAAACCCGCAAGAGTCAATACGATGGCTGTCGGGGAAACCACGCAAACCGTCGTCGTCGGCAGCTCAACCGAAATGAAGGAAGTCGCCGAAGCATCGATGCATTTGATTGTAACCTCGCCGCCATATTTCAACGCGAAAATGTATGCGCGTGAGCCGATTGAAAACAACTTGGGCGACGTGCATGACATCGACGAATGGTTCGAAAAAATTGGTCAGGTTTGGCGCGAGTGTTTTCGGGTGTTGCAACCGGGACGAAAATTGTTCATCAACATCATGAACTTGCCCGTGCGTTTAGATGGTGGTGGTTATCGCACGCTCAATCTCGTCGGCAGAACGATTGACCTTTGCGAAGAAATCGGCTTCATTTTCAAGCGCGACATTGTTTGGCACAAAACCAATGGCGTGCGCGCACACTTCGGCACATATCCTTTTCCCGGCGGCATTCTCATCAACAACATGCACGAGTTTATTTTGGAATTTGATAAGCAACAAAAACTCGGCGCAAATAAATACGGTCATCTCACCAAAGCACAAAAGGAGCAATCCAAATTAGATAAGGAGTTTTGGCTGAGCATCAAGAATAGCGATGTATGGCTGATGAAACCCGAAAAGAGCGGACAGCACCGCACGCATGTGGCACCGTTTCCGAAAGAGTTGCCCCGACGGCTTATTAAGGCATTTAGTTATGTGGGCGAGACGGTTTTAGACCCGTTTTTAGGTTCTGGCACAACATGTGTGGTGGCGGCAGAGTTAGGGCGCAACGGCATTGGCTATGAACTCAATCCCGAAATTGCGCGTGATGCGCTGGGCGAAATCGGGGCACTTCAATTAACGATGTTTTCAAACCAAACCATAAACCGATGAATCTCTTAGTTGAAATCGATAAAACCCTCTTGCGTCTTTCAAACGCATTGGACAAACTCAATCGCGACGACCTTGAATACGAAGAATCCGAAGGCAAACTCACCATTGAATTTGAAGACGGCGTGAAATTCATCATCAGCAGACAAAGCGCGACCAATCAAATCTGGCTTGCCGAGCCAAACGGCGGCTGGAAATTTGATTTCAAAGATGGACAATGGATTTGCGATAAGCGCGGCATCACGCTTGAAAAAGCCTTGTCTGACCTCATCTCGCAAAAACTCGGCGAACCCGTTACACTCTAAATGAACATCTATCCGATTGCTTTCGAGCGTCTTTCACAAAACGGCAAACGCTTTCCCTTGCTTTTTGTCGATTATGTCTCTCAAAACGAGCGAAGCGAAAAACTTACTGCACAGTTTTTCAACGGCGACTTTCGCAACGCTTTCATCGTGCAAGAAAAACTTGCGTGTCTTGAACGCACAACTTACCCGCGCGAAGAATTAGCAAGGCTTCTTGCCGAACAACAAACGCGCTATGCGCCCTCCTCGAAAACCCTTGAAAACATTGAGCGTTTGAGAAATCCGAAAACCGTCGCGATTCTTACCGGACAGCAAGTCGGCTTATTTTCAGGAAGCCTTTATACGATTTACAAAACGGCGTCTGCGATTGCACTCGCGAAGCGATACAAGCACGAGTTTCCTGATTACGACTTCGTGCCAATCTTCTGGCTGGAAGGCGAAGACCACGATTACGACGAAGTCTCGTCTGTTACATTTCTTGTTGGAAACGAAACGAAAACCTTGCGCTACGACGAAAAAAATTACGCCGAAAGAAAAATGGTCGGGCGCACGCGCCTGTCGGAAGGCATTGAGCCGTTTGTAAGCGAAGTGCTTTCGCTTCTTCCGACAAGCGACTTCAAAGAGGAATTATCGAATCTGATTCACTCCTCTTACAAACAAGGTGAGACGCTCCTGACGGCGTTTGCAAAATTCATGGGCGCGCTTTTCAAAGACGAGGGATTGGTGTTCCTTTCTCCCGACGACGCCAAGTTCAAGTCGCTCGTCAGAGAAGTGTTCATCAAAGAGTATGAGACCTTTCCAAAAAATTCCGAAGAAGTCATTGCGCAAAGTGCGCGCCTTGAAGACGAAGGCTACGAAGCGCAGGCGAAAGTCAAGCCGATAAATTTTTACTGGATTGACGAGCAAGGCAAGCGATGGAATCTGGAAGCGAGCGGTGAAAAGTATTTTCAGTTGAAGCCGTCGCGAGAAGAAGTGCTCAAAACCGCATTGCTGGAAACGGTTTACAACGCGCCTGAAAAGTTAAGCCCGAACGTCGTCTTGCGTCCGATTGTGCAAGATAAAGCCTTGCCGACGCTTGCCTACGTGGCTGGACCGAGCGAAGTGGCGTATTGGGCGCAACTCAAACGCGCTTATCAATTTTTCAATATTGAAATGCCGCTCGTTGTGCCGCGTGCAAGCCTGACGATGGTCGATCCGAAAATCTCAAAAGTATTTGAAAAGCTCGGCGGCGAATTTCGCGAAGCGCGATACGAACAATTTTTCTCCGAAAAGGAATCGCTACTCAAAGAATACATCGCAACCCACTCTGAAATCAATCTCGATGGCGTATTTGAAAACATTGAGGCAGAAGTAAAGGCAACCATGCAAACGCTGAATGCAACCCTCAAACTCTTAGACCCGTCGCTATCGCAAACGCTGGAAACCGCACAAGGCAAAATGCTTTTTCAGTTAAGTCAGCTCAAAGAGAAAGCCTTTCGCGCACAAAAGCAAAAGCAGAACGAGTTTTTGAGTCAGATGGAAAAATGCGATGTGAATTTGCTTCCGCTGGGGAAGTTGCAAGAGCGCGTGCTCAATGTGCTTTACGTTCTCAACAAATATGGGCTGTCGTTTGTTCGCTCCGTGCAAGAAGTGATTGAATCAAGCGACTGGACGAAGCACATTGTGGTGGAGTTATGATTGAAGTTGTGTCAAGAGTGATTTGCCGAGAAAGGGGTTGGTGCTGACAAGTCCTTTTCCGAAAAGCGAAGCGGGCTTGCCGTTGTAATCAAAGCACATGCCGCCGGCTTCGGTAACGATGGGCAAGAGCGCGGCAATATCCCAAGGGTTCATTTTGGGGTCAATCATAATGTCGGCGTTGCCAGAGGCGACGAGGCAATGCCCGTAGCAATCGCCCCAAGTTCGGAACAGACGCGTTTTTCCGCGCAGGGTATCGAGCGGAGAATTTGATGTGCCGAAAATGTAATCTTCGCTGGTGGCGCAAAGCAGTGCGTCGTCGAACTTCTTGACACTGGAAACCGAGAGACGTTGAAAATTGCAGAACGCGCCGCCGCCTTGCTCCGCGTAGAAAATTTGATTGAGCGCAGGAAAATTGACAACGCCGACCAAAACCTCGCCACCCGCTTCAAGCCCAATCATATTGCCGTAAAGCGGAACGCCGTGAATAAACGACTTCGTGCCGTCAATCGGGTCAATCACCCAACGCCGTCCCGATTTGCTTGGCTTCTCGCCTGATTCTTCTCCCAGAAATCCATCTTTCGGAAAGGCTTTCATCAAGCGCGTGCGAATGAGTTTTTCGGCTTGTTTATCGGCTTCGGTTACGGGCGACTTGTCGCGTTTCGTTTCAACTTTAAGCGAGCGTTGTCGGAAGTATTTCAGCGTGAGAGTGCCGGCTTCTACGGCGACTTCAAGGGCAAGTTCAAGTTCTTTGGTCATTCGTTTTTGAGTTTTCTTGTTGGAGTTACATTAAGTCGCCGAGCGGACCTAAATCGATGTTGAGGTCTTTTCGGTTGATGTTGAATGCGGCGCAAAGTTCATCAATTCGGGCGTCAAGTTTCATCATGGTTTCGCCAATGCGTTCGATTTCTTCATCGCTCAGCGAGCCTGAATCCATGCGACGCACGGCTTGTTTTTCCATGAGTCGTTTGAGAAGTTCAATCAGCGTAAGCACAAGTTGCGCCAGCCCTTGTTCGGCGTTTTCAGGCGAAATGTTGATGCGCTTCGGCAGATTGACAATCGTCGCATCAATGGCTTTGAGTTCGTGCGCCAAATCAACGGCATTTGCGTTCTCGAGTTTTGTGCCTGACGATTCGGAATGTTCAAGGTGCTGGTTCATTGGGATTACGCAGTTGTGGCGTAGTGTATTTTGTTTTCAAGCGATTTAATGTTTCTTGCGAACAAACGAGCAAGCGCAAATCAATGACGATAAGCTCCACATCGGCGACCGAGAGCACAACGTCGCCGGAAATGAACACGCCTTTGTCGAGCACGTGGTCTAAAAGCTCAAGCAACGTCGTATTGCGCGAGTGCATCAATGCAGGCTTTTTGATTAGATTGCAAGTTCAAGTTCAACAAAGATAAACACATCACTTCATTATGCCGATTTCTTTTGAGAGCGACCCGAAGCCATACAAAGTTTTGGACTCCAAGTATCTCTTTCAGCGTCCATGGCTGACGGTGCGCGAAGAGCGTTTGGAATTAGCGTCGGGCGGAATCATCGAGCAGTTCTACGTTTTTGAGTATCCGCGCTGGGTAAATGTGATTGCGATAACGAAAGAAAACAAAGTAGTGTTGATTCGCCAATATCGGCACGCGATTAGAGAAGTGTATTATGAAATTCCTGCTGGCGTTTGCGAAGATGGTGAAGACTTGCTCGAAGCGGCAAAGCGCGAACTCTTGGAAGAAACCGGCTACGGCGGTGGCGAGTGGTCGCACTTCATGACGCTGTGTGCGAACCCGGCGATTCAAGCTAATCGCACTTATACTTTTCTGGCGCGCGGCGTCGAGAAAATCGCGCATCAACAACTTGAATCAACCGAAGAAATTACCGTGCATCTCAAATCGCTACAAGAAGTGAGAGACCTCATTGAGCAAGGCGAGTTTGTTCAAGCCTTACACGTTGCGCCGTTGCTGAAATTTTTGCTCACAATGATGGATAAGTCGCCCGAAAACCGCGTCAAAAGCCGAGAGATGTAAGACTTCCAAACCTCGTCATTGCCAGCAACGCGAGGAATCCATCATACAGGTGAGGATTCTTCACGGTTGAATGACGAATCGAATTTTTTCTAAGTAACTATTGGCATCAATTCAATCATGGAACTCTTCTTTGCACCGCAACGTCAAATCAACCTTGCTTCAAAAACGCTCACGCTTCTCGAACAAGAGTTTTTACATGCAACGAAAGTGCTTCGCCATAAAGTCGGCGACGCGATTCACTGTATCGACGGATTGGGAACGCGATACGACGCAGTCGTGGAAACGATTGAAAAGAATTCGCTCACTGCGAAAATCATCGGCACTGATGTTCAAGAGCAACCGAAAACACGGGTCAGCATTGCGATTTCACTTACAAAAGCCATCGACCGATTTGAAAGTTTTTTGGAAAAATCCACCGAACTCGGCGTCAGCGAAATTCTGCCAATGATTACTACACGCACCGTGTCGCGCCCAAACGAGCACAAGCGCGAAGGCAAAAACGAGCGATGGGAAAAAATTATTCTTTCCGCCTGCAAGCAATCACAACGCTATCACGTCCCGAAATTGCACCCGATTCAACGCTTTGCCGACGTGCTTAAACGCGACGACGACTTGAAACTCATTCCTTACGAGTTTTCTACAAAGCAAGGCTTGCCGTCAATGATTGAAACGCGCGTGCTTTTTTTGATTGGACCTGAAGGAGGCTTTACGCCCGAAGAAGTCATCATCGCCAAAACGCACGGCTTCAAAGAAATTTCTCTTGGAAAAACGATTCTGCGCGTCGACACGGCGGGCATTTTCGCGCTCTCACTCGTCAGAGCCGAAGAGTTGCGGGCGGCTGATTTTTTCTCATGAGACAACGCTCAACTTGTTTGGCGGTCTCGCCTTGCTTTGAGTGGCGAATTTCCGGTAAGAACCGAGTCGTTTCTAAATTATATCCGTTTTACAACCATGACGCACATTTATCCACAAGACGCGGAGAAAAAATTAAATCAGCCCGACGTCGTTTTTCTTGATGTCCGCACAAGAGGCGAGTATGCGCACCGCCGAATTGCGCAAGCCCTGAACATTCCGCTTGATGAACTCTTACTTCGCTACAACGAATTAGACGCTGAAAAAGAAATTATCGTCTTGTGCGAGCACGGGATTCGCAGTCAAAGCGCGGCAGGCTTGTTGATTCAGTTGGGCTTTATGCAAGTTGTCAATATGGTGGGCGGCATGTCGCGCTGGACGGGCGAGACGGTGTCGGGTTAGCAAACTGGCTTGTTAGCGAACTTGTTCGAGAACGCCATCGCGCATTTCAAATGTCCGAGAAGAAAGTTCGGCGTAGCGGCTATTATGCGTTACAATCACAAACGAGGTGTGTTGTCGGTGCGAAAGTTCGACGATGAGTTCGTAGAGTTTATCGCTGTTTTTGGAATCGAGATTTCCCGAAGGTTCGTCGGCAAAAACCACATCGGGCGAATTGACGAGCGCGCGTGCAATCGCCACCCGCTGGGCTTCGCCACCGCTCAATTCCGACGGCACGTGGTTCAGACGTTCTTTCAAACCGACTTCAACAAGCAAGGCTTCGGCTTTTTCTTTGGCAAGTTTGAAATTGCCCGTCAAGATGTAGTGCGGCATGGCGGCATTTTCAAGCGCGGTGAAATCATCAAGCAAATGATGAAACTGAAACACAAAGCCGATGCGCTGATTGCGAAACTTCGCAATTCCTTCGGGGCTTAACTGAAACTTCTTGTTGGAAAAAATCACGTCGGATTTGAAACGAAGCTCGCCGTCGTCAGCCGTGTCGAGCGTTCCAAGAATGTTGAGCAGGGTGGTCTTCCCGCTCCCCGATGCACCGATAATTGAGACAATTTCACGCTCTTCAACGGAAAGCGAGACGCCTTTAAGAATATCAATGCGCTCTCTGCCTTTGGGTGTGTAGGATTTATAGAGGTTTTGTGCTTGAAGAATCATCAATGTTTTTTTTCTGCGAAGCAATCGCAAGTTGTTTGTTCAAAATCTCAACGAGAAACGCCGAGAGCGGCACAGCGGAAAGCACGCCGAAAAAGCCAAAGAAATATCCAAAAAGAAAAATCGCTAAGAAGAGCACAATCGGATTGAGCTTGACGCGCTCGCCGATAATTTTCGGAACGAGAATGAAATTCTCAATCGCATGAACAAGTGCGTAAATGATGAGAATCAAAACAATCGTTCTTCCAACCGCTTCACCGAAGAGCGCGACAATGATGCTCAATGTGAGTGCGATAATCCCACCAACATATGGCACAAACGCCATCACACCATAAACAATGCCGAGCAAAAGCGAGTATCCCAATCCGATAAGAAAAAACAGCGAGGAATAAATCGCAATCAAAATGAACATGATAATCACCTGTCCGCGCAAGTATTGGCGAAGAATTGCGCCAGCAAGTCCGAAGTATTCCGACGCCGTTGGGAAGTATTCGCGCGGAATGAGATTAAGAAGCGTTTGTTTGATGGTTGGAAAATCGCTTAGGAAATAAAACACAAGCACAGGAATGAGCACAACATTGACGATGGCGGAAATGAGCGTCGGCACGCTTTGTGCCGCTTTGGAGAGAATATCGGTCAAGAGATTGCCCAGCCCGTTGCCTTTGGCTTGAAAGAAGGAAATAATTGAGGTGCGTAAAGCAGAAACATCAATCTCGTATTGTTTGATGAGCGGCAATTCTTCAAGTGCGTCGAAGATGCTCTCGAACTGTTCTGGCAGGTTCGCGAGTGCGTCGGCAAGCGACTGCGATTGCGCCGTGATAAGCGGAACGGTCAAGAAGATGGCAAGGAAAATACTGCCCACGCCCAAGAGCGTAATCAACACCGCCGAGTAAGAGCGCGGAAGTTTTTTTGAAACAAGCCACTCCATCAGCGGCTCGAAAAGAAAGGCTAAAATGAAGGCGATGATGAACGGCGCGAGCAATCCCGACAACACGCTCAAAACCCAAATCACAATCAAAACCGTCGAGAGCCAAAACAGCCGAACAACAAAGGCATTTTCACGAAGCGGGTAGCACAAGGCGGCGATGAAAAGGTAAATAATCAACGGAGAGAGCGACTCGCGCATCATGTAGCCCAAGATGAAAAACAAAACCGTCGCAAGACCAATGATGAGATACGTCGGCAAACTACTTTGCATGGTCGATGGGTTGATAGCCTTTAAGTTTGTGCATGAATATGGTCGCGCCCGAACAGGCATTGATGCTTCGTAGGCGCAAGAGCTCAAGCGGTGCATTGCGAAGTTTGGCGCGAATCGTGTTCAGCGAGTCAAATCGATAAACGGCTTTGCTTCGCTTAACGAATCCATCAGACGAAGATTTTTTAATCGAGATGGCTTCTTCAAATCCTGCTTCTTTACACGCATCGAGAACGCGCGCGTTGAAGTTTCCAAAAGGAAATGAAATGCTCGTAACCGCCTTGCCAAGCAAATCTTCCAAAAACTTTTTTGAATCGTGCAGTTCGGCGCGAAGCAGAGACGCGGAGAGCGTCGTCAGCGCAAGGTGTGATTTCGTGTGGCTACCAATGTTCCAGCCTGCATCGGAAAGGGCTTTGACCTGCTCTCGTGAAAGATGCTTGAATTTGCCGAAGAGGGTAAAATCCCACGAATTGAATTTTCCCAAAAGCCCTGTAATGATGAAGAGATTTGCCGTAAAGCCGAATTCAGAGAGAATTGGGAAAGCGTTGGTGAAGGTATCTTCGTAGCCGTCATCGAAGCAAAAGTCAGGGCGTTGGTTCGAGGGAAGCGAGTGAATAAACGCAACATCGTTTCGGAAGTCACGAACGGTGCGCGTCGTGATTCCGAAATCCATGCGGTCAGTGATTTTATGATACGAAAGCAGATTTGCGTTCATTCCAAATTCCAGAGGCAATTAAGCCGTGCAATATAGCGCATCTTACTTAATCGCGCTCACTTGGCGAATGAGATTAGAGCGGGAAAAGTCGCCGAAAAGTTGGAAAACATTTTTGTAAATTTGTAGCCGTCTTTCAAGCATCGTTTCAATCAGCCTTCCAAGAAGTTCTACAAATGGAAACCATTTCGTTCATCTTATTTGCGTTTTTAGGGGCATTAGTGATTGTGGGGTCAATCGGCACGGTCTGGTCGAGAAATCCCGTAACCAGTGCGCTGTTTTTGGTGCTAAATTTTTTCGCGCTTGGCGGCATTTACTTGCTCCTTGAAGCGCAGTTCATTGCGGTTGTGCAAGTGATTGTCTATGCCGGTGCGATTATGGTGCTTTTTCTTTTCACGATTATGTTGCTCAACTTGGACGATGAGCGCGCCCTTCAAGAAAAATTTGATTTACAAAAAGGCTTTGGCTTATTGCTCGGCGGAGTGTTGCTCGTCGAGTTCCTCTACATACTCGGCTTGAAAGTCAATCTGCCCAATAAACTCTCAACGCTGACGCCGCTTGAAGTTGGCGAAGCCAAAAGCATCGGACGCGAGTTGATTACGAACTTCCTCTTTCCGTTTGAAATCGTCTCAATTTTGCTCTTGCTTGCCGTTATCGGCGCGATTGTATTGGCAAAGAAAAATTTCAACCCGAACTCGTAACTGCAAAAACCACACAGCCAGATGACGTTGCCCATAAAAGTAATTGTTGGATTGATTTTAATATCTGTTATTGCAATAAATTGTTCGCCTAAAAAAAAGGATAAAGAACAAACAGAAGAGTTCAAATCAGGATTGGTGTTTGATGTAGGGGGACGAGGCGATAAATCCTTCAACGATGCGGCGTTTCGGGGTGTCGATATGGCGAAAGAAAAGTTCGGAATTGATTATGAATACATTGAACCCGGAGAAGGTGCCGACCGCGAAGCCGCGCTCCGACAACTGTCCTCACAAGGCGACATTGCGATTATCATTGGTGCAGGATTCATTTTCACAGACGACATTACAGCCGTCGCCAAAGAATTTCCCCATAAGAAATATGTCTGCATCGACTACTCGATTGACACAACCAAATCCATTCCAGAAAATCTTGCCGCCATTACGTTTCGCGAAGAGGAAGGCTCGTTTCTTGTGGGCGCGCTTGCCGCGATGGTCAGCAAAACAGGGGTAATCGGCTTTGTGGGCGGAATGGACTCGCCGCTCATTCGCAAATTTCAAAAAGGATATGAAAACGGCGCGAAGTATGTGCGCCCTGATATTAAAGTTATCACAGGCTACGCGGGTTTGACAGGCGAAGGCTTCAAGAATCCAGCGAAAGGAAAAGAACTCGCGCTCTCGCAATACAACCAAAACGCTGATGTGATTTATCACGCATCGGGAATTACAGGTCTCGGCGTCTTTGAGGCGGCTCGCGAGAAAGGGCGGCTCGTGATTGGCGTAGATATGAATCAAGAAAATGAAGCAAAGACGGCAGATGGCAAAACGCTCGTCTTAACCAGCATGGTCAAAGTAGTTGATGAAGTGGTTATGAATGAAATCGTCGCTGTCCGAAACGGCACATTCAAGGGCGGGCATAAAGTCTTGGGCTTGGCAGAAAAAGGCGTCGACTACATTTACAACGACGTGAATCGACACCTAATCCCCGACAGTGTTCGCACAGTGGTTGAAGAACTGCGCCGTAAAATCGTGCAAGGCGAAATCAAACCGATGTAAAGGAAATTGTAGGAACATCATACGTTCTCTATTTTGCATGGGCAGTTTAAGATGTTTAACAGCAATCACTTACTCTGAAAACTTTTAACACCAACAATCAATGGCGCGAAACATTATCCTGTTTTCACTCCTCTCACTTACGGTTATAGCATGCAAACCGACCGAGCACCAACAAAAACTCATTGAGCAAATTGAGAAGTCGCTGGCAACGATGGAGCAAGAAGTCGCAAAGTTTGAAGGCACTGCCGAATATCTTGCAAAAGAGCAAGCCGAATTTGATGAAATCAATGCGAGGTTGAAAAAAGAACGCAAGGGCAAGGCGGATTCCATCTACAACGCTCTGACACGAGAGCACCGAAAAATTGTCGATGCGCACAACGAAAAACTCGAAAAGGCTAAAACGGCCATAGATGGAATGAAATCCTTGTTAGAGAAACTGCGTCAGCCTCTAAATTTCACATACAGCACGGAGCTTATCGAACAAGACTTTACGACTTACGACGTGATGTATGTGGAGGCGAAACCAACACTTGAAGCGTCAATCGAAGAGCATGAAAAAATGGAGAAGGAGTTGAAAGCAAGGCTCAAAGAGATTGAGACGGAAAAATTGGCGATAGCAACAGCCAGTGCATCGGGGAAAAATGAACCGTCCAAATCAGCGTCAAAGTCAAAGGCTCAAAAAAAGTGAGCACATAAGTGCGACCCGATGAATCGATCGACAAAAAAGAACATTTACAAACAGGTGTAACCTGCGCTCGCTACGCAAGAACCCCATAAATTGAGGAGAATAACAAATGGACATTTTAGTAACCGGGGCAACGGGATTCATCGGCTCTAATGTGGCGCGCCGTCTGGTTGAGTTGGGCTATCCTGTGCGTATCCTTATACGCAAAAACTCAAACCGCCGTGCCATTAGCGATTTTGAATCCTGCGTAAAAGTCGTCTATGGTGATGTTACTGATAAAGCCTCGCTCGTTGAAGCCACCAAAGGCGTCTCGCAGATTTACCATTGTGCAGGAAAAGCCTACATCGGGTCTGGAAAGCGCGAGCAACTCTACAATATCAACGTGGCTGGAACGCGTAACTTGCTCGATGTTGCGCGAGAAAACGGCGTCTCCCGCGTCGTCTACACAAGTTCCGTTTCCGCTATCGGAATCACAGGAACAAAAGAGCCAGCAGATGAATCCCAACAGTGGAATTTGGGCGACCTCAAGGTTGACTACTACACTTCAAAGCATCTTGCGGAACTGGAAGTCGCCGAGGCGGTCAAAAAAGGACTCGATTGCGTTATCGTTAATCCAAGTTACGTATTTGGCGCGGGCGACATCAATTTCAATGCAGGAATGCTCATTCGCGATTTGTATTTGCGCAAAGTGCCGTTCTATCCGTCGGGTGGTGTGAATATATCGGACATTGAAGATGTCGTCGACGGGCATCTTGCGGCAATGGAAAAGGGAAGAACAGGCGAGCGGTATATTCTGGGCGGAAAAAATCTCTCCTACAAAGAACTCTTTGACCTTATCTGTAGTGTCGTGGGAGCACCAAAAGTCTTGGTTCCAATTACGGAAAGCATTGTAAAACTATTTGTTTCACTGACCGAAAACGCGCGCAAGTTCAGACACATTACCGCCTTAGCCAATCGCGAAATTTTAATCAGTGCCACCAAGTATTTCTATTACACATCGCAAAAAGCCATTCAAGAACTTGGTCTCAAACTGAGACAGCCCGAAGAAAGTATCGTTCATGCCTACGAATACTACAAGATGAATCACTTGCTTTGAGAATGCCCGAAGACTACCGCAAATACTTAAATCCACAGACGGTCTCGACGTTGAAATCTATTGAACTCAAAGCAAAAGCGATTGTAGAAGGATTCCTCACAGGGTTGCACAAAAGTCCGTATCACGGTTTTAGCGTTGAATTTGCGGAGCATCGGCAATACACATTCGGCGACGAGGTGCGGCATGTCGATTGGCGCGTTTATGCCCGAACCGGAAAGTATTACGTCAAGCAGTATGAAGAAGAGACAAACCTGCGCTCGTACATTTTGCTGGATACATCAAGTTCCATGCGATTTTCTTCTGACAAAAAGTTTCTGCCGAAAATTGAATACGCAACCTACCTTGCCGCCGCCTTGACGCTTTTAATGATTCAACAGCGCGACGCCGTCAGCCTTGTAACTTACAGCGATAAACTCCATCAGTTCTTTCCGCCGAGCGTCAAGCCATCGCATCAAACGCTCATCTTGAAAACGCTTGCTGAAATAAGCAAACTGGTCTCTCAATCACAAGGCGAGAAAACGAGCACCTCGAGTGCGCTTGCCGAGTTTGCCAAGCGCTTAGACAAGCGTAGCCTTATCATCATCATCAGCGACTTTTGGGACGAGGTCGACAAAACCATCGCCGCCCTCAAACATTTTCGGCATCGACAAAATGAGGTCATCGCCTTTCACATTCTCGATAAAGTGGAACGGGATTTTGAAATCGGAGGTGATTTGGAACTCTTGGATTTGGAGACAGGAGAAATGATAACCACCTCACCGAAGCAGATTCACGCCGCCTACCAGCAAGCCTTCGAGGCGCATGTTGGCAAACTGCGGCGCGACCTCACCGATAATGGAATCGACTACGTGCTCTTCGACACCTCCGAACCCTTCGACCTTTCTTTGCTCGCCTATCTGCGCAAGCGCGCTGAAATGATGTAACACCGAATTAAGCGTTGAGCGAGAGCGAGGCGACTTTTAACGCTTCATTCTCAACTCTCAACTGATTTACAGTTCTATAAAGTGGACGATTTCATCGGCGTATTGCATCGTTGTGGCTTCGCCGCGCAAGTCGGGCGTAAGCACTTTGCCTTCGCCGAGCACACGATAAACGGCGTTCATAATGCGCTCCGCCGCCTTGATTTCGCCTAAGTGTTCAAGCATCATGACGGCGGAAAGAAGCATCGCAGTCGGGTTTGCAATGCCTTTGCCAGCAATATCGGGTGCTGAACCGTGAACGGCTTCGAACACACAGGCTTCGGTGCCGATGTTCGCGCCGGGCACAACCCCCAATCCACCAACTAATCCCGCACACAAATCCGAGACAATATCGCCATATAAGTTTTCAAGCACCATCACATCAAATTGAAGCGGGTTCATCACTAATTGCATACAGCAGTTGTCGACAATCACTTCGTTGTATTCAATCTCGGGATAATCTTTGGCGACGTCTTGACAGCATTTGAGAAAAAGTCCATCTGCCAATTTCATAATGTTGGCTTTGTGAATGGCAGAAACTTTCTTTCGCTTGTGTGAGCGCGCATATTCAAAAGCGAACTTCGCAATGCGTGTAGAGGCTTCTCGTGTGATGACCTTCGAGGCTTGAATGACGCCGGGCGCAATTTCGTTTTCAATCCCTGCATAAAGGCTCTCGGTATTTTCGCGCACCACGACGATATCCACATTTGTATATCGCGCGCGCGTGCCCGGAATAGACCTCACGGGGCGCAAGTTGGCGTAAAGGTTGAGCGTCTTACGCAGTTGAACATTAACAGACTTGAAGCCTTTGCCGACTTCAGTTGTCAGCGGCCCCTTCAGTGCCACTTTATTTTTTAAGATGGAATCCAGAACCGTTTGCGGAAGCGGGTCGCCGAACTGCTCGACGGCAAGTTTACCAGCAAGATGTTCGTCCCAATTAATCACAACGCCAGAGGCGGCAATAATTTTCTTAACGGCGGCGGTAATTTCAGGACCGATGCCGTCTCCCGGAAGAAGCGTGATGTTGTAAGACATACGACAAGAAGAATGGTTTTTGAGTTAAGCACTTCAAAGTGAAGTGTAACGAAGTTGATGGTCAAATTCAGGCTCTAACAACTCCTCTGGAATTTGCCATTGCTCAACGGCAAGGAAGTAAAGCAATCGGAAGGATTCAAGAATAGAAGTCAAACAAAGACGCAAAAACCCACCTGAAACATCGGCGGCAACGCCAACCGAAGGAATGCCGCTTTGTTCGGTAATCAGCAACGCGCGGCAAAGTTGCGGCTTGTTCGTAATGACGAAAACCATTTCACATTCAAGGCTATCTAAAAGCAATTTCGCAAATTGAATGTTGTCAATCGTATTACCCGCTTTGGCTTGCAAAACGATGTGATGTCCAGGCAATCCGTTTTCAACCAAATAACTTTTCATAGCTTCCACTTCATGCTCGGCAAGCGAGACATTCGGATTGCCACTGCTTAAAATGAAAAGCGTGGCTTTATCTTCTTTGTATAGCGCGATGGCTTTGTCCAAACGAAGCCGAAGGTCAGGCGTAATCTCACCTTGCTCGGAAAACTCATTGCCCAAGATAATCGCGGCGGAAAGTGTTGGCGACGGCATTTCTTCACACTCTTGCCAAGTTTCATAAATCAAAAGCAACGCGCCTGCAAAAATCGAGAAAAAAAGCGTGCAGAAAACGATTAGACAGTTTTTAAGCCAAATCATCGCTCCAAAATCGGAAGAGTTGAAAAAGGTCAATTCAACAGTTCAAAAGAATATAGCGAGACGAAAAGTTCTTTTTCAACATCCTGAATGTGAAAATCTACGCTACTGAAAAATTGTTGTCGGAAGCGTTTGAATTGCGTGCAAAGGCAAAGTATATTTGCAAAAATCACATCACAGGTGCTTTTTCAAATTCTAAACCAAAACGAATGATGAGTATGACAGAACAGGCAAACCGCGTCGGAATTGAAGAAAAAATCATCACGATTGTCAGGAAATTGAAAGCGAAGTATCCTGAATTAGGAAGGTATGAAATGGCGTTTCACCTTGACGCTTACAAAGGTGAAGCCTACTACGACCGAGTGCTTGAAACGATAGAAGATGCGGGTGGATTTCGCACACGCTTTACCGATAAGAGCACAATTGACATTCCGCTTCAAGCCGTCTATGATTACGACAATCCCGCATTTGTAGAAAAATGGGGCGAAAAAATTATGGCAACCCGCCGCGTGTAAGCCGCAGGTATCGCTTGTATTGCAAGAAAACTCCAACAAGGCGACTCACAAGTCGCTTTGTTCGTTTTGAGGAGAAACCGTTGCAAGAAGTTCGTTAAAAAGCGCGACGGACGAAGGGGAGTGCCCGGCATAGTGATTGTTGAAGTAGCCGAAAAGCACGTCGCCCGATTGAGCACGCAACCGTTTCGCCCACACGCGCATTTCCTCCGTCTTATCAATTTCCAACTTGGTGAATGGTTCCGAGAGCAATCGCCTGTCTCCAAGCCAGCGCACATACATAAATCGAGCAGTTCTTGCTTCAATGCCCGACATCACAGGCAAATCGGTTAAAGCCAGCGCGACGCCCGTGAGGCGCAATCGCTCAAAAAATTTTTCTTTCAGCCACGAGCCGTGCCGCACTTCAAGCGCGAATCGAAACTCGCTCGTCGGAAGCGAAGAGAGAAACGATTTCATCACTTCAACGCTCTCCTGCGTGGCGGCAAAATCGGGCGGCAGTTGAATGAGCAACGCGCCAAGTTTTTCCTTCAATCGTGAAATCGTGTTGAGAAAAAGGCGAAGCGTCTCGGAACAATCCCGAAGTAATTGCTCGTGCGTAATGGCTTTTGGAATCTTCGCGCTGAAAAGAAAATCGCGCGGCGTTTTTTCATACCAACTCTCGACCACCGACGCGCGCGGAATCGCATAAAAAGTCGAATCAATTTCAACCGTCGGGAATCGCTTGGCGTATTCGACAAGAAAATCCGCAGGCTTGGTTTTAGGCGGATAAAAATTGCCCACCCAATCTTTCTGCGACCAAGTCGATGTGCCAATCAAGTGCTTCATTTGCGTGCAACGAAAAAGCCTTCTCAAATGAGAAGGCTTTCTTATGACAAAATTTACTTCACAAAAGTTCACTTCACATCAATTGAGCCTTCGGGGGCTTGGAGTCCAAAACGTGCGAGGGCGTCGTCGTTGTGAACAAACTTGCGAACTTTGACGGTTTGAAGCGGGTAGCCCAAATCGCGAAGCGATGCGCCTGTCGTATCGGGCTTTTCTTTGAGAAATTCCGCCGCCATCGTGCCGCATTGATAACCCCATTGATAAAAATCTGCACCGTAGCCAAATACCGCACCGCGCTTGACGAGTCCCGCCTCCGATGAGACAATCGGGATTTTGGCGTCGTTCATGGTTTTAACAATCGTTTCAAAGGCGTTGAAAACCACATTATCGGGTGGCGCGAAGAATACATCAATTTTCGCGTTGGCTAAAGATTGCGCCGCTGGAAGCGCGTCAATTGTGGCAGAAATGGCACGTTCTTCCAGCATGAAGCCGTATTGCTTGGAAAGCGCGCGAAGCCGATTGATGGCGTTCGTGGAGTTGATTTCTGAACTGTTGTAAATCACACCGATTTTCTTGGCTTTGGGAAAGGTGCGCTTGATGAGCGCGAGGTTGCTATCGATGTAGGTGAGCGTTTCATATACGCCAGAAAGATTTTTCGGGGCTCTGATGTTTCTTCCTGCGGAATCAATTTCGGTGAGGTTGTTAATCGTTGGCGACGGTGCGACCATCATGAAAATCGGAATGTCTTTGGTTTTGCTGAGTGCCGCAACCATCGCGACGGTTGTATTTGCCGCAATTAAATTCACTTTTTTGGCGATGAATTGATCGAGAATTTGGTTGAGCGTGGCGTTATCGCCTTGTGCATTCTTGTAGTCAACAATCACTTTTCCGCTGTCGAAGCCACCTGCTTTAAGCGCATCGAGAAATCCGCGTCGCGCGTCGTTAATTGTTTCGTCTTCAACCGTTTGCACGAATCCGATAACAGGAATGTTTTTTTCTTGCTTTGGTTCCTCTTTTTTTCCGCACGCTGAAACTGCAAATGCAATCACGAGCGTAAGAATAAACTTGTTTCGCATAGTTTTTTGAAGTGGTTGTTTGTTGAATGAAAAGCCTATTGGCTGATTGATGCGATTTGTGAATTGAGCGCGAAGTTACGAATCTTTCAGCAGTTTATTCACAGTTGGATTGTTCAGACGTGCGAATGGCGATGCGAATTTTAACCGTTGTTCCGCTTGGAGAAAAGGTATAGTCGACTTGTTCGGCAAAATTTTTCATCAAAAAAACGCCGCGCCCAGATGGTTTGAGCAAATTTTCTGGCGCAAGAGGATTTGGAATCTCGTCAGGGTTGAACCCACTGCCTTCATCGCTCACTTCAATTGTCAAGTAGCCGTCTTCAATCGTGCACAGAAGCGTAGCATGTTTAGTTTTGTCAAACTTATTGCCGTGCATAATGGCGTTGTTCGCCGCTTCCGTAACAAGAAGCATGACGTCATGAACGAAGTTTTTTTCAAAGTGATGGTCTTGACAGATGGTCTTGACAAAGCCTTCAACACGGCGGATTTCGCTTAAATCGCTTTCTAAAATCAATTCGTAACGAGTTTGCATCTTGGGAACGGTGAAGTTTCAAAACGAAATAAAATACACCTTTCACGCAAAAGAGTTCTAACTTTGGAAAAGAAAACTGCAATGAAATTCACTTGCCGAGCCTTTCAACTCGATCTTTCCGTGCCGAACCTGATGGGCGTGTTGAACATGACGCCCGATTCTTTTTCTGACGGCGGAAAGTTTTTTTCGAGCGACGCCATTGACTTCGACAAAGCCGTTGAAGCGGCATTACAGATGCAAAAAGACGGTGCAACGGTGATAGACATTGGCGGAGAATCCACACGTCCAAATGCTACGCCCGTGTCTGCCCAAGAAGAAATCCGCCGAACTGTGCCGCTCATCGAAAAACTTTCAAAAGTGCTCGAGATTCCCATCTCGATTGATACTTACAAATCGAGCGTCGCCGAAGCGGCACTCAAGGCTGGCGCAAGTTTGGTCAACGATATTTCGGGATTTCGGCTCGATGGCGCGCTTGCCGACGTGTGCGCCAAATACGACGCGCCCGCCATCGTGATGCACAGCCGACAAAAGCCGTCGGAAATGCAATGGAGCTACGAAGAAAAAACCACCTACACCGACGTCGTTGCCGAAGTCAAAAGCGAACTCTTGCAATCGGTGGAATTTGGAAAATCCAGAGGTGTGAAGTCGTTTATTGTCGATGTTGGATTCGGGTTTGGCAAGAATGTGGAAGCCAATTATGAACTGCTTGCGCGCTTGTCGGAATTTCTGCCGCTTGGCTATCCGATATTGGTGGGGCTGTCGCGTAAGTCGTTTATTGGAAAAGTATTAGACCCTGTTCAGATTGCGCCTGTCGAGGCGCGGCTCTACGGCACGCTTGCGGCAAATACGATTGCATTGATGAACGGCGCGCACATCTTGCGCGTCCACGACTGCAAAGCCCACGCCGACGCCATCAAAATTTTTTGTAAAACGCGAGAAGTAAACTTGGCAAAAAGCAAGTAGAACACATTTGCAGAGACGCGATTTTTTCTTACCTTTGCGTCCTTTCAAATTTCGGGGTGTAGCGCAGCTGGTAGCGCGCTTCGTTCGGGACGAAGAGGTCGTGAGTTCGAGTCTCGCCACCCCGACCGCCTTCTCAAAAGGAGTAACGAACAAAATGAGTAACGAGGAGTGAGCAACGAAACGCCATTCTTCGCTACTCATTTTCATTGATTCCCACTTCGCACATCACCAATTCGCCTGCCGAGCAGCTGTGCAGTATCGGTCAAATCCATAGAATCCGTGTTTTCTGAAAAAGGGAACGCGGATAAGACGGATAGAATGGGCATGCACAGATTTTTTGCTCAAAAAATCACGGATAAATCTCAAACGGTGATGGCATTGCCGCGATAGATGCGCGAGCGATAGCGCGACGTGTGCGGTGTCGGCAGTGGCGCAGAGGTCAAAAGGCAAGCGATAACGAATCGCTCCAACTCTTCCTCAAACTCAATTTCCGTTTGCGGTTTTTCGGATTTGGCGCGGCGCGTCAGGTCGACTTGATTGACGGCGGAGTGATGCACGAGCCGTTCATTCTCAGCGCCCAGCGTCGCCGTTAGGCTGTGCAAACTCGTTTTGATGAAATTGGCGAGCGCGAATTCTTCGGCGGTGGATTGTTGCGACGTTTTCGGTGTAACGAGCACGATTTGCATTTCGCCAAGAAGCGAACACTTACGCGCGATGCGGAAGTGGTAAGTCAAGTGATGCTCAACGAGTTCTTCAAAATCTTTTTCATCAAAAACGCCGTCCCAGTTGCCCGATTTATCGGCGACGAGCGGCTTAATCGGAAGCGAATCGAAGGGTGTAGAAATTACCGCGTCGGGTCTGCCGTATTGGGCAACGGCTTTATCGATGCCGCTTTCAAGTTGGAAGCCAATCGCAAAAATGTGCAGACGATTTTCCTTGACCTTATCGGCGAAGCGTTTGGCGAATTGTTCGGCGGTGTAAGTGCTTTTCGTCATCAAGACGATTTGTTTGACCTTATACTCATCGATATAGGCGCGAACAAGGCGAGAGACTTCGGCGAAAAGGTAATCGCCAAAGATGTAAATCGTTTTGCCTTCGAAGGCGGCGAGCCGTTCTTGTTTGGGTTTGCCGAAAAGTTCGCCTTCGGGAACGGTGCGGTCGAAGCGCAATCCGCCCGATGGGTGAAAGGTTTCGCCCGAAATATTTTCCGTCGCCAAGTGATGCACGGTAGCGAGCGCGACTTCCTCTTCGGTCGGCATTTTTTTGAGGTAAAGCATCGAGAGGATTCCGTCGTGAATTTTTTTGGCTTCGCGGCGGAGAATATCCATCGTGAAGAAATCCGTTGTTGGAAGCGGCAGATTTTTGAGGAAGTTATCCGCCAATTTTCTATCGGTGATGTAACAGCCATTGACGAGCCGCTCGATGAAGAGGTGCGCGATTTTCTCGTCCATCAAATGCGTGTAGGAACTGCCCTCGCTATCGGCGGTGCGCTGAATGTAGGGCGCAAGGTTCTGCAAGCGAAGATGCACGGTCGGTCCGCCGTTGATGAGATACTCGACGCTGTTGGGTTGCATGGCGGTAAGCAGGTCTTCGATTTTCGCGCCTTCTTGAAGGGCTTTAATCACGGCGGCGTAAAGGTCATTGACGCGCTTGGTCGAGAGAATGAGTTTGGCGCGTCGCTCGAAAAGTCCGGGGCGATTGCCTTCGCCGCGCAGACGAATGCCTTCAACAGGACCGGGCGCAATGGCGTTAATCATCAATTCAGGACCGAGAAACTTTGCAAAGGCTTCCGCCATCGCACGCTGACCGGCTTTACTGATGGCGTAGTCGGCGCGATTCGGATACGGAACGGCGACGTATTTTTCGCCGCCGAAATACGAACTCACATTCAGCACATAGCCCGAACCTTGCTGTTTCATCACAGGCAAAAACTTGCGCATCAGGGTGAAATTGCTAATCAAATTTGCTTTGAGCGTATGTCGCCAATCTTTAACGGACATATCGACGACCATTTGTTCTGCGCCTGCAATGCCCGCGTTATTGATGAGGTAATCGATGTGTCCGTATTGTTTCATTGTGAACTCAAACAAGCGTTGAAGCGCGGTGTCGTCGCTGACGTCGCAGTTGTCTAAAATTGCGACGCGCTCTTCGGGGATGCTGTAACCGATTTTGCGAAGTTCATCTAAAATTTGATTGCGTTTTTCTTCAAGTTCCGACCGGCGTCGTGCGGCTAAGACGACGCGCGCGCCTGCTGCCGCAAGCATTCGTCCAATTTCTCCACCAATGCCTTGCGAGCCGCCTGTAATCACGGCGACTTTCCCCAAGTGCATGCCGTAAAGCGAATCCACCAAGCCCGATTTGGCAGGCTGTTCAAGATAAGCGGGCAAGTAAAGATTAATCGGGTCAAGTTTTTTCGAAGTGTAAAGTAGTTCCAACACAAAGCCGCTGGCAAGGTCAAAGTTGTTTTCGTCTTTATGCGTGTAGCGCAAGAGTTGATGTGCTACAATGCCATATTTACGCTTGCCTTGTGATTTCAAAATCTCTTCTTCGTCGCGCCAGATGCGGATAATCTCTTCATTGGCGGCGCGCAAAATATCGTGATAGACCGACCGACCGTAACTTGGCGACGAGACGAACACCACGCGCGGCGGCTCTTTGAGTTTTTCTTGCGCTTGCGCGAAAAACTGCGCCAGCGACGAAGCGACCGCTAATGAACCCGTAATTTCTTGATGCAAAAACTTCGACGCCAATTCTTCCGATGTATCGAGCACATATGCGTTTTGGAAATTCTTTTCGCAACGTGGAAGCACAACAACGCTGTCAATCAGTGTTTCTTTGAGAAGCGACTGGAAAAAGGCATGGCGATTTTCAGCTACGAGCGCGTCGAAGTGGCGAATATCTAAATCGGGGTGTTGCATTTTAGCCTTTTCGTAAAAAGTGGGGTGCTGAAAAACGAGAATCACTTGGGCTTTGCTGGCAATTAAACGGCGGGCGTATTCGACGGCTTCAACGATTTGGTCGCCTGCAATAATGAGCGTTTTTTTTCCGTTACCGTCGGAAATGCGCAAGCGCGGACGCGAGGTGAGAAAAGTCGCGCTCTCTTCGGGAATCTGCATGCCGTTGGTAACTTCAAAATTGTGTCCGCTGAACGCTTTGGATTCATCGCTGGCAAGAAAGACGATGGTATTGGCGACATCTTCAGGCTTCGGAAACGCTTTCGTGTAGCCGTGTTCGGTCTCGCGGTTCAAAATCATGGTGTTGAAAAAGTGCTCGGCGGTTGAGCCGCTGGGCTCGCCTTTGAGTTTATCCATCGCGGCGAAAACCGTGCGAATGCGCTCCGATTCAATCGGACCGGGATAAACCGTATTCAAGCGAATGGCTTTTTTGGACGTGCCGAGTTCGCGCGCTAAATGTTTCGAAAGTGCGTTCAACGCCGATTTCGGAACGCTGTATGCCGCACGACCGAAGTATTCCGTGCGCGAAAAAATCGTGGAGACATTGATGATACTGCCGCCTTCCGACATCAACTCAAACGCCGTGCGCGTTACAAGCCACGAAATCTCAAGGATATTATCAATCGCGTCGCCAACCGTTTCGGTATCGGTGAATCCTTCTTTCTGCAAGGCTTCTAACTCTTCTTTGGAAAAAGGCAACTTTCCAAGCGGCTGTTTCGGACCGGCCGTAGCGGCGTTGTTGACGAGCACGTCAATTCTTCCAAACATCTTTTTCAACTGCTCAAAAGCCGCTTGAACTTCGCTGGCTTTTTTGGCGTCGAAGGCGATGGTATGAAGCGATTTGGCGCGCCCATTTTTTTCTTGACCGAGTAATTCCTTGCGAAGGTTCTCTAATTTCTCCGCGTTGCGTCCTGAAATAATGCAGGTCGCGCCTTCTTCGAGAAACCGTTTGGTAATGACTTGACCGATATTGCCTGCGCCGCCGGTAATCAAGCAAATTTTACCCGCAAGCCGACCCGTCGAATGTTCTTTAAGTTCTACGGTTTGCGCTTCACGCTTTTCTTTTGCCGCCATAGTTGGAAAGGTTGATAAATGAATAGATGTTGAATAGATGTTGGTTGGCTGAATTTGACGCACGAAAGTTAGAGAATAAGAATCAAATTCGAAACGGAAATTCGCCTGTGAGAAGCCAAACTGTCAAGATTTTTCCGACACAATCAAGCCGGCGACCATCAAGCCTGCGCCAATCCACGCTATCGTGCTAAGCGATTCGCCCAAGAAGAAAACCGCGAAGAGCGTTGAGATGACGGCTTCCATGATGAAAATAATCGCCGCGCGCGAAGGCGTCGTATCCTTTTGATAGCGCGTCTGCAAAATCGTCGTCAACACGGAGGCGAAAAGAGCAAGGTAAAGAATGACGATAACGAGATTCCACGAAAGATGAAGTTGGGGGATTTCCAACAAGAAACTAAACGGCACGGAAAGAAGTCCGCAGAAGAGTAGTTGAAGTAAGACGAGTTGTAAGAGACGCGCGCCGTCGCTGTTGAAATCCGATTGCGAAGTGAGTTTATCGAGTTCGACAAGGTAAAAGGCGTAGCACAAGCCGCACAGCAGGGTGAGCGCGTCGCCGAAGTTGAAGTCGCTCACAAGCTCCGCGCCGTTCATCGTCAGCAAAAATAAGCCGCCGAAAACCATCGCCGACGCAAGCCAAATGCCGAAGGGCGGCGTGCGCTTTTCCAAGAGCGATTGAAGCATCGGCGTGAAAATCACATAACTGCCCGTAATCAATCCCGATTTTGAAGCCGTCGTGAAGTTCAAGCCGACGGTTTGAAACACAAAGCCCGCAAAATACCAACACAAGAGCGGCAACGCGGAAAGAAACAGCGATTTCGGAATCGGAAACGACTTGCGGAAAAACATCATAAAGAGCACGCTGGCAACGCTGAACCGCACGGCAAGGTAGAGCAGGGGCGAAACATGTTCAAGTGCAATTTTGGTTGCAACGAAGGTCGTGCCCCAAATCGTCGCCGTCAAAAGCAGGAAAAATTCAGCAATCAGCCGCTTGGACAAAGCCATGGAGTTGAAGGTTGGGAAAAAAAGAACCAAGCTGGCGAAAGGCGTTCAACCGTGCAATGCTGAACTTCGCCGAACTTGGTTCTGAAATTGAGAAAAGAAAGTCGCGCTTATTTTGAGGCGAGCAACTTTTCGAGTTCGTGCGTGCCGTTCTTGGTGAGGTTCTTAATGGCGCGTGTGGAAAGGCGGACGCGCACCCAACGCTGTTCGCCTTCAAGCCAGATGCGCTTTTCTTGCAAGTTCGGCTCAAAGCGCGTTCTGCGGTGGTTATTGGCGTGTGAAACCGTGTTTCCGTATTGGTGCTTTTTGCCCGTCAAGATGCAAACTTTTGACATTGCTGTATCAAGTTGAAAGTTTCAAAAATGGTGAGCGGCGAATATAAGCCAATTGTGTTTGCGAAAAAAATCACATCGCGCTTTGAATGATTTGATAAAACTCATCGAGCTTCAAGCTTGCGCCGCCGACGAGCGCGCCGTCGATGTTCGGCATTTGAAACAGCTCTTTGGCGTTTGAGCCTTTGACGCTTCCGCCGTATTGAATGATAAGACGCTCGGCAACGCCGTTGGAATAAAGCGAGCCAATCAATCCGCGAATAAATTGATGCACGGCTTCGGCTTGTTCAGGCGTGGCGGTTTTGCCCGTGCCGATTGCCCAAACCGGCTCGTAGGCAATCGTCAGACTCGCCATCTCCGATTCAGAAACCCCGCTCAATGCGCCGCGCACTTGCGTTTCAACGACTTTTTCCGTAACCCCAGCTTCGCGCTCCGCAAGCGTTTCGCCCACGCATAAGATAACTTGAAGTCCTTCAGATAAGACTTTCCGAACTTTCTTGTTTATCACTTCGTCCGTTTCGCCGAAGAATTGTCGGCGTTCCGAATGTCCTAAAATCACATACTCGCATGCAACGGCTTTGAGCATAGAGGCGGAAATTTCGCCTGTGAATGCGCCGTCGTCTTCGAAGTGGCAATTTTGCGCGGCAAGTTTTATGGGAGATTTTTTAATGACTTCGCGCACGGAGTCGAGTGCGATGAAGGTCGGCGCAATCGCAACCATGCACGGCGGCTCTTGTGAGCCAATTTTGCGCACCAGTTCAGAAGCAAGCGTAATTGAACCGGCGATGGTTTTGTTCATTTTCCAATTTCCTGCAACGAATTTTTTTCGCATGTGAAAGTTGAGTTAGATTGCCAAAAGTTTTTCAAAATACAACGCCTCGTGTTGAAGAAAAATTAAATCTATGAACAAAGTGCTCGTGCTTGGCGCAGGCATGGTGGGCAGAACCATCGCGCAAGACCTTTCCAAAGATTGCCACGTAACATCTGCCGATGTAAGTGCCTTGAATCTTTCCAAACTGCCAGAGTCCGTTCACAAACTGCAACTTGATGTCGCCGATGAAGTTGCCTTGAAACAAGCGGTCAAGAACTTTGACTTGGTGATTGGCGCAGTGCCCGGATTTTTGGGGTTTCAGACGGCTCGGTGCGTCATTGAAGCCGGAAAAAACCTCGTCGATATTTCCTTTTTCGCCGAAGATTGTTTTGAGCTTGATGACCTTGCAAAGCGAAAGCGTGTTACTGCCGTTGTCGATTGCGGTGTTGCGCCCGGACTTGGAAATCTTGTGCTGGGATATTGGAACAAAAAAATCCGCGTGCAATCCTTTATGTGTTATGTCGGTGGATTGCCCAGCGTGCGCACCTTTCCGTTTGAATACAAATCGCCCTTTTCGCCGATTGATGTGATTGAAGAATACACGCGCCCCGCACGCCTCATGGAAAATGGACATATCGTTACAAAACCTGCTCTCTCGGAAACCGAAATCATCAACATTCCTCAAATCGGCTCGCTCGAAGCCTTCAACACCGACGGACTGCGCTCACTACTGACCACAATGAAGCACATTCCGAACTTGAAAGAAAAAACCTTGCGCTACATCGGACACAGCGAGAAAATTAAACTGCTTCTTGCCGCCGGCTTTTTGAGCGAAGAGGAGATGGTCATCAACGGCGTAAAACTCAAACCGAGAACCTTCACCAGCAAACTGCTCTTTGACGCGTGGCGATTGGAAGAGGACGAAGACGAATTCACCATTTTTCGCATCGAGATTGAAGGAACACAAAAAGGAACACCCAGGCGCATTCACTATGAACTTTTAGACCGAACCGACCACACCGCAAAGCAAAGTTCTATGTCGCGAACAACTGGCTTTACTTGCACCGCCGTAGCGCGGTTAGTGCTTTCCGGCAAATACAAGCGCAAGGGCATTTCGCCACCAGAATATGTCGGAGAACGCGATGCATGCTTTCACTTTGTCATCAGCGAATTGAAAAAACGAAACGTTCAACTCAACCGCTTACGCCATGCCACTTGAACACCACTTCCAAACCCTTCACGTTGGGCGTCTTTATGAATCGTTAAGAAAACCGCTCCTTGCATTCATCATTCAAAAAACGGGCGATGAAGCAAGGGCAGAAGACATTTTGCACGATGTCTTTCTTAAAGCGCAAGAGCAACTCGGCGCGCTCAACGATGCAACGAAAATTGAAAGTTGGATTTACAGCATAACCCGAAACGCGATTGCCGACGACTATCGCAATAGAAAGCCGCTGAGCCGATTGGAACTTGAAATCGATATCGAAGAGCCGTCGCAGGAAGCGGTCGTTGAGCGGCTATCGGGCTCGGTTCGCGCGTTCATTGAGGTGCTTCCAGAGCCATACAAAACGGCGTTGATGCTTTCCGACATTGAAAATATGCCGCAACAAGAAATCGCCCAACGACTCGGCTTGTCGCTTTCGGGCGCGAAGTTGCGTATTCAGCGAGCACGCAATAAGCTGAAAGCACTGTATTTGGCATGCTGTTCGTTTGAACAAAATCGGCACGGCGTTGTGCTGGGCTACGAGCCGAAAAGCGTGCCGTGTCGGTGCGAGGTTGGCTGAAAGGGATTATCTGATACAAAGTGGATTAAAATGGTATCGCCTAACGTTTTGCCGCTTGCCCAAGTGGCGGATTTCGGAGCACAAAACTGTCAATACATCACAAAAGTTGATGTGAGGTAGAATGTTCAATTGACCAACTGCACCCGCCATTGTGCCAAACGGCTGTTATCGGTTCGGGCTTCATTTTCTCTTCCTTCATTCTTTTGTCACCTATAAAGTTAGTTATCTGTGGTTTCGTCAAACTGAACTTTGGTTTTAATCCATCCGATTATTATTTGGAACACTAAACTCAAAAGTCTTTATACTTCTAAATTTCTCCGAAACCATATTAATTATTTCTTCATTAACTTCCATTTCCGGAAAAGTTATTGTCTGGGGAAAGTTAATTGTTGCTTGAGTCAAGTTTTGGTGTCGGTAGTCTAACCCTGTGTCAAACATATGGTGAAAATCCATTCTGCTCGGAACAAGTTGTCTAACGTGTTCTTCAAGTTCGTGCAGGTTTGATAGGAGTTGTACGTAGTTTGACAATTCGCTAAGCTCATTATCCATATTGCTGTCGGTTTTCCTTATCATAGACAAGTCCTGCCAATGTTTGAAGTCTGCCATAATACCTCAATGGAAACGGGTCAGGTGTGTCACCTATCGTCTCTTTAAACAGCTTGTTAATTTCTTTTTTCATTTTATTTATCGTTTAATTGTTTTGGTATCTTGTTTTTTAGCCTGACCGATAACGGAAAAGCATTGGCGAAGTGGCGGATTTTGAAGCACAAAACTATCAATACACCACAAAAGTTGATGCGAGGTAGAATGTTCAATTAACCACGTCACCCGCCATTGTGCCAAACGCCTGTTGGCGGTAGTGCTTCTGTTTTGAGTTGTTATAAGTTTATAATCCATTCGCAAATTTTTGTCAGTTGTTGGTCGTGAGTGAGATTAGCTGCATTGTTCATTGTCCCTGTTTGCAGTTGCTTGAATATTTCAACTGCCATTGCATTTTCAATTGCAGCACCAATGAAAAAGATCTTTGGTTTCAATTTCTCCTTGTCAAAGCTTGTGCGTATTCTGTTCAATGCCGAGTTTGCCGTTTTCCAATGTTCGTCTGCACCTGCCAGGTCAATGCCATCTTTCAACTCCCCTAATGCAATGTATTTGTCGGGTTGATGAATGATGGATTGTTTTCCAGTTTTCAAGTCGTCTGGTTGTGCCTGTAATATTGAAAGGTCAACATTTTTGTTTACCAGTGGAACGTTGATGTTCAAAATCAGAAGACGGTCTGTTTTACGCTACCAATAAATTGCTTTGATACGTTTTTCTATATCAGTATCATCAGTTGGCTTGTCGAGCCACGTATTTGTGTCGTTATCCTTCCATTTGTATTTGATACCTGCAATATTGAAAACGGATATAAGTGAACGCAAAAACTTTCTTTCTCCAAGTGAACCTGCAAGGTTTCTTGCCTTTCCGCCAAGTGCATCGCCCTTTGTTAGCAAGTAGCGATAAATCAATTCATCAATGAAATTCTCTCCAGCAGGTTCAAGAAATTTTTCTATTAGCCCCTTAATTGCAATAGTTCGGTCATCTTCAGTCAGGTAGTTGAGTGACTTCTCGGATAGCCCCGATGCTGTTAGTAAACCAACTCGTAAATCTTTTACTTGTAAAAGGTCTTTCGGTTTTTTCACTTGCGAAGCAAGTGCTTTCAATGCTTTCGCTTCTTCGATGTATGGAACGGCAATGTAGTTTTTCTCCAACGCCATTGCGATGAACCCCGCACGGGTTTCTTCTCTTGATGTTACTAAATCATCTGCTGATTTTATGAGTGAGTTTGCGATTAGTTTTTTTGCCATAAGTAAACACATTTGCGGACTTCAGTTCGTCCGTGAAGCCCCATCTGCTGGCTGCTATTGCCTTTGCCTCTGGGTAATACAAAAATTTTATTGATGTTGAAACCGAAGTTCTCTGCAAACTCCGATAGAATTAAATCAACTGGAATTTCTTCGCCCCCATAGCGAACATTATCATTCACCATCACGCAGTATCCGCCACTCTTTGTAATCCTTGCCATTTCGTAAATCACAAAGCACATTTCAAGAAAATAGTTCTTCACCATTCTTGCGATGTTGTTGTTGAGTTTTCCCAACTTGTTCAATTCTTCAAGAACTGAATTTACTTCCATCATTGCCTTTGAGTTATTGTAAACTTCAAGCACGCTGTTGAAAGTATTTTGTTTGCCGATTGACTTGTAAAACTGTTGAAGGTGTTCAACTTTCTCTTTGTTCTCAACTGTGCAAGACAACATTGACTGTCGCAAGTTGCGAACTTGGTCATTATCATTACCGAGGAAAACCAACTCCAACGCATAAGTCCGTGTGTAGTCGTAGCGATTGCAATAGGGTGGAGAGGTTATTATGAAATCAAAAAACTCATTTTCAATTTTTGGTAACTCTTCCAAACACGAACCTTGAATAATTTTTACAGGATGTTGAACGGTAGGTTTGCTTTCCAATGCTTCAAACAAAGTATTGGTCGTGTTGCCTGACAAGTCAGAAATTATTTGAGAAAGTTTTCTGTTCATCGCTTCCTCAAACGAATAAATCTTTCCTATGTCAAACGGATTTCCATGCAGATTTCTTTTTGAACGATAATCCCAACGCAAATACTGTCCGTCTTTTCGTGTGAAACTGATTTCTTCCAATACTGAAAAAGCAGCAAAGCGTAGAACTGTTTGAATTTTTTTGTCTTTGAGGTTTGAACAATAAGTCAAAAATTTATTCAGCAAAATTTCTGTTTCGTCAGGGAAAGCATCTTTTGTAATTGTGATGTGATTGATATGTATTTCGTAAGTCTCAATCTTTGCAAGTTCTGTCCAAAGATTTTTAATTGTTGAGCGAAGTTTGTTTATGTCAATTTCGTTCAATGCCTCTCTCGTTTGCATTACGAAAACTCCCACAGGGAGAATTTCTACTCCGTAACTTTTCCAACCTAGTTCCTGTCCTGCAAAAAGTGTCGTGCCTGCACCGGCAAACGGGTCTAAAAGTTTACCAGCTTTCTTTCCGTATTCATTCAGAAAATATTTTACAAGCGTTGAAGAAAAACCTTCCTTGTATTTGAACCAGCGATAAATTGGCTCATCCTTGTTCGCCTGAAAGCTGACTACTTTGCGGTTGAGGTGATAAGCAGTTTCCAACCTGTCTGCCAGTCGGCTGTATAGGATTTGCCTCTCTGTTGGAGTTATTTCTGTTGTTTTTGTCATTCGTCAAAGATAAAATTTTAAAGTGTCGTTTTTGTCACCCTTATTCATAAGTTGTCAATGAAGCACTGCATTTTTAGCATTACCGCCAACGGATTGCGTGTATGTGCAGTAGCGGATTAGAAGCACTTTCCTGTCCGTTTAGCACAAAGATTCTTAGAAGCACAGGCCTTCGATTTACCAATACACCCGCTATTGACACATACACGCTGTTGGCGGATGTGGCACTTGTTTTTAAGGTGTCAATCGTTTGATTTCAGCAGCTATTTCGTCAATAACTTCTTTATTGTAAATTTCCTTTTTCTCACCATTCTTTATTGAATAGATGTAAAAAACTTTGCCACCAAACCCATCTGTAAATTGCTTGTGTGTTTCTTCTTGGATGTTTTTCTCCTTGAAAATTTCAGGTAGTTGAGATCCACCACCAAAAGAAACAGGCTTAATTTGAAGTCCTATAAATTTTTCACCAACTTTTATGTAAAAATCAACATTGAACAATCTATCCCATTCATCTGGAGCTGGTTCAATTTTTACATTCAAAATCTTTTGGAGCTGACCATATATGGTTTGAATTTCTGTAACGTATCCATCATATGTCCTATCAATGACCAATTGCATCATATAATCAATACAATCTTGCTCGGTTACCTCAGCAACTTCTGCTTGAATTACTTCCGTTATTTTGGTGTAAAGTTTTTTTCCAAGTTCAATAATATGTTCTTTGGGTTTTACATTAGCAAAATAATATTCTCTCCATTCATCAATACTTTTTGGGGAACATTTTCTGATTGATTCGGATGTCGATCCAACATTTCTTTTAAAATTTAATTGGAAGCGATTCATCACACTGTTTAAGATCCATTCTTTAGCCATTATTTACTTGTAAGAGTTTTAGAAATTTATCTTTGTATTTAAAATCAACACTGCTGTCCACTTGCACCAAACCGTTTTTAATTAAATGAGCATTGATGAATGTTTTGTTTTCAAGATATAGGTAGCAAAGTAAGTTGTTTTCACTGTCGTGTTTTACATTATCATATTTTAGAAATACTCGCTTTCCCTTTGTTTTTTCAATTAGGAAAGATGTCGCTTTGCCATTAACTTGTGGGTTCTCTTTTACTCCAAGAAGTTTTACGATTAAACCGTTACTTAAACAAACTTTTTCAGGGCTGATAATTTCCTTAACTGTAAATAATTCTTCTCGCTTGGTTGAACTGTTTCTGTCAATCTTGGAACCAAATTGAAGTTTTTTTACATCAATTTTTTTGTCAAGTATATGTGGGTCTTTGAAAATATATGGCAGTTTTTGAATTTCCTTTTCAAAGTCTGTCATTGCTGGTTTTTGTTGCAAAAACTCATAAGTGGTTCCGTTCAAGTCATTTTGATAAACTTCCAATTTTTCTTTGATGATTGGAATAAAATCGGGATTGATTTCATAACTAACTGAATTTCGGTTGGTGTTTTTTGCCGCTAATGCTGTTGTTCCGCTTCCTGCGAATGGGTCAAGAATGGTTTCTGCAACAAACGAAAACATTTTGATGAGTCGTCTTGGCAATTCTTCAGGAAACATTGCAATATGTCCATTTTGCTTTGTTCCGGGAAAATTCCAATGTCCTGCAAAAAATGTGTTCCACTCTTCGGCAGTCATTTTAGAAAGTTCTTTTTGTTCCTTGGTCGGCTTTGGGCTGTTGCCTAATTTTTTGAAAACAAGAATAAACTCATAGTCCAATTTTAAAATTCCGTTTCGTGGATAGGGATATGAACCCATTTGAACGCCACCACCTGTTGTGTTTGAGGTTGTTACCTTTTGCCAAATGATAGCACCCATATAGTCAAAGCCGATGTTCTCACAAAACTTAATAATTTCTTCACGAATTGGAATAACTTTGTAACGCCCATAATAAACTGCACGTGCAAATTGATCACCAATATTTATACATAACCTACAACCATTGTGTAACACTCGGTAGCACTCTTTCCAAACCAAATTCAGGTTGTTGATGTAATTTTCGTAAGTGTCGTGAAAGCCAATTTGATTTTCTGTTCCGTAGTCCTTTAGCTGCCAGTAGGGTGGTGAAGTAATAACTAAATGAACCGAATTGTCAGGCAATTCAGCCATTTGTCTGCTGTCTCCATTTATTATTTTATGATGAGTTTTCATGTCGTATTATATTAAAAATATATCTTGGTCAAATTTAGGTAAAATGTCAGATTAACTGTTCAAAAGTTTTCACTTGTCGCCCGATGGTAGCAGTGTTGCTCTGCCATTTCCGCCAACTCGTAAATATGCGAAAGTTTTGTCGTAGTTTTTGGATTGCTTGTCGCAGTTCTTGGAGGGTTCTGCCTGTTGGTGTCCTAAATTGGCTAAAATTCGCCAATTCGCCGTTTTCTTGCGCCCAAGCTTAGGAAACAAGTTCTCCATCAAGCTTGATGAAAACTTTTGCCGCTAACCTTAAAGTCAACTCGATGATGCTTTATTGTCAACTTGGCTTTAAGGCACAATTTTTTCGTGAGAAAAGCGATGAGAGAGAACAAGGCTTAAACGCTGGGGAACAGTGAAGGTTCAGCAGCGTTCCAACCGAATCGCGAGAAGTTTAAGAAGCGAAAGACGAATTTGCAAACCGACACCCATCGGGTCGCGCCTGACGGCTAAGGCGAAACGCACCAAATCAGAGCCGAACCGATTCGCCCGACGCCGCGCCGCGCATTTGAAGCAACTCGGCAAGATGAACAAACTCCGACACCGTAAGTTCTTCCGCCCGTCGTTTGAAATTGAATGCTATGCCTGAAAGGTCGTAGTGGGGTTTCAAATTATTCTCCAAAGTCTTTCGACGCATCGCAAAGGCACGACGCACGAGCAGACGAAACGCCTCTTCCAAACCGTTTGGCACATGTGAAACCATCGGTTGAAACGAAAGGCGAACCACCGCGCTATTCACATTGGGTTGCGGCTTAAAGACATGCTTTCCAACCTTAAAGCAAAACTCGACCTTCGCAAAGGCTTGCAGTTGAACCGCCAAAATGCCGTAGTCTTTCGTGCGCGGCGTTGCCGAGAGGCGACGCGCGACTTCCTCTTGCATCAGCAAAACGGCTTGATTGATGTGCGTGCGTTCATCAAGCAGTTTGAAAAGAATCGGCGATGTAATGGCGTAAGGAATGTTTCCTAAAACGGTCAGTTTTTTTTCTTTCGCGAGCAAAGCAAATGAGAGCTCTAACACATCGCCCTCGATTAAATCCACCATCGGAAGTTCAGCGCGAATAAACTGGGCTAAATTTTTATCGATCTCAACCGCCGTGAAACGAGGAACACGTGTGGCGATGTGCCGCGTGAGTGCGCCGAAGCCAGGACCGATTTCAAGCACATTGTCGTCAGGTGAAAGATGCGCTTCGGCGACGATTTTGCGCAAAATGTTTTCGTCAGTGAGAAAATTCTGTCCGAAACTTTTTTTCGGCACGACTTCGGTCTCTTTATATTTGACCTTCATTTTGCTTCAACTGTTTGACCTTCTTTGAACCGTTCAATAAAACGATGAACACCAGACTTCAATCACGCGGCGAGAAAGCCACACGCGCAGGGTTCGGCGAAGCCTTGCTGGAAATCGGAAGCGACGAGCAAGTGGTTGCACTTTGCGCCGACTTGACCGAATCCGTCGGCATGAAAAAATTCGCGGAAAAATATCCCGACCGCTTTTTCAACGTCGGCATTGCGGAAGCGAACATGACAAGTATCGCCGCAGGGTTAACGACAACAGGCAAAATTCCATTTATCGGCACGTTTGCCAACTTTGCAACGGGACGCAGTTTTGACCAAGTTCGGCAATCTGTTGCATACTCGGAAAAGAACGTCAAAATTTGTGCGTCTCACGCGGGCTTAACGCTCGGCGAAGACGGCGCAACACACCAAATTCTCGAAGATATTGGCTTGATGCGCGCCTTGCCACACATGACGGTGATTGTTCCAGCAGATTTCAGCGAGACAAAGCGTGCTGTGAGAGCCATTTACAAGCATCACGGTGCGGTGTATTTACGGTTTGGTCGCCCTGCGATTCCCGATTTTACACCCGACGACATTCCATTTGAAATTGGAAAAGCGATTGAACTTCACGCTGGAAGCGACGCAACGATTATTGCCTGCGGCGTGATGGTCTGGCGCGCCTTGCAAGCGGCATACAAATTAGAAGAAGAAGGGATTTCAGTGCGCGTGCTCAATATGCACACGATTAAACCGCTCGATGTGCAAGCGGTTTTGAACGCGGCAAAAGAGACGGGCGCAATCGTAACTGCCGAAGAACATCAAATCAATACCGGACTGGGCGATGCGGTCGCCAATGTCTGTGCAAGAAGTTTTCCTGTGCCGATTGAAATGGTCGCCGTGATGGATAAATTCGGCGAGTCAGGCACAGCAAACGAACTCCTAGAAAAATACGGCTTGACAAGCGAAGCGATTATCCAAAAAGTCAAAACCGTTTTGAAGCGCAAAGAAATGACCGCATAACTGGAAGAGAAAACGCATAGGCGGATTGAGTGGATAGGGCACGGATTATGAGTGAAGCAATCGGCGAGAATCAGTTGAATCTGTGGAATCTGTGTTCCAAATGAGAGGAACGCGGATTGGACGGATTAAGCGGATAGGGCACACAGAGACCGTTAAGAAAATTGTTCTTTTTTTCATCAACATTTTAAGGAGTAATAACCATGAACGAAAAAGTTTTAATCGTCGGCACGACGGGCGTGCTGGGGCATCAATTAGTGCCGCTTCTGAAAGAAAAAGGCTTTCATGTGCGCGGTTTAGTCCGTCCGCAATCCATGCACAAAATCAAAGACATGCCCGAATTTGAAGTTGCACCGGGCGACATTATGGACGAAGAGAGTTTGATGAACGCCTGTAAAGGCATGGATTATGTGATTTCATGCGTGAGCGCGGGCGAAGATAGAACCTCAAAATCGCGCGGCAACGCCGAGCACTTCGGACAGATGAAGGTCGTCAATGCCGCCAAAGCCGCTGGCGTTAAGCAATTCGTTTTTACTTCCACACTCTTCCCAAAAAACTCACTTGGATACAGTTTCGTTTGGGCAAAATTAATGACGGAAGAAAAACTGCGCGAAAGCGGGTTGACTTACACCATCTTCCGTCCGTGCGGCTTTTTCTATGAGCTTTACTATCGCGGCGCGCCGATTGTCGAGAAGATTGATATGTTCCCGATTCTTGGCGATGGCAACAACACAACGCAAATGCTTGCTGAACAAGACGTCGCCAAAATGTATGTCGCCGCTTTGGGAAATAAAGCATGTTTCAACAAGACGCTCGAAATCGGCGGCGGAAGTACGATGACGTTTAACGATTTGATTGCACAGTGGTCGAAAGTGCGTTTGAAATATGAAGGTCGCCCTGTGTGGCCTCTGCACATTCCGCTTACGCCGACGCGCATGCTTGCCGAAATTATCAAACCCTTCAATGAACAAATCTGGGGACTTGTGCATCTGCTCGATTTCAGTTACGACACCATGATGTGCGATATGACCGAGCCAAAACGCATTTTAGGCATTGACGATATGATGAGCCTTGAAGAATACATTACCCTTGCTTACGAGAAGAAATACGCGCATCGCTTGAAGCGACAAGCCGCCGAAGTGCAAACGATGACCTAAATGAACGAACTGATTTTAGCCTCGAAGTCGCCGCGCCGTCAAGCCTTGCTGAAATTGCTTCAAATGCCGTTTCGCATCTTGACGGCGGAAACGAGCGAAGAGTTTGAACCGTCGCGTTCTCCAAGAGATATTGTCATGGAACTTGCCGTGCGAAAAGGCAAAGCGGTTTGCACGCTTTACCCTGCCGAAACCGCCGATAAAATCGTGCTTTCCGCCGACACCATCGTTGTGCTTGACGGCGAAGTGCTCAACAAACCCGATAGCGAAGCGCACGCCTTTGAAATGCTCTCGAAACTGCAAGGCAGAACGCACGAAGTCTTCACCGGCTTTGCGTTGATGAAGGGAAAAAATCTGGTGGTGGAAGTCGAGCGCACGGCGGTTACATTTGCGCCGATGTCGGCTGATGAAATTCGAACCTATATCCAAGTGGCAAAACCGCTCGACAAAGCCGGTGCCTACGGCATTCAAGACGATTTCGGCGCGTGTTTCATCGAGCGCATCGAAGGGTGCTATTACAATGTTGTTGGATTGCCGCTTGCCAAACTTTACAAAACACTTAAACAAGTTGATTCATGAAACTCTACATCTTTCGGCACGGAGAAGCCGAAGACATCGGTAAAAACGGCGTGTTCCGCGATGAAGAGCGGCGATTGACCGAAAAGGGACGGCGAGACGCGCAGAACATCGGCGCGTATTTGAAATCAAAAAATCATCAAATTCAACTGCTTCTGCACAGCCCGCTTGTGCGTGCAACGCAAACGGCGGAGATATTGGCGGCAAAATTAGAGTCCAACCTAAAATCAGTCCACGAACTCTCAACCGACTACGGCGTGCGAACCTATATGGAAGTGCTACACAACCATAAAGACGTGGAAAGTTTAGCACTTGTCGCCCATCAGCCTACCTTAACGAAACTCCTCTCAAACCTTATCAGCGGTGAGCCAAACATACAGTTCCACTTTGAACCATGCTCGCTGGCGGTGGTGCGCACGGGTTCAACTTTAATCGGCGGCGAGTTGCAACTGCTCCTTTCGCCAAGCGACTTACCATCAAACTGTGCGCCTTAACGCGCAGGCAGTTCAATCCAGAACGTCGCGCCCTTACCTTTGCCTTCGGACTCTGCCCAAATTTTTCCGCCCATCATCTCGATGTATTTCTTTGAAATGTAAAGTCCAAGTCCCGACGAGTGTTCGCCCGCTGTGGGTTGAGAAGAAAGTTTTTGAAATCGTCCGAAAAGTTTTTGCATATCCTCTTCGCTTAATCCTTGCCCTTCATCTTTGACCGAAACGAAAACCGACTCGCCCGAGTGTTGCAGGCGTTGCGGCGACTTCTTTTCGCATTTGACGAAAATGTTCCTTCCCGAAGGCGTGTATTTAATCGCATTCGAAATGAGATTTTCTAAAACTTCTGCGAAGCGTTCAGAATCAATGTTTGCAAGGAGCGTATCGGCAATTTCGGACTGAATTGTTTGCCCTTTAAGAGCCGCTTTTGAAAGATTCTGTTCAACCGCACTTTGCACGAGGCTCGAGACATTAGCGATGTGCAAATTGAGTTCAATTTTTCCGAGTTCAATCGCGGTGGATTGCAAAAGGCTCTTGACCATGTTAAACATTCGCTCTGACGCATTGAAGATATTTTGCGAGAACTCTTTGACCGACTCGACATCATCGGGCGTATCGCGAATGAGTTCGGCAAAGGTCATGATGGATTGAAGCGGGGCTTTAAGGTCGTGTGCGGCAAAGCCCATCAGTTCCGTTTTAAGGTCGTTGAGTTCTTTGAGCGCGCGATTGGCTTCGGAAAGTTCTTGATTTTTGAGGCGATACAGTTCGGCTTCTTTTTCTGACTTTTCAATCGCATTGGCGATTTGTTGATTGCGCAATTTCTTGCGAGCCTCTTCGCTCATCAAACTTTCTTTGACCGTCAAAAACGCCTTGTGATGAAAGAGCGCGTTCTGGAAATCGCGCATCTGTTCATACATCTCGGCATAACCGCGATGCACTTCATAGATGAGGGCTTTGGCTTTGATGGATTCGGCAATTGGAAGCGCGCTATCTAAGTAAAATTTAATGAGGGAAAAATGTTGAGTGACGTCGCCACTTTTGAGGTAGAGATTGGCGAGCGCAAGCAATACCGAAGATTCTCCACGCTTATCGCCCACTTCGCGCATGATGTTCAAACTTTGTTCGTAGTGCGAGAGTGCCTCTGATGCTTCACCGAGCGTGGCATAAATTGAGCCCAGATGGCGTAATGCAACGGCTTTGCCTTGAAGGTCGCTGGTTTGTTCATAGAGCGAAAGGCTTTCGCGGAAACATTTTAAGGCTTCGGTGGGTGCGTTCAACGTGGCATACACATTGCCAATGCTGACAAGGACAGCGGCTTGTCCCCGTTTGTCATCAAGACTGCGATAGAGTAATAAACTTTTTTTGAAGTAATCGAGCGCGAGTTCTTGCTCATCTGAAATGACCGAAATGTGTCCGATGCTCGATGTGGTTGAAGCAATTCCGATGGTGTAATTGAGGGCTTCGTATTTCGGCAGGGCTTGGTCGAAGCATTCCATCGCTTTGGCGTATTCGCCGAGTTCCATGAAAATGATTCCGCTCGTATTGAGCGTGCTGGCTTCGCCGGAAAGGTCGTTCAACTCTCTGAAAAGGCGCGCCGCTTCGTTCAAATCTTTGAGCGCAAGTTCGTAGCTCGAGAGCCGTTGATGGCAAAGCGCACGGTTGCGTAGGGCTTTGGCGACGCCTTGCGGATAGTCGGCTTCGCGCGACCACTTCTCAATTAAGTGGCAAAGCGTGATGCCGTGCTTGGGGTCGTTGCGACTCATTTCCCAAACGGACTCGTTCAGGTCGTCAATCGTCTGGAGCAAGTCGTTGGTGCCTCGCAAGCGAGATTGAAGTTCTTCAGCCGTGATCATTTGTGTTGTGTTTGAGCGATTCGTGATAAGATAGGTTTAAGAGTGTGCCATATCGTTTCGGCAATGATACGGTGCCCTTCGGCGGTCGGGTGAATGCCGTCGGGCAAGTTCAGGCGCGGATTTCCGGCGACGCCTTCAAGCAAAAAGGGAATGAGGTCAATCGAGTTTTTCTTTGCGAGCGTGGGAAAAACGGCGCGAAATTTTTCGGTGTAATTGCTCCCCATATTCGGTGGTGCTTGCATTCCGACGAGAACGATTGGCGCATTGGGATTTTTCTCGCGCATTTTATCGATGATGCCTTGCAAATTTTTTTCGGTCTCCGACGGCGCAATCCCGCGAAGTCCGTCGTTGCCGCCGAGTTCAATCACCAACACATCAACCTTTTGCTTCAAGAGCCAATCCAGTCGGCGCAAGCCGCCTGCCGTCGTCTCGCCTGAAAGCCCCGCGTTGACAACCTTAAACGGTAACTTTTCTTGTTGGATTTTTTCTTGAATGAGCGACGGGAACGCTTCTGCAACATCAAGCCCAAAGCCCGCTGAAAGGCTGTCGCCCAAAAACAAAATGACTTTCTCGTCTTGAACTCGAAACGCGAAAGAGAAGAGCAGAACACTTAAAAACGCAATGCGCATCGGGAAAAGATGCAACCTTTTAAGACGGTTTCGGTTTATGTTGAAGTAACTTGCACGATGCAAATTTAACGAATCAAACTAAAGTCAAGATCACCTTAACACAAAGTTATTCAATGCCTCTCGGCAAGCGGGCGTGTTCCTCACGCAAATCGCCATAAAATTTCTCAACGAATCATCACAATCATGAGCCAAACGATTCTTTCCGTTCAAGATTTAACCAAAACTTACCACAGCGGCGAGCAAACGCTCACGGTGCTGAATCGCGTCAGTTTCAGCCTCAACGAAGGCGATTCGTGCGCGATTGTCGGTCCGTCGGGAAGCGGAAAAACCACGTTGCTTGGATTGTGCGCGGGATTGGATAGACAAAGTAGCGGCAGTGTGTCGCTTTGCGGCATTACGATTGACAGGCTTTCCGAAGATGAACGCGCCAAAGTTCGCAATCAATTTGTCGGGTTCGTCTTCCAAAATTTTCAACTCATTCCAACGCTCACTGCGCTTGAAAACGTGCTTGTGCCGATGGAATTGCGCGGCGGGCGCGTCAATGAAAAAGAGGCGATTGAACTGCTGGCACGCGTCGGTCTGGAAAAACGCCTCCATCACTATCCGACCCAACTTAGCGGCGGAGAGCAACAGCGCGTCGCAATTGCTCGCTCCTTCATCAATCGTCCGAAAATTCTTTTCGCCGACGAGCCAACCGGAAATTTGGACGGAGAGACGAGCAAAAAAATTGAATCGCTTCTCTTCGAACTCAATCCCGAAGCCAAAACGACGCTCGTGCTTGTTACGCACAATCTCGAACTGGCGCGAAAAACCGAGCGCATAATTCGCCTCAAAAACGGCTCTATCGTTTCCGACGAGTTGAACGAGTTGCAAAAAGAAAATTTTAATTCAACCGCAATATGATGTCGAGTTTGTTTAATCGTTGGACTTGGGTGATGGCGTGGCGGGACAGCCGAACGCATCGCCAGAGGCTCTTTCTCTTTATTTCATCAATTATTCTCGGCACGGCGGCACTTGTGGCAGTCAATTCGCTCGGCGAAAGTTTGGAGCGCGCCGTGAGCACTCAATCTAAGTCGCTTCTGGGCGCAGACCTTGCGATTGAATCGCGCCAGCCGTTTTCAAAAGAACTTGAACATGCCATCGATTCGCTTAGCCAAAAAGCCGACATAGCGCGTGAAATTTCCTTCGGTTCAATGGTCTATTTCCCCAAGCAAGCCAAAACACGGCTCTCGCAGATTCGCGCTGTTACAGGCGACTTTCCGTTTTACGGCACGATTGAAACCAACCCGAGCTCCGCCTACAAAACGCTCAACACTGGGCGACACGCGCTCATCGATAACACGCTCGCCATTCAATTCGGCGTTTCGCAAGGCGACAGCGTCAAAATCGGCGACGTGAGTTTTCTTGTTAGCGGAATTTTGAAAGATGTGCCCGGCGAAGCCGCAGTGGCGTCGGTGATTGGTCCGAGAGTGTATATCCCGCCGACGTATGTGGATTCAACGAACTTGATTCAAGTTGGAAGCCGCGTCACTTACAAAGCCTTTTTCAAATTGCCAAGAGAAATGAGCGCGAAAGCCGTCGTCGATTCGCTCAAACCCGTTCTCAATCTGACTTCTGCGACGGCGACAACCGCCGAAGAGCGTCAGGCAACGCTCGGCAGAACATTGGAAAATCTCTATCGCTTTCTCAACCTTGTTGGATTTATCGCCTTGCTACTCGGAAGTGTGGGCGTCGCGAGCGCGGTGAATGTGTATCTGAAGCAGAAGTTACAAACCATCGCCACGCTTCGCTGTATGGGCGCGACATCGGCGCAAGCATTTGCGATTTATTTGATTCAAACGTTCGCCATGGGCTTCATTGGCGTGAGCGTCGGCGCAATGCTCGGCGTGCTCGTCAGTGCCTTTTTGCCTCGTCTCTTGGGCGATTTTCTCCCAATTCAAGTCGAGTTCATCGTTTCAATTTCGGCAATTGGCGTTGGTGTGTCGATTGGGCTATTGATGTCGATAGCCTTCGCGCTCTTGCCGTTGCTTGCCGTGCGAAACATTTCGCCGCTTCTCGTGCTTCGTGCGTCGGTGGAAGATGAAAAAATCCAACAAGATAGGTTACGCTACATCGTGTTTGTGTGCATTGCGCTGGTTGTGTTGCTCTTTGCGACACTTCAAACCGACAGCACGCTCTCATTTGGCGAGCGGTTCAAGCATGGCACGTTCATTACGCTTGGGCTTGGCGTTTCGCTTGGACTGCTTGCTCTTGTTGCCCAATACACGATGGTATGCGCGCGAAAATTTTTTCCAAAGCGTTGGAACTACGTGTGGCGACAAGGCTTGGCGAACCTTTACCGACCCAACAACCAAACGCTGGTGCTGATTCTCTCGCTCGGCTTCGGCACGATGCTGATTTCGCTAATGTATCTGCTTCAAGCCATGCTACTGGCGCAAGTGGAACTCACATCAAAAGAAAACCAACCCAACCTCGTGTTCTTTGATGTGCAAAGCGACCAACGCGAAGGCGTAGAAGAATTGCTCACCGCTATTGATGCACCCGTGATGCAAACCATTCCGATTGTTACGATGCGCATTGCGTCGGTCAAAGGAAAAACCGTTGCCGAAGCGCGGCGCGACTCTACCATCAAACCAGCGTGGCTTTGGGAATACCGCGTCTCCTACCGCGACACACTCAACAACACCGAAACACTTCTCAAAGGCGAAATGAATAAGCCCGTCAAATCGCCCAGCGATAGCATCAAAATTTCCATCAATGAATTTTTAGCGCAAGCCTTGCAAGTGGATTTGAACGATGAAATTTCTTTTGATGTGCAAGGCGTGCCCGTCAAGTGCTATGTGGGAAGCGTGCGCAAAGTGGATTTCAGGCGCATACAGCCGTCGTTTTCAATCCTCTTTCCGACGGGCGTGCTGGAAGATGCGCCGCAATTTTACGCCGTGCTCACGCGCGCAAGGAGCGACGAACACTCCGCCGATATTCAACAAGCAATGGTGGAAGCCTTCCCGAACGTTTCCGCGATTGACTTGGGGTTAATTCTCTCAACGGTGGATTCGATTTTGGATAAAATCTCGCTCGTTATTGAGTTCATGGCGCTCTTCAGCATTCTCACGGGGATTGCCGTGCTCATCGGCTCGGTCTTGATTAGCCGCTTTCAACGCATGCGCGAAAGCGTGTTGCTACGCACACTCGGCGCGGTGCGTGCGCAGGTGATTTCAATCATGACGGTGGAATATCTCTTGCTCGGATTGCTTGCGTCGCTTTCAGGCGTGGTGCTGGCGGGGGCGGCAAGCATGATTTTAGCCTACACGGTCTTCAACTTCACATTCGTGCCGAATCCTTTGCCACTACTCATAATGATGCTCGCGATGATTGCGCTCACGGTCGGAATCGGCGTGCAGGGCAGTCGGGGCGTGCACAGCCATTCGCCGCTCGAAGTCTTGAGGCGCGAAACATAGCACTATTGGCAATGATGGAAAATGTGATTCACTTCAAGTTACTTTGGTATTATTTCACAGGCATACCATTGAGCGAAGCGTCGCTTGCTTCAAGCACGCGAACTTTCCCCGTAGAATCTGTAACGGCTAACAGCATGCCTTGCGACTCAATGCCGCGCATTTTGCGAGGCGCGAGATTGGCGACGACGACGACGTGTTTTCCGACCATTTCTTCGGGCGCGTAATGCTCCGCAATGCCTGATAAAATCACGCGTTCTTCATTGCCGAGTTTCAACGTGAGTTTCAAGAGTTTATCGGCGCGAGGCACTTTCTCGCTTGCCAAAACCGTAGCGACGCGCAAATCGATTTTCTCGAAGTCTTCAATCGTAATCGTCGGCTTAACGTCGGGAATCGCAGATGTTTGTGAAGACGCTTGTTGGACTTTTTGTTGCTCCTTTTGCGCAAACTCATGAACGAGCTTCTCGATGTTCTCGAGTTCAGGTGCGATGTCTTTATCGTCAATTTTTTTGAACAGCACTTCTGAAAATCCCGAAAGCCGGTGTCCGGCGCATAGTTTCGGCAGTTTGGCGTCGTCCCAAGTGCGTGCGCTAATGTTGAGCATCTTGAAAATTTTACCACAGGCATCGGGCAGAATCGGCGAGAAAATGGTCGCAATCGTGTGGCACAGATTGAGCGAAAGGGCGATGGCTTTTGCAGAGTGCTCGCGGTCGGTTTTGTAAGTTTTCCAAGGCTCGGCGTCGGTTAAAAATTTATTCGCAATCCGAGCCACTTCCATCGCTTTGAAGCATGCTTCGCGAATATGAATGCCTTCAAACAAGTTTTCTAACTCGTCAAATGTTTGCGTCCAATCAATCCCGATTCCGTTCCACTCGTCAAGCGAGCAGTCGGCAGGCACGATGCCGTCGAACTTTGAGTTTGTGAAGTCAATCGCGCGTTTGACGAAATTTCCGAGCGTATCGGCAAGTTCGCCATTGACTCGATTTTGAAAATCTTTCCAACTGAAATCCGAATCGCGATGTTCGGGGTAGTTGGCGGCGATGATGTAGCGAAGCGTATCGGCGGGAAATTTTTCCAAAAACTCGTGCGCATAAATCGCGTAGCCGCGCGACTTCGAGAACTTTTTTCCTTCAATGTTGATGAACTCTGAGGCGGGAACATTATCAACGATGATGTATTGTGCTTCTGGATTGCCGTCGTTCCACGCTTTGAGCATAGCGGGAAACATAATCGCGTGGAAGACGACGTTGTCTTTGCCGATGAAGTGAACGAGGCGTGTATCGGGCTGTTGCCAATAGGTGCGCCATTTTTCAGGCTCGCCGCACTTTTGCGCCCACTCTTTTGTAGACGAGATGTAGCCGAGCACGGCGTCGAACCAAACATAAATCACTTTGCCTTTTGCTTCTTCGCTTTGAATCGGCACGGGCACGCCCCAACTCAAATCGCGTGTAATCGCTCGCTCGCCTAAGCCTTGTTTGAGCCAAGTGCGTGCGTAGTTAATCACATTTGGTCGCCAATCCTGCTCGTGCGAGGCAATGAGTTGCTCCAAAAACGGTTGATACTTGCCGAGCGGGAAATACCAATGAAGCGTTTCTTTGAGAATCGGCGTGTTGCCTGAAAGTTTGCTTTTGGGATTGATGAGTTCGGTGGCGGAAAGGTATGTGCCGCAATTTTCGCATTGGTCGCCGTTGGCTTCGGGAAATTGGCAGACGGGACAAGTGCCAATCACGTAGCGGTCGGGCAAGAACTGCTGTTTGGCTTCGTCAAAAAATTGTTGCTCGATTTTTTTGACGAGAACGCCGCGCCGTTCAAAGTCGAGGAAAAACTCCTGCGTGGTTTGATGGTGAATCGGAAGCGAGGTGCGTGAGAAGTTGTCAATCGCGATGTTGAGTTTTTCAAGCACGGCTCTGTGCAAGGCATGATAGCGGTCGACGATTTCTTTGGGCGAAACGCCTTCCTTATCGGCTTGAATCGTAATCGGAACGCCGTGTTCATCGCTTCCGCCGATGTGAATAATTTCTTCGCCGCGAAGCCGTTTGTATCGCACGAAAATATCGGCGGGAATGTATGTGCCCGTTAAGTGCCCAAGATGCAAGGGACCGTTGGCGTAGGGAAGAGCGGTTGTAACAAGCGTGCGTTTGAATGTGTGATTTGAGTGAGTCATATAACTTGGAAAAATTGAAGTACAAAGTTAAGAATTTCGCCGTGTGGGTCGTGTTATGTTCTTGTGTTTGTCATGGTGAACGACGCGACGCTACGACCTCACCCTGTCCCGACTTCGTCGCGACATCCCTCTCCTTTTTAGGAGAGGGAAAGATTCCGCAACGCGGAATCAAGCATGAGGTTTGCACGGCTCGGAATGAAAAACACACTTTAATAGCACTACCCGCCGTGTGCAGTTTGAAAAACTTTCGTTACCTTTACACAGTTTTGGCTGTATTTTTTTGAAGTAACTAAAAAAGGAGAAACAACTATGGCACTCAAAATTGCAGATGAATGCATCACTTGCGGTGCATGCGAACCAGAATGCCCGAACACGGCGATTTACGAGCCGGGAATGAATTGGAGGCTTTTCGGGCAAGAGCACCCGCCGCTCTCGAACGATTTCTACTACATTGTTCCAGACAAGTGCACCGAGTGCGTCGGATTTCACGAAGAGTCGCAATGCGCGGCGGTCTGTCCCGTAGATGCTTGCATTAAAGATGCAAATTTCCCAGAGACCAGAGAGCAACTGCTTGCCAAGAAGGAGCGGTTAGAAGCCGATAAACGAGCCTAATGTTGCTCAAAGAAAATTGAAAGTCAAAAAGGCGTTCTCGATAAATTGAGAACGCTTTTCTTTTCAACAAACTCACAATTGTGGAAAATAAATTTTCCCCGAAAAGCACTAAATTTCCGCAAGAACATTCTAAAACGACTCGCAGTATGAACGAAGTCTTTTCTTATCCCATTACGCAACCCAATTTTTTGTTAGAAAACTACTACATCTTGACTTGGACAGGCGGTATGCTCGCGCTTGCGATTGCTTGGGCGGTGTTTTTCCGATACGGCAACTTCAAATACGGGATTGATTTGGGGTGCTTGTTCAAAACCATCATCATTATGGTGGCAACCATGCTCGCCGTCGGCGTTCCAAATTATCTCAACGTCAGATACTACGCACAGCACGGGCACGAAGGCGATAAAATCACGCTCACGAATGAGCGCGTAACCTATCAGTATCGCAACGGTCAAGCAAAATCGTTCTTGCTCTCGGAGGTGAAAAAGTTTTACAAAGAGCCCATAACCTTCAATCCACCGCCAACCTACTTTGTGGTTGCCATCATTGATTCCATCAAAGTTGATTCGTTTGCCGTGCGAGAAGATTTGCCGCGATTTGAATTGTTCAAGAATGCCTTAAATAACGCCATTGGCAATGCGTCTTTGTAAGAGAACTAAACCTGTCTAATAATGACTGTGAATTTCAGTGCTGTTTTTTCTGCTGAACAATTAACTCGTTGCTTGGCAGCCAATCTGCATATTGGGAAGAGCATCTTTTGCTACGAAGATGTTGGCTCTACCAACGACGTCGCCCATCGTTTTGCCAAAGACGGTGCGCGAAGTGGAACGGTAATTTTAGCGGAGTTTCAAACGGCGGGGCATGGTAGAAATGCCAAACAATGGGTCGCTCAAAAAGGAGAAAACATCATCACAAGTATCATTTTGCGACCGAACATGTCGCTTGAAAGCCTCACCTACATGCCGCTTCTCGGCGCGCTTTCCGTTGCACAGGCGATTGAAGACGTAACGAGACAACGGGCAGAAATCAAATGGCCCAACGATGTATTGCTTGGCAGAAAAAAGGTTGCCGGCGTGTTAGTGGAAACCTCGGCGCAAGCTGGCATGGTCGACTACGTCGTCGTGGGAATCGGGCTAAATGTCAATCAAGCACAGTTCCCTGATGAATTGGCGGAGCATGCCACCTCGCTCTTTCTGCAAACAGGTACTGCTTACGACCAAACGACAATGTTCGTCAGCCTGATGCGGTTCCTTGATGCCAATTACGCACGGCTCAAAAGCGGCGATACCAAATCGATTCTCAATCTGTGGCGCGCCCACTGCGAGATGTTCGGAAAGCACATCACCTTTTATCAAGGCGATTCAAAGCGCGAAGGCATCGCCCTCGACATTGATGAGCGAGGTTTTCTCAAAGTTGAAATCGGACAAAAAGAAGAATTGCTCTCCCAAGCCGAGATACAAACGATTCGATACTGACAGCCTCCTAATGCGCCAAATTTTAAGCATTGATGTTGGAAACTCCCGCCTCAAACTTGCGCTGTTTCAAGGCGAGCAGATTCAATTCCACATAGAAGTAGAAACGGCGCGTCTCAAATCGCTCAAATCACGTCAAGCCTTCGCCGAATCATTGGCTTCGGAAGTGAAATCACGGGCGTTGCACATTGAAAAAATTGTGCTTTCCGCCGTTGTGCCAGAAGTCGCGCGGCATATTGCCCACACGCTTGAACGCACATTCAAAAAGCGCGTCTTAATTGTCTCAACAGAACTGAACTTGCCCTTTGAATTGCATTACAAAACGCCCCATACACTCGGCGCAGACCGATTGGCACTTGCGGCGTATGCCGTCAAACGCTTTCCAACATCAGCCGTCATCGCGATTGATTTCGGAACAGCAATCACTTACGAGATTATCACATCAAAAAAGCACTATCTCGGCGGCATGATTTTGAGCGGATTCGGGCTATCGCTTTCGGCACTGCATCGCCATACGGCACAGTTGCCCGAAGTTCGACTTTTATCACAAACGCATCTTGTTGGAGAAAGCACAATCGAGTGCTTGGAGCGCGGCGCGTATTGGGGCGCAGTGGCTCAAACTGAAAACTTAATCGCACGATTCAAATCATTTCTGAAAACGCACTACGGCGAGAAACGCATCAAAGTGATTGCTACTGGCGGCGACGCACCGTTGATTGCCGAGCAACTGCACTTCGATGAACTGACTCCTGACGCCGTTCTTAGAGGTGCGGCATATTTGGCAGAGTTGAATTGAAAAAAATTGAAAAACCATTTTCGGAACGCAAACGAAGTTGTATCTTTGCGACCCTTCGAAAATCAAACATCGTCTCACGGAGAGGTCGCATAGTTGGTCTAGTGCGCTCGCCTGGAAAGCGGGTAGGGTGTAACAGCCCTCGCGGGTTCGAATCCCGCCCTCTCCGCCATCACCCACCACACGAAGTTTCAACCACGATTTGAATTGAACGAAGAACGATTCTATCGCGTTTGGTATCGCGGCGGTTTTGATTAACTTAATTCAGTGCAAGAAATAGCCAGCGCAAGATGATTTTTGAATTTGATATATCGGAATCGGAATCGCTCGTTTCAATCCGTGTTGAGGGCAACGGCGATTTTCAAAAAGGAATTGCAAGTGTTTTAGCCGTCGCAAATGATGCGCGCTTCAAAGATGGCTTCAATGTGCTGGTCGACTTATGCCGCCTCAATTATTACCCATCGCTCTCGGAACTGCGTGCTTTCGCTGATGTGCTCATCTCGCTTAAAGAAAAGTCCTCCGGCAAAACTGCCCTTGTCGTCAGCAACTTTTTTCACTACGGCTTTGGCAAAGTGTTGGGCGGCTTTTTGGAAGCGGCAGGAATTAAACTCCAAGTCTTCCGCCAGATGACTGACGCAATGCAATGGTTCAAAGCGTAAGTCCATAGTTGCCAACCGGTTCAAACGAACTGCGCAGATTTCAACTGCGTTAATGCTTTTTCTAAAAACGTTCTTGTAGGCTTTTTGATAGGCTTTGAAGTTGTTAGGAAACGCCTTCTTGAACTGTAAGGCAACGCCCTTTCCCATCACGCTGGCGGTATTGACGGTATTGGCGAGGGCGTCGGCTTGGCTTTCCACGATGTTCCCTGTTACTTCAATGAACATGTTGAAAATAGTCTTGTGGTCTGATGACGATTTTTTTCCCCTGAAATTCCGAACGCTAAAAGTTTTTCCTTCGCATGTTCGTCATAAACAATGTAACCCCAAAATCGCCGTTTTGGGCGGCTTCTTCGGTTTAGACGGTTTCTAAACAAACTTCGCAAAAAAAGATGAGTTAGCACGTTGACTTTGGCAAATTACCGTGCTATATTCATTGCGAAATAAGTAACAATAACTCAAATCTAATCCTGAGGAGGGACGCTATGAATCATCGGAGCAACACTCCCGTGCTGGACGCGATTGATGAAGTTTACAATTTAGCGTATTGGATGACGGGAAACGAAGCAACAGCAGGAATGCTCGTGAGCCAAACTTACAGCGCAGTGGAGAAGCATGCGACGCTTGTTTCGCTCTACAAAGCCTTTCGTGAAAACTATCTGAAAGCGTTTGGTCAAACGCCTGTGATGTCAGCAGAAGAAGCGGCGGAAATCGCCGATACCGACGTGGCGCGCGCAGTGGTGATGTTGCCAACGGACTTCAAAATGGCGGTCTTGCTCGCCGAGATTGCTGGGCTTTCGCATCACGATATTGCAAAGGTCGTAGAGACCTCTGTTGAGGCTGTGCGCGAATGGCTTCACTGGGGACGGAAGCTCATCACGAAAGAACTCGCAGAGCAGTGGCAAAACTGAACGCGAAGTCGAAAATCAAAAGCCGCTTACAAAAGCGGCTTTTTTAATTGTCCTGAATCTTAAAATCCCTCAATTGTTCAAGGCTTACTTTTTGCCGAGCATTGAGCTTAAACCGCCGAGCAGATTACCTGCGCCGCCCAAGTTACCAGCCAGTTTGGAAAGGTCGGGCATTTCGCCCGTTTGCAAAAAGCTGTGCACCATTTCGCCGACGGGTTCGGGAAGTTTTTCTTTGGTGAAGCCCGCCACGACTTGAATTGCCAGTTTCGCGGTGTCTTCCGAGATGTTGGCTTTTTCCATCAGGAGTTTGACAAGGTCTTGCATGCGTTGAAAAGTTTGAATTAGAAAGTCTGAAAAAAGCGTAAGGATGAAGGTGCAAGGGTTAATCGCCACCGAAGATGTTGCCGATGCCGATGCCACCTTCTTCTTTACCGCCATAAGAAGCGCGCATGATTCTATCCGCTAAGCGCGAGAACGGCAGGCTTTGCAGATACACAAGTCCGGGACCGGTGAGTTTGGCAAAGAACAAGCCTTCGCCGCCGAACAAGACGTTTTTGAATCCGCCGACGAATTGAATGTCATAATCAACGCTTGGTGCCATGGCAACTAAACAGCCCGTATCGACGCGCAAGGTTTCGCCCGCGGCAAGTTGGCGTTGAATAATTGTGCCGCCTGAATGAACAAACGCCCAGCCATCGCCCGTGAGCCGTTGCAAAATAAAGCCTTCGCCGCCGAATAGCCCTGTTCCGATTTTTTTAGTGAAGGCAATATCAATGTCAATGCCTTGTGCGGCGCATAAGAACCCATCTTTTTGGCAGATAAACTCGCCGCCGAGTGCCTTCAAATCTAACGGGATAATTTTGCCCGGATAGGGCGCGGCGAAAGCAACGCGTCGTTTGCCCTGCCCGCGATTGAGAAACGACGTGATGAAGAACGAATCGCCGGTCAGCATACGCTTCAAGCCAGAGAAGATGCCGCCGCCTGTGGAAGTCTGCATCTCAATGCCTTCTTCCATATACATCATGGTGCCGACTTCGGCGCGCACGGCTTCGTTAGGGTCTAACTCGACCTCAACAATTTGCATTTCACTGCCAAAAATTTGATAGTCAATTTCGTGTGCTGGCATGTGTGTTTAGTTTTGTTTTACAGTAGTTGTTGAAAACTTATGTCGTGGGCGACACGATTGTTTTGCGAGATTGTTGCGGTAGATTTTCAGATTGAATTTCTAAAAACTTGGCTTTCAAAAATTCAATTGCCGCTTCACGCTCATGCGGAATGACGCCGTCAAGAATAGCATTTTCCATTGCCTTCTTCAAAATGCCGACGGTGCGCCCTTCGGGAAGATTAAACATTGCCATGATGTCGTTGCCATTGACGGGCGGACGCCATTTCGCCCACTTGTCTTTTTCAGCAACATCGGCGACTTTTTCTTCAACCCGCGCAAAGTTCGCTAAAATTTTCTGCACTTTTTTCGGATTCTTGCTCGTTACATCGGCGCGGCAGAGCGTCATCAAATCGTCTAAATGTTCGCCAGCTTCGAACATCAACCGCCGAATCGCCGAATCGCTGATTTCATCGCGCGAAAGCGGAATTGGACGCAAATGCATGCGCACCATTTTTTGCACAAAGGGAAGCTGTTCCATCGGCAACTTCATGCGGCGAAAAATTTTGGGAAGCATGTTTGCGCCAACTGCATCGTGCCCGTGAAAACTCCACCCAATACCTGGGTGAAATCGTTTCGTTCGAGGCTTGCCAATGTCGTGCAAGAGTGCCGAAAGCCGAAGCCAGACATTATCCGTCATCGTGCAGATGTTGTCGACGACTGTAAGTGTATGGAAAAAAGTGTCTTTATGTCCCATGCCGTCGACTTGCTCAACGCCCGCCATTACAGGCAGTTCGGGGAAAATTTCATCGAGAATTTTTGTGCGATACAAAATTTCAAAACCGATGGAGGGCTTATCGGTCATAAGCAATTTGAGCAGTTCATCGGTGATGCGTTCTTGCGAGACAATTTTCAAGCGTGTGCGCATTTTTTCCATCGCGGGCGGAAGCGAAGGGTGGAGCGTAAAGCCAAGTTTTGATGCAAAGCGAGCCGCACGAAGCATTCGAAGCGGGTCATCTGAAAAAGTAGATTCAGGCTCGAGCGGCGTGCGCAAGATGTTGTTGTTCAGATCTTCAAGTCCGCCGAACAAGTCAACTAACTCGCCGAAAGTGCTTGCGTTGAGCGAAACGGCAAACGCATTCACGGTGAAATCGCGCCGCGACAGGTCGTCTTCAATCGTGCCGATTTCGGTAATCGGCTTGCGTGAATCGGGGTTGTAACTTTCCTTGCGCGCACCGACAAATTCAAGTTTGAACTCGCCATGCGCTTCATCAGAGACGCTCAACCGAGCCGTGCGGAATCGCTCGAAAACCGCAAAGCCAAAGCCATGCAAGTGCGATTTAACTGCCTTTGCAAAAGCAATCGGCTCGCCAACGACCATCACATCGATGTCTTTGCAAGGCTTTCCTAACAAAGCATCGCGAACAAATCCGCCGACAGCATAGCACGGCAAATTCATCGCATCGGCAAGGCGACCAATCTTCTCAAAAAGGGGTTCTGAAAGTGTCAGTTTCAAGGTTCTATCACGGATAAAGAGTTCAACAGATTGCAATCGGTTCAATTCTCAAACGACGGCAAACGCCATGTCGTTTTCTTCGGCACTCAACATTGAAGCGACCCATAAAGTTACGGCGAAATTTGAACTTTGAAGAAATGCAATAGATGCAATAGACGGTCTGGGTCAGACGCGGCGGAGAGCAAAAGTCGTGTAACAATCTTGTGTTTGTCATTTTAGCGATGAAGTGGAGCGACCTCACCCTTGCTTGCGCGTTGCGGAATCTTTCCCGCTCCTTCAAAAGGAGAGGGACGTCCCGGGGCAAAGTCGGGACAGGGTGAGCTTCGACTCTGTTTCAGAATGAAAACACACTTTAAGAGCACTACCGAGAGCAAAGCGTGGAAGCGCAGACGTTGATTTTCGAGGCTTAACGAGTAACTCAAAGCATTCAACGTTTCGGAAGTCATCGCTTTTGGCGTTCAAGCAAACCGCGAAGAAACGCCACGCAAACGTCGCCGTCCAAACTCAGCGGGTCAAAGGAATCGTCGCCACTGTATTTGATGTATTCGGGATAGAAATCGCGCGAGGTCGGAAAAAAGACGAGCGACATATCCCACCCCTCAAATTCGCGCTTCTTGATACGAGTGAACTCAATCAAACTTACGTTCTTGTGGCGCGGGTCACGAAGAATCGATGCAAAAAGCTTATTGACGGGCGCGATGCCGCCTTCCAAGATTTGCAGAAACTTGCTTTCGCAGTAAAGCAACCCACCGGAAACTAAGAGCGATTCGTTTTTCACGCTGGCTTTCGCCGCTATGGATTTCACATCTTGAAGTGTGAGATTATCTGCCGCCTCACTGTAATAAATCAAACGATAGAGTTGCATTGGGTCGATGTTAAGGTAAATGTTGAAAAAAGTTCAGATAAACAACATACGCTAACGCACGACTGCAAGTTTCTCGATGCGCTCCGCCCGAAATTGTCCGTCCTGACTGCTTAAAATGACTTTGTAGAGGTAAATGCCGTTGGCGATAAGGTTTCCGTCGTCATCGGTGCCGTCCCAAGCAATGTTGATGCGATGTGCCGCTTGCGCGTCGCGAAGTGTTTTAATCAAGCGACCGGCGACGGTGTAAATTTTGATTTGCACATTGAGCAAGTCGTTGGGGCGATTGTTTTCAATGACGAAGGTAGTGCGGTCGCGGAAGGGGTTCGGATAGTTCATCACGCGATTGCCGAGTGTGAGTTTGGAAGAATCGGTGACGGTGAAATCCAAAAATTGCTCGACGGAGTTGTTGAACGTGTCCCATGCTTTGAAGCGGAGCGAGTAGCGTCCGTCGCGTAAGTTGCGGAAGGGATAGCGAATATTGCCTTCGGTGAAACTGCCTTCTCTGGCTTCATAAAATTCGTTAAGAATAATCGGGTTGCGCTCGTCGCCGTTGAGCACAAGCGTAATGGCGCGCCCGATGCTTTGCGTGAGATTGATACCGTTTTCATCGGAAAGTTCGGCAGTGAAAATCGGATTTTGATGCGTAATGCCACCCGATGTGAAACTTCTATCGTTAAGGAAAATAGTGGCGTTGGGCGGTGTGTTGTCGGGCTGTACGTCGGGATTGGTGCCGGTGAAAATTACTTGCTCCGTCGCGCCTGATGCGGTTGCAAAGAAATCACCCAGCGATGGGTTTTGCTTCCACGCATAAAGACCGATTCGACCAGAATTGAGGCTGTCGTAGGAAATATCTTTTGGAACGACGAATTGAATCGTGAATCGTCCGTTGCGCACATCGACCGTGCCGCGATAAATGAGCGCATTACGCACTGGATAGTAATCATCGATAATGCCGTCGCCTTCGTGGTCGGCAGGTGTGGGACGGGCGGCGTCAAAAATGACGGTTGCGACTTTGCCCGTGAAATCGGAAAGCAAACTGCCTTGTGGAGAACGCACTGAACCTGAAATGCGCGTGCGGCTGAGCGCGGGAACGGTGAGCGATGTGGTGTGGAGTGCGTTGCCGTTAATCGAGTCAATTTGTGCAACGGCTCTGCCTGAAGGCAATCGCATTGCAGGGTCGCCAAGCAAGAAGAAAAATCCAATATCTGTGCCAATGCCACTGGTGAGTTTGAAGCGATAGAAGGAAAGTCCAACAGGCGAGGCAAGTCCATCGGCTTGTCTGGAGAGCAGTTCGCGTATCATAGCGGGCGGTGCGGCGGAACCCGTCGTAACTAAAATCGCGCGCGACGTGGTGAAAAGTCCGACCGCGCCGCCGTTCGGCGTGATGAACATTTGCTCCGCGCCGCTTTGGAAAAACGGGTCGTCGCTTCTGCCAAAGTCGCAGGTCGCTGTGATGCAAAAGGTCAGGCGGCGTTGATTGCTCAAAAGACGCAGGGAAGAGGCAGGCTCAAGAATGCGCTCTGCCGTCCACACATTCGGGTTGCCATGCCCAATAAAATTCGTGATGAGCATGCCGTTGTTGAGTTGGTTGATGATGTCGTTGTAAAGCACGGGGAAGCGTCTGCCGCCAGCGATACTTTCAGGGCGATAAAAGGGCGCGTAGAGTTTGACGGGGTCAATGTAAGGCGCGCTGATACGGGCTTGTTGCAAGGTCAGTTCGCTGTCGCGCGTAAATTGGTCGCGTGCGTGTCCAGGAAAACGAACTGCCCCGTTTGGATAATCATCGGCAACTAATCCAAGACGATTACGCCAGTCGCCAAAGTCAGAATTGGTTTCGTAGCCAATAATTTTCTCAACAGCAAATTCTGCCTCTTGTGCAGATTGAACCGTTAAGCGACCAATGGCTAATTCAGGACGAAAGTCTTCGCCTTGAACGCTAACGAAAAAATCATCAGAGCAATTAAAAGGTGCAAGTTCATCGGCACGCGCCGTAGAAGCAAACGCAGGAACTTTTGGATACGCACGCCCCACGAGGTTGCGAAAATCCCAATCCCCATCGCCTAAAAGCAACACATATTTCGGGCGCAGTTCATCGCTCGACGCATTGTCGTAGAGGTATTTGATGAAGTTGCGAATCGCGGTGAAATCTTGTTTGCCGCCAGAAAACTCGTTGTAGACTTGTTCAGTGGAAACCATCGCACAGCGCAAGGCAAGCGCGCCCCAGCGGGCGTTATCGCGCCGATAGTTGAAAATCCGTGTCGCCGCCGATTCATACTCCTTCGGATAAACAATGATGTATTCAGGACTTTGAGCGATGAGACTGCGAATGTTTTGATTTGCCACAGGCGATGCCGAAACGGGACGCTTAAACGAATACGAGTTATCAAACGCAACATACTCGTGAAACTCACTTGGAGACTCTTGACGCTGAAAGATGCCGTTCAAAGAAACGCCTGAAATCATTTCGCCAGAAGTAATATCCCACACCATGAGCGGCGGCGCAAAGCCCAGTAGGCGATATTGCACGGTTCTTTCCGATGAAAGTCCAACAAGAGAATTAAAAATCAAGATACCATTTTCCGCCTCGAAGCGTCGCCAATAGTGGAGTTCAATCCAATCGGGATAAAGAGAGCCGATGGCACTATTGCCTGAAAAGTCAATCGTGATGGTTTGAGTGGCTTGCACAGGCGGCTGAAAGGAAGGCGTATTCGGTTGAAAAACCGTGCCCGGTCGGTAAGCACCAATCGTGCTTCCAAACGAAGGGAACTGTCCAAGAAGTGTGCTTCCCCATCGAAGCGAAAAATTTTCGGGTTGATTGCTTGCGAGCATAAAGAGCGAGCGAAGTGAGGCTGGACGGGAAGCGTCAATCGAGGGTGTGGCAAGCGAGTAGGTGGCGTTCCGACGCGACGAGGTGAGCGGAACATCATAAAAATGAATTCCAAAATTTGTGAAATGAACGCGGTCGTTCTCAACAAAACTTAATGTCTGAAACGATTGCGCCACAAACGGCGACGGCACTTGTAGCGAGGGCGAGGGCGTAAGCCGCTTACCGTTTGCTCCGTCAAGCGAAAGAAAGGCAAATGATGAATTGGTGAGATGATTATTGTAATGTTCTAATCGGTTCGTGCTCGAGTTGTAACGAAGACCCTGCGTGCCTTTGGCATAAAAGAGAACAAAATCGCCTGAATCAAATGAACCGTCGGCTTCGCCTGAAACGAAAATCGCTTGCTCTTGCAGGTCGGGAATTTTGACGGAGTTGATGCGCACGTCCAACTCGTCGCCGCCGTTGAAGTAGATTTTCAATTTGCGCGGGTCAATCGTGTTAGGATTGATTCCGATGGATTCAAGGTATTGACGGTCTAAGCGATACACGCCTTCTTCGCGCAGTTCTAATTTGTAAAATCGCCCTGAACGCAAAACGCTTTGTGTAACGGTGTCGGTGCTGGCACTACGAAGCGGCGTAAGATGCCACGATTTTCCAACATCAAAATTAACAAGATGCGCAAACATCTCGTCAGTCTTTGGTGCAAGGCGACTTTGAAAGAGAGACGATGAAGCAAATCGCTCAAATGAAATGCGTGCGACAATCTTGGAAAACTTCTGAAGCGATTTCGTTTTTGCATTGTATTGCATCGGCGTAATCATAACGGTTGAGACGAAGTAACCGCGAGCAATTTCGGGCACTAAAGCCTCAACAAGTTTCGGTTGCGGGGCGATATCGAAGTTTGGGGCGCGTTCAAAAATCGCGTTGCCGTCTTTATCAAAAGCAGGGGTCGGCGCAAGGTCAATGTTTGAAAGCGTTATGCTTTCGGAGGAAAGAACTTCCACACGCGGCAATTTCGATGAGCCAACAAGAATCGAGAAGTGAAACGACCGAACGTCGGGCAATCCAAGCCGCTCTGTGCTTGCAACTCCACCTGTAAATGAAAACTGCTGATAAATCTGCTCATGGGTTTCAACCGTGTCAACGCTCTGCCACTCTGGTGTGAATGAAATCGTGATGCTTGTTTCGTCTTTGCTCAAAATTTGTAGACTGCTTTGTGCAAGAAGTGCGTGAGAGAAGAGCATTAGCACAAAAAGCATTAAAAGAAAATGACGCATAGAAGTGAATGAAAAATTGCGGTCAGTGTTTGGAATAGTTAGATGATTATTTGGCTGATTTCGCGTCAATATACACCAACAATGAAAGGCGTGTCAAGGCAAGAACTTGGGAGAAAAAATTATTACAACAACGTCCTTCAAAAGTCCGAAAAGACCCCGCGAAAGTGTTGTATGGTTTTTCAGCGTTGCTTAATATGGCGCACTTAACTTTACCAACCATTAACCGCAGTTCGCAGTATGTTTCAGTATTCCCGCCGAACCTTTGCCGCATTGGAGCAATCGCAAACAGCGTCATCAGAAGAGACCACTTCTGTTGCGCCGATGTGGGCGAAAAACACTTACAACGACTCAAAAAGCATCGTCGCGCAAATCAATTTGGCGTCGGCGTGTCCGTATTGCACGAATTACAATCTTGCCAAGCATCATTGTGATTTATACGGCGAGCCGATTCCACAGCGCGAAGACGTGGCTAATCCGTGCAAAGGAAACACGTTCAATCGCAAGCAATACAGCGGCAATCGATTAGCGCAACTTCGCGCCTTGCGTGGAAATTCTTGAATCAAACATCACAGGGCTATGCTTGTGGTGAGCCTTTTTTGAACGCCGATGCCGCGATAATTCCGCCAAGCCCGGCGAAGAGTGGATAAATAATCACGGTCGTCGCTGTGCCGATGGCGATGTTACTTATGCTTAATGCGTTTTCCGATTGCTCGCGGAATGATTCTTCTATCTGCGCTTTCGTGGCGGGGTCGCTTTCAGCGAGGTTCAAGATAAGTTTTTTGATTTCATCTGCGCCCGGCTGATAGTCGAACAAGGCAAGTAACACATAGCCCATAACCAATCCAGCAAGTCCGCCAAGCAAACCCGCAAGTGCGCCGAGTTTGAAGCCCTCGCCGCTTGTGAGCGAAAGGTTGTATTGATTAGCGTAATGCCAAACCGCAACGCCGCCGCCCAAAAGCATGCCCAAACAGCACCCGTTGATGAGACTCACAAAAGGCACAATACCAATGACGAAAATCACGCCTGCACCGATTAAAACCGAGTTGAAGTTATCGGGCGGTTCAGGGTTTGTTGAAGTGGTAAGTTCTTCTGACATAGCGAAGTGTGTTTAAGGTTGAAGAAAGTGGTTTTGACAAAATCAGACTGAAAAAGAAAGGTTGTCTATTAGCCTCACCGTGCCGAAGCGCGCGGCTAAGATGAGAAAATAACGCTTGCCCTTTTGAAGCGATATAACAGGTGAAAAGTTAAAGTCATCGACGATATCGACATAATCAATCGTTGCAAGTGGCGAAGTTTGAATCACGGTTGTTACAAGCGTTTTGAGTGCTTCGACATTTCTTTCGCCGGCGCCGAGTGCAGATTTGGCTTGCATCAAGGCGCGGTAAAGAATTGTGGCTTCTTTTCGCGCTTCAGGGCTTAAATAAATGTTGCGCGAACTCATCGCCAAGCCGTCGGGCTCGCGCACAATCGGCGCGCCGATAATGTTCACATCAAGGTTTAGGTCGCTGGTTATTCGCCGAATCAGCGTCAGTTGTTGCGCGTCTTTTTCGCCGAAGACGGCAACATGCGGTTTTGCGATGTTGAAGAGTTTGAGCACAACGGTTGCGACGCCGCGAAAATGCGTCGGGCGAATTGCTCCTTCAAACCCTTTTGAAATGTGCTCAACTTCAACAAACGATTGAAAATGCTCGCCATAAAGTTTTTCGGCAGAGGGCGCAAAAAGCATATCCACGCCTGCTGAACGAGCAAGTTCAACATCGCGCTCAAACGGACGCGGATACCGTCCGAAATCTTCGTTTTTGGCAAACTGAAGTGGATTGACAAAGATGCTCATGATGACGACATCGGCATGCGATTTGGCAATTTGCACCAAACTTAAATGTCCGTCGTGAAGCGCGCCCATCGTTGGCACAAGCGCGATGCGCCGACCTTCTAAACGAAGCGATTCCGAACGCTGTTGAATGTCCGAAGGCTCTTCATAAATCCGCATGGTTTTGGGTTAAGTTGTGTTCTGAAAAATTATCGGAAGTGCTTTCAGTGTGAGAAGCATTTTCTGAATGAACAATCACGACGAATTCGCCTAAAATTTTTTTTGATTCAAATTTGGCTTTGAGTTCTTTGGGCGAGCCGAGCAAAATTTCTTCGTGAACTTTCGTCAGTTCGCGGGCAATCATCACGGTCGGATTGCCGAAGTGCAAAGCAAGTTCATCAAGCAGTTTCAAGAGTCGGTGCGGCGATTCATAGAGAATGACGGTTGAACCAAGCGAGGCAAGGTATTTTAGGCGGGTTTGCCGTCCTTTTTTTTGCGGAAGAAATCCTTCAAAGTGGAAATAGCGAATGGGAATCGGCGAAACCGAAACGGCGGCAGTCAAAGCACTGATGCCCGGAACCGGCACAACGGGAAGACTGTGTTCATGAGCGGCGCGAACAAGAAAAAATCCCGGGTCGGAAATCGAGGGCGTGCCTGCGTCGCTGACGAGCGCGACCGATTTGCCTTCCAAAAGTTCGGCGATGATGCGCTCCGTCGCCGTGCGCTCGTTGAAGTTGTGATAGGCGAAAAGTGGCTTATCAGAAATGCCGTAATGGCGAAGCAGTTTCAAAGTGTGCCGTGTGTCTTCACAAGCAATGAGGTCGACGGCTTTAAGCGTGTTGAGTGCACGAAGCGTGATGTCTTCGAGATTGCCAATGGGCGTTGCAACAATGTAAAGCGTTCCACTCACCCAGCCTTACTCCCATTGTTTGAAAAAGTGATGCACAGGACCGTGCCCTTGCCCGAGTTCATACTTAGCACCAAAGCGAATGGCATCGGAAATATACTGTTTTGCAGAAGCAACCGCGTTTTCAAGCGTGTAGCCTTTGCCAAGAAAGGTCGCAATGGCGGAGGAGTAGGTGCAACCCGTTCCGTGCGTGTTTTTGGTGATGATGCGTTCAGATTCAAACCAGAGCAACTTTCCGTTTTCGGTGAAGAGTAAGTCGGAACTCATTTTCCCGCCCAAGTGTCCGCCTTTAAGCAAGACATTTTTCGCGCCAAGCGATTGCAAGGCTTTCGCCGCAGGAATCATGTCGTTTTCAGTAATAACATTATGACCGAGCAAAACTGACGCTTCAGGAAGGTTTGGCGTGATGACGCTGGCAATCGGAAGCAATTTGGTGCGAAGCGTGTCAATAGCATTATCCTGCAAGAGTTTATCGACGCTTTTGGCAACCATCACCGTGTCTAAAACAATGTTCTTAACTCGATAGCGCGTAAGCGTTTGGGCGACAACCTCGATGAGTTCAGGCGTTGCAAGCATGCCGATTTTGACGGCATCGACGCCGATGTCGTCAAAGATGGCTTCAAGTTGCTTTTGAAGAAAATCGGGCGGAACAGGGTGAATCGCTGTAACGGCGAGCGTGTTTTGTGCCGTCAGCGCGGCAATGGCACTCATGCCAAATGCGCCAAGTGCGGAAAAGGTTTTCAGGTCGGCTTGAATGCCCGCGCCGCCGCCTGAATCTGAACCCGCAATGGTTAAGAGGCGCGTGTAACGTTTAACTCCAGCCATAATGAACAATTGAATAGTAAGATTGAGATTCGAATCCGTGTAGTATCTGTTCAATCTGTTTCATCTGTGTGCTTACGAAATGCTGTATGAGCAAGTTGCCATATCTCGCAGTTCCAATTCCATATCGACGATTTGCTTGATGTTGTGTAGAAACCATCGGTCAATTTTCGTGGCGTGATAAATTTCATCAATCGTTGCGCCGGCTAAAAGCGCGTGGCGCAAGTAGAAAATGCGGTCGGAAGTGGGAATTTTAATGCGTTCCAAGAGTTCGTGCTTGGCTTTGAACTTGACTTCGGGCGAAAGGTCGAGAACGTGCATCAAGTCTTTGCCGTCTGCGCCCAATCCTGCGCGTCCGATTTCGAGCGAGCGCAAGGCTTTCTGCAAGGCTTCTTTGAAATTGCGTCCGAAACTCATCACTTCGCCGACAGATTTCATCTGCACGCCAAGACGGTCTTCGACGTTTTTGAATTTCTCAAAATCCCAGCGCGGAATTTTCACGACGCAGTAATCGAGTGCAGGCTCAAAACTGGCGGGGGTGCTTTTCGTGATGTCGTTCTGAATTTCGTCAAGCGTATAGCCGACGGCGAGTTTAGCGGCGACTTTGGCAATTGGGAATCCAGTGGCTTTTGAAGCAAGGGCGGAGGAGCGCGAGACGCGCGGATTCATTTCAATGACAATCATTCTGCCGTCGTCGGGATTGACGGCGAATTGAATGTTCGAGCCACCCGTTTCAACGCCGATTTCACGAATGATTTTAATCGCCGCATCGCGCATCTGTTGGTATTGTCGGTCGGTCAAGGTTTGTGCGGGCGCAACCGTGATGCTGTCGCCAGTATGAACGCCCATCGGGTCAAAGTTTTCAATCGAGCAAACAATAATCACATTATCGGCTAAATCTCGAATGACTTCCAACTCGAATTCTTTCCAACCGACGATAGATTCTTCGACAAGCACTTCGCCAATCGGGCTGGCACTTATGCCGCGTCGGACTGTTTCCCAATAGGCTTGCTCGGTTTCTGCAAAGCCGCCGCCCGTGCCGCCGAGCGTAAATGACGGGCGAATGATGACGGGCAAACCGAGTTGCTCGAGCGCGTGTTGCGCCTCTTCTTCACTGCGAATGAAAAAGCCTTTGGCGACTTCCAATCCAAGTTTCTTCATCGCATCGGCAAAGAGTTCGCGGTTTTCAGCTTTGCGAATGGCGCGAAGTTTGGCACCAATCAGTTCCACACCGTTGCGCTCCAAGACGCCCGATTCAGCCAGTTTGACGGCGACATTGAGCGCGGTTTGTCCGCCCATCGTCGGCAAAATCGCGTCGGGTTTTTCACGCTCAATAACTTTCTCGACAAATTCAGGCGTAATGGGTTCAATGTATGTGGCATCGGCGACGTCTAAATCCGTCATAATTGTCGCAGGATTGGAATTGACAAGAACAACGCGGAATCCCTCTTGCTTCAAGGCGCGACAGGCTTGTGTGCCGGAATAGTCAAATTCGCACGCCTGACCGATGACAATCGGTCCAGCACCAATAACAAGAATAGATTGAAGGTCTTTTCGCTTTGGCACAAGCAGAAAACTTGAAGTGAATAGAAAAGTTGAAGTGAAAAAGTCAGTGCAAAGTTACATTTTTTTGACAGAATGACGAATCGAGAAGGTGTTGTTGTAAAAATGCTGAAAGACGACAAAAGGCTTTGTTTATTGCATAAAAGAGCCTATATTTGCGCCTTTTTTAAGGCAACGCAACCACAAGGCAGTTCATTTTTGGAATGGCAAAATTCAAAGAACTTTCGTCCGATTTCAGCTACAACGCACTCGAATCCGAAATTCTCAAATTTTGGAAAGCAAACAGCATCTTTGAGAAAAGCATCTCGTCGCGCAGTGACGGCAAGGTGTTTTCGTTCTTTGAAGGACCGCCAACGGTCAATGGCAAACCTGGCGTGCATCATGTTTTTTCTCGCACAATTAAAGACCTCGTCTGCCGCTACAAAACCCTCAAAGGCTACCAAGTCCGCCGCCAAGCCGGTTGGGATACGCACGGTTTACCCGTAGAAATTTCCGTTGAGAAAAAACTTGGCTTAAAAAATAAATCTGCCGTTGAATCTTACGGAATCGCCGAGTTTAATCGAGAAGCCAAAGCCCTTGTTTACCATCATATCAAAGATAACCAAGAAGGGTGGGGAAAACTGACCGACGAAATGGGCTATTGGTGCGATTTAGAAAACGCTTATATCACTTGCACGAATGAATATATTGAGTCAGTTTGGTGGGGCTTAAAACAAATTTTTGAAAAAGGATATATCTATAAAGACTATAAAATTGTCCCGCAAGACCCCAAATCTGAAACGGTTTTAAGTTCGCACGAACTTGCGCTCGGCTATAAGGAAGTCAAAGACCCCAGCGTCTATGTCAAGTTCAAGAAAAAAGGAGCAGAGGAATACTTTTTAGTATGGACAACAACACCTTGGACGCTGATTTCTAATGTTGCGCTCGCTGTCGGCGCAGATATTGACTATGTAAAAGTGAGAACCAAAGAAGGCGTGTTTATCCTTGCTGAAGCGCGCCTTTCAGTGCTTGGCGCACCCTCCGAAGAAAATCCAATCGAAGTATTAGAAAAATTCAAAGGGCAGGCGTTAGAATTTCAAGAATACGAGCAACTTTTGCCATATATTTCGGTTCAAGAGAAAGCATTTTTTGTCTGTGTCGGCGATTTTGTTTCCACTTCTGACGGCACGGGCATAGTGCATTGCGCACCCGCTTTCGGCGCAGATGATTACGAACTATCCAAAAAATATCATCTTCCGATGCTCCAACCGATTGCGCGCAATGGCTGTTTTACAAAAGAAGTCCCACTCTACGAAGGGGTATTTTTCAAAGATGCCGATAAAGGCATTATGGAAACGCTCAAAAAAGAGGGTAAACTCTACAAAAAAGAAACTTATTTACACACCTATCCCTTCTCGTGGCGGTATGACGTTCCCGTTATTTATTACGCGCGCGAGTCGTGGTATATCCGCACCACGCAAATTGCCAAGCGAATGGTGATGCTAAATAAAGAAATCAATTGGGTGCCACCAGAAATTGGTTCGGGGCGTTTCGGAAATTGGCTCGAAGAAAATAAAGATTGGGCACTCTCGCGGGAACGCTTCTGGGGAACACCACTTCCAATTTGGGTTTCAGAAGATTTCAAAGTCGGCGACGACTACAAGAGCGGCAAAATGTTTTGCATTGGCTCAATCAAAGAACTTAAAGAAGGGCTGATTGATATTGACGGCAAGACCTATAAAGTTTGGGAAGCCGTTGATAAAGGACTTGTAGAATTGGATTTGCACAAGCCGTTTGTAGATAGAATTTACTTTATTAAAGATGGAAAGCGGTTTAATCGCACGCCTGAACTCATTGACGTTTGGTTTGATTCCGGCGCGATGCCGTTTGCGCAGTTCCATTACCCGTTTGAAAACGTCGACCTCTTTGACAAGCATTTTCCAGCCGATTTTATTTGCGAAGGCGTCGACCAAACGCGCGGTTGGTTCTACACGCTTCATGCAATTGCATCGCTGATTTTTGACAAACCAGCGTTCAAAAATTTAATCGTCAACGGGCATATTTTGGATAAAGACAAGCAAAAAATGTCGAAATCCAAAGGCAATGTCGTTGACCCGTTTGTGTTAATGCAAAAATACGGGGCGGATTCGCTTCGCTGGTATTTGATTTCATCATCTCCGCCGCATTTGCCGAAGGCGTTTAATGAAGATGAACTCGTGGAAGGTCAGCGTAAATTTTTCCGCGCATTAGTGGAAAGTTACAGATTTTTTGCGCTCTATGCGAACGTCGATGGATTTGAATATAAAGAGCCGAGAATTTCGGTAGAGGAGCGAAGTGAATTAGATAAGTGGATTATTTCCGCTCTCAATACGCTTATCAAACAAGTAGAATCGGCAATGGACGCCTATAACCCGACCGAAGCGACACGCTTGATTGAAAGCTTCGTTGTCGATAATCTTTCTAATTGGTATATCCGCCGAAGCCGCCGACGATTCTGGAAGGGCGAAATGAATCAAGATAAGCTTGCGGCGTATCAAACGCTGTATGAATGCCTTGTAACAGTTTGCAAATTGGTGTCGCCAATTACGCCCTTTATCGCCGAAGAAATTTATCGAAACCTCAACACGGCGACATCTCATGAAGAGTTTGAGTCCGTTCATCTCTCGTTTTTCCCAACGGTTGAAGAAACGGCGATTGATAGAGAGTTAGAAGTGCGAATGAAGAAAGCGCAAGTAATTTCTTCGCTTGTTAGAACAATGCGCGAGAAGTCGAACTTAAAAGTTCGCCAGCCGCTTCGCCGTATTTTACTTCCAATCGCCGATGTCAAAGAACGTCGTGAATTAGAGAAAGTGCGCGATATTATTCTCGATGAAGTTAATGTAAAGTCAATAGAATATGTTAATGACGAATCGGGAATCGTGAATAAAAAAGCGAAGCCGAATTTCAAAACATTAGGCAAAAAGTTCGGAAAAGAAGTAAATGCCGTTGCGGCGTTAATTCGAGACATGTCGAGCAGCCAGATTTCAATGCTTGAAAAGCAAGGCGAATGCGTGCTCGACCTCGAAGGTAAAGAAATTAAAGTGCAACTGGAAGATGTAGAAATTTTGCGCGAAGATATCGAAGGTTGGCTTGTCGCATCGGACCCCGACTTAAAATTAACGATTGCCCTCGACACCGAGCTCGACGATAGTTTGAAAAGCGAAGGGCTTGTGCGCGAACTCGTCAGTCGGATTCAATCTATTCGTAAAGATTCAGGGCTTGAAATCACAGATAGAATCAAACTTTATATGGCTCTCCCCGCAAGCATTAAAGCGGCAGTGGAATCCTATAAAGACTATGTCATGAACGAAACGCTGGCAGTTGAGCTCAATTTTGAATTGAACGGACAAACAGATATCGCAAAACAAGACGAAATCAACGGAGAAGAATTCCGTATTGCGATAGCAAAACAATAACATACCTTAACTCTAAACGCCTTATCAGTATGGCTAAGTCGACGGCGAAAGCAAAACAAACCAAGAAAACCACAGTTACCGTAAAGCCAAAGGCGACGAAAAGCACGCCAAAAGTAACGGCAAAAAAAGCGGCGACGAAAAGCACATCACCGAAAAAAGCGACAGCGGCAAAAAAGACAACGAAAAAAGTCGTAGGCACGTCGTCCAAGAAAACCGTGAGCAAGAAAGCGACCAGCATTGTCCGACAACCCGTCAAAGCCGTTCCGCAATCGGAACTGCCCGCTCAACGCTTAACCAAAACCTACCTCACCAAAGAAGAGCTCAAGCACTTCCAGCAGATTTTATTGGAAAAACGCACCGAAGTATTGAGAGACCTCGAAATCATGCGCGCTTCACTGCAAGATGAAAATAACAGCGAAGGCATTAACTCCAGCTACTCAATGCACATGGCTGACCATGGTACTGAAACGCTTGACCGCGAGCAACGATTTATGTTCATCGCCCGCGACGAGCGATACCTCGGCTATATCGATAAAGCATTAGAACGCATTAAAAACGGCGTTTATGGAATTTGCGTCAAGTCAGGCTTGCCGATTCCGAAAGAACGCCTTGAAGCCGTGCCGCACACCGCCGTCCGCATTGAGTATAAAAATCGCTGACCGAATCATAAAAAAACAAAAGCGTCTTACAAAAGACGCTTTTTTATACACTGAATTGAAAAACTGAACCGGCTTCGACCACGCACGGCATTGCGACAAGCCCCTTCCAGCACGGTGTTTTTCTGAGCTTTTATTCGCCTCACGTCTATTTCTCTGACCACATAATTCCATTCTTCTGCTTCTCTAAGCGACTTTACAGGTCATGTAGCCTTTTTGTGTTTGTTATTCTGAACGAAGTATGCCCGGAATGACGAACACATTTTTATAGCACTACCGTCAGAACAATGCCGATAAAAAAGTTTTGTGGCAGGTCAGAACAGGAAAAACCAAAGAATGTAATCGGCAATAAGAATCACGGCTGATGACACCACGAAACTGCGAATCGTTGACACTCCGACGCCCTCGGCGCCGCCATCGGTGCGAAACCCAATGTGGCAACCCAGTAGCGACGTCGAGAGCCCGAAAATCCCCGCCTTCAACAAAGCCCCAAAAACGTCTTGCAGATAAAAGAAATTCTTGAACGACTCAAAAAAGAGATACTGCGAAATGCCAAGAAACGCGCTCGAGACGATAAACGCGCCAATAATCGCTACAAGATTTGAAAACACCACTAACACGGGCATCATCACCGTTGTGGCAACCACGCGCGGCATGGCGAGGTATCGGACAGGACTGATAGCCATAATATCCAACGCGTCTAACTGTTCGGTAACTTTCATCGTCCCAAGTTCCGCCGCAATCGACGCCCCGACTCTGCCCGCAATGATAATGCCCGTCAAAACCGGACCGAGCTCGATAAGAATCACACGGCTGGTAATGCCGCCGACAAGGCTCATCGGCGCAAGTCCTTTCATCTGATAGGCCGCCTGCCATGCCGCAATCGCACCCGTGAAAATCGACACCAGCACCACGAGCGGAAGCGAATCCACGCCGATATGCGACATCTGCGAAATGACGTTCTTCCTATCCCGAAACAGACGCGGAAGCGCGCCAATCACGCCCCCAAGCAGAATGAACACTTCGCCAATTTCGCTAAAAAAATTTGTGATAGATTTCATGGATAGATGTCAAACTGTGAAACTTTTTTGAATTAAGTCTGAAAGCATGCCGCATTGCACATAGAGTAAAAACCGTTTTGGAACGATGTTTGGACATGCGCCGTTTCAAGCAGTGCTGTTGAGTCGTAAAACAATGCCATAACCAAGTTACAACAAATGCCTACCCGTAGAGAAGTTCTCAAAACAGCCGCGCTTGCCTTAGGCGGAATTGCACTCGGTTTAAATGCTTGCTCTGAAAACAAACAATCTTCTTCAAAAACAAATCAATCTCAAACAATGACGCACACACTTCCCGAACTGCCTTACGCGCCGACCGCGCTCGAACCGCACATCTCTGCAAAAACGTTTGAATTCCACTACGGAAAACACCACAAAGCCTATGTGGATAATTTGAACAAACTGATTGCCGGCACAGACCTCGAGAGCAAAACGCTCGAAGAAGTCGTCGCCGCTTCTGCAAAAGACGCAAGCAAAGCGGGCATCTTCAACAACGCCGCGCAAGTTTGGAATCACACCTTCTATTGGAACTCTATGAAGCCCAACGGCGGCGGCGAACCCGCCGGCAAATTGATGGATAAAATCAAAGAAGATTTCGGCGACTTCGGAAAGTTCAAGGAAGAATTTAAGAACGCGGGCGTTACACAATTCGGCTCTGGCTGGGCATGGCTCGTTTTAGACGGCGGAAAACTTAAAGTTACTAAAACACCAAATGCCGATATGCCACTCGTTCACGGACAAACCCCGCTTCTGACGATGGACGTCTGGGAACACGCCTACTATATCGACTACCAAAATCGCCGTCCTGACTATGCACAAACCTTTATTGACAAATTGATTAACTGGGACTTCGTTTCCAAGAACTTTGAATTGGCGATGAAGTAAGTCGAGATAGTTTCAAGAATGAAGAAGGCAGAGCGGAAACTCTGCCTTTTTCGTTTTGGCGATTTTCATGTCGCACTTTTGTTTCACCTACGCGTGTTTCTTTTCGGGCAAATCAATTTTGATGTGCAGTTCGCGCAGTTGTTTGGGAGTAACTTCTGACGGCGCGCCCGTCATCAGGTCTTGCGCTTTTTGGTTCATCGGAAACGCAATCACTTCACGAATGTTGCTTTCGTCGGCGTAAAGCATCACGATTCGGTCAATGCCCGGCGCAATGCCTCCGTGCGGCGGCGCGCCATGCTGAAAGGCACGAATCATGTGTCCGAACTTTTTATCCACTTCGGCTTTCGTGTAGCCCGCAATTTCAAAGGCTTTATACATCACTTCGGGCTTGTGATTGCGAATCGCGCCGGACGAGAGTTCAATGCCGTTGCAAACAATGTCGTATTGATAAGCATAAATCTCAATCGGATTTTTCGTCATCAAGGCTTCCATTCCGCCTTGCGGCATTGAAAAGGGATTATGCGAGAAGTCAATTTTCTTTTCCTCTTCGTTGTATTCAAACATCGGGAAATCGACAATCCAGCAATAGGCGAGCAAATCTTTATCGAGCGCGAAAAGCGGCGCGAAGTAGTTGCGAATTGCGCCCATTGCCTTGCAGGTTTTTTCCCACGCGCCAGCGGCGAAAAAGACCACATCGCCCGTTTCAATCTTCAAGGCTTTCAACAGCGCGTCTTTTTCAGCATCGGAAAGAAACTTGTAAATCGGACTTTGCACGTCGCCGCCTTCTTTGTAGCGAATGTAGGCTAAGCCCGGAAGCCCGAGTTCCTTCTTTGCAAATTCTTCGGCTTTATCGTAAAAGAGGCGCGGCTCATTGGCTCTGCCCGTCAGTTTCATCGCCTTGATGCACTTGCCTTTATCCGTATTCGCCGCAAACACTTTGAACGACGAGTGCTTGAAAATTTCCGTCACGTCTTCAATCACGAGCGGGTTGCGCAGGTCGGGCTTATCCGAGCCGTAGCGATTCATCGCGTCCAAATACTTGATGCGCGGAAAGGGCAGTTGCATGATGCGCTTGTGCGAGAGTTTCGCCGTGAGCGTTTCAAAGAGTCCCTCCAAGACCTTGAACAAATCGTCTTGCGTGATGAACGACATTTCCATATCGAGTTGGTAGAACTCGCCCGGACTGCGGTCGGCGCGCGCGTCTTCGTCGCGAAAGCACGGCGCGATTTGGAAATACTTATCGAAGCCCGACACCATCAAGAGTTGCTTGAACTGTTGCGGGGCTTGTGGAAGCGCGTAAAACTTGCCCGGGTGCAAGCGAGACGGCACAAGGTAATCGCGTGCGCCTTCGGGCGAAGAGTTCGTCAGAATCGGCGTTTGAATTTCATTAAATCCAAGTTCCGAAAGGTAGCGGCGAATTTCCGCAATGATTTTTGAACGGTAGATAATGTTCTGATGAAGTTTCTCGCGCCGCAAATCAAGGAATCGATATTTGAGCCGCAGTTCTTCCGAAGTCGGCGTTTCATCGGCAATCGGAAAGGGCATCGGCTCGGCAGGGCTTTCAACCGTCAGCGATTTGACAACAACTTCCACTTCGCCTGTTGGCAAGTTCGGATTAACGGCTTCGGGCGCGCGCGCAATCACCGTGCCTTCCACACAGATAACGGACTCCACGCGCAAGTGTTCAACTTCCTCAAACAGCTTCTGGTCATGAGGCTCAACGACAATTTGCGCAATGCCCGTATGGTCGCGCAGGTCGATGAAAATCAGCCCGCCATGGTCGCGTTTGCGGTGAATCCAGCCCGCGAGTTTAACGGTTTCGGAGAGATTGGATTTGCGAAGGTCGCCACAAAAGTGCGTGCGATAGCGAAGAGACGGCGCAACGCCGTGTGAAGTCGTTTGTTCGTGTGAAGCCACGTCGAGCATATCCCTGATGAAGTGTTGAAACAGTGTGCGTTGAAAACGAAAGAGCCGTGAATATACGGATTTAGATTCAAATCGCCGTTTCGTTGAGCCACTCTCTTGGGCGAAGGCATTTGTAGAGAAGGGCTTCGCGGGAGTTGGGGTCGGGCGTGTAGTTGTATTCCCAGCCGGCTTCTTTGGGGAGCGACATTAAAATCGATTCCGTTCTGCCGCGCGTTTCCAATCCGAACAGCGTGCCTCGGTCATAGACCAAATTAAATTCCACATATCTGCCGCGCCGCAATCGCTGAAAGTGTTTTTCGGCTTCGCCAAACGGCTCGTGCTTGCGCCGCTCAACGATTGGCAAATAGGCTTCGATAAACGCATTGCCGCACGATTGAACAAAGGCAAAAGTCGCCTCAAGATTTTCGGAAAGGTAATCGAAGAAAATGCCGCCGACGCCGCGCGTCTCGCCCCGATGCGGCAGAAAGAAATACTCATCGCACCACGCTTTGAACTTCGGATAGTAATCGGGATTGTGCCGGTCGCAAGCAGCTTTATGAACACGGTGAAAGTGTTGAATGTCTTCCAAAAATGGATAGTAAGGCGTCAGATCTGCGCCGCCGCCGAACCACGCTTTGATGAGATTGCCTTGTGCGTCGTATTGCTCGAAGTATCGGTAATTGCAATGCACCGTCGGAATCATCGGCGAATACGGGTGAATGACGACGGAAACGCCCGTCGCAAAATACGGGGTTGGCTCGGTGTTCATTTTCGCCGCCATGCGCTCTGGAAGCATGCCCGAGACGGCGGAAAAATTCACGCCACCCTTTTCAAAAACGGCTCCGTTTTGAATGACGCGCGTTCTGCCGCCGCCGCCCGACGCATGTTGCCAGCATTCTTCTTTGAAAGCCGCTTTGCCGTCGGCGCGCTCGATAGACGATGAAATATGGTCTTGTAACGATTCAAGGTATGATTGAACTGCGGATTTCATAGCAATTACAACAGTGATGAAACATTAAGCGAAGGCGAATTTAACGATTGCGATTTAGATTGCGCCGCAACAAGATGCGTGAAAATCGCACGATGCACGCTCGCAGATGAAAGCAAACGGCAATGAATCGGAACGGCGATGGAAACATTTTTCGCAATGCGCCAAATTGAACTCGTGTAAGGCACAATCATCAAATCAAACGGCGTGTAAATGGAAAGCGGGTTGAGCGGTCGAAGCACGTCTTCCGTTTGCTTCAAGGCGCGAAGCAACGCACTGCCTTGACGCAAATCACCAAATCCCTTGCCGATTCTAAAAAATGCCAACGCGCTTCCGTGATGCGGCGTGCCCAGCGTGATGAGTGTTTGTGCGCGTGCAACGCCGTTCAAGCATTGCAAGTAGTAGCGTGAAATCAATCCGCCCATGCTGAACGCGACAAGCGAGAAGGCTTCACCGTCGGCAAGATGTGTTTGAATAAAGCAGTCGAGTTTTTCAGCAAGCGTTGCGATTGACGCCGAGCCGTCGCACGGCACAAGGTCGGGGGAAAACGTGCGAAATCCTTGCGATTCTAATGCCTTTCGCAAGGGCTTCATCACCGAACTTGAATCGAAAATGCCGTGAACCAACACAACGGCAGATTGCTTATTCATTTTCAGCATCGGTGAAGTTGAGCGGCAAATCGACGGTTTGCGCGCCTTGTTTGGGATTGGTTCGCGTGAAGGTCATTCGCTTCAGTTTTTTCGTCAAGCAACTATCCAGAGCGGAGTTTGCAATCTCATCGCGCGGAATCTCAACGTCTTTGACGTTGCCTTCGGGCGAAAGCACGAGCCGAACCACCAATTTTCCTTTGATGCCCGGATTATAATTTTTCACTTCTCTGTAACACTCTTCAAGCACGAGTTGATGCTTGACGATGACGCTGTCGATTTCTGCAAGTTGTCTCGGAGGAAGTTTTTCATCGTTACGGGCTTGAACGAGTTGCTTACGATTTTGTGCAACGGTCGTCAGCGTGCATAACAGCAGAGCGGATACAACGAGAAGTGTGTGTTTCATCTAAAAGTGGCATTAGGTTGACAAGACTGAAAAAACAGGTTACTGCTTGAAATCGTCCTTCCGAGTAAAAAAGTCCCGAACCGTCAAAGATTCATGATTTCTTAACCTTTCGGCGAGAGGCGAATCATCGGCACAACGACTTCATCGAGCGAGATGCCGCCATGCTGGAACGAATCTTTGTATTGGTTGACGAACTTGTGAAAGTTGGTCGGATAAACGAAGTAGTAATTTTCTTTGGCGATGATGTAATTGACGTTCAAGCCGTGTTGAGGCAGTCGCCAATCGTTTGGATTTTTGATATAGACGGCGTGCTTGTGTTCTCAGTGCTAATTGCGTCCGAACTTGTAGCGCGAGTTTGTCGAGGCTTCGCGGTCGCCGATGACTTTGGTGTGCCGCATACAGCGAATCGCGCCATGGTCGGTGGTGATTAAAATCGTGCATTTGTGTTTGGAGAGCGTGCGAAGCATACGAAGGAAAGCCGAATGCTCGAACCATGTTTGCGTGAGCGAACGATAGGCGGATTCATCGGGCGAAAGTTCACGAATGACCTGCATATCGGAGCGACTGTGCGCCAAGATGTCAACGAAATTGACGACGACGGCGTTGAACTGATTTTTCAGTTGTACGGTGATGTTTTGCTCATACTGTTTGCTTTCATCGGTCGAGGTGAGTTTGGCATATTTCGCATTCACAGTAATGCGACGGCGCGAGAAGAAATCCTGCATGAAATCAGGCTCGTAGCGGTTCTTGGTGTGTTCGTCTTCTTGGCTGTCTTTCCAAAGTTCGGGGTGTCGCTTTTCCATATCAAGCGGAAAGAGTCCGCTGAAAATCGCGTTGCGTGCGTAGGGCGTTGCGGTGGGAAGAATCGAGAAATACGCATCGCGCTCGACTTGAAAGAGCGCGCCTAAAATTTTCTCCATCACCAACCATTGGTCGTAGCGCAGGCAATCGACGACGAAAAGAAAAACGGGATTGCTTCCGCTCAACTCGGGCACGACCTTTCGCTCCAACACATCAATGGAAAGCATCGGGCGTTTGTCTTTATCGGAGTGAATCCAGTTTCGATAATTTTTCTCGATGAACTTGCTGAACTCGGCGTTGCATTCGCGCTTTTGGTCTAAAAGCGTTTGTCGGAAATCGAGGTTTGGGTGTTCATCGAGCTCGACTTCCCACTGTGCAAGGCGGAAGAAAATATCTTTCCATCGTGCTTCATCGAGCGGCTCGAAGAGTTCGCGCGAAATGCGGTTGAATTCGGAGATGTAGTCTTTCGTCGCGGCATCGCTTTTGATGCGTTCAGCATCGAGCAATTTTTTGCATGCAAGCAAAATTTGCGTCGGATTAACGGGCTTGATGAGATACTCTGAAATTTTCTTGCCAATGGCTTGCTCCATGATGGATTCTTGCTCGTTTTTGGTAATCATCACCACAGGCAGAGAGGGCTTGATGGATTTGATTTCGGAGAGCGCGTCCAATCCGCCGATGCCCGGCATTTGTTCATCGAGAAAAACGATGTCGAAGGGTTGTTCGCGAGAAAGTTGAACGGCGTCTTCGCCGCTGGTAACGGTGGTTACGTCGTAGCCCTTATCGGAGAGAAATAAGATGTGCGGGCGCAAGTAATCAATTTCGTCATCAGCCCAAAGAATGCGGTATTTCATGGTCGAGAAAGTTTAGGTTGAAAAAAGAAATACCGATTGTTTCATAAAGCGTGTTGAAGTGATTGATTGAAAGATGTTTTAGCCTTACGTTGAAAATTGCCTGAAAGTTTTGCCTAAAAATTCGCCTGAATTTTTCAAAGTTGCGCGGCGTGTTGCGCAAGGTATTTGCGTTCAATCTCTTCGAGTGCGTTGAGGCATGCTTGATTTTCGGCGTCGGCGTCGGGCGCGGTTGAAAACCATGCTTGGAGCATTTCTTTGGCGACAGTTTCGCTGGTGAGGCGCAAACTCATGGCTAAAATGTTGGCGTTGTTCCAGCGTCGCGCGCCTTTGGCGGTTTCGGCGTCGGTGCACAGTGCAGCGCGCACATTTGGAACTTTATTCGCCGCGATGGTTACGCCAGTTCCTGTCCAGCAAAATAAAATCCCCTGTTCACAAGTGCCATTAGAGACGCATTCCGCGACTTGATGCGCGGCGGACGTCCATCGCTTTTCTTCGTGCGAAGCCGCTTCACAGAGCGCACCAAATTTAAGAAGCGTGTGCCCTTGTGATTCCAATTCACGACAAACGAAATCGGTGAGGTGCGTTTTTTCATCGCTTCCAATTGCAAGTTTCATTCTGCATCAATTTTTTGAAGTTGAACAAGATTTTCTTTTGAAAGGCGCAACAGCGTGCCGTAGTGATTGACGGCTTCCGCATACCAAGAGCGTGAAGCGTCTTCATTTGCGCGTGCGTTGAACTCTGCGAGCGCGCTTTCGAGCGTAATTGTTCGCAACGATGCCAGCCCGCGAACGTCGGTAAGAAACTTCTGGCGCGATTTCAATACGGCTTCGTCGCTCAGTCCAACAAGGCGCAATCGCTCGGAACTGCGGCGATATTCTTCCAACGCAAATTGAGCAAGCTCGAGTTCAATCGGAAGCAGGCGTTTGATTTTTTCGTAATTGCCCGCAAAGAAGACCGATGTTCGTGCGTCGGCGGTCATCACGGCTTGAAGTTTTTTGCGATACGCTTCGTCAAGCGCGTTGATGGTGTTGTGAATCGCAAGCGCGAGTGAATCGGCGCGGCGCGCAAGGCTCACGGCAAGTGCGGCGTAAGTGACGTTCAACCGTGCAACATACTCCGCTGATTCAGGCGAGCGTTTAGCCGCTTCAATGCCTTGCAACGAGGCAGAGAGCGCGTCGGCAAGCACTTCGGAATCTTTTGAAGTGAGTTTTTTCGAGTAAAAGGCGAGCTCGAGCACGTCGCCGACGGCAAGTTGCTCTTGCACCCCGCTTTTGAGCGAAATGGTGAGCGTGCGTGCGCGCAACGTATCGGGTGCGGGAAGTGCGTGGTAATCATAAAACGATTGCGATTTTTCCATCGCCGTTTTGAACCATTGCGGCTCGGCGGGCTTTGTCAGCGTCGTTGGTTTTGAACTGCCGCACCCGTAAAGCATTGTAAAGACAAGCAGAGCAAGGAAGTGAGCGTGTTTCATGGTTGTTTTTTATCCGCCAAACGCACTGTATTGGCGCAGTGAATACGTCCAAAAAATTTTGTAAAGAAAATACAACCCCAACGTCCAACAAAAAACAACCGAGAGCGCAAACAGGATTTCTTCCGTTGAAAACACGCCCGTAAAAATTTTTGTCGGAACAAACGCTAAATAGCCAAAGGGCAGAAACTTCAAGACGCGCGCAACCGATTCAGGAAACAAATCGAGCGGAATCACCTGTCCCGTCAAAAACCACATCGACATATTTTTCATCACAAAGAGCGTCCAAACTTCGTCCATATAAAACGCCAGTGCGGCAATCATAAACGCCAGAAGGAACGAAATAAACAGCCCAAAGAGAAGCACAAGCAAGCCTGAAAGAATTTGAAACGCCGTTGCGGAGACGAACCCTGTCAAGAGCATCACGCCGTAGACGATTGCGCCGCCGAGCAAAACGGGCGTAGAGTCAGCAAAAAAGGTCATCAGGTTGTAGAGCGCGAAGTCGACGGGTTGCGCTAAAAACTTGTTGAGTGTTCCATCTTTAATCGCATTTGAAATCTGACGCTCGACGGAATCCACCTTGACGAAATTGGCTATCAAAATGCTCAACACGACGTATTGAAACATCGCCTCGTAAGTGTAGCCTGCAATTTGCCCATCGGGCGTTGACTCAATCACGGCGCGCCATAAGATGGATTGAACAAACATCGGGAGCAGAATTTTTCCCGAAATGTCCATCAAAATTTCGCCCCGATATTCCACAAAGCGTTGAAGCGAGGTGCGATAAACGAAAAAGTATTTTTTCATTTGAAAGCGCGCTAAATTGACGGAGAAAAACAACTACAAAATTTCATTGCACTTATGCGATACCTTTCCGACCGAGACCTGCGCATGCTGATTGCACTTGCCTCTATCGGCGAGCATTACCGTCCGCTCAACTTGCAAGGATTAGACTTGACGGGAGCCGATTTGAGCCATGCATTTCTTAACCACGCGAATCTAACGGATACCAATCTCACTAACGCAAACTTGGCGCATGCCTTGATGTTCGGCGCGTATTTGCACGATGCAAATTTAACTGGGGCGAACTTACGCAACGCCGATTTGACCAATACCTATTTGCGCGGCGCGAAATTTATCAACGCCGACCTGCGCGGCGCAAAGTTCAGCGGGGCGATGTTCAAAGATACCGACTTTTCAGGCGCAATCACGGATTCAAGCACCATCGGATTATGAGGCTCGCTCGTCTTTCTGTGAGCGTTCTTGTTGGAAATGGGTTCTAAACACAATGTCCCACAATGGCGAACTGACGCCGAAGCCGCGCGAGGAATCGCTGAAATGGTGGCGCAAATGATGCTCGCGAATCCAGCCGAAGTAACTGCCCTTGATGTTGAAATGGTGAATAGCGTAATGCGAGATGTCGTAAATGAGGTAGCCCAGCGTAAAGCCTGCCATTAGCGACGGTGCAAACTGCTCGCCGATGAGAAAATCAAAAACGCTGTAAAAGAAAACGGCAAGCGGAAGGCTGATAATCGGTGGCATGACTAATCGCAGTGGGTCGCTCGGATAGTCGTGGTGAACGCCATGCAAAATCCAAAACAAGCGTTTGCCCAGCCTTGATTTGGGGTGATAGTGAAAGACAAATTGGTGAAGCGTGTATTCGGCAAGCGTCCACAAAAAAACGCCCGCCGCAAAGAGCCCCAAAACTGCAATCGCCGAGACTTCCAGCACAGAAAGCGAATACCATACAAGATAACTCACAAGCGGAACATACAGCCAAATGGGAACGGTCCAATGAACTTTGGAGAAGAACTCAAAAAAATCATTCTCAAACATGCGCGGCGTTTCTTTGGCGCGCGAGACGAAGTTTTTCATGTCGGATTTGTTTTGGTTTCAGGAACTGAACTTTGCAAAATACGAAACGAGCCGCTGAAAGTTTGAACGTGTAAGAGTGATGCCAAAGCGTTAACTTTGCACAAAACAAACAAAAACTCTGTAACATTCTCCCTGCAAAGAAGCATGGCGAGCTTACCTAAAAACACGGACATAGCTGCGAACGTTATCACCCGATTTACGGAGATTGCCTCAGACCTTAAAGAAGCCAATCTGCTGAAGACGCAAGAGAAGTTAGAGCAACTCTTTCGATTGGTGTTGGAAGGGCTGAAATCGGCGGCAGTGGGAAACGAAAGCGGGTCGCTGTTACGAGAAATTGAGTCCTTGAAAGCGGAAAATCGCCGCCTGCAAACGCTCTATGCCACAAGCCTTGCGCTGACGGCTCAAACGCAAAAAGAGCCGCTGGTAGAAACCGCGCTCGATATCGTCGTCCGAGAATTGAATGCAGACGCGGGTTTCGTGGTGCTGGTCGATGAACACGGAGAGATTCAATCCATTTTTTCGCGCAACATCGAGCCTGAAAAGCAAGCCGACGTTAAGGAAATGAGCCTCTCGGTGATTCGCGCCACCATTCAAAGTTCAAAGCCGACTTCGGAGCAGGTCAAACCTGAAATGGAATTGGCGCAACAAAACAGCATCATTCGATTGGGCATTTCCGCCGTGTTGTGCGTGCCGCTTGTGCGCGAGCAAAAAGTCGTGGGTGCGGTTTATCTCGATCGGCGAAACAAAGAAAACCCCTTCAATGCAATCGACCTTTCGTATCTTTCGGCGTTCGCCAGCCAAATCGTGCGAAGCCTGAAAGTCTCCGATGAAATCGAGACGTTAGAAAAAAAACTGATAGTCAGCGAAACCACGAAAATGAGCGACCTAAGAAGCACGTTTAAGTGCGAGGAAATTATTGGGTCAAGTGCCGCTTTATTTGAAGTCTTAAAAATCGCCTCTCGCATTTCTGCAACCGATGCAACCGTTCTGATTTTGGGAGAAAGCGGAACGGGCAAAGAACTTTTTGCAAAGGCGATTCATCAAAACAGCCGCCGAAAGGATAAGCCGTTTGTCGCCATCAACTGCGCCGCCATTCCAAGCGACTTGCTGGAATCCGAACTCTTCGGCTACGAACAAGGCGCATTTACGGGCGCGTCAAAATCAAAGCAAGGCAAAATAGAAACCGCACACACTGGCACGCTCTTCCTTGATGAAATCGGAGAAATGCCGATGGCGTTGCAAGCCAAACTTTTGCGCGTGTTGCAAGAGCGCGAATTCGAGCGGCTCGGAAGCGTTAAAAAACAGAGACTCGATATCCGCCTTATCTGCGCGACAAACCGAAATCTTAAAGAGTTGGTCGAGCAGGGCAAGTTCCGACAAGATTTATACTACCGTCTGAAAGTCGTTGAACTCTCACTTCCCGCACTTCGTGAGCGACCCGAAGACATCGAAGAACTCGCAAAATACTTCTTGAAAAAACATGCGGTCAACGGCAACGAGTGCTCGCTTTCCGCTCAAGCCCTTGCCGCCCTTGAAAGTTATGCGTGGTATGGAAACGTGCGCGAATTGGAAAATGTCATGCTTCGATGCGCCGTGCTTGCAACGGGAAAAATCATTTCCAAAGACGATTTGCCGAAAGAAATTACGGATACGCTCGACTCCGCCACGCCGATACAACTCGGCAAAACCCTCGCCGACGCCGAGACGGAATTTCGGAAAATGTATTTGACTAAAACCCTTCAAAGAACATCGTCCATTACCGAAGCGGCAAGGCAACTCGGCATCAATCGCACGCACTTCTACAAACTGCTCACGCAACTTGGAATTCCTTATTAACACTCCCAATTAACGCCCTTTCAGGGCGAGGTTTGATTGGGCGTGATGTGGCGTGAAGCCAAGCAATGTGGCTTCGGCAATGACAAGTTTTACAGGCAGGCGCGAATAAATCTCTTGGGCGGTTTTATCATCGCTTGCCGTCATGATGTTGTAGCCCTCTCGCGCCAAAATTTCGCGCAACCGCCGCAACTCTTGTAAATCGCTGTCAATGATAAGAATGTGCTCCGTCATCAGAGATTCAATTAAGTATCACTCTTAAATGACAAACGACGTGCCAACTCTCATGACGATAAAATCGTTGAAAAATGCAGGTGAGCACGTGTAAACGTTGCATTTTGACAACAACGTGTTGCAAGCATGCGACGAAAGTGCCCGCGATACGTTAGTGCGTAAGGGCGTAGAGAAGAAGATTGACGGCAAATTTCGTGTTATCCTCCGCCAGCCATCGCTTGTTTCGGTGGTCGTAATCCCATTCACACCCGTAATCCTTATTGCTGTATAAAATCGCGATGCGTCCGTTTATCTCAACGGCTTTGAGGTAATCGTGCACCAAATCGTCGCCCCAGCCGTTGAGCTCGATCGACGTCGTCGGCGGTCCGTTCGGAAAATCAAAAAAGGTATGATAAATCGGGTGCGAATTGGGAATCTTTTTGAGTGCCTCCGCCCCAAAAATGCGAGCGATTTGCACTTCAAACGACTTGGCAAAAAGCCCATCAATGTCATGATTGCAATCATCGACGAAAAGAAATCCGCCGTTACGAACGTATCGCTCAAAATTATCCCGCTCTTTTGAAGTGAATTCAACCAACCTATGCCCGCTCAAATAGCAAAACGGAGCATCAAAAATTTCGGGCGACTCAAGCGCGACGACTTTTTCCTTTTGAGAGAGGCTGATGGTCGTGTATTGCACGAGGGAGTGAAGGACATTGGACGGCATACGTTCGTCGGTGTTCCAGTTTCCAGAAGTGTAAGCGAGGCGCGTGAAGACAAAATCCGATTTGCGCCGCTCAAAGTGCGAGGCAAAGAGGTTCGCAAACGGAGAAAGCACCACGCCACCCGTCGCAACTGCCGCTCTTTTAAGAAACGCTCGACGGTTCATGGTTTCAGGTTCTCCCAAACATTTTATCCAGCTCGCTCAGCGAGAGTTTAATGATAATCGGGCGACCGTGCGGACAGACGTAGGGCATTGATGTTGCAAAGAGTTGGTCGATGAGAAGCGACATTTCGCGCTGCGAGAGTTTATCGCCCGCCATAATCGCGTTGCGGCAGGCATATGATTTTGCGATGTTGTCGCGCTTTTCAAGTTTGAGCGATTGCTGGTAATCCAAATACTGCTCAATGAGCTCGAACAAAATTCTCTCTTCCGCGCCCGGTTTGACATCGGAAGGCACGCCTTCTACAATCACCGAATTGTTGCTGAATTGGCGAAATGAAAATCCCAATTTTTCCAAATCGGCGCGCAATTCTTCTAAGACTTTCATATCCCAAGGTTTGAGCTCGATACGGTGCGGGAAGAGCAGTTGTTGAGAGTTTGAAATGCCTGCGTCCATAACGGTCAGCGCGCGTTCATACAAGATGCGTTCATGCGCAACGTGCTGGTCGATGAGCATTAATCCCGATTTAATTTGCGTGAGAATGTAGCAGTTGTGAAGTTGTGCGGGGAACGCGCCTTTGAGCGCGTCGGATTCTTTTTCGGAGGATTGAAAAATGAGTTGATACTCTCGCGATTTCGGCACGTCAGTCGGCGTTTCAAACGAGGCGTCGGCAAATGAGGCGTCTGCAAATGAAGTTTGTTCGGGCGTTATGTTGCGACGCGGCGCAGTTGGCGGCGGTGCTTCGGCTTCGCGCTTGAAGTCGGCGTAAAGTGCGTTGCTGCTGCGCACTTCAAAATCGCGGTCGCTGTAAGAAAGCCGTTTTTGAACGCCCGGAAAGTCAGAGGAAGGCGGTTTGTAAAACTTCGCATACTCTTCCGCACGAGTTGAGTTTGTGTTTATCGCGATAGGCTTTTCTTCAATCGCAACGCTCGGTGAAAAATCCATGCCGCTCACCGTTTTTTTGACGACGGAAAGCATAAGGCTATACACATTGCGCTCGTCTTCGAAGCGCACTTCCATTTTAGTTGGGTGGACATTGACATCAAAGCGGCGCGGCTCCATTTCAAGGTAAATCAAGTAGAAGGGCTGTTCGCGCTCGCCCAAGAGTTCGCCGTAGCCTTGCAAAATTGCGTGGTGCAGTTGGCGGCTCTGCGTGATGCGGCGGTTGATGAAAAGAAACTGCTCGTTCTTGGTGCGCTTCATCATCGCGGGCTTTCCGAGAAAGCCTTGCACGTTTGCGAAGTCGTTGGATTCACGGAACTCAATCAACCCATTTGAAAAATCTTTTCCGAAGAAATGATTGAGCCGCTCCGTGAGGCTATGCGTAGTGAGGTTGAAGACTTCATCGCCGTCGCTGATGAACTTCCATTTGATTTCTGGGTGTGCGAGCGTTTGAGCGAGAATCGTGTCGTAGATGTGCTTGAACTCCGTCGTGTCAGATTTAAGAAATTTGCGTCGGGCGGGAATGTTGTAAAAAAGATTGCGCACGGCGATGGACGTTCCGTCAGGAGCTTGGGTTTTCGAGGTCTCTTGAAACACGCCGCCATCGATGCGCACCAGCGAAGCGAGTGAGTCTTCGGGGCGTTTGGTTTTGAGTTCGATTTGTGCAATCGAGGCGATGCTGGCGAGGGCTTCGCCGCGAAATCCGAGCGTGTGTAAGTCGTCCAAATCTTCCGCCGTTGAAATTTTGCTGGTGGCAAAGCGTTCAAAGGCGAGCAGGGCGTCGTCTTCGCTCATACCGCACCCATTATCAATGACTTGAATAAGCGTTTTGCCAGCGTCTTTAATGATGAGTGTGATTTCATCTGCGCCGGCGTCGATGGCGTTTTCGAGCAATTCTTTTACCGCCGAAGCCGGTCGCTGAACCACTTCGCCCGCCGCGATTTTATTGGCAATGACATCAGGCAGTTTCTTGATTGAACTCATAGTAAATGTCTTGAAATCGAATCGTCAGATGGATTTTCCGAATAAAAACAAAATCGGAATGGGTAATCGTTTTCGCCACGCACGCTCGGAGTGGTCGTCGCCCTCGAACTTTTTCGTGAGCCAAGTTTTGCCGTGCGTGTATCCTTTTTGCGACATGATGCTATCAGCGCGTTGTTGATACGGTTCGTAGTCTTTATCGAGCGTTTCTGTTCCAAAGTCAAAATAAATTTTGTGGGATTGCGCCTCAGGAAGATGCGTTTTGAGGTATTCAATCATCACGCCGTTGCCGGCGGGAAAGTGCGTTGAAAGGCATGCGGCTTTTCCGAAGACCGACGGATACTCGCAAATGGCGTAAAGCGAAATCAGTCCGCCCATGCTTGACCCCATGATTGCCGTTGAGGCAGGGTCGCTATGGGTTGAATAGGTGGAATCGATAAACGGTTTGAGCTCATGGACGATGAAGTTGAGATAATTATCGGAAGCCATTTTTGCCATTGGGTAGCGGGCTTGCATTGAATCGCGTGTGGATTTCGGGAGCATTTCGTAGGCTTTTTGCGGCATATACTCGCCGTAGCGGTTGGGCGTGTTCCAAATGCCGACGGCAATCACATCGGGAATTTTGTTTTCAGCGCGAAGTGCGGTGAGCGTTTCATCAACGCCCCAATCAATGCGCGTGTAAGCGGTGGCGGAGTCGAAGCAGTTTTGTCCATCGTGCAAGTAAAGCACGGCGTAGCGCTTGGTCGAATCATAATCGCTCGGAAGCCACACATCAATCTGACGCGGCTGAACATACTTGGACTCAAAATGCTTGTGCTCAACCAACTTTCCCGTTACGACGCGTTCAACGGCGGTGCGTTCAGGCGATTGGTTCGAGCACCCAAGCCAAAACAGCATCAAAATCAAAATCAGTCTTTGGTTCATTGATAGTTTGAAATGGTGAAGATGTAACGGAAGAGACGGAGAGGTCGGTGGGCAATACTAGATTCGAACTAGTGACCTTTCGCGTGTGAAGCGAACGCTCTAACCAACTGAGCTAATTGCCCTTGCAGATTTTTAACGAACTTGGGCGGCAAAGATACAGAAGCCGATGAAATTTCAAAAGTCATTTGAGAAACTTCATTGAGAGACACACGAGCGAAGTTGTGCAGTCGTGAAGTTGGTATCAATCGTCATTTCTTTTTCGCACAAGTGCCACAATTTTTGACAAGGGAAAGTTTCTTCATAAAGGGCTTTGCCGACGATGACCGAATCGACGAGCGGCATGAGCGCGTTGAGTTTGACCAAGTCGTGGTAAGAAGCGACGCCGCCCGACGCCGTAACGCGCAAGTGAGTAGATTCAGCAAAATGCTTAATCGCCTCGTAGCCGACGCCCGCCAGCATGCCGTCTTTGGAAATGTCGGTATAAATGACGCGCTCCACGCCGAGCGATTTCATTTTCAAGCCGAGTTCCACGTCGCTCATGCTTGCGCCTTCAAGCCAGCCGTGAACTTTCGGAACGCCGTTTTGAGCGTCAATGCCCACGACGACTTTCTTCGGTCCGTAGTGTGCAAGCAAGTCTTCAACCAGTTTGGGATTGGTAACAGCGGCTGAACCAATCACAATGCGATATACGCCGATGTCAAAATAGGCTTTGGCACTGTCGAGACTGCGAATGCCGCCGCCGACTTCGACGGGAATATCGAGCATCTCGACGATGCGTTTGATTTCATGGAAGTTCTCGAGCTTGCCCGATTTCGCCGCATCTAAATCAACCAAGTGAAGCATCTTGGCATTTTGCTTGCGCCAAATCACAGCCATGTCGCATGGGCAATCAAGGTAAATTTTCTCACGCTTATAGTCGCCTTGGGAGAGGCGCACGCATTTTCCGCCGCGAATATCAATCGCAGGAATAATGAGCATAATCGTTACAGTCTTGCAAAATTTTCCAGAATTTTCAATCCCACAGTGCCTGATTTTTCAGGATGAAACTGGACTGCAAAAATACCATTTTTTTCAATCGCGACGGCGAAATTTTCTTGGGCGTAAAAGGCGCGTGCGCTGACAGCTCGAGGCTCATCGACGCGGCAAAAGTAGGAGTGAACGAAATAAACATGCGTGCCGTCGTCAATGCCTTTGAAGAGCAGGCTGTCGCGGCGAATGTCGTGAAGGCTGTTCCATCCGATTTGCGGAACTTTCGCGTTCTGTGAGTTGAATTGTTGGACTTTTCCTGAAATGAAATTCAGCCCTTGATGAATCCCCATTTCTTCACTTTCCGAAAGGAGCAACTGCATGCCGAGGCAGATTCCCAAGAGCAATTTGCCCTTTGCCAAATGTTCGCCGAGTGCGGAATCAAACCCGCGTGAGCGCACGGCGTTAATGCCTTGCCCGAAGGCACCGACGCCTGGAAGCACGACTTTATCGGCGTTGGCAACCATGCGCGCGTCGTCAGAAACTGTTGCAGAAATGTGGAGGTAATCAAAGGCTTTTTGAACTGAGCGCAAATTGCTTGCGCCGTAATCGAGAATAAGAATCATGTTCGGTTGCGACCGTGCGCAATTCAGATGCACAAGCGATTTTTCATTTTTTGAAGCCAGTTGTAATCGATGTGCATTTTGCCGAAGTTTTCTTCGTCTTGCGGCTTGACTCCGTGATAATCCGAACCGCCCGACATCAGGAGAAAATACTCGTTGGCGATGGAGCGATAATACTCTTGGCGATGCTCGTCGTGCGACGGGTGAACGATTTCAAGCCCGTCGAGTCCGCTATTAATCAAGTGCCGGACGGTATCATCGGAAACTTGGCGTCCCGGATGAGCCAAGAACGACAAGCCGCCGGCTTCGTTGATGAGTGAAATTACTTCGGCGGGTTTGGTTTCAACGCTTTTTTCATATGCAGGGCAGTTTGTGCCGATATACTTCAAGAAGGCTTCGTTGTAGTTTTGCACGTAGCCGTTTTCTTGAAGCACGGCGGCGATGTGCGGGCGACCGACCGAGCCGCCGCTTGCTTTTTCAAGCACATGCTCGACACGAATTTTTACGCCTTGCTTGTTCAGGCGGTCAATCATGCGCTCTGTGCGTTCAAGGCGTTGCTTGCGACAATGAGCAAGATACTCGCTCAATGGAGAGGCTTCGGTTTTGATGAAATAACCAAGAATATGCACATCGCGCTCTTCGTGAGCCGTGCTGACTTCAACGCCTGCAATCAATTCAATGCCGAGTTCTTCGGCAAGCGATTTTGCAGATTCAATAGCCGCGAGATTGTCGTGGTCGGTGATGCTGATGGCGGCAAGTCCGACTTGTTTGGCTTTTCTGACCAAATCCTTTGGAGAAAGCGCACCGTCGGAGCAAGTGGTATGCATGTGCATATCCACAAATTTCCGTTCAACTGCTTGGGCGGGTGCGGTATCGGTGTTCATTGGTCCGTATCGTCGTAAATAAAATTAAGTGAATGATGATTAAAACCGTTTTAAGCGAAGCGGCGTCAAGCGGGGCGAATTTCACTTAATCGCCTCCAACTTTTGTTGAAGCGAAACGCTCGTCCGATTGATTTGTAAGGCTTTTTCGTAGTAGCGTTGTGCGTTTTCGCGGTCGCCCAGTTTGAGATAGACGTCGCCCATGTGTTCCAAGACCGCTGGGCTTTCGCGACCAGATTGTATGGCTTTTTCTATCCAAATCTTCGCTTCTTGATAGTTTCCCATCTTGAAGTAAATCCAGCCGATTGTATCTAAATATGCGCCGTTATTCGGCTCTTTGGCAACGGCGATTTTCGCCATGTCTAAAGCGCGAGGCAATTCTTTATCGCGCTCCGAGTAAGAATAGGCAAGGTTGTTGAGCACTAAGGCGTTGTCAGGCTCATAGAGCAGTGCCGTCTCGTAACTCCGCTCGCTTTCGTCGTATCGCTTTAAGCGGTCGTAGCTAAGCGCAAGCGTCGTGTAGGCTTGAACGATGATGCTGGTGTCTTCCGAGTCTATCTGCGAAAGGGCTTCGGTCAAAACGCGCACGGATTCGTCATCGCGGTAGGCTTGATTGAGCGATGTGCCGAGCAACACTTTCATGCGAAACGAGGGCTTCGATACCTTTTCCAGAGCCGATTTGAAAGTGTTAATCGCCGCCGGGTTTTCGTCTATTGAGAGATAAGCAATGCCCAAATTTTCCCAAGCGGGAGCGAAATCAGGCTTCATAGAAGTCAGGCGTTTGAGCTGAGGAATCGCCGACGCATAGTTTCGCTCGCGAAGGTAAATGATACTCAAAAACCAATACGGTTGCCATTCGTTCGGATAGGCTTTTTGCAAGCGAAGCATGACGATTTCCGTCGGCTTAAGCATGGCGGTATCTTTTTCCGCGCGCTCGAGATAGAGATAACCGATGTTGAGCTTGTCTTCTTTCGTGAAGTTGGGATTGACGAACAAGTCATTGACGGTGGCTTCAAAGCCGTTCCAATCTTTTTGTTTGGTGTAGATTTCGCAGAAGGCGACGAGGGCGCGCAGGTCGTTGGGATTGCGCTCGAGGAGGTCGCGATAGGCGCGCAAGGCGTCGTCGTAGCGTCCAAGTTTGATATACAGTTCGCCGAGCATCTGATACAAATCCAAATTTTCAGGGTCGGAGACAATCATTTCAATCAGCGTAAAAACGGCTTCGTTATCCATTTTGAGTTGGATTTGCAGAAGCAGTTTTTTGTAAAGCACATCGAGGTCTAAACCGACAAGTCCCAAGAGCCGCGTGTAAGTGTTGAGGGCTTCTTGCAGTTGTCCGCCTGCAACTTGTGCGGCGGCAAGTTGATAAAGCGCGGCGGAGCTTTGCGGGTCTTTAAGTGAGAAAATTTCGAACTGTTCGGCGGCGGCGGCGAAATTTTGCGTGTCAAAGTAAAGGTTGCCCAAAAGTTCATTATACCACTTATTAGAGGAATCCAGCTCGACGGCTTTTTTGCCGTAGTAGAGTGCCGATTCCGACTTACGCATGGCGCGATAGGACTTTGCAATCGCAAAATGAATCGCCGCCTCATTCGGCGTGAGTTTGAGTGCATCTTGAAATTCCAAAATCGCTTGGGCGTGTTGCTCTTTGGCGGCAAAGAGTTCGCCTGAAACCAATAAGTTTAGCGCACGTTGTTTGACTAACGCGGAAACTTCGGAGCGAAGCATCGGCGCAGTTTCAACAGGCTCCGACGAGCGGCACCCTGCAAGCACCACGAAAGGCAGTGCGAGAAGCAACGTATATCTGAACGCAATCTGTTTCATAGTAAAAAATCAACTTTGATAACGCACATAGCAGCTATGAAGCGGTTTTGTTTGAAGACTCGAAATCAAACTTGCAAAGAAGTTAACTTCTTTGACGAAGAATACGAAGCCGAACATTGAAACATAAGCATTGATTGAAACATAAGCATTGAAACATAAAAGTTACGACCTTAAAAGTCAATATCTATTCCTTCGGAAACGGCGCACATACGGCAGATGTTTTTTTCTTCGTGATACGCAAACCACCCTTTGGCGGCGTTATACCACAAGTCGCACCCGTCGTTCTCGCATTTCTTGAATCCAACAAGGTCTGCAAACTCGAGGATTTGCTCGTCGCTTGGCTCTTCGCTGAGCGGCTCGCCCGAAAGCTCACACTCTTCAATCAAGGCGGCTTTAAGAACGCCCCAAGTCGCCACAGGCTTAAAGAGTTGTAATCGCTCTAATGCCGTATATTTATTTGGAATCATGAGTGTTTGTTTTTAGAGTTCTAAATGAAATCCAGCGAAGATTTTAACCAACTTAACATTGTAAAGCGTTCAAATCTGAATTCACCCTCGACAAAAATTTTGACGTTTTCTAACGCGCTGTCGCTCTTGCGCGTCGTGCTCTTTTTGCCGTTCGTTTATTTTTATGAGCGAGATGAAAAAGTCATTGCTTTTGCGGTGGTGCTCCTTGCCATTTCAACCGATTGGTTCGACGGCAGAGTGGCACGATGGACGAACACGGTTTCGGAGTTGGGAAAAATTTTAGACCCACTCGCCGATAAGCTCAGCGCGGCATTGATGGGAATGTATCTGTTGCATCGCGGCGAATTGCCTTTATGGTTTGTCATGCTGGTCCTGGTGCGCGATGCGGTTGTTTTTTTAGGTGGAATTTACGCTAAACAGAAAAAGCATGTGATTACGACTGCACTGCCCGCAGGTAAATGGGCGGTTGGATTTTTAGCAGGGGCAATCGGCGGCATTGTTTATCCTTATCAATCGGAGGGCTTGAAAACGGCGGTGGAAATAACGATTTACTTGGCAAGTGCGTTATTCGTCGTATCTTTTTTGCAATATGCCAAACGCTTTTTTGATCTTCTTCAAGATAAGCCCGTGCAAAATCTCTAACACTTAATTCTTAACACATAACCAGCTATGCTTGTCAAAGATTTGTTAGCGCAACAGAAAACGACGTTCAGTTTTGAATTTTTTCCGCCCAAGCAGGAAGCCGATTGGGAAAAACTCTTTCAAACCATTAAGGAATTGATGCCGCTCAAACCTTCGCATGTGAGCGTAACCTACGGCGCAGGCGGCACTACACGCGAGCGCACACATAACCTTGTGGTGAGAATCCAAAAGGAAACCGATTTGACGGTCGTTTCGCACCTGACCACCGTCGGCTCGAGCCGAGAAGAAATTTTTCAAATCCTCAAACGCTATGATGAAAACGGCGTGCAGAACATTCTCGCGCTTCGTGGCGACCCACCCAAAAACATTCCCGATTGGAATCCGCTTCATCAAGACTTCAAATATGCGACCGAATTAGTGGCGTTTATTCGCGAGCATTTTCCAAAGATGTGCATCGGCGTCGCCGGCTTTCCAGAAGGGCATCCGGCAACGCCGAACCGCCTCAAAGAAATAGAATACTTGAAAATGAAAGTCGATGCAGGCGCGGATTACATCGTCACCCAACTCTTTTTCGACAATCACGAGTTTTATGATTTCGTGGAACGATGCGAACTGGCGGGAATTCGAGTTCCGATTATTGCAGGGATTATGCCCATCTTAACGCGCAGTGGCATGAACCGAATGGCGGAACTTTCCCCCGGCACGCGATTTCCGGCGCGATTGCTCAAATCCATTTATCGCACGAAAACCGATGAAGATGTGGAAAAAGTCGGCGTGCATTGGGCAACGGAACAAGTAAGTGATTTGGTGAGCAACGGCGTAAGAGGCATTCATTTCTACACCCTCAACAACTCGCGCGCAACCCTCAAAATTTATGAATCGCTCGGTGTTCAAGATTCACTGCAACTGATTTCATAAAAACTTGCCCACAGCAAGCGAAGGCGGCGGAGCGTATTGAACAGATTCGAACGATACAGCACGGATTGCGGACTGACGAAGGAATTATCTGTGAGCCTCCGTTCAATCCGTCTTATCCGCGTTCTATGACCTCACCCAATGCTAAAAAGAGAGGGAACGAACTTCACGCTGACCTTTTTCCTAACCAGAGAAGGAACGCGCTGATAGGGCGCGAAGATGTAAGTATCGAAAAGGAAAAGCCTCGCAAGGTGCGAGGCTTTGTGTTTTTTTTTGATTTTTGTTTGAGCCGAAGCGTTACTGTTTGCCGATGGATTTGACGGCGTCGCCTGCGTCGCCTAAGAATTTGGAAACCCAGTTGACGAGTTTGCCTTCGGTCGCGATTTTTCTTGCGACATCGCCCGATTGAACGAGCGCGAAATACGGAAGACCAATCGTCGCCAAAATCGGCGCGCCGAGAAGCATTGAGATAAATTGGATTCTGCGGTCGCGGTGTGTGAGGTCGCCGATTAGCGTCGTAACACGGTAAGTACCCATCAACGGTAGGAACGGCGTCATCATCACATTGGTAACGGCTTTGGTTGCGCCGTCGGCAAAAGCATTGACGGGATATTTCTTGTCCTCTTCCGACATTCCCGCGCTCAACGTGGTTGGGATTTTATCCGCCATTTCAAGGAAGGCTTTATCTAATCCTTGTTCGCGAATGCGCGCCGAAGTGAAGTTCGCCGCTTCAAACAAGCCCATAATCACGTTGAAGGGTGCGGTCAGAAGAAGCGAAAGGATACCCGCCATCCATTTTTGCGATTCATCACCTTTAACCATATCTGCCCCGATTTTAAAGCCTCTGTAGATACCGAGAATCGGGATATAAGGCCAACTGGTGTTAAGCACAATCCAAGCCGTGAGCCAATCGTTCATGCGGCGTTGTTCATCATCATCGATATGTTCCCACTTCAAATCGCCTTTGATGTAGTCGCCGAAAGTTTCGAAGACGTTCTTGCCGGTGTCTTTCAAATTCACACGCATGCCGAGCGATTCGGTAACTTCGGGAAGGAAGTCAATCGTGTGCGGAAGCGTGAAGTGATAGACGAGTGCGGTCGGAAGCACGCGGATGGCGTCGCCCGTGCCTTGCGCCATTGCAGTTGATTCTGGCATAGTTGATTCTCCTCTGAATAAATGTTGTTTAGCGAAATGAAACTACGTTTAAGTCACTGAAAAAAGTTACCGACGAAATTTCAATGCGCCATGCGTTGCGAATTAGTTTAACAAACATTGAAACAATCCACTCCACAACGGTAGCGATGCGATTAACTTCTGCACTCAATTTACGCCCGCAAATATCCAAAAGCAAACGTTTTCTTGAACGACAAACGGCTGTAAGTGCCGATAATCATTAGCGATGTGGAATTTGGAATCGTCCAAATCGCCTATCTGAAACGAAAAATTTATTTCTTCCTTCTTGCTTTCTTTAAGGCAATGTAAATTGCATCAAGTTTTAGCACCGTAAAGAGTTTAACCAAACACAGCCATGACGCCAACCCTTTCAAAGCCGATTCAACTCGTCGATCTCGTTTCGCTTCACAATCGCTTGAAGCCTGAACTTGATGCGGAAATTGAGAAAGTGATCTCGAGTGCAAGTTTCATCAACGGAAGCGTGGTCGGAGAATTGGAGTGCGCACTTTCAAGATATCTCGGAATTCGCTTTGCTGTCGGGTGCGCCAACGGCACGGACGCGTTGCAAATCGCATTGATGGCACTTGGCATCGGCAGAGGCGATGAAGTGATTACGACGCCCTTCACCTTTGCGGCAACCGTTGAAGCAATTTTGCTGGTTGGCGCAACGCCGCGCTATGTCGATATCGATGAGCGCACGTTCAATCTTGATGCGTCGCTCCTTGCGCATGCAATTACCCCGAAAACAAAAGCCATTATGCCCGTGCATCTTTACGGACAAGCGGCGGAAATTGACCGCATTACGCATATCGCTTGCGAGCACGGTTTGAACGTCATCGAAGATAACGCCCAATCCTTCGGCGCAACCTACAAAGGCAAAAAGGTCGGAACATTCGGGCGCATCAGCACGACGAGTTTTTTTCCTGCAAAAAATCTTGGCGCATTTGGCGACGCGGGCGCGCTCTTTACCGACGATGAAGAATTATTCCTGAAACTCAAAATGATTGCGCAACACGGTGCGAAAATCCGCTACACGCACGAATACTTGGGAATGAATTCGCGATTGGATTCCATTCAAGCCGCCGTGCTGAAAGTCAAATTGAATTACCTCGACGAGTTCAACGCCCGACGACGCGCCGCCGCCGACCTCTACGACCAATACCTCGCCGAGGCAAATCTGACAACGCCCTATCGCGACCCCAACGGCACGCACATCTTTCATCAATACACAATTCTACTGAACAAAGCCGGAGAGCGCGATGCGTTACAAAAATTTTTGAGTGCACATGGCATTCCAAGTTCTGTGCATTATCCGATTCCACTAAATCTGCAAAAGGCATTTAGAGACGATGCTTATCCGAAAGGCTCACTTCCGATTTCCGAAAGCGTTGCCGAGCGCGTCTTGTCTCTACCGATGCACACGGAGTTAGACGAAGAGCAAGTCGCCTACATCGCCGAAAAAATCATCGAGTTCGTTGGAAAGAAATCGTGAAGTCTAATCGCTTGCGCGAGCAAAGGCACAGGAATCTGCCAGAAGGCAGTGCACACAATTCGGCGTTTGGGCTTTGCAAACTTGCTTGCCGTGTCGAATGAGGTTGATGTGAAGCGAATAGGATTTGCCTTTTGGAATGAGCGGTTGAAGTTGAAGAAAGGTCTCGTCAGCATGCTTGGTCGTGAGCAATCCCAAGCGATTGAGAATGCGATGAATGTGTGTGTCGACGGGGCAAAGGTCGCGATGAAGTCCGAACATGAGCACGCATGCCGCCGTTTTGAATCCCACACCTTTGAAACTTTGCAAGTAAGTCATTGCTTCGTTGGTGTTCATCTCGCGAAGGTGCTCGAGCGAGAGCCGTCCGTGTTTCTTGTGAAGTTCGGCGAGAATGGCTTTGATGCGTTTGGCTTTGATGTTGGCAAGTCCGCCGATTTTGATGGCGTCCGCGAGTTTTCTTGTTGGAGCAGAAAGCACTTGTTCCCAAGTTGGAAATGAGGTTTTAAGTGATTCAAAGGCGTGGGAAGAATTTTTATCGGTGGTGTTTTGAGAGAGAATCGTGCCCACGAGTTCATCGAGCAAATCGGGCTGAAAGTGAACCGCGCCTTCGGCATCGCGCTTTGTGCGTTTCGGCACGCCGTAAAGTTGTTCTAATTGCAGGACTAATTCGCGAAACGTGAGTTTCATTGTTGGATTTATGGATTTGAAGGTTGTGTAACAATCTTGTGTTTGTCATTTTAGCGATGAAGTGGAGCGACCTCACCCTTGATTGCGCGTTACGGAATCTTTCCCTCTCCTTCAAAAGGAGAGGGACGTTGCGACAAAGTCGGGACATGGTGAGGCTCGACGCTGTTTCAGAATGAAAACACACTTTAATAGCACTACCGATTTGAAACGCTGACGAAACAGTTTGGGTTATGAAGCGCAGTTGATTAAATCCAAAATCCTATCAATCAATTTCAATGAAGTTACTCAATAAAGTCGCCGTCGTTACAGGTGCGGGGCGAGGAATCGGCAGAGAATCGGCGCGACTCTTTGCCCGTGAAGGCGCGAAACTCGTTTTAGCCAGCCGAACCAAAGACGAGTTGGAATCGCTCGCCAAAGAGCTCATGGATTATCACGATGCCGATTCGCTTGTCGTGCCGTGCGATGTGACGAAATCAAGCGACGTCAAAGCCTTGATAGAGAAAGCCGTTGCGACCTTCGGGCGAATCGATATTCTTTTGAACGCCGCCGGCGTCGGACACTTGAAGCCCGTTACGGAACTCACGGTGGAAGAATTTGATGAAATGATTGACGTGAATTTGAAAGGCACTTTTTACGCCTCAAAATTTGCCGCCGAAGTGATGGTGAAGCAAAAAGGCGGGCATATCATCAACCTGCCCGGAATTTTGGGCAAAGCCGTGATGCGAATGTCGTCGGGATACTCTGCATCAAAATACGGCGTAACGGGATTGTCAAAAGCCATCACACAAGATTTGATGCGCGACGGCGTCAAAATAACGCTCTTGCACTTTGGCGGTGTGGATACGTCGTTTTGGGACAAAATCACGATGCGCGTGCAACGCGACAAAATGCTCACCGTTCAGCAAGCGGCGGAAATGGTTTTGATGAGTGCAACACAGCCGAGTAACCTCGTCTTGGGCGAACTCGTCTTACAGCCTGAAAGTCATCAACTCTGAACGCGCAAATCTTTATTAAAAAGTCCGTATTGAACCGACCACAAAAAAAGACCCGCCGGGTTTGCCGCCGCGCCAGCGCAGTCCACATTTTTAGCCTTTAAGGCTTGTTCAAATTCCGAGACGCTCCGTTTCTTTCCGCCTACTTCAATCAACGTTCCAACAATTAGCCGAACCATCGAGTGCAAAAATCGATTCGCCGTGATTTCAAACATGAGTTCATGTCGCCGTTCAACCCAACGCACATGGTGCACCGTGCAATCGTGAGAACGACGATGCTCACCAATTTTTGAAAAGGTTGTAAAATCGTGCGTGCCTAACAGCACTTGACTGGCTTGGCGCATGGCATCAACATCAAATCGCGGAATATCGAAAAGCCGAAGGTTGATGTAGTGGGTAAAGCGTTGTTTGATGGCGGATTGTTCGGTGATGATGAAGTATCGGTAAGTGCGGGAGCGTGCATCAAAGCGAGCATTGAAGTCAAGCGGGGCTTCTTCAACCTTTTTGACGACAATCCCCGCAGGAAGCATGCGTGAACACGCATAGCGCAATTTCTCAAGAGAGAAAGTGTGATTGTGCGTTTTGAAGTTGGCGATTTGTCCGACGGCATGAACGCCTGCGTCGGTGCGTCCGGCACCGATAAGTTCAATCGGCTCTTGCAAGAGATGAGTGAAGAGTTTCTCGAGTTCGCCTTGTATGGTGCGTTGGTGTGGGTTTTGCGGTTGGCGTTGCCAGCCGGCATAATCCGTGCCGTCGTATTCGATGTAAAGTTTGAGATTGCGCATAAATGAAAATGCTCAATGAGTGTGAGCCATATCGGAAGGTTTTCCTTTGGAGACAAACGGATTGCCCGCGATAAAATAACGCCAAGGCAGGTGAATACCTTTCGTGATGCCGACGCGCGACGAGGTGCGAATCTCGCTCGGTGAAATTGGCTGTGCGTCTTCGATGTAGAGCAAATCGCTTTGCAAACTCATGCCGTTCAACGTGCGGTCAATCTGAAAGGCTTGGGTGAGTTTGCCCGGTCCGTTGGTGAGGTCGATGGTTCTTGCAACTTTGCGATGAGCGTAAAGAAAATCAAGTTCCGAGAGCGGTTCGAGCGCGCGAATGAGCACGGCGGCGGCTTCGCCTTTCGGCTCGGTAACGATGTTGAGCATGAAGTGATTGCCGTAAGTGAAATAAACATAAACCGTCCCCGCCTCGCCAAACATCGCCTTGTTGCGCGCCGTCATGCCGCGATACGCATGGCAAGATTCATCGCCGTATCGCGGATGGGCGAGATAGGCTTCGGTCTCAACTATTTTCCCTTTCAAAATCACGTCGCGCTTCGGCAGCTGAATACGGCGGACTAACACTTTGCCAAGCAGAGCAGTTGCAACCGAAAGCGTCGGGCGTTCATAAAACGATGGTTGCAGTTTGGGCATAAACAATTGATGACGAGTGCGGATAGGCGTTACTCTTTGAGTTCGTCAAAGTCGTAGCGATAAATATCCTCGATTTCCGATTCGGGCGTGAAGAGGTAAAGCTGTTTGATGTATCCCGACTCCAAATCATAAACCCAGCCGTGCAGATAGGGTTGCTGCTCCTTCTTCCACATGCGCTGGACGATGGTCGTCTCCGAGATATTGCGCAGTTGCTCAAAGATATTGATTTCTACGAGCCGATTGAGCCGCGCTGTTTCGTCTTGAATCGTGAGGAGTTCGTGTTTGTAGAATCGGTAAATGTCTTTGATGTGCCGAAGCCACTTGTTGATTAAGCCGAAGTTTTGATGCGACATCGCCGCCTTCACGCCGCCGCAGTTGTAATGCCCGCAGACAATGACGTGTTTGACTTTAAGAATTTCAACGGCGTATTGAAGCACGCTGAGCATGTTGAAGTCGGTGTGAATCACGAGATTGGCGATGTTGCGCTGAACGAAAAGTTCGCCCGGGTCTGCGCCGATAATTCTATCGGCGGGCACGCGGCTGTCGGCGCAACCAATCCAAAGATACTCGGGCTTTTGGTCGGCTTTAAGACGCTCAAAATAATCGGGACGAATTTGCAAACACTCTTGAACCCATGCTTTATTGGCGAGAAGCAGTTTTCGGTAATCGTCCATTTCCGGTCGGTCTAACGGCTGATGCGTCGCCTTGTCCAATGATTTGTTTGAGGTATGGTTGTTCATTGTTGTCCTCCTTTTTTCGTTCGTTCGGTTGTGAAATTGCCGTAATCGGCGCGGCGACGGACGAGATGTTGAAAATCGGCAACTTCTTGCCGTGAAAATTTTTTAACTCGACCTGAATGCCTCGCAGGGCGGTGGAAGATTGAAAATCGTTGATGATGTCGTAGACATCGTGGTCGATGAACATCGAGCGCGTTCCGTCAATGTAGAGCCGTGCGCCGTTGGGAACATGGGAAAGCGCGGTTTTCAGTTCAGCCTTATTGACGAAAGACATATCCTTGTTGAATTTGAGCAAATACATATTGCCATCATTGACGAGAATCGTTGCCGAGTGATGATTCGCTCGCAAAACGAAAAAGAGCCCGACCATTGAGCCAATCGCAATGCCAATCAGCAAATCCGTGAAGATGACCGCAACCACCGTAACGATGAACGGCAAGAAGACATCGCGCCCCGATTCATACATTCTCGCAAACAAGCCGTAATGCGCAAGTTTATAGCCGACCATAATCAAAATGCAGGCTAAGCTCGAGAGCGGAATGAGGTTGAGCACATGCGGAATGAAAAGCACGGAAAAGAGCAGGAGCAATCCGTGAGCGACTGCCGACGTGCGCGTTCTTCCGCCTGCATAAACATTTGCCGACGAGCGCACAATGACGGCGGTCATCGGCAAACCGCCAAGCAATCCTGAAAGAAGATTACCGACCCCTTGCGCTTTCAACTCTCGATGCGTATCGGAAATGCGCTTGAACGGGTCTAATTTATCCGCCGCCTCAACGGAAAGAAGCGTCTCTAAACTGCCGACAATCGCAAGCGTGAGCGCGACGATATAAACGTCCTTTCTAAGCAAGCCTGAAAAATCAGGCGTGGAAAGGTGATTGGGTAATTCTGAAATCGGAACGGCGGGAAGGGTTACCAAATGTCCTTCCTCGCTTGTGAGCGCAAGGTCGGGCGCGTAGAATTTGAATAGCGCGTTGATGAAAATTCCAAGAAAGACGACCAAAAGCGGGGCAGGAATCAATTTCAAAATGCGATGCTTTTTGACTCGCGGCGTTTCCCAAAATAAAAGCAACGAAAGAGAAACCAGCATCATCACAACTGCGGCGGGCTGGACGGCGCGGAACGCACGAACAAGCGTAGAAAACGTATTCCCGTCGCTTTCAAAAAAACCAAAGTCTCCTTCGTAGTCTTTATCCCACCCAATCGCATGCGGAACTTGTTTGAGAATAATCACGATGCCAATCGCTGTGAGCATTCCCGTAATCACGCTACTCGGAAAGTAATTGCCGATAATGCCTGCTCGCAAGTAGCCCAAAATAATTTGAATCACGCCCGACAACATCACCGCAACCAGAAAAACCTCAAACGAGCCAAGTTTCTCAATGGAAGTTGCCACAATCACGGCAAGCCCTGCTGCCGGACCGCTCACACTGATTTCCGAGCCCGATAAAACCCCGACCACAATTCCGCCAACAATACCTGCTACAATGCCCGAAAACATCGGCGCGCCCGAAGCCAACGCAATGCCCAAGCATAGCGGCACCGCAACAAGAAAAACGACTAAACTGGCAGGTAAATCGTAGCGAAGGTTGGGGAGAACACCAGAATAAAGCCATGAATCTGCTTTCGTCATACTACCGAAAATTAAATCGAGAAGATGAAACACAACTTGCCGTTGAGTTAACCAAAATCCGATTCAAAAGCAAATCAATCACGTGCTTACAAAGAGCCGATTTGGTCGATTGAAATTAGATGAATGTCGAAGAGTTTGGCGCGTTTCAAGTTATTAGGATTTTTGGCAGAACTTTCTTTCATCAAAAAGTGAATTTTTGCCGTCAAACCTTCGAAGCGTTGATGAATAGCAAAGAGTTGCTCAAAAATGCCTCCGCGAATGTTCGGATTGCCGCGAGAGACGACGATGTGAAGCAAACCGTCTTTGAGAAAGGCAAGGTCGATGTCGCGCGGACTGCCGCCTTCGCGCACGATGCGAAGCGCGAGTTGAATTGAGCCTTTGTATTTGGGCGAAAGTTGCTGAAACATGAATAACTCCGCAAGCGATTCTGCCGAAATGAGTTTTTGAAAGCCGCTCGTTTTAATGGCGACTTTACGCTCCTCGCCTTCGGGCGCATCAACTTGGACTTCAAGCCGCCCGGGCATTCTGACTAAAAATTCTTTATCCGCGGCACTGTTGAGTTTTTGAAGATGGGTTGCGGTAAGATAGCCGCTCAATGCGCCCAATAGTTTTTGCGCCGCCGCCATGTCTTCGGAATTTTTAATCACTCTGAACCCATGCAGTTTGATGTATTCTTCAATCGTGAAAAGTGAAGGAAGGTCTGTTTTTTCTACGCCGCTTTCTTGAAAGGTGGTAACGGAGTTATGTTCAAAAAAATAGGCTTTGTAACCCCGACGGCGCGCGGCGTCCAATCCTACAAGTTGCATCAGCGGAGTGCCGCACGAAAGGTTGAGCAAAATTTCATCGTCTTGATGCGCCGTAAATGCCTCGTTCAACGCCGTCGTAATGGATTTCGCCGTGTTTGAAACCACCTGAAAGGAAGAATTGGCACCAAAGCGTTTCGTCAAATGAAGGGGAGTTTCGGTATGCAAGATAAGATGCTTATCTGGTGCAAAATGTTTTTGCGCTTGAAGCACAGGAAAAAATTGGTCGCTTAAAAATGAGATAAGGATTTTCATGAATGACTGTCGAGATGACGAAGATTGGTTGAGACCGTTGTCGTCAAAGATAAAACTTGTTTTCAATTTCTACGTATAAAGTGCGTTCAAATTTGAAACGCGTGGTATGCCTGAATACGAGTCAGAGCGGCGCATGAATAACTGGAAGCGCAAACGTGTTTCGGCGAAGAGGGATTGCTTCGTTTCGTTCGCAGCGACGTCGCCGTAAAAACGCAGCCCTTTGTAAATGATGAAGCGTAGCGACGTGAAGAATCCATCAGCGACTCTCACCGAGCGCGTCAGTGGATTCCTCGCTTCGCTCGGAGAGTTGCCTCAAGCTCAAGATCAATGACGAACACATTTTTATAGCACTACCCACAAAAGCATACTGAGTTTGAGACTTACTGAGGCTGAGCGGCTTTGGAAATTTGCCGTAGGTAATCCCACCCGTAAAGCCCTGTGTGATGTCCGTCGCCCCAAAGCGGCTGAATGGCGTAGTTTCCAATGACGTCGATTTTTTTGAGTTCATACATACCGGGCGTGGCGATGGGCAATTTGACAGGCGCGTAGGATTCGAAGAGGACGGTTTCGCCTTTGCACCCTGCGCAAGGGCATTCGTCGCGCAAGAGTTTAATGGGAATCGTGGTCTGAACGCCGTCGCTCCACCAAAGTCCAAGTTCCAAATCGGAAATTTTTTTGAGTTTTGTCAGTTGAAGCATGTGGTTTAGAAGTTTAATTTCCGGTTCAAACATCTAAACCGTGTTTATGCGTTCAGTTGGCGCGAGCCCTGACGCGTTGAATGTAGGCATCGGCGTGTGGTTTGACGGCAGCAAGCAGTTCATCGCGGCGTGCTTCTCCCAACTCGTTTTGAAGATATTCCCAATTCAGACGGCAAATTTGCTTTTCAGAATCGCTAAGCGATTGCGAGAGCGTGCGAGCAACATAGAAGTGCTCGACGGCTTGCAATAAATTTTTGCGTTCATAATCGAGCATGCCCAATTGCGCGCGTGCGGCGACAATACCTGAAAAATTGTGGTGCTGTTCTTGTGTCTTCAAGACGGATTCAAATTCACGGTAGGCGGCGTCGATATCGCCCTTCATCGCATAAAGATTGGCTAATTGAGACTGCGCGGCAAGTTTCCCCGCAAGATTATCGCCTTCTGAAAGTTCCTTAATCACTTCACGAATCGAGGCAATCGCGTCGTCAAAGCGTTGCAAGTTGAAATCAATGACGGAAAGTTGATGCAAGAGAAAGACGCGCAATTCTTTATCAAAGCTCGACCTCTCGGAAAGTTCCGATGAAATCAAATGGCGCGCGGCATTGAATTTTCCTGCTTTGACAAAAGCCGTCGAGTAAGCAATGGCAAGTTGTAGTGCGTCTTTAATCAAGCCGGCTTTTTTGAGGTAGTGATGCGCCTTCGGGATTTTTTCTTCGTCGGGCAATTTGCATTGAGCGAAGTAATTGGCAATCGAGACGCATGCGCTTTGCTTATCGGCGTCGGAAAGTTTCCAAAGAATCGAGCGTTTGATGTGTTCGTCAAGAGAAATGCCCGATGCGTCGCTTTTGACAAATGAAGCACGTGCCAGCGTTTCCAAAACAGGCACAATAGAGGCAGGATAGTTGGCCTCCCAAGCCATGCCTTTCCAAATCCTGTCAAGAATTTTTTCCGAAAAGGGTTCGTCGCACTGTGAAAGCAAGACGCAAGTAGCGTAAAGCACGGGCGGCGTATCGGAAAGAAGCATCGCTAAAACGCGCTCAACCAGTGATGAAAGTGCGCTTTCAAAATCTTGTTCGAACTCTTGTGCTAACTCCAAAATGGAATCAGGGTGCTCGCTCAAATAGGCGGTGCAAAGCCCAACGGCGAAAGGGTCGTTTCGGGTGAATTGCAGAAGCAAGGCTTTGGCGTCATCGTCAAAGTCAACTTCAAAAGTGCGGCGTGGTGCAAGTGTCGTTGCCATGATGATTGTTCATTTTGTTTCAGTGATGAAAGTTAAGAACAATCACAAAGAATGGGAAATGGCGGTCAGGCTGAACGAAGCAACTCTAAAAGTTCGTCGGCGTGCGTTTCAGGCTTAACTTTCGGAAAGACGTGTGCGATTTTTCCGTGTTCATCAATCAGATACGTTACGCGGTTTGTGCCCATATATTCCTTGCCCATAAATTTTTTCTTGCCCCAAACGCCGTAGGCTTGAACGATTTTCTTTTCGGAATCTACAAGCAAGCGAAACGGAAGATTGTATTTCTCGGCGAACTTCTTATGCTTTTTCTCGTCATCTGTGCTCACGCCTAAGACTTCCACATTGAGTTTTTGAAAGTTCGGAAGGTTGTCGCGAAAAGCGCATGCTTCTTTGGTGCAGCCGGGCGTGTCGTCTTTCGGGTAAAAATATAGGACGACTTTTTTGCCTTTGAAATCCGAAAGAGAAACGGTGCGTCCGTCTTGGTCAGTCGTTGTGAATTGAGGTGCGATAGAGCCAACGGTAAGTAGTGCCATAATGGAGATGGGTTAATTGATGAAAATGATTGAGAGCGGAAAGTAGCGATTTTTCCCGTGAGAAATCAAAGAAAAATTATTTCAAAAATTGCCAAAGCGAGGGAAGCGTAAGGAAGGAGAGAACGGTGGTTGTAGCGATAGTTTGCGCAAGCAGTTCGGAGTCGAGTTTGAATTTATCGGAAATGACCATCGTAAGCACCATTGTCGGCATGGCGGCTTCGAGGACGGTGGCGGCGAAGGCGTTGCCTGAAAGCCCCAGTGTTTGTGCGGTGAAATAGGCGACGAGCGGTGCGAAGCCGAGTTTCAAAATCAAAGCGGGCAGAATCCAGACGAGCGAGTGTGGCGACGAAAAGCGCAAGGCTAATCCGACCGAAAAAATCATCACGGGCGCGACGGCACTGCCGGCAATTTTACATGCGCTCAAAAACGCTTGCGGAAGTGGAACTTGAAGTGCATTGAGCAACACGCCAAGCGTCGCCGCCCAAAGCGGAGGCAATTTGACAATCGAGAGAAGCGATGAACGTAAATCTTGCTTGTAAGGGCTCTCACCATAAAATGCGCCGAGACTTGCACCGACGGTCAAAAGAAGCGGGGTAATGGCGAGCAAGTCGTAGAGAATCGGAACGCGGGCGTAGTCGTCGCCAAGCAGGAGCGTAACGGTCGGCAGTCCCAAGTAAGTCGCGTTGCACCATGCCGCGCCGAGCAAGAGCGCGCCGAAACTCGCCTTCGCAAATGTTCCTTTTGAAAACTCAAACAGCGCGCGATACACCAGCCACGCCACAAGAAGCGTTGAAAGGCAAACGATGATGGAGGTCGTTGGAACAATCCACAGTTCAGCGTTCAACGGCGCGTGGTAAAGCACATGAAACGACAGCGCGGGAAGAAACACATTCAAGACAATCGCGCTAATCGAGGCGCGAATTGAAGCGCGTTCAGGCAAACTCGGAAAAAACTGCCACAGCACGCCGAAGCCCATCAAAATGAGAAATGCGCCGAAGGTCGTTTCCATTACAAATCACGCTGTTTGAAGAGCAGATAAGTTGCGCCGCCAATCAAGCCGATGTAAAGCAGTGCAAGCAGAAGCATGACTTCGGTTTCAAATTGCGGCAGTTGCGTATAAACCGCGTCGGGAATCGTTTGCCCCATCTCTTCGGCACGTTTGATTTGCGATTGAAGTTCGGCAAGCGATTCGGAATCAAAACGAAATGGATTGACGAGGTCGTCAAAAACTTTGGTCGGAAAAAATTTCACGATGGCTTTGAGCGTGCTTGAAAATTGAAGCAATCCGCCCGCCAAGCCTTCCAAAACGAGATAAAGCACATAGAACGCAATCGCACTGCCCGTCGAGCGCGTCAGGAAGGCGAAGAACAATCCCAAAACGCCGTAGCCTAAAAGTGCGAGAAGGTATGTGCCGAAAAGAAAAAGTTCATGAGTGGAGATAAAGGCGCGTGCGGTTTCCGTCGGCTCTGAATTGGTTGCGCCGAGATTGAAGAGCATGCCGAGCACAAGCGTAAGCAGGAAGTAAAGAAGCGTTAGCGCGAGTGTCGTGAATAATTTGCTCATGAGAAATGACTCTCTGGAAAGCCCGTCGATGATGTTTTGGCGTGCGGTCTTGAATGTGAATTCGCTTGCCGTCAGCAGAATGAGCGAAATGGGAACAAAGATGATTTGCAACCCTTTGAACTGCGAAAGCAAGCGTCCCCAATCGCGCGGCAGAAGCATATTCGAGATTTCCTGCCCGTTGACGACGGTGTTGCCGTGAAAGCTGAACCACAAAATAAACGAACTGAACAGCGTGAACATGCCGAGCGAGACCCAAAACGAAACGGCGCGTGTCGTTTTGATGGCTTCAATAGCAATCAGCAATGAAGGATTCATAGACGTGTAATGATTAAAATTTGACCTAAAAAAACAGGCGACTTCGAAAGCCGCCCTGAACGAATGAATCAAAATACGATTGAATCAAAATAATCAATCGGCGTGAATGTCGGCGAGTTTTCCCAACAGCGCATCGACGTGTTTCAAATGCTTCTTCGGAAGGCGAAAGACGACTTCAACAAATTCGCCGTCGTATTTTTTTTCAAGCACTTCGGTCTCATCGTGCAGTTGGCTGATGATTTTATACTGCGAGATATGTACGCGCGCGGTTCGAGTTTGAAATTCGGCTTCCATCACATTGCTGAGACGAGCTTTGAGTTGTTCGATATTGATGCCACGCGCGGCTGAAACGAAGACGGCATTTGGATAGTGTGCGCGAACCGAGTTAAAGTTGAAATCCTCGGGGAGCGCATCGGCTTTATTGAAGACCATGAGGATTTCCTTATTGTTTGCGCCAAGTTCGTGAAGTGTTTGATGAACGACTTGAATTTGCTCTTCATAATTCGGGTGGCTGGCATCGACGACGTGCAGAAGAATATCGGCGTCGCGCACTTCATCGAGCGTCGATTTGAAACTTTGCACGAGTTTATGCGGCAGTTTGCGAATGAAGCCGACGGTGTCGGAAAGCAAGGCGTGCTTGTTGGTTTTGAGCGCGAGCCGGCGCGAGGTGGTGTCGAGCGTAGCGAAAAGGCGGTTTTCACCTTGAATGCCAGAGTGAGGACAAAGCGCGTTCATCAAGGTGGATTTGCCTGCATTCGTGTAGCCGACAAGCGCAATGCGCGTGATGTGTTCGCGCCATTTGGTTCGCGTTTCTTGTTGGCGTGAAATCGCCTGCAACTTGCGTTTGAGATAAGCAATGCGTTGCCAGACGAGGCGACGGTCGGTTTCAATTTGCGTCTCGCCCGGACCTTTGGTGCCGATGCCGCCTTTTTGTTTGGAAAGGTGCGTCCATTGGCGCGTCAGGCGCGGCAGGAAGTATTCAAGCTGGGCGAGCTCGACTTGCAATTTGGCTTGTGCTGATTTGGCACGAAGCGCGAAAATTTGAAGAATGAGCGCAGTGCGATCGAGAATTTTGCACTCTAAAAAAGTCTCGAGATTTCGCGCTTGAACAGCAGAGAGGTCTTCGTCGAAGATGACAAGGTCGGTCGCAGTCTGCTTGACGAAATCGGAAAGTTCTTTCACTTTACCTTTGCCAATGAAGAAGACAGGGTCGATGTGTTCGCGCTCTTGAATGAACTTTCCTAAAACAATTGCGCCAGCAGTGTCGGCAAGTTGCTCAAGCTCGGAGAGATAATCTTGAACCTGCCACTTGTAAACTTCAGGCGGGCGGCTGACGCCAACTAACACCGCCTTTTCACGAAGCAAGGTGTCGATAGCTGTAATTGGTTTAGGTTTGAAACATGCACTTTTTGAACGGCGAAATTTAGTAAAAAACGTTTGAAAGCAAAGTCGGTGTTAGCCTATCAAGCATTTCTTCAATCACATATTTCCTAACCCTTGCAAGATATCGATGCAAACGGCTATTGCGTCTCGCACTGTTTCAGCGACGCCGTTTTTTTTGGAGGCGATTATCGCTAAATTCTTTCGGGTCAGAGACGCACGCTTATGTAGGCAGAACAGAAGAGAGACCGAACAAAGTGCACAAACCATGCATCGTATTATCTTGCAAGACATTTTCGAAGCGGAAAAACTGAACTCAAATTTATGCACGCTCAACACAACGCCGTTTCCTCCAACGCGATAAAGCCGAACGCGAGGACCGCACAACCATCGTCAACGCTTTTGCACAACCCAAATTCCGACCTTGCAACACTTTTCAAGACAACTGTTTTAGATGAATCTACGCTGACACCGTCGCAACTTGAATCGGCGTTTGAATACTGCCGTGAAGTTTCGTGGAAGCACGCGAAAACCTTTTACTTCGCCACGCACTTCTTGCCCGCGCCGAAGCGTCGAGCCGTTCATGCCGTCTATGCGCTCTGCCGCTACGTCGATGACATCGTCGACCACAGCGAAGATAAACTCTCGCGCAAGTCGCTCACGAAAGACAAAATAGTCCTGCTCATCAACAAATGGCGCACGGATATTGAATCATGCTACGCAGGCGTGCTGATTGACCACCCCATCATGATTGCGTGGCACGATACGCTCAAAAAATATCATATCCCGAAAAACTTGCCGCTCGAACTCATCGACGGCGTTTGCATGGATTTGAAGCAAAATCGTTACGAAACCTTCGATGAACTCTACACCTATTGCTACAAAGTCGCTTCGGTCGTCGGATTGATGACGTCGGAAATTTTCGGATACACATCGGAAGAATCGCTCAAACACGCCGTCGAGCTCGGAATCGCCATGCAACTGACGAACATTCTGCGCGACGTCGGCGAAGACGCTCAAAAAGGACGCATCTACTTGCCGCTCGAAGACCTCAAAAAATTCAATCTGACCGAAGCCGATATTCTCAACGGCGTGATGTCGGAAAATTTCATCAACTTGATGAAATTCGAGATTGAACGCGCCCGACGCTATTACAACGAATCCGAAAAAGGAATTGCCATGCTCTCGCAGGATAGCCGCTTAGCCGTTAAGGTCAGCCACGACAATTACAGCCGTATCTTGCGACGCATTGAAGAACTGAACTACGACGTCTTCAAACAACGTGCCTTCGTTTCAAATACTAAAAAACTTGCACTTCTGCCTTATATGTGGCTGAAAGTGCGATTGATGTAACGCTTTTTACAGCGAGGTGTTTTATGTTAGTTGTTGGAAAAGCTCACGGACAAGTCATGCTCGCATCGGATTTAGAGACGGTCTTTCGGTATTTTTCAGACCATAAAAAAATTCTCGGGTTTAATCCGCTCTGCAAAGCCGTCGTGGAAACCGACCTTCCCGATGTTTATCGCTGGGATTTTGAAATCACCGACCCGCATTCTCACCCGATTCAACTGGTTTTCTACGTCAAGCAGTCGTTCCAGAAGCCCGAAGAAGCTTCACAAGAAGAAGCTTCACAAGAAGAAGCTTCACAAGAAGAAGCTTCACAATCTAAGCCAAGCGATGACCTCATCTCGCAAAGCGAGTTTATGCGCAACATTTTTTGGTCAGGAATTCCGATTGAATTTGACGGCGAGCCGCCCAACGACTATACCTTCGTCGGACTTGCCTCTGGACAGATGTCGCTCAAAAAAATCTCTGAACAATCCACATTTGTGGATGTCTTTATGCGCGTCTCGGTTGATTTTCAAGTTCCCATTCTGCTGCGCGTCTTCCCAGAACCGATTATCAAAGTCATGGCGGAAATAGCCATGAGCGCGGGCATGCAAACGGTTTCTAACAAAATGCTCGAGAACATCAGCAAAGATTTCAAATTCTCTGTCGTCCAAGCCAATCACGAAGGTATCGCAAAACTCAATTAACGCAAACCTCACCCTGTCTGCTCGTGCAGACGTCCCTCTCCTTTTTCAGGAGCGAGTTAGGGTGCGGTCATAGAACACGGATAAGACAGATAAGACGGACACTCACAGATAATCCCTTCGCCAATCCGAAATCCGAAATCCACAATCCGAAATCCGAAAATTCGTTCAATCCGCGTTCTCACTTAAAGTTCCCTTTCCTTTTGAGAGAGAGCTTGGGTGAGGTCGCATTGATTGTTTGAAAATCATTAATTACATTTGCATTACCATTCCCTCACGCCACGAAGCAGCGCGAGCGGAACGGCTTACAACATAAGATTTGCCTCGAACCCAAATGATTCAGGACAATGAAAAACTACGCTCTTACGCTATTTCTTTATCTGATGATGGCGAGCAGTGTGCTTGCCCAAACACCTGCACAACCGTCGGTGCGCGAGATTTTGAACCCAGACGGCACTGTGCGTTTAGACCGCGACGGCGGCTACAGCGTGGAAGGCTACGAATTGCAAATAGACGCAAACGGAGAGCCGCGCCTTGCACCCAAAGGCGAATCCCAAACCCAAAGCACAAGCGGCACTTGGGCAACCGGCTTTGGATTGCCCAACGGCGTTGATGGCACTGTCCTTGCGCTGGCGGTGTATAACGGGGAGCTTTATGTTGGGGGTAGTTTCTCAACGGCAGGCGGGGCGAGTGCGAACCGCATTGCGCGCTGGAACGGCACGAGTTGGAACACGCTCGGCACGGGCTCGGGCAACGGGGTGAGTGCAAGTGTCCGTGCGCTGGCGGTGTATAACAACAGCCTTTTCTTGGGCGGCGGCTTCACAGAAGTGAATGTAGGCGGTAATCCCATCGTTTCTTCACGCATTGCGCAATGGACGGCATCGGGTGCGCCAATAAGTTACAGCCACACCATCACCACTGCCAGCAACACTTATACCTTCTTCGGCACGGGCATCATCATCGAGTTTTCAGGCGTTACTGGTTCAGGCACTTGCACGGTGGAGCGTTACGACAACAGCCCCGCGCAAAATGTCAGTTTCACAGGCACATCACCGAGCGTTCAAAGCCAATACCGCTTTGTCATCAACGCATCTGGCTTTACCTTTACGAGCGCGCTCATGCGCATCATTCCGTCTCAACTGCCAAATGCAGGCATTGCCAATCCGCAAACGGTGCGGGTGTATCGGCGTCCAAGTGTTGGCACAGGCGCATTCAGCGAACTGCCCAATGCGTTCAACCCAAGTTTCCCCAATGAAGTGCGCGCCACGACCACAGCGTTCAGCGAGTTCATTTTAGGTAGCGACGACGCGAGCAACCAACTGCCCGTCGAACTGACGCATTTCGGATTTCGGAAGGTCGATGTTGGAATCGAACTGCGTTGGACGACCGCATCGGAATTGAACAACGCGGGCTTTGAAGTGGAACGCAAATCCGAAGGTGCAACTTGGAACACGCTTGGCTTCGTGCGCGGCAACGGCACCACGACCGAAGCGCAATCCTATTCGTTCTTGGATAGAACCGCATCAGGCAAAGTGCAATACCGCTTGAAGCAACTTGACTTTGACGGACAGTTTGAATACAGCCCCATCATTGAAGTCGACGCAGGTTTGCCGAAGACCTTCGCGTTGGAACAAAACTATCCGAACCCGTTCAACCCAACGACGATTATCAGTTACCAACTTCCAACGGCAAGCACCGTTTCGCTCAAAGTTTATGATGTGTTGGGCAAGGAAGTGGCAACGCTGGTGAATGGTCGTCAAGAGGCGGGAACATACAACTTCAACTTCAACGCAAGCAATTTGGCAAGCGGCATTTACTTCTATCGTTTGCAGGCAGGCAATTTCGTGCAGACGAAGAAGATGATGCTGGTCAAGTAATGAGGAATGAGTAGTGAGGAATGAGTAATGAGTAAGAGAGCCGTTTTCAAATTATTCATTACTCGTTACTCGTGTAGGTTTTACGGCGATGTCATTGCGAGCGTAGCGAAGCAATCCCTCTTTACGTGTCAAGGGTTTATGACGAGCTCGGCGAGGCTCGCTTGGATTGCCACGCCGCGACGCGGCTCGCAATGACGAACAAAAGTTATTCTCTTCAAGTTATTTCGGTATAATGAGCAAGGCGTCATGGAGAATGAGGAGTGAGGAATGAGTAACGAGGCAGTTATCGCGCTTCGTTACTCATTTTTTATGTTCGTTGATTGTATGCTTTCGCCAATCCACATTCCACAATCCACAATCCGCAATCTGAAAATCCGCGCTCTATCTGCTCAATCCGTTCAATCGGTGTTCTCGCTTGAAGTTCCCTCTCCTTTGAGGAAAGCGTCAGGGTGAGGTCGTGTTCCCTCTCCTTTTAGGAGAGGGTTAGGGTGAGGTCCAAACTTTCAACTCTTCACTTTCAACCCTCAACTCTGCTTAATCCGCCCAATCCGCGTTCATCTTGAAAAAAGGAGCAATAACCGCCCGCCCAAAACCCTTGATTCTACAAGCACTTACAGAAAACTCGAAAAAAACCGCAAAACTGCCTTGCAAATCAATTCGTTTCATTGTATTATTGCCACAATCTTTCACAATCAGTGTGTATGGATAGGTTGTGAATTTAGGAGAATAACATTACGGGAGAACATTAGAAAATGAACAAGCAAATTGCTAAGGAGACAATTTGCCGACAAAAAAGATGAGTAGTATATCAGTGCCGTAGTACCGTTGTTTTATTCTGCATTACAGAATCTTACCTCAGCGCATAGTCGCACCGATACGCTTCTCACCGTCGGTAAATTCATCTCATCGTTTCATAAACGCAGTCTGAGACTGCACAGAAGTATCAAAGAACGATGCAGAACGCCGCGTTGATTCAGAAGAATGATTTTTCAGAGACGGTCGGAAGTTACCTGCTCTTGACGAAGCCGACGATTATGCTTTTAGTCGTGCTGTCGGGCGCGGTTGCTCTTTTCATAGAAGGCACGCTTCTTTCAAGTCCAATCAAGTGCGGGGCGATGTTGCTCGCGGTGTATCTCACAGGCGGTTGCGCCAACGCCCTTAACCAATTTTTTGAGCGCGACATTGATGCAAAAATGGCGCGCACCCAAAAGCGTCGCCCACTTCCACAAGGCAAAATTCAACCTTCAAACGCACTCATTTTCATCATTGCCATCGGGGTTATTGGGGTTTTGATTTTCGGGTTAGTGTTTAATTGGCTTAGCGCAACGATTGCGCTGGGCACGATTCTCTTTTACGGATTTTTCTACACGCTTTGGCTCAAACCCAACACGCCGCAAAACATCGTCATTGGCGGCGCGGCGGGCGCAATGGCACCGATTGGCGTTTGGGCAGGCGTTACAGGAGAAATCGCCCTTGAACCGGTGTTGGTGTTTCTCATCGTCTTTTTATGGACACCGCCGCACTTTTGGGCACTTGCGCTCTATTGCAAAGACGATTACATCAAAGCCGAGTTGCCAATGATGCCCGTCGTCAAAGGCGAAAGAGCAACGCTCAAGCAAATGTTCGCTTACACAGTGCTCACGGTGCTGGCAAGCCTTTGGCTCGCGGTCATTCACAGTGGTTGGATTTACGATGTGGCTTCGGTGGTTCTGGGCGCAATGTTCATCAAGCGAAATTGGGAAACTTTGCAAAATTATTCGGAGCAATCCGCCAAAAAACTCTTTTTCTTTTCAATCACCTATCTCTTCGGCTTATTCGCCGCATTGATTTTGGATAGGATTGTTCAGGTGTTGTTTTGAAAAATTTTAATCAACCGTTCTAACTCACACTGAAAGCAGTATGGCACAAATTTTTCCGAAGTGGACGAATAAAATCCCGATGTTTTTGATTGCGGGCGTGCTGACAACGGTCGCCGTCGTATCGTTCGGGTTTTGGTATTTCGGGTCGCCGAAGTATTTGGAAGTCGGCTATCGCCCGAAACAGCCCGTTCCGTATAGCCACAAGTTGCATGCGGGCGATTTAGGCATGGATTGTCGCTATTGTCACATTGGCGTTGAAAAGTCGGCGCACGCGAGCGTTCCGGCAACGTCGACATGTATGAACTGCCACACGCAAGTGGCGGCAAAGAGCGAAAAGCTTCTGCCCGTGCGCGAAAGCTACGCCACCAATAAGCCCATCGAGTGGGTGAAGGTGCATAAGGTTCCGGACTTTGCATATTTCAACCACAGCGTGCATGTCAATGTTGGTGTCGGGTGCAAGAGTTGCCATGGCAATGTGGCGCAAATGGACGAGCGCGGCGTGTCGCAAGTCGAGCCCCTCTCAATGGGCTGGTGCTTGGACTGCCATCGCAATCCTGAACCGCACTTGCGTCCGAAGAGCGAAGTAACCAATATGGATTGGGTTGCGCCCGCCAATCAAAAAGAATTTGCGGCGAAACTCATTTCCGAAAAGAAAATCAATCCGCCCGTTGATTGCGGCGCGTGCCACCGATAAAAATCCGTAACCAATTTTAGTCGTATTTATGAAGCGCACACCGAAATCTGTTATCGCAGAAGAAAATCCAAACGCAAAGAAGTATTGGCGCAGTGCCGAGCAACTTGCCGACTCGCCTGAATTTCGCCGTTGGGTAGAAAGCGAATACCCCGAAGGCGCGGCGGAGCTGGACCTCATGAAAGATAGCCTCTCGCGCCGAAAGTTCTTAACCATTATGGCGGCATCGTTCGCACTGGCGGGACTTTCCGCGTGCCGACGACCCGTTGAGAAAATCGTGCCTTACGTCAAACAGCCCGAAGAAGTCGTGCCCGGCATTGCCAACTACTACGCCACGACCATGCCGTTTGGACTTTCCGCCTACGGCGTGCTCGTCAAAAGCAATGAAGGACGTCCGACGAAAGTCGAAGGCAACGAAAAACACCCGTCTTCAACCGGCGGCACAAATACTTTCATTCAAGCCTCGATTCTCGGACTGTACGACCCCGACCGCTCAAAAGCCACGTTCAAAAACGGTAGCGAAGTGCCCTTTGCCGATTTCGTCTCGTTCTGGCGTGAAGCGCATCTTGGCTTCAAAGCCAACGGCGGAGAAGGGCTTGCGATTTTGACCGAATCATTCGCCTCGCCGACATTGGCGCGTATGCTCGGCGAATTTGTCGCCACGTATCCCAAAGCCAAAGTTGCCGTCTATGAACCTGTCAGCGATGAAAACATCTTGAACGGCGTTCAACTGGCGACGGGCGAATTGCTCCAACCGATTTATGATTTCAGCAAAGCCAAAGTCATACTCTCGCTTGACGCCGATTGCTTTTTGCGCGAATCCGAAAACGTGATGAACGCACGCGGCTTTGCCGACGGTCGACGCGTAGAGTCGGAAAAAGACCAAATGAACCGCCTCTATGTTGTTGAAAGCACATTCAGCGTTACGGGCGGCATGGCAGACCATCGATTGAAATTGCAATCGCGCTTAATCGGCGCATTCACCGCCGCACTTGCGCTTGAACTCCATGCGCAAGGTTTGAACATGCCCGTCGCCAATACGCTTAGCGGTTATGCCTCACATGCGTTTGATAAAAAATGGATTTCGGCGGTTGCAAAAGATTTAATTCGAAATCGCGGTGCGTCACTCGTGGTGGCAGGTCGGCATCAATCGGCGGAAGTTCATGCCTTAGTTGTGGCAATCAATGCGGCATTGAACAACATCGGCACAACCGTTTCCTATCGTCCAATTAAAGACGCCGCCGTGCCAAGTCGCAAAAGCCTCGTCGCGCTGGTTGAAGAGATAAACGCTGGAAAAATTTCAACGCTGGTGATACTTGGCGGAAACCCCGTCTATGACGCGCCGGCGGATTTGAACTTTGAAAGTGCACTGAAAAAAGTTAAGACCACGATTCATTGGGGATTATATCGTGATGAAACGGGACGCCTTGCCGCTTGGCATATTCCCGCTACGCATTATCTCGAGCAGTGGGGCGATGCGATTTCCGCCAACGGCACCATCAGCCCGATTCAGCCGCTCATTGCGCCGCTCTACAACGGAAAGAGCAACATCGAACTGCTCGCCTTGCTCAACAGCGGCGTTGAACAACTCGGCTACAACCTCGTGCGCGACACTTGGAAACAACGCCTTGGCGAACTCGGCTTTGAAGAGAATTGGAAAAAAGCCCTGCACGAAGGCGTCCTCTCGCTCGCGACGGAAACGAAGTCCGTTACGCTCAACTCCGACGCGCTTTCACAAGCGATTGCGAGTAATCCATTTTCAACCAAAGCCCCCGATTTGAATGCGTTGGAGCTCGTCTTCCTGCCGTCTGAATCAACCTTCGACGGTCGCTTCGCTAACAACGCTTGGCTTCAAGAACTGCCGGGCGCCGTTACAAAACTTGCTTGGGATAACGCCGCGCTCATCAGCCTTAAAACCGCCAAAGAACTCGGCTTGAAAGGCGAAAGCGTTTATGCGCAAGACGGCGACCGCACCCATCTCAACGACATGGATAGGGAAGTCATTAAACTCACCGTTCAGGGCAGAGAATTAGAAATGCCCGTCTGGATTGTGCCCGGTCAAGCCGATTACAGCATCACGCTTCCACTCGGCTACGGACGCAACGCGGCAGGCAACGTCGGAGACGGCATCGGCTTTAATGTATATGCTTTGCGAACATCAAGCGGAATGGACGTTCAAAACGGAACTGCGACGCGAACCGGCAAAAATTATCTGCTCGTTACGACGCAAAATCAAGGTGCACTCGACGGACGCGAAGCCATCGTCATCGAAGGCACCTTAGACCGATACCTCAAACAGCCCGACTTTGTCAAGGAAAAACTCATCAAGTATGAAGAAGTCAAACTCTTCGAGCGTCCTTACAAGCACGATGAAGGGCATCAATGGGGCATGACGATTGACCTCAATTCCTGCATCGGTTGTAATGCATGCGCGATTGCATGCCAATCCGAAAACAACATTCCCGTCGTCGGTAAAGAGCAAACGCGCAACGGCAGACAAATGCACTGGATTCGCATCGACCGCTATTTCGCGGGAGACTTTGAAACGCCTGAAATGGTTTATCAGCCTGTCGCCTGCCAACAGTGCGAAAACGCACCGTGCGAACAAGTCTGCCCCGTCGCCGCCACCGCGCACACCGAAGACGGCATTAACGCAATGGTCTATAACCGATGCGTCGGCACGCGCTACTGCGCCAACAACTGCCCGTATAAAGTGCGCCGATTCAATTATTTCAACTATGTAACCGACAATCCCGTCTGGAACGGCGACGTGCCCGAAACGGTGAAAATGGCGATGAACCCTGACGTAACCGTGCGCTTCAGAGGGGTGATGGAGAAATGCAATTATTGCTACCAACGCATTTCAGGCGCGAGAATCCATGCGAAAAATCAAGGCAGGGAGATTGCTGACGGCGAAATCAAAACCGCCTGTGAGCAATCCTGTCCGACGCAAGCCATCGTTTTCGGCGACATCAACGACCCGAACAGCAAAGTCTCACAGATGAAACGCCAAAAACGCAATTACGACCTGCTCGCGGAACTCAACGTCAAACCGCGCACGTCGTATTTGGCAAAATTGCGCAACCCAAATCCAGAATTGGAAAAAACCGTGATTGGATAACCAAAAATCAAGGCATATCAAACGATGTTCAAGAAATATGATTGGCTCTTCTTCGCGGCAACGCTGATTTCGTTCCTCTTGGCGAATTATCTTTTAATCGCGTCAAGCGGAGCAGGAAGCGCGGAAGAAAAAAAATTGATGCTCGATAGCGCGTTCTTCGTCAGCCTTTGGGTGCCGACGAATTTGATACTCGGCATTTATTTCCGAAACATCGCGACGACGTCGCAAACAAAGCAAATGAGGTAACAAGCACATGGCGATTGAATCACTCATACTCGGCGTCGGCGGCTTTGTGTTTCTCTTGATTCTTGCAGGAGCGTTTCTCGCCGTTCAAGAAGCCAAAGCGGGCAGTTTGCATGGGTTTGATTTCTTCTTTTTGGCGGGCATTGCGATTGCTTTTACGGTTGCCAATTATCTCTGGTTTTTTGCTAATGAACAAGAAGCGGGCGCATTGGTGGCGATTTGGGTGGCGGGCGGCGTTGCACTCGCGCTCTACTTCCGAAGCGCATTTACGCGAACCTTGTCGCAACCGCAAAAGCGGGAAGGAGATTACTAAGATGAGCGATACGGCGATTTTAATCATTGGCGTGTTGGTGACGCTCCTACTGGTCGGAGGCGTTGGCTTTACAATCTCTGAATTCCGAAAAATGTATGACGGAAAACCAAACACAGCCAAAGCACAACCGCCGAAACCAAAGAAACGCGATTTGGAAAATTATTAGGTCGAGAACAAGCAAACGCAATACGACCGCAAACCTATTTAACACTTAACTCCGAATGAGTATGGAAACAGCAACACTCAAACAAGAGCATCACAACGGGCATCACCATGTTTATGTGCCTGAACCCGAGCTCATCAACGACAAGCCGCGCTTTAAGACCATTACGGATTTAATTACGGGCGTTCCAGAAGGCAAAATGCCACGCCTGTGGTGGATTCTCTTCGGAATCTCCTTCGCTTTAATGGTGATGTATCTCAGCGTCATTGGCTACCTGATTTACAAGGGGATTGGAATTTGGGGGAACAACACGACGGTCGGCTGGGCGTGGGATATTACGAACTTCGTCTGGTGGGTCGGTATCGGGCACGCCGGGACGCTGATTTCCGCTGTCTTGTTTCTCTTCCGCCAAAAGTGGCGCACATCGATCAACCGCTTCTCGGAAGCAATGACGATTTTCGCCGTTATCTGCGCGGGAATGTTTCCGCTCATTCACATGGGACGCATTTGGCACGCCTATTGGTTTTTGCCGTTGCCAAACTCCATGCAAATGTGGGTGAACTTCCGCTCACCTTTGATGTGGGACGTCTTCGCCATCTCGACCTACCTTTCGGTCTCAATTATGTTCTGGTATGTCGGATTGATTCCCGACCTTGCCACAATGCGCGACCGTGCAAAGCCGGGCATTCGCAAAACCTTGCTCGGACTCTTCTCGCTGGGCTGGCGCGGCGGCAATCGCCAATGGCGACACTACGAGCGCGCCTATATGATTCTCGCTGGACTTTCAACGCCACTTGTGCTCTCGGTGCATACCATCGTCTCGTTTGACTTTGCTACATCGGTGATTCCGGGCTGGCACACAACCATCTTCCCACCTTACTTCGTCGCTGGCGCGATTTTCTCGGGCTTCGCCATGGTGATGACACTCGTCGTGATAACCTATTGGATGTTCCCGCAAATCAAACAAATCATCAACGAGCGGCACATCGATAACATGAACAAAATCATCATGGTTACGGGCATGATGGTGGGCTATGCTTACGGCTGTGAATTCTTTATCGCGTGGTATAGCGGCAATCCTTACGAAGCCTCGATTTTCATCAAACGCGCCACAGGTCCTTACTGGTGGGCATATTGGTCAATGATTACTTGCAACGTGATTATTCCGCAAATTTTCTGGATAAAATCCATGCGCACGAACTTGACTGCCAGCTTCATCGTCTCGATTTTGGTCAACGTTGGCATGTGGTTCGAGCGGTTCGTGATTACGGTTACCTCGCTCTCACAAGATTTCCTGCCCTCGAGCTGGAAATACTTCAATCCAACGATTTACGATGTGGCGTGCTTTGTCGGCTCCATCGGGCTGTTTATGACGCTCTTCCTGCTCTTTTTGAGGTATATGCCGATGGTCGCGATGTCGGAAGTCAAAGGCGTCTTGCCGCACGCCAATCCGCATCACCCTGACCATGCGCTTCACGGACATGATCACGCTCATGCACATGAATCACAACCCAGCGAAAAGGTCGCAGAACTCGCAACGAAAAATGGAGGGCACTAAGCTATGAATGAAAATATGAAGGAAATGCAATCGCAATCCGCAGAAGAACTCAAAAAACAAGCCGACGCCACGAGCGCGAAAGCATTAGAAATTTTGATTGAAGAAGAAGCCGAAGGTGTTGTCGCCGAGTTTGAAAACCCTGGCGCGCTCTTGGAAGCGGCGGAAAAAATCCGAAACGCCGGCTATAAACGCTTTGAAGTCTATTCGCCCTTCCCGATTCACGGCATGGACGACGCAATGGGCTTGAAACAATCGCCGCTCGGCTTTATCGTCTTTGCCGCAGGGTCAATCGGCTGTATCGGTGCGTTGCTTTTGCAGTGGTGGACAAGCGCGGTGGATTATCCCATCGTCTATTCAGGCAAGCCCTATTTTGCCTTGCCCGCGTTTATTCCAATCACATTTGAATTGACGGTGATTCTGTGCGGATTTACAGCGATGGTCGGAATGTTCGCACTCAACCGTATGCCACGATTTTTTCACCCGATGTTTTATTCGGAAAACTTCTGTAAAAAGGCAAGCGACGACGGATTTTTCGCCGCGATTTTCGTGTGGGACGAAAAGTTCAACGTCCGCGAGGTCAAGCAATTTTTCCAAAGCATCGGCGGAAAAAACGTTGAAATCATTCACCGCCCATTAGACGGTGAACTCAAACAAAATTGAAAAGGAGTTAGAGCCAATGAAAAATATCGTGTTTGTCATACTTGGCGTCAGCGTGATTGTATCGGGTTGCGCGCGCGGCTTGCCGAAAGAAGACCCGCCAATACGACTGCTTCAAAATATGTATAGCCAAGAAAAATATAAGGCGCAATCCAAAAACGATTTCTTTGAAGACGGCTCGGCAATGCGCATGCCCGTCTCGGGAACAGTGGCGCGCGGCTACTTGCGCGACGACGTCGCTTTCTATGAAGGCAAAACCCGCAACGGCGATACGGTTCTCGTCGCGCCCGTCGCTTACACGATGGAAACCATGCTTCGCGGACAAGAACGCTACAACATTTATTGCGCCCCATGCCACAGCCGCGTCGGCGACGGCAAAGGCACAGTGGTCGAGCGGGGCTATACGCCTGCACCAACTTACCACGATAATCGCTTGCGGAATGTTCCCGATGGGCATTTGTATCTGACCATTACAAACGGTATCCGAAATATGCCGTCGTATCGCAGTCAAATTTCGGTCGAAGACCGCTGGGCGATTGTCGCTTACATTCGCGCTTTGCAACGAAGCCAACATGCAACCGTCGCCGACGTGCCTGAAAGCATGCGCCGCGAATTGCAAGTCAAACAATAGGGTAGAGCGGTTAGAGATGAGAGAGAAAACTTATAATTTGATAACTCATATGAAAAGCATCATTAAATTAGTGCTAATCATTTTTATAGTACACTTTCAAAATCCGTCGGTATTCGGACAACAATGGTCAGGAAACAACAATACTAATGATCCAATAGGGAGAATAGGAAGAGTTGGAGTCGGCACTTTATCGCCAAATCCGAATTCTTCACTTGATGTTGTTTCAAGTTTAGGTACAGCACCTCTTCGCGTTCAGGGACTTGGCACATCGGTTATAAATAGAACACTAATTGAATTGGTTCATCCGTCATTTAGATGGCTAATTCAATCTGATGCAGGCGGAAATCCTGAATTTATTATATTCGATGAATTTAATCAGCCGAAATTTAATGTTCTTGCAATCGATAGATTAAGCGGAAACGTTGGATTTGGACTAGATGCTATACAAAATACTAGACTGGCAATTGATGGTAACTTTGGGCAGGTATCATCTGGACAGTTCGGTTCGTTATCACAAGGTAATATTCGATGGAGTGCGTTAGGTCTATCCCCAGTTCCAGAAGTTGGGCAACCTAACAACTTCAGTAATCCATATGGAATTAGATTACAATGGGACTCAGATTTTGCTATTTTTCAACTTCGTGATCAAGGTTCTAACAGGAAAGATGCTGAAATTATTTTTGGAGATGACTTAAATGATAGATTTAGAATCGTGTTTATCGATAACGTGGGAAGTCGTCAAACATTACTTACTTTAAACCCTAGTACGAATAACATAGAGGCAAAGGGTATTGTGACCCAAGAAATTACAGTTGATAAGATTCAAGACTGACCTGATTATGTATTCAATGAAAAATATAATCTTATGCCACTTTCTGATTTGGAAAGATATGTAAAAATCAACAAACATTTGCCTGAAATCCCTTCAAGCAGTCAGGTGGAAAAAGAAGGTGTTAATCTCGGAGAAATGCAAGGAATGATTTTGAAAAAGATTGAGGAACTGACGTTATACATGATTGAATTAAAGAAAGAAAACGAAGTGCTCAAAGCACAAATTCAATCTATGAAATCATCAAAATGAACATAAATATGTGAAAGTTATGAAGAGTATATTTTTAACATTGCTAACAATTCTTTTATTGCATTCTGTTGTTTTCTCACAAGTAAACAAACAAGCATATAAATCCGATTTGGGAAAACAAAATTTGTTTGACATGGTTGTCAAGAAAGGTGAAACAGTGTCTGTTTCAGTTACAACTCCAACGATATTTAGAACAGGGTTTCGTGTGGAGAATGGTGGTTTCTTGAAAGTTCGATTTGAAGGCAATCCTAAAAATCCAAACAAAGAAAATGGTGAGTTTCGGGATGGTCTGGTTACAATAAAAAATAAAAAAGATATTACAGATGTTAATTTGTTGCAAAATTATCCAAACCCATTCAATCCTAGAACGATTATTCAATATAATCTTACGGCAAATAGTTCGGTAAATTTAACTGTATTTGACATACTGGGTCGCGAAATAAAAAATATAGTTAACTCTTGGCAACCAAAAGGTATGCATTCAGTAGAGTTTGATGAATCGATGTTATCAAGTGGAGTATACTTTTACAGGCTTGAAACAAGCAATTACGTTAAAACAATGAAGATGATTATTTCTAAATAACACCCTTTCCTTATTCTGTATTGAATATTATGCAAAATAGTCGCTGGGAAAAAGCTCAGAAATATGAGAAAGATTGGTGGAGTCAACGCGCTCACAGCATTAACTTTGAATACTACAAAGTTTTGGCTCGTGAGTTGTTACTTGAATTAAACCCTATTATTGAGATAAATCAAAGTACAACGATTCTGGAAATTGGTTGCGGACCTGCTGGTATATCAACCTATATTGATAGTAACTTCAAACACGCCATTGATCCGCTCAATGACTATTTTGAAAGTATTGAGAGTTTTCAGAAACAGCGCGATACGAGAACGAAGTACTTAAAGGCAAAAGGAGAAAACTTGCCGTATGAACAGGAAACCTTCGAATTAGTTATAATGGACAATGTTCTCGACCACTGTGAAGATCCTCAAAAAGTCATGAATGAAACGTTCAGAGTAATGAAGATGGGAGCTGTTTTATATTTTCAGCAAAATGTATATACACTTTGGGGAAAAGCCTTACGGTTAGGAATGGAAAAGTTTGAAATCGATAAGGGGCATCCGTTCACATTCACAAAAAAAGATATTTCACTTTTGTTGGATAGAGCCGGTTTCGAAGTGCTCTACAGTAGCCGCCGTGGATACTTGAAACAGTGGATTAGTGAGGTTACGTCAGGAAATAAAAAAGCTTTGATAAGGGCGGCTTTGCTCATGACGAGAGACAGAGATAAATACATTTTGAGGAAAAATACAAGTAATCGCCGAATAGTAGAGCGGTTAGAGATGAGAGAGAAAACTTAAACCGAGAAACCTTAACTCTGAGAAACTAAAACGAAACAACTAAAAATGAGTGCAGAAAACTTCAAACTCACAGGCGAAAGCAAGTTCGGCACCATCGCGCTGGGCGTTGGCGTTGCGGGCGTTGTGGCAAGCGTCGCCGGGCTTTTTATTGACCACAAAACCTTTTACTTCGCCTATCTCGTGGCGTTTATGTTTTGGATGGCGATTACGTTGGGCGGTCTCTTTTTCACCATGATTCATCACCTTGTCGGAGCGGAGTGGAGCATCGTTCTGCGCCGAATCCCCGAAACCCTTGCGTCGGCGATTCCAATGATGGCGATTCTCTTTATTCCGATTGTGCTTGGAATGCACGACCTTTACGAATGGTCGCACGAAGAAGCCGTCGCCAAAGACCCGCTCTTGCAACACAAGTCGGCGTGGCTCAATCCGACGGGCTTTACCATTCGCGCCTACATTTACTTCGGCGTTTGGACGCTGATTGCATGGACGCTCTACAAAGCCTCGCTGGCGCAAGACGACGGAAAAGATGTTACCGAAAAAATGCGCGGCGTGAGCGCACCGAGCATGATTGTGTTCGCGCTGTCCATAACCGCCGCCGCATTTGATTGGCTGATGTCGCTCGACCCGCATTGGTTTTCAACCATTTTCGGCGTGTATTTCTTTGCCGGAAGTTGGTGGTCGACGCTCGCTTTCGTCGTGCTTCTTTCCATGTATCTGCGCGGCAAAAGCAAACTCGGCGAAGTGATGACAATTGAACACTATCACGACTTGGGCAAACTCATGTTTGGCTTCACCGTGTTCTGGGCGTATATCGGCTTCTCTCAATTTATGCTGATATGGTATGGCAACATTCCCGAAGAAACAATATGGTATAAGCACCGATGGGAGCACGGCTGGCAATATGTGAGCATGATGCTGGTGATTGGACACTTCATTTTGCCGTTCCTCGTGCTCGTGTTCCGCGCTTCAAAGCGAAATTTCACGGTGATGAAACTTGCCGCCGGTTGGTTTCTCTTGATGGAGTTCGTCGACCTTTACTGGCTGATTATGCCGACGTTCAATATCGTCAATCCTGATGCGCATCACGGCTTACACTTCTCGTGGCAACACTTGGCGACGTTTGCCGGAGTTGGCGGGCTGTTCTTGTGGTTCGTCTGGAATCGCCTGACAAGCGCGTCCATTGTGCCCGTTGGCGACCCGAGAATCGAAGCCTCAATTTACTTCAAAAACGCTTAAACCGATTAGGAGCACACATGACCGAAACAACTGAAACCGTGAAAACGCCGATGCAAAATTTACCCGAAGAACCGAAGCTGTTCATGGCGGAAAGCGATTACGAAAAAGAAGACGTCAACGCCCGCGTCATTATCATCATGTTCATCATCGGCTCCATCACGATTGGAACGATTATGTTCCTTTTATCCGAATACTTCACCGCGCGCAAAGAAGCGCAACTTCAAACGGCGAACGCCGTCGTCTCTTCAACCTACCGCGACGTGCGCGCCCGCGAAGAAGAACGCTTGAACTCATATAAACTCATCAACGAAAAGGAAGGAATCTATCAAATTCCAATCGGCGAAGCTATGAAACTGCTTGCGACCGAAGACTATCAAAGACGGCTGAAAGCACTACAACCGCCAGCGGCTGAAGCCCCGTCTGCAAAAGCGAAAGTCGCGACAGAAAAAAATTAGCCAGTTCAAAATTTTGAGGTTCAATCATAACATTTTCAAGAACATTAACAAGTAAGGAGTTCGCTGTATGAATACGAAAAAAGAGGTCAAGACGGAAAATGAACCACGTAACACGACCGAAAGTCCATCGCAAAACGAACGCTTGCAAGCCACGGCTCAACGCTTGCTGCGCGAACAGCGCGATTTGGCGCGCATTACAAATTTCGGCAGACGCGATGAATAGCACCATGAGGAAAACCGTCTTGCTGTTCTTTGTCAGTTTGATAACTCTGAAAGCACATGCTCAAGTCGTTCTGGAAAACCCAGCGCAACTCAAAGGCATTGACGTCGAGGAGCATCTCGGCGCGTCGTTGCCCAAAGAGCTTGAGTTTACCGACGAGCACGGCAAGACGGTTAAACTCGGCGATTACTTCGACGGAAAAAGACCGGTGCTACTAACGCTTGCCTATTACCGTTGCCCGATGCTGTGCGGCTTAATGCTCAACGGCGTGTGCAACAGTGCCAAAGCACTTGACCTTGTGCCCGCAAAAGATTACCGCATTCTTACCGTCAGCATTGACCCGCGCGAAACAGCGGAATTGGCAATGGCAAAAAAAACGCGCTACGTCGAGCAGTTCGGAAAAGGCGGAATCGAAGAAGGCTGGTCGTTCCTCGTCGGCAGTGGTGAAAACTCAAAAGCGTTAGCCGATGCTGTGGGCTTCAAGTATTTCTATGATGCAAAACGCGATGAGTATGCTCACCCCGCCGTTTCGTATTTGATTTCGCCCGATGGAAAAATCGTCCGCTACCTCTATGGAATGGACTATAAACGCTTCGATTTGAAAATGGGCTTGATTGAAGCCTCGCAAGGCAAAATCGGAACAACCATCGATAGAATCATCTTGTCATGCTTTCACTATGACCCAAAAGAGGGGAGTTACGTAATCTTCGCGCAAAACTTGATGCGGTTAGGCGGATTTTTGATTGTGATAGTACTCGCCATCGTTGTTTGGCGACTCTTTGTGCAAGAACGCAAAAGACACGTCTTAAAAGGAGAACCCAGTTCAGACGTCAATCTGAATTGATAACATGAACGTTGGGAGCATGGTGCTCCCGAAGAAATCTCATTGAATCTAAAAGAAGGAGTAAAAAAATGAACCCGTTCTCATTGCCACCAGAGGCGTCTAGCTACGCCAGCGATATTGACGCACTCTTTCTCTTCATCACCAGCGTTGCAAGAGACTTGTTTTTGCTCATCACGGTTGTCTCGCTCATCTTTCTGTGGCGTTTCCGCCGAAAAGGCAAAGCGACATTCACCTCACCAATTTCGCATAACACCCGCCTTGAAATCACATGGACGATAATTCCGACAATTCTCGTCTTCGTCGTCTTCTTCTGGGGTTTCCGTTCTTACCTTGATATGCAAGTGATAGAAACCGACGCAATGGAAATCAAGGTAACAGGGAAGAAGTGGTTTTGGGCGTTTGATTATCCCAATGGCGTCAATAGCGTCAATGAACTGGTTGTGCCCGAAGGCAAGCCGCTCAAATTTTTGATTTCATCGGAAGACGTCTTACACAGTTTCTACATACCGGCGTTTCGCGCCAAGATGGACGCCGTTCCGAATCGATACACGGTTATCGGTGCGCGCCCAACGAAGCAAGGCACATTCGACATTTTCTGCACAGAGTATTGCGGGAAGTCGCACTCGGAAATGATTGGCAAAGTGCGTGTTGTCTCTACAACCGAATACAACAAATGGCTTGAAGAATCCGAAAGCGGCGGCAATGTCTCGCCGGCAGAATTCGGCGCGAAACTCTACATTTCCAAAGCATGCGCCACTTGCCACAGCGTCGACGGCAGTGCCAACACCGGTCCCAGCTGGAAAGGCATCTACGGCACAAAACGAAAATTAGCCGATGGAAAAGAAGTATTCGTCGATGAAAATTATCTGCGTGAATCCATGCTTGAACCCAATGCAAAAGTCGCCGCTGGCTATCAGCCCGTCATGCCCACCTATCAAGGCATTTTGAAGGATAAGCAAATCGACGCGCTTATCGCTTACATCAAATCGTTGAAGTAATCGCAAAAGAAATTGCAAAACAAAGGGGAGAATAACAATGACCACTGCACAAGCACTCGGACAAGTCGCTGCTGAACTCAAAGAAGAGCGCAATTATCTGAACTATCCCAAAGGCATTTGGTCGTGGCTGACGACCGTCGACCACAAACGCATCGGCTTGATGTATCTGTTTTCCGTCTTGCTGTTTTTCTTTGTGGGCGGCGTATTTGCATTGCTGCTTCGCTTTGAATTGATTGCACCGGGAAAAGACATCGTCGGTCCTGATACTTACAATCAACTCTTCACCTTGCACGGCGCGATTATGGTGTTTCTCTTCATCATTCCTGCCATTCCCGCCGCGCTTGGAAACTTCGTCTTGCCGATTATGCTCGGCGCGAAGGACGTGGCGTTTCCGCGTCTGAATTTGCTCAGTTTTTATGTGTATGTCTTTGGTGCGTCGTTCTGCCTCTACTCGCTCATTACTGGCGGCGTCGATACGGGCTGGACATTCTACACGCCATACAGCGTCGAGACGAACACGAATGTAATCTCCATGACGCTCGGCGTGTTTATTCTTGGTTTCTCGTCCATCTTTACGGGCATGAATTTCATCGTTACGATTCATCGCCTTCGCGCACCGGGCATGACGTGGTTCAACATGCCGCTCTTTCTTTGGGGAATGTATTCAACCTCGCTCATTCAAGTCTTGGCGACGCCGGTGCTCGCAATTACCCTCGTGTTGCTGATTTTGGAACGCGTCTGGGGCATCGGCATCTTTGACCCTGCCATGGGCGGCGACCCCGTCTTGTATCAACATTTCTTCTGGTTCTATTCGCACCCCGCCGTGTATATCATGATTCTGCCCGGCATGGCGATTATCTCGGAACTCATCGCCACCTTTTCGCACAAAAAGATTTTCGGCTATGTGCCGATTGCGTTCTCTTCCGTCGCGATTGCGCTTGTGAGTTTCATTGTTTGGGGACATCACATGTTCACCAGCGGACAAAGCGACCTTGCCGCCATGATTTTCTCGTTCCTGACTTTTCTTGTTGGAATTCCATCGGGCATAAAAGTCTTTAACTGGGTGGCGACAATGTATAGAGGCTCGCTGACCTTTCAAGCCCCGATGCTTTACACCCACGCCTTTCTCGCGCTCTTCACGATTGGCGGTCTGACGGGCATTTACTTGGGCGCACTCTCGGTGGATATTCACTTGCACGATACTTACTTCGTCGTCGCGCACTTCCACTATGTGATGATGGGCGGCACGGTGATGGCGTTCTTGGGCGGATTGCACTACTGGTGGCCTAAAATGTTCGGCAGAATGTATAGCGAACTGTGGGCGACGGTTTCCGCCGCGCTGATTTTCATCGGCTTTAATGTAACCTTCTTCCCGCAGTTCATTATGGGTGCACAAGGCATGCCGCGCCGCTACTACACCTACATCGACCAATATCAATCCATGCACGCGCTTTCCACTTACGGTACATGGATTCTCGGCGTCGGATTTTTAATCATGGCGGGCTACCTTATGATGTCGCTCATCAACGGCAAAAAAGCCACCAAAAATCCTTGGGTCGGATTGACGCTCGAATGGACGACCGCCTCGCCGCCGCCCACCGAAAACTTCCTCGGCAACCCGCGCCAACTCTGGGGACCCTACGATTACGATAGAGTGTTGATGGACGAAAACGGACTCGTTACCTTCAATCCAAACGCCCCGAAAGACGACCACCACGCCAATGGCGAAAACGGAAGCGCAACATCGCACAAGCGCGACGGCAAAACCACAACCATGAAACAAACCGTTTGAGTCGCTGACAACTTGAAAGAAGCCTCGCGATTTTGCGGGGCTTTAAAAAAGTTACTTTTACCCAGTCAAAAGTTCTTTCATTTTTGAAAATGCTGCAAAGTATATCAACATTTAATCTAATGCGATATTTGCTCTGATACCAATATCGAGTAAGAATGCTAAGGCTTTTTGTCATTCCCGCAAGCGTAGCGCGTCGGGAATCGTTCTGTTCAAAGGATTCCGAACGCTTGTCCCGACTTGTTCGGGAAGCCGGAAGGACATCGCCCCGTAAAACCGACTCACGCTTATGACTCACGCTTATTCTATTTTGGTATAATTTGAAGCGTTCACTTCAACTCATCTTTTCATGAGATTTCTCTCCAATCGCCGCGCAGCTTATTTTTTTATGCTCTTCTCGCCGCTTCTGGCACTCGTCAATCTTTCAGCACTCGAAATTCAGCCATATGACGAGGCATATTATGTGTTGCGTGCTAAAGCGATTGTGCTTTTTGACTGCTGGCTCGACCAAACGGATTATGCCGTCGGAGGATTTTACTCGGGCTCGCATCCGCCGCTTTTGATATGGTTGATGGCACTTTCGGGAAAACTTTTCGGACATAACGCTTTTACGGCGCGACTTTGGTCGGTTGCGGCACTCGCCGGTAGTCTTTGGTTTATACACGCATTAGCCCGCCGAACATCAGGGTATCCCGAAGCATTTTTCGCTGTTTTGCTTTTAGGATTTATGCCGCTGGTTATGTGGTTTTCACGAGTTGCCCAATTTGACATTCTCGTGATGATGTTTTCGCTCGCGCAAGTTTTATGCTACACGGTTTATCTCGATACTGAGAACCGAAAATTTTTGGCGTTGGGCGGCGTGATGTTGGGCTTGGCGTTGCTGTCTAAGACGCTCGTGGGCGTCTTTGCCGGACTCGCGATAGGAATGCATACCTTGTATCGTCTTTGGAGGAAGGAGACTTCGCGCAAAGATTTTCTTGTTGATAATGCACTCTTCTTTTCTATTGGATTTGGCATTGGATTATCGTGGTTTGTGCTCGTCTGTGCGACGCACGACGGATTTTTTATGCGTTACCTTGATTGGTATATCATCAATCGCATGCAAGTCAATCAGGTTGGGTCTAATCATTACACCGGGTATTTTTATTACTTGAATGTATTGGTAACGCGCTTTCCAATTTCTCTACTTGGCATCATTTGGGTTCATCGCTTTTTAAGCGATTCCAACTTTCGGACGTCGCATCGTGTTTTATGGCTTTTGTGGTTTATCGTTCCGTTTGTTGTGCTTTCGTTGGCTCAAACGCGGCTTATTTGGTATTTCTTCATCTTCTTACCCCCTCTGGTGCTTGTCGTCAGCGAGAGCGCGGTAATCGCACTGGGAACAATGAAAGATACAATGACAAGAGTGGCTCTGTGCTTTTGCGGCGTTGCAGGCATACACTCCGCAACGCAAACTTGGCATCGCACGATTTTGGATTCCATTTTCAAGACGCATGATTTCTTTCAGACGAATGAGCCATTGCACTTAGCCGTCATTGTTTTGCTGATTGTGCTGGTCGTCGGAGTTTTATGGGTGATTTCTCGTAAGGATTTTGCGCCGTCTCTTTTCACAAGGCTCACACTTCCGCTCTGCATGGTATTTGGCGCGAGCGTTCCCGTTTTACAACACAGCGCAACAATGCGTCCTTACAGCGGTACAAAAGGCGCGAGTGAATGCGTTCATGCTCAATCACCTTCTGCGATTTTTCACTTCGTCGAGCAAAAGATGCTTGATGACAAAATCTATACGCCCCATTTTAGTTATTATTTTAACGGCATAGACATCGACTCGACGCGATGGCACTCGCATTTTTTTTATCGCAAATTCGCGATTGAGGACTGCGACTCTATTCTTCCATCGTTGTTGCGAACATTCCCCGATGCGGCAATTATTGTTGAGCGCATTTTCCGTCCACAAGATGAATTGCTGTTTTCTAAAAAGGCTGATGCTATCGGGCTTTCGCGGGTATTCTATGAACGCGACTACTCAGTATATATCAGGAAGGATTAAGGATTATCGTCTCGATGCGATTTTCATGATTGTTGTGCTGTGACGACAAAGTTGTAGCAAGATAATTTGAAGAGAGTTATTGTTTTTCGTCAATGCAAGCAATCTTGCAAGCGGCGTGTATTTCTATCGGTTGCAGGCAGGCGGCTTTATACAGACGAAGAAAATGATGCTGGTCAAGTAAGTTGAGAGTGGAGAGTGAATAGTGGAGAATTAAGAGTGGCGGGACAACTTTCAACGCTTAACTTTTAATGCTCAACTCGGTTTCATTTCTTGACGGCGCGGGAAAGATTTCGCTCGCACTTCGAGCGGAAAAGAGAATTGGCGTCAAACATTTTTGAGGGATTGAGGATATTGTTCGGGTCGATGGCTTCTTTGAATTTGCGCATGAGTTCAACTTGGGTTTTGCCCGTCGCCATTTCGAGATATTTTTTCTTCGCAAGCCCCGTGCCGTGTTCGCCCGTAATGGCGCCGCCGAATTTGACGGCGGTTTCAAACGTGCGTTCAAAAAAACGCTCGCTTCGGTGAACTTCATCGGAATCACGCTCATTGATAAGGCAAGTCGGGTGAAGGTTGCCGTCGCCCAAGTGTCCGAAGTTTCCGACAAGCACCGATTCTTGTTGGGCGAAGGATTCTATTTGCAAGAGCATGTCTGGGAGTTTGGCGCGCGGCACGCTGGCGTCTTCCAAAATCGTCGTCGGCTTCAAGCGGGCGAGGGCGGAAAAGGCGGCTTTGCGGGCGAGTTTGAGTTTCAACGCTTCTTCGGCAGTTTCGGCGGCTTTGATGAAGTGCGCGCCGAGTTTTTTGGCAATCGCAAAGACGGTTTGAACTTCATCTTCAACCACAACTTTGTAGCCGTCAAGTTCAACCAGCACAAGGGCGGCAAGGTCGGTCGGCAGTCCTAATTTTGCATAATCTTCAACGGCGCGAATGGTATTGCGGTCGAGAAATTCAAGCATCGCGGGCGTCAGCCGTGCCAGCATCACTTCGGCGACAAATTCGCCAATCGCGGCAATGGAATCAAAGTGAATCATCATCACAACCGAGTGTTCCGGCTTTGGGAGCAAGCGCAAAGTGATATTGGTGAAAATGCCGAGCGTGCCTTCCGAGCCGATGAAAATATCCCGCAAATTCAATCCCTGAACGTCTTTCACCGATTCCGAGCCAAGCGTGATGAGTTCGCCGTTGGGCAGAATCACATCGAGGGCGAGGACGTAATTTTTCGTAACGCCGTATTTCAAGCCGCGCAAGCCGCCGGCGTTTTCCGCGACGTTGCCGCCGATGGTTGAAATGCTCGCGCTGCCGGGGTCGGGCGGGTAGAATAAGCCACGCGCTTCGACCTCGCTTTGCAGTCGCGCCGTAATCACGCCCGCCTCAACTTTCGCCGTCAAATTGACGTCATCAATCGAGAGAATTTTGTTCATCGGCGGAAAGAGAAGCACCACGCTGTTTGGGACGGGAACACTGCCCCCGGAAAGTCCCGACCCCGACCCTCGCGGCACAACCGCAAACCCTTCTTCATTGGCAAGCCTTAAAATTTTGGAGATAACTTCCGTGCTCCGCGGAATCAATATCGCGTCGGGTTTTTGGCGGAGCATCGGCGTGCCGTCGTAAGCATACAGGGCTTTATCCGCTTCGGAATCCATGTAATTTTCACTGCCGACAGTGGAGCGGAGCATAGATAGCACAGTAGGCGAAATCATGTCGCAACACAATTAGGGTTGGAGAATGAGGGCGAATTTAAGAAAATCCGTCGAGCGGAGCACTGCACCAGTGGTGCTGGTTGCCGTAACGGTGTAGAAGAGCGTGTCGATGGTCGCGGTGGTTTTGGGCGGCGTAATTGCGGGCAGAGCAACAAGGGTTTGATATGACATAAAATGTTGTAATCCAACATGTTCAAGCATTGTATCTTTTGGAACGAATACACCGGTCGAATCGCGAATGTAGGAAATGCGCGTCGAGAAAATGGTATCGACGGAGGGAAGCGCGAGCGTGAGAATGCGCCCGTTGGTGAGCGTGTCGTCGGTGTCTAAAATGAGTGTGTATCGGGAAACGGTGCCAATGTCGTTGGGAATTTCCCACGCGAATTGAAGGCTATCGCTGGGTTGAAGCGTCATGGTGGCATCTTGAACGGGCGAGAGCAATCGGAACGAAGAAATTGTGCGCGGCGGCGGCGTAACGAACCCTGTGGAGACATCGTCGCACGAGCACAGGAGCATCGTGCTGATGAGGAGCATGAAAAGAAAACGAAGTCGGAGCATGGTAGTTTTAATTCTGTTATTGCAATAAACTTAATTTTGTTTGAGGCTTTCAATCAGCCCAAAAAAATTTGGAAACGAGACTGCGGCGCAGTCAGGATTATCCAGTGTAAGTTCAGCATCGTGAAAATAACGTGCAATGCCAAAACTCATCGCAATTCGATGGTCGTTAAAAGTTTGTATGTGAATATTCTTGTTGGAAACGGACTTGCGTCCTTTGACGATGAAGCCGTCGTAAAAGGTTTCGCAAATGAATCCCATGGCTTGCAAGTTCGAGACTAAGGCGTTGATGCGGTCGCTTTCTTTGGTGCGCAGTTCTTCGGCGTTGTGCAGTTCAAATTCGTCGGTGGCAAGGGCGGAGAGCACGGCGAGCATGGGCAGTTCGTCGATGGCGTTGGCAATCAAGGTTTTGTCGGAAATGCGGAGTGGCGTTTCGAGCGAGAGATTGGCACAAACGAGGTCGCCGATTTTTTCGCCGCCAACGGTGCGCACAGTGTCGGTTTGAATGTGCACGCCGACTTGTTCGAGAATGGTCAGAAAGCCTGTGCGCGTTGGGTTCAGGCAAACATCTTTGAGCACGAGTTCAGGACTGTGAGAGAGGAGCGCGAGCGCGACGAGAAAGCACGACGCAGAGGTGTCGGAAGGAATGAAAAATGACTGGGCTTCAATCGGTTTTAAGCCATGAACCGTGATTTTATCAGGCTTTTCGGGCGAATCGGGAGTAACAAGCCCGAGCATAGTTTCCGTGTGATTACGCGTTTGAATCGACTCTGAAATTTCGCTTGTGCCGTCGGCGTGAAGGGCGGCAAAAATCACACACGATTTCACTTGTGCCGATGCGACAGGCGTTTGATACGCAATTGGCGAAAGCGGTTTCTTGCCTTGAATGTGAATCGGGGCGGTATCGGTTGCGGAAAGTTCAATTTGCGCGCCCATTTGCGAGAGCGGCATTGCAATGCGCTTCATCGGGCGCTTCATCAAGGAGTCGTCGCCAATAAGCGTGGAACGAAACGGCTGTGCGGCTAAAATGCCTGAAAGCATGCGCATGGTTGAGCCTGAATTATGGCACTGAATCGGCGTTTGGCTCGGCTTCAAATCAAAGAGCCCATTGGAGCGAATGACGACGGTGCGCGATGAGCGGTCCTGACGAATAAAGACGCTGAGTTGAGCCAGTGCGGAAAGAGTCGATTGGTTGTCTTCGCCTGCCGAAAAATTATCGATGCGGGTTTCGCCCGTAGAAAGTGCGCCAATAAGTGCGGCGCGATGCGAGATGGATTTATCCGGCGGAAGGGTGGTAACGATGCCGCGAAAGTCTGGTCTTTTCATAAAAAAGAAAAGGCAACTTCAAAGTGAAATTGCCTTCTGCCTTGAATTAAAACGAGGTTAGTTGTTCATTTCTTCATTGGCACGTTGAGCGCGACGCTTGCTGCGAGACCGCTTCAAACGGCTGCTAACTGAAGGCTTCGTGAAAAATGTGCGTGCACGAAACTCTTTCAATGTGCCTGAACGCTCGTATTTCTTTTTGAAGCGTTTGAGCATCTTATCAATGGGTTCGTTTTCTAATGATTGAACGCCTACCAAGAGATTCACCTCCTTTTGAGTTGGCTGATTTAGGTTATGAATGCAAGTTATGAAACGACGGAAAACGATACAGGTTAGCGCTTGCTAATTTTTCTGAGTTTAAGTTTGCCCTTCTTACCTGGGTCTGAAACGGTGCCGTTTTCATCAATCGACACATTTTCAAGAAGTTGGCGCATACCCAAATCGCGGAACTCAATCGTTACGGCACTTGCGCCGCTGTTTGTGAACTGTTTGGAGCGCACGATACCGATTTTGTTCAAGGCTTTATGGTAAATGGCATCGCCGACGCGGTAAATGCCTTGTGGCGTGTAGGTTACGCAGTCGTCAATCGTCAATTCGTCCAAATTTTTTTCGCGATTGATTTGAATTTTCCATTCCTCAATCATCGAGACGGCAGAACAATTTTTACAGCGAAGCCAATACTTTGGTTCGGTCTCTTCTTCGGGCGGCTCGACTTCCGAGTCGCGCGGAATTTCATTCGGATGCCAATCGCCGACATACTCCCATCCGCCGGTAACGCCGCACACGTCGCAATGAATGTCTTTAATTTTGCCCGCGATAATCGCTTCACGTTTGGCGGCATTAAAAACGGGCATGGCGCGCTCGTTGTTACGCGATTCGGCTGAAACGCCATTATCCGATTTTTTCGGATCGGTGGCTTTCGATTTTGCGGACGATTTTTTCTTTGTTGCTGTTCGCGTCTTCAAGGTTGCTCCTGTAAAAAAAGGTTGCAAATATAAAAAACTTTCCCTCTTTTCAAGGGAACTCGGTTAAACTATGAAAAGTCTTTCACGATTCAGTAATCGCGGCAATAACATCGGATTTGGTAATAATCTGCAAGGTTGAATCAGGCAGTTCTACCAAAACGGCGGAAGTCTCGCGCGTAAATTCTTTGGAGACATCGGCAAGTTTCGTTTCAGGGGCGACCATTGGGAAGGGCTTTTCCATGTAGCCGATAACTTTATTGAATTTTGCCTGCTCGTCGCTGATAAGAATGCTTAAAATTTTATTTTCGCTCACGCTGCCAATCACTGCTCCGTCGCTCAACACTGGCACTTGGGAAATTTCGTTTTGCTTCATCAATTCGAACGTTTCAGCGAGCGTGGTTTCTGGAACAACATAAAGCAGTTTGTGACGCTTCTGGCGTGCAATATCCAGTGCAGTAACGCTTGACTTGTCGCCACGAAGGCTTCGGGAGAAGTTGTTCTCTTTCATCCAAATGTCATTATACATTTTGCTGATGTAACGCTCGCCTGTGTCGGTAATCAATGCCACGACGATGGCGGATTCATCAAGCGATTTAGAAAGTTCAAGGGTGGCGAACATGGTTGCGCCCGATGAGCCGCCAGCGAAAATGCCCTCCGATTGCGAGAGGTCGCGCGCGCAATTAAACGCGTCTTTATCCGAGACGGCAATCACATCGTCCAAGAGACTGAAATCGGCAGTCTTTGGAATTTTGCCGCCGCCCATGCCTTCGACTTTCCAAAGTCCCAATTCAGACGGCACTTGCCCAGTTTTGAAGTAAGGCATGTAGGCAGAACCTTGTGAATCCACGCCAATGCACTGAATTTTGGGATTTTTAGATTTGAGAAACTTGGCAACGCCGGAAATCGTCCCACCTGTGCCCATGGCGGCAACGACGTGCGTAACCTTGCCATCGGTTTGCTCCCAGATTTCTTTGCCTGTGGTCTCGAAATGGATTTCAGGGTTTCGGGCGTTCTCGAATTGATTGGGATAGTAACTATTGGGAATGGTTTTGGCAAGATGTTCGGTAACGCTATAGACACTGCGCGGGTCTTCGGGCTTGACCGCTGTTGGCGTAATGACGACCTCTGCGCCGAGTGCGCGAAGTAAATCAATTTTCTCTTGTGAGACTTTATCGGGCATAACCGCGATAAGTTTGTAGCCTTTAACGGCGCAGACAAGTGCAAGCCCAATGCCCGTGTTGCCTGCTGTCCATTCAATAATCGTAGCACCGGGCTTAATTCTACCTGAACGCTCGGCTTCTTCAATCATCGCCACGCCAATTCTATCTTTGATGCTTCCGCCGGGATTGGTGTATTCAATTTTCGCCAAGATGGTTGGCTTCAAGTGCTTGGCAAGGCGATTGATTCTGACAATCGGCGTGTTGCCGATGGTTTCGAGAATGTTGTTGTGCCACATGGTTGTTGATGGTTGAGGCGGTTATGCTCCTTCTCATTGTTCAAGCCTTAAAACTTGGCTTGCGGTGTTACTTCGGGCAAATGTTAAAAAATGCGACTTCAATTCCAAATGAATTTTTCAATTTTATTGAAGCCCAGTTTCTGAAAAAACACTTGCAAACATCGCTCGTGCCTTGTATTTTTGCATTTTGAATGTTCTTTTAAGAATATGGGGATATAGCTCAGTTGGTAGAGCGTTGCAATCGCACTGCAAAGGTCAGGAGTTCGAATCTCCTTATCTCCACGCCAAGACTGAAAAAAGCCGCGCAAAGCGGCTTTTGTCGTTAATGGAATCAGCGAATCCGATTGCGGGCGTCCCATTCGGGGCGGACTAAGCGATAGTTTCCAAAGCCAGAGGTATCGACGAAAATCAGACGAAGGTTGTGTTGATAATACTCCCATATTTCGTAAGGCTGGCTGTCCATGCTGAACGGTTGTCGCTCAATGAAGTCAGGCGGACCGTATTTGATATACACTCTGCCCATGTCGCTTTTCCAGCCGGGAAAGTAAGATGAGAAATTCTGGTTGGCGAACTCGATGCGGCTGTAATACTCAATCATCAGTTCGTTTTCTGGTGTATCGGGCGTTGGGTCAACGCGCGCCCAGAACGCATTGAAGAGACGAAGTTTTTCTTCTTGCGACTTGGCTTCGCGCATTTTGTCAATTTCATCACCGTCGGCGATGTATTCAAGTTGATCGATGGCTTCGTCCAAATTGCGAATGAACAGGGCTTGTCCCGAAACGCGCGTGAAGAAAAAGAGCGTCGCTTTGTCATAGACTTGCTTGGTGAATTTGTCAAACGCGCTGATGGTGAGCAGGTAGTTGCCGCTTTTGAGTTTTTGCATGCTGAGCGTGTCGAGGATTCGTGTTTTTTTGCCCGAACAAAGAAAGACGCGCGTGTATTCATCGACGACTTCGTCTTTGTAGGATTTGAGAACGATGTTGTAGGTCAGGTGGAGGCTGTCGAGGGTGCGGTCGGTAACATAGACTTCGTAGTAAAGTTGCGGTTCGGTCTTGTCTTGGATAATAGCAGAGGAGAGATTTGGGTAGTATTCAACTTTGCCGGTCAGCGAATCGAAGCGTGTAAGCACAAGCATGACGGTGGAAAGATGAACGCCGATGCGTGCGAAATTTTTCACGGTAACGGTGCGTGTTTCTTGATACTCGCGTCGGCTTTCAAGGTCGGTAATTTTGATTTGCGCCGTGTAGGTGTTTGGTGCAAGGGTAAAAGTGAAACTGTTGGAGTGAAAAATATCTTTGGCGATGGTGCGTTGGTAATCCGTTGTGCGAATGGTGTCGGTAAAAACTGCTTCGTAGGCGAGCCGTCCATTTTTGTCAATAAAAGCGATATGGGTTTCATAGAATCCGTAGAAAATCGAATCACGCTTGACGAAAGAAATTTTGTTGTGGGAAATACGTGTGTAGAGCGTCAGGCGCGTGGCGTTGGTTGTATCGTCTTTGAAACTGACGATGTCTGCATTGAATTCAGGGGCGCGTGCAGTGGCGAAGCGATTATCGAATCCTGAACCTTGTTGCGCTAAGAGACGTAATGCAACGCAAAGCCATACCGCACAGAGCATCAAGGCGTAATGCGGTTTGGAAAGCAGTCCTTTCGTAACACGGTTGAGCAAAAGACCTCTCTTCATAACGCACTCCGAAGTTCTCTCCAACAAGATAATCAAGAAACGCTGACAATGTCGGCAACGATTCTCGCGCTTTCGTTCAGCACGGCGTCGGTTGAAGACTGCGGCTGGTCATCGTCTGGATTTTCGGGCAGTTCGGTTTTGGGCTTAATCGAGGCTTTCTTTTGCTTGGCTAAGCGTTTTTTTTCAAGTTCGTCGCGCTCGGCTTTTCGGACGGCTTCGTTGAGAGAAATGGTTTTATTGGCTCGTCGCTGTTTGAGTTCGGCGACTTCGGCGATATACTCTTTGAGTTCTTCATCGGTTTTCATGCGTTGCTCGTGCCGCTTGCGCAGTTCGGCGAGCGGTTTATTATTGACGCTGCCGTAAGGCGAGAAAGTGGCGGGAGCGATTTCGCTCCACGCCATCGCGTTGGGTTCGGCTTCTTCGCCAACTTCGCCGTCGCGATAAACGGAAGGGAAAGAAACATCGGGCATAACGCCGCGAAGTTGGGTGCTACTGCCAGTGATGCGATAGAATTTTGCAACGGTGAGTTTCAAATCGCCGAGCGGCTCTTTGAGCGGAATGTAGCGATTGAGCGATGTAAGGTTTTGAACCGTGCCTTTTCCGAAGGTGCGGTCGCCGAGAATAATGCCGCGCTTGTAGTCTTGAATTGCGCCCGCAAAAATTTCGGAAGCCGATGCACTGAATCGATTGACTATGACGGCGAGCGGACCACTGTAGAAGACTTCGCCGTCTTCATCTTTAAGCACTTCGACCGAGCCGTCAAGGTTGCGCACTTGAACGGCTGGACCGCTTGGAATAAACAAGCCCGTCAGCGAAACGGCTTCGGGAAGCGCACCGCCGCCGTTGTTGCGAAGGTCGATGAGCAATCCATCAATTTTTTCTTGCTGGAGTTCTGTGATGAGTTTTTTGACGTCGCGCGTGGTGCTTCGGTAGTTTTTATCGCCGCGTTGGTATTCCTCGAAGTTCATGTAAAAATTGGGAATAGTAATCACGCCGAGTTTGTAAGTCTTGCCGTTCTGTTTGATGGTGAGCAGTTTCTTTTTCGCGGCTTGCTCTTCGAGATTGACTTTTTCGCGCACAAGGCGAACCGTTTTCGGCGGCGAGTTTACGCCTTCATTTGCCGGAATGATGGAGAGACGCACCACCGAGCCTTTCGGTCCGCGAATGAGTTTGACCACATCGTCAATGCGCCAGCCGATGACATCGACAAACGCGCCTGTATCGCCTTGCGCAACGGCAATGATTTTATCGTCTTTGTGTAAGAGTTTACTTTTGAACGCCGGTCCGCCAGGCACAATCTCAAAAATTTTCGTGTATTCATTTTCAGTTTGAAGCCGTGCGCCGATGCCTTCGAGCGAAAGGTTCATGTCGATTTTGAAATTTTCAGCGTTGGCGGGAGCAAGGTAACTGGTGTGCGGGTCAATGGCGGCGCAAAAAGCGTTGAGATAAAGCGAGAAAACATCGTCGGCGTTGTATTTATCTAAATTGCGCTTTTGCACATCGTAGCGATTGAGAAGCGTTGCGGCAATCGCAGAGTCGCTTTTGCCAGCAAGTTTGAGTTCAATGGCTTGATTCTTCAAAAGCTTACGCCAACGGTCTTCAATTTCCGCTTTGTCTTTCGCCCAAGGATATGAGTGAAGGTCTGTGTTGAAAGTTTCGTCTGTGTTGAAATTGAACGGTTGAGCAACACGCTTGCGAACATATTCATAGCGTTCATCAAAGCGTTCTTTGAAGGTGTTGTAAAGTTCGTAGCAACCCGTCAAATTGCCGACTTTCAAATCATCATCAAACGAGTAACGGTAAATCTGAAAGTTCTGAATGTCGGATTGCAGAAAGTAAAGACGGTTATAGTCGAGCGCATCTAAATAGCGATTGAACATATTGGCCGAAAGCGAATCATCAAGCACGACGCGCTCATAGTGATTGCTGGATAAAATCTGCGCAACCTTTGCGCTTAAAAGTTTCTGCTTTAAGTTCGGCTGAAAAGATTGGGCGTGGAGCGAGAGCGAAATCGCAACCAACGCAAAACTAAGCACGAAGCCAAAACGCTTGATGTATAACATAAATTTGTGAGTAAGAAAGTTGAAAAACACACCGTCGTTTAGCAGATTTCATAATCCGTGAGGATTGTCAGTGCAATGCCAATAATACTCAAATAGAATAAAAAAGTTCAGAGATGAATCCAATCGTTCCATTCCTGTGTTCAAACCTCACGCGTCGCACCTTTCAGAAACGCTAATAGTCAAGAGTCTAATACCAGAAACGCCAACTCGAATCCATGCGACGACTTCACGCACTGTTCATTTTCGTCTGCTTCAACACCGCATCGCTTTTGGCGCAACATGCCGCCGAAGAACCCATCAAAAAAAGCATCAAGCCCGATAGCCTGCTCACGCCGTCGTCAAGCGGATTAGTTTTGCCGATTATCTTCTATTCGCCTGAAACGCAAACTGCTGGCGGCATTGTTGGAATTTACTACTTCCGCCTCCCCGGAAGCCTCAGCACCTCTCGCGCTTCCAACATCAAAGGCGACGCGATTTACACACAACTCGGTCAATTCTTTCTGCAATTTCAACCGCAACTCTACCTCTTCAACGAAACCTACTTCATCGACGCCGATTTTTCCTTCATTCGATTCGCTGATAAATTCTGGGGCATTGGCAATTCAACCGGTTGGGAAGATGAAGAACGCTATGAAAATAAAATCGTGCGTGTGCGCCTGACTGCCTTCCGACAACTTTTCCCTCAACTCAACATCGGAATTCAATATCACAATGAAACCTTCACGATGTTGAGCACGTTGCCCGGCGGCGCGCTGGCAACCGACCCGAGCATATCGGGCAGAGCAGGAAGCAAGAACACAGGCATCGGACTTTTGCTCAATTATGATTCGCGCGACAATGCCTTTTCACCAACGCGCGGCAGTTTTTATCAAGCCACGCTGATGAACTACAATCACGGCTTAGGCGGCAATCACGACTTTTGGCTTTACACCTTCGATGCTCGAAAATTCTTTGCACTTCGAAGCGAAGAAGTTTTAGCCGTTCAAGGCTATTTCAGTTTTGTCTCGGGCGATGCGCCGTTTCAAATGCTCCCGCGTTTGGGTGGAAATTCAAGAATGAGAGGCTTTTACGAGGGCAGATTTCGTGATAAACAACTTCTCGTCATTCAAACCGAATACCGTCGTCCGATTGTGTGGCGGTTCGGAATGGCGGCGTTTCTTGGGCTGGGAAGCGTCTCTGGAAGTTTCGATGAAATCGCACTCAAACGGCTCAAAACTGCTTACGGCATCGGGCTTCGCTTTGCGATTACGCCCGAAGAGCGGGTCTTTGCTCGCTTCGACTTCGGAAGAGCGGCGGGCACTTACGGATTCTACATTCAAGTCAACGAAGCCTTTTGAAGATGACGCAACACATTGCACCAAACGACATCAATTCCATTGACCTTTACAAAATTCTAGTGAGCACCGTGATGCCGCGCCCGATTGCGTGGGTTTCAACCGTGAGCGAAGCGGGAATCGATAACCTCGCGCCGTTTTCGTTCTTCACCGTCGCAAGCGTTAAGCCGCCGATTTTATGCGTCGCGCCCGCGCTCAAAAGCGTTGACGGCGCGCCAACCGAAAAAGACACCTTGCGCAACATTCGAGCGACGGGAGAGTTCGTCGTCAATATCGTCAGCCGAAGCCTTGTTGAGAAAATGAATCAAACCAGTTTTGATTATGCGCCTACTGAAAGCGAATTTGACGCCGTCGGCTTAACGCGTGCGCCGTCTTCTTTGGTCAAACCAAAGCGCGTCGCCGAAAGCCTCGTGAACTATGAATGCAAACTTGTTCAGATTATCGACTTCGGAAAAGAAGTCCAAAGCGGCAGTTTGATTCTCGGCGAAATCGTCATGACGCACCTTGATGAACGCATTTTCAAAAATGGTAAAATCGATATGGCGGAACTCAATCCCGTCGGACGCTTGGGCGGCTTGTGGTATAGCGGCATCGAAGACCGCTTTGAACTCAAACGACCGGCGGCGAAGTAGTTAAGAGTTGAGAGTTAATCGTTGGTTCTATCGGTTTCAGCAGTGTTCCAATGTGAAGAGGACGCGGAATGAACGGATTCGAGAACGGAAGCAGTTAAGGGTTCAATCGGTTTCATCAGCGTTGCAATTTGAAGCGCATGCGCTACTCACTTTTCGTTATTCATCACTCATTATGAAACAAGCCACTTGGATTCTCGGCGACCAACTCTCGCTGAAAAACTCGGCACTTCAACGCCTCCAAAGGCAAAGCGACCTTGTGATTATGATTGAATCGCTCGAGCATGCGCGCCAGCTCAATCATCACAAGGCGAAATTGATGCTGTGCTTTTCCGCCATGCGACACTTTCGCGACGAACTCCGCGCCCATGGCTACACGGTTTGCTACGACGAACTCGGCGAAGGCAAAAATTTTCTCGAAGGCTTACGCACCACCGTCAAAGCGCACAACATCGAGCGGCTCTTGGTGATGATGCCGCACGAAGCCCCAACCGTCCGATTTGCACAGTCGCTTTCCAAGCACTTAAACATTGAGGTTGTGCTCACGCCGAACACGATGTTCCTCACCGATAGAGAAGAATTTGTGAGAAAGCACAAGGGCAAAAAACACCTGATTATGGAGCATTATTATCGCGAGATGCGTAAGAAACTCGGTGTGCTGATGCAAAACGGCAAGCCCGTCGGCGGCGAGTGGAATTACGACAAAGACAATCGCCAATCTGCAAAAGCCTTTCTGCAATCTAAACTCAAAATCCCGCCCGTCTGGACGCCTGAAAAAGATGCGATTGATAGAGAAGTCGAAGCCCTTGTCGAGAAGTTTTTTCCGAACAACATCGGCACAACGAAGTATTTCCGCTTGCCCACAACGCGACGCGACGCAGAACGATTTTTAGACGATTTTATTCAGCACCGCTTGGCGCACTTCGGCGACTTTGAAGACACCATGCTACAAAATGAACTCATCATGTTCCACTCGGTTATTTCGCCGCTCATCAACATTGGTTTGCTCGAGCCAATGCAGTGCGTTGAAAAAGCCGTAGCGGAGTATGAAAACGGACGCTCACCGTTGAACTCCGTCGAAGGCTTCGTGCGGCAAATCATCGGTTGGCGCGAGTTCATTTACGGGTGCTACTGGGTGAAAATGTCTGACGGCGATTACCACGAAGAAAATTATTTCAATCATCAACGACCGCTTCCCGACTTTTACTGGACGGGCGAGACAAAAATGAATTGCCTCTCAAACGCCGTTCAAAAAGTCCTCAATCACGGCTACACACACCACATTGAACGTTTGATGGTGCTGGGCAACTTTGCCCTTTTAGCAGGCGTTCAGCCGAAGCAACTTAATCAATGGTTTTGGGAGTTTTACCTCGACGCTTACGATTGGGTCGTAACGCCGAATGTGATGGGCATGTCGCAATTTGCCGATGGCGGATTTGTCGCCACAAAGCCGTATTGTTCAGGCTCGGCATACATCGACAAAATGAGCGACTACTGCAAGTCGTGCGCGTTCAGTCCGAAAGAAAAGACGGGCGAAAAGGCGTGTCCGTTTAATTACCTTTATTGGGATTTTCTGATGCGTCATGAAGCCAAACTGCGTTCGAACAACCGAATCACGATGATTTACGGCACGCTCGACCGAAAATCGGACGAAGAAAAGCGCGCCATTCGCCAGTCCGCCGAAACCTTTTTATCCAACTTAAAACCAAACACCTATTACGAGTGAAACCGATTCTCATTTACGACGGCTACTGCAACTTGTGCATCAATCTCATCAAGACGCTCGAGCCGCAGAACCGCTTGGGCGAAGGCGCATTCAAAATGCGCTTTGTGCCGTTTCAAAAAGCCGACGCGCTCATGGAGCAGTACGGCTTGAAGCGCGAGGAACTCAAATCCGCCTTGCACTTCATTAGCGAAGCGGGGGAAGTCTTCAAAGCGGGTGAAGCCGTCGCAAAACTTGGCGAGCATTTTCCGATACTGGCAATCGGGTCAGGATTTTTTAAGACGGAACTTGGAGAGAAATTCTATAAACTCATTGCGGCAAATCGCTACGGCATGTTCGGCTGTGCCGACGAGTGCTACATTTCCGAGTTCTATCAATCCGAAGCCAGCAGGTCATAATGAATTACGAGCAATGAGTTCCTCCTTCGCATATCACCAACACATCTTGCGCAGTTGCTTGAAAAACGGAGCACGGAGTTGACGGATTCAACGGGCGTTCACGGAAATTGCCTCCGCAATTTGTTCAATCGGGGTGGTCGCATGAAAAATGGAACGCTGATGAGACGAACTCTCCTTTCAACGCTTAATTCTCAACTTTAAAGTCGTGCGAAATGAAGGTCATTTTTATCTTTTTAGATGGTGTCGGATTGGCGGCGCGCTCGGAGCATAATCCTTTTTTTACGACGCCGATGACGCGTTTCAAACATGCCTTTGGGTACGAACTTTTTTTGGAAGATGCTCCATACATTGCGACCCATCGGCTATTGCTGGCGATAGATGCGGGGCTTGGCGTTGAAGGTGCAGGTGAAAGTGGCACCGGGCAGTTCAGCATTTACACGGGCATAAACGGCGCAAAACGCTTTGGGCGGCATTTCGGTCCGAATGTTCCCACTGTGTTGCGTCCGATTTTGGCAGAAGAAAACCTGTTCCGAAAACTCAAATCGCTGGGAAAATCGTGCAGTTACGCCAATGCTTATCCGAAACGGTTTATCGAGTGGTGTGTAGCCGAGCGGGCGCATGGCAAAATTCGCAGTTCGGCGTTATTTGAGGCGGCAATGTTGGAAGGCGTTGAAATTCGGAGCAGTGAGGCGTTAAAAGCGGAAAAGGCGATTTCAGGCGACATTATCGCGCGCTGGTGGCGAGTGAACCCACAGGACGGCGACCCTTCGGTTCAAGAAATCTCCGCAACGCTTGCCGCACGAAATCTGCTCCATCTTTCACGGGAGCATGACGCGGTTTTTTACGAGTTTTTCCTCACCGACCTTGTTGCCCATGGCAGAGTCAAAACCCCAGCGGCGGAAATTGTCTTGCAGTTAGATGAGTTCCTTGCCGTCCTAATCGAAGAACTGCCAGAACACACCACACTGCTCCTCACCAGCGACCATGGCAATTTTGAAGACACGAGAACGCTGCGGCATACTCGAAACCCGGTGCCACTCTTGGCAGCGGGCGAGGGAGCATGGGCATTTAGAGAGGTGAAGTCGATTGATGAAATCAGCAGTATCATCTGCAAAATAGCAAACGATTAGGCGCGTGCAACTTCGCCAATGTGCCAGAACGGCTCGCCAAGACTTTTCAGGTGTGCTCCGATTCGGTCGGCTTCGGACGGCGAGGCAAGAATCACCAAACCAATTCCCAAGTTGAATGTGCGCCGCATATCGTCAAGCGGAACATCGCCCGCTTTCTGAATCATCTCGAAAATCGGAAGCCACTGCCAAGCGTCCCAATCAATTTTCAACTGCAACCCTTTGGGAATAACGCGCATGGTGTTTCCGACCAATCCGCCGCCTGTGTTGTGTGCAAGTCCTTTAATTTCAAAACGTTGAAGCATCGGATAAATCACCGAGAGGTAAGAGCGGTGAACGGCAAGCAGGGCGTCGCCAATCGTCGTTCCGAGTGCGTCGGCACGTTCATGCAAGCGTCCTTCAAAGACTTTACGAGCAAGCGAGTAGCCGTTGGTATGCAATCCTGTGGAAGCCAACCCCAAAAGCACGTCGCCTTCGGTGATGGATTTGCCCGAAATAATGCGCTCTTTTTCGACGATGCCGACGATTGTGCCCGCGAGGTCAAAGTCGTGCTCCGCATAAACGCCAGGCATTTCAGCGGTTTCGCCGCCGATAAGGGAGCATTCGTTTTCGGAGCATGCTTTCGCCATGCCACCAATCACCGTAACAGCATGGTCAGGCGTAAGTTTGCCGCACGCGTAGTAGTCCAAAAAGTAAAGCGGCTTCGCGCCGCACACAAGTATATCATTGACGCAGTGATTGACCAAACATTGACCAACGGTATCATATCTCCCGAGTTCAATCGCCACTTTCAATTTCGTGCCGACCCCATCGACGCTACTGACGAGCACTGGTCGCTTGTAATCAAAAAGGTCAAGTTCGAAAAAGCCGCCAAACGCGCCAATCTCCCCCAGCACCCCTTTCGTAAATGTCTGCTTGACCAACGGCTTGATGCGACGGACGACCTCTTCGCCCGCGTCGATATTGACCCCTGCTTGTTTGTAATCCATTTCCGAATAAAACGCTTATGAAGTGTGATTGATGAGAACGCACGAAGATGCAAAGATAACACTTTTAGCGTGAGAGTGATTGAACAAGTAATGAGTTATGAAAAAGCGTTGGCGCGGCGACTTCTCAGGCTCTGAACGCCAGACATTTCATAAGGCATATCACGCTATTCAAAGGGCGGTGAGTTTGAAGGTGTCTTTGGAAAGTTCGCGCACAGTTAAGATGCGTTCAATCGGCAAGTTGATGGCTTGAAGTATGGAGGCACTGCGCGTGGAGTCTTCAGAAGTGAAGAGGCAGAAGCCATCTTCAATTTTCTTGACAATGTACATTGAACGCGGCTTAATGTCGCATTCAATCAAAACCAGTTCAACTCGTTTGCCAAGAGCACGTTGAAGCATGCGTTGAATATCGTCGCGCTCGCATAAGGTGCGAAATGAAATATTGCAGAGCGATAAGACTATCAGAAACGCAAACAGCAGAAGTGAAGGGAGACGCTTGTTCATAAACTTAAATCGTGATTGTTTCAAATCAGATATCGATGCCAACATACAACAGCGAAGTTATCAAATCGTCAAGTCGCTGTCATGTTTTTGTCACCAGGAATTGTAATTGATTGAATCGCGCATTAACTTAACGCGCCTCTTCAAGAGATACAGAAAGAGATACAGAAAGAGACACAGAATAAACACGAAAATTGAACACAAAAATTTCTAACCGAATAATTGAAGTAACCATTAACCTTCCAATCTAACTATGTCAGAGACACTACAAGCCACAGGCATCAATTTTGAGCTCACGGAAAATCAAAAAATGATTGCGGAGACCGTGAGAAATTTCGCGGCGCGTCAGTTGCCGTTCAACGTCGTGATGAAGTATGACGAAGAACAACATTTCCCGATTGAACTCGTCCGCAAAGTCGGCGAGTTGGGATTGCTCGGCATTATTTTTCCCGAAGAATACGGCGGCGCAGGGTTCGGCTATTTGGAGTATGTAACGGCGATTGAAGAACTCGCCAAGGTCGATCCAAGCTTAGCGTTGACGGTTGCGGCGCATAATTCGCTCGGCACAAATCACCTGTTTCAATTCGGCAGTGAAGAGTTGAAGCGCAAGTTTATGCCAAAGTTGGCAAGCGGCGAAATGCTGGCAGCATGGGCACTCACCGAACCAAATTCTGGAAGCGATGCGGCGGGCATGCTCACAACCGCAGTGCAAGATGGCGACCATTGGGTTTTGAACGGTTCAAAAAATTTCATCACCAATTCGCATAGTGCCGACATCTGCGTCGTGATGGCAATCACCGACCGCGAAAAAGGCAATCACGGCATTTCGGCGTTCCTCGTTGAAAAAGGCACGCCTGGCTTTGCGCCCAGCAAAAAAGAAAACAAACTCGGCATGCGCGCCAGCGAAACCGGACAACTGACCTTCGACAACTGCCGCATTCCTTACACAAACTTGCTTGGCAAATTGAACGAAGGCTTCAAACAAGCAATGATGATTTTAGACGGCGGACGAATTTCAATCGCCGCGCTCTCGCTGGGAATCGCCGAAGGCGCGCTCGAAGCCAGCCTCAAATACGCCAAAGAACGCAAGCAATTCGGCAAACCGATTGCAGATTTTCAAGCGATTCAATTCAAACTCGCCGACATGGCAACCGAAATCGAGGCGGCAAAACTGCTGACCTTCCGCGCCGCCGCCATGAAAGACGAAGGCAAAACCACCACGATGGAATCTTCAATGGCGAAACTGTATGCGTCGGAAGTCGCTGTGCGCGTCTGCAACGAAGCCGTGCAAATTTTCGGCGGATATGGTTTCATCAAAGAATTTCCCGCTGAGAAATTTTATCGCGACGTCAAACTCTGCACCATCGGCGAAGGCACTTCGGAAATTCAGCGCATCGTCATTGCGCGCCAACTAATGAAGCAGTAAGCAAATCATCTGTTTTTGAATATCAACTTCTTAAATCGTAGAGATGCCAAAACTTCTTGAAATCAAAAATCTGAAAACGCATTTCAAAACCGATGATGGAATTGCCAAAGCCGTCGACGGTGTCAGTTACAGCATTGATAAAAACGAAACGCTCGGGCTTGTCGGTGAATCGGGGTGCGGCAAGTCGGTAACGGCACTCTCGATTATGCGCCTCATTCCACAGCCGCCCGGACTCTACGCCGGCGGCGAAATTCTCTTCGACGGCAAAGATTTACTCAAACTTCCAGAAGAAGAGATGCGCAAAATTCGCGGCAATCGCATTTCTATGATTTTTCAAGAGCCGATGACATCGCTCAACCCCGTTTATACTTGTGGCTCACAAATTGCGGAAGCGATTGAATTGCATCAAAAACTCTCCAAAAAAGATGCGCGCGACAAAGCCATCGAGATGCTCAAATTGGTTGGAATTCCCTCGCCCGCACAACGCTTCGACGAGTATCCGCACCAACTTTCCGGCGGCATGCGTCAGCGCGTCATGATTGCCATGGCACTCTCGTGCAACCCCGCCTTTTTGCTCGCCGATGAACCGACAACCGCGCTCGATGTAACCGTTCAAGCGCAAATTTTGGAACTCATCAAAAAACTCCAACAAGAACTCGGCATGGGCGTCATTATGATTACGCACGACTTGGGCGTCATTGCCGAAGTGAGCGATAATGTTGCCGTAATGTATGCCTCTAAAATCGTCGAGTATGGTTCTGCGGTTCAAATCTTTGAAAATCCACTTCACCCTTACACACAAGGTTTGATGAAATCAATCCCGCGCATCGGACATCATGCTGAACGCTTGAATGTGATTGAAGGCTCGGTGCCGCCGTCGACGCATTTCCCGAAAGGCTGTCACTTCTGCACGCGCTGTGAATTTGCCGATGAAAAATGCTGGAACGAAAAGCCTGACTTGATGGAATACGAAACGGGACACATCGCCGCTTGCTGGAAAATCGAAGAACTGACGAAGGCATAAGCCTGAAAGGGCGAAATTCTCACGTTATGTCTCTTCTTCTGAACGCAATTTTTTTTGTGAATTTGCGCAATGCGATAAGCAGAAGTAAAAATCTAAACATTAAAAGGAGACGTAACTATGACAAGAAAAACATTAAACCGTGTAGCCATACCAATACTCGGTATGCTCTTTCTCTTTGTCATTTCAGGGTGCAAAGAAGATAATCCCACAGGGCAAGGCGGTATCACGCTATCAGGAAAAGTCGTCAATACAACTGCGATAGGTGTTGGTCAAGCATCGGTCAGTTTATTGCGAAGCGGGCAGAGTACACCTGTTGCTACGGCAACGACCAATCAAGAAGGAAATTATCAACTGCAAAATGTTGGAGAAGGCTCATTTGAATTGAGAATTTTCGCAACAGGCTACGACACGCTGATTAAAGCAATTACAGTGTCAGGAGAGCAAAGCCGGGTTGATACGTTACTTGGACGTGCAAATGTGAGCGGTCAGATTTTGAACCTCAAACAGGACAAGGGATTGATAGCGCAGAGGTCTCGTTCACATTTGGGACGGATACCACAAGAGCGAATGCGAATTTGAGAGTGATTACCAATTCACAGGGCAGATTTGAAATAAGGAATGCTCCGACGGGAACATTTGTCTGTGTGGTTCGCCGTTCTGGATTCTTTACGCAGGTTGTCAATGATGTGCGGTTTAACAGCGGACAAAACTCACTTCCACCATCGACGATTGTGCCACCGCCCGCGCCGGGTTCGTTTAGAATCGTGCTGACTTGGGGACAATCGCCAAGCGATTTAGACGCACACCTGACCGGTCCTGATTCAGTCGGAGGTCGGTTTCACTGTTATTATGCAAATATGAATCCCGCAGGCTCAAACGCATCGCTCGAAGTAGATGATGTTTCATCATTCGGACCAGAGACAATTACGATACGCTCGTTCCGAAATGGAATGTATCGGTATTCGGTGCATAATTACAGCAATCAATCATCAACAGGAGCAGAAGGTATTTTTAACTCGCCAACCCAAGTGCAGGTCTTTGGTGAACAAGGCTTGCTTCGCACATACACAGCACCTCAACCTTCAGCACAGGGTGGTAACACATGGCGCGTGTTTGAAATTGATGTACAAGGACAAACAGGAACAATTATATATGTGAATGTGTATGTAACCGCAAATAGCAGTGGCGACATCAATACCTTCCGACCGATTCGCAAGCAAGATGTGCAGATTCAGGTCGAGTAGCGATAACAAGAAACAGTCAAGAGATGCAAGGCGGCTCATGGTTTGGGTCGCCTTTGTTTTTTCAAGGTAATTATTGCAAAATAGCGGCGCATAAATCAGCCTGAACACATGTTCAAAGAACGCGTCATCAAGTCATTTACTTCGTCGTTTGCCATTAAACTTTACATCACAGCAATTGCGGCAGTCGTGTTTGTGATACTTTTCGACAAGGTCATCATGCCGCTTGTTGTCAGAGGCGGAGAAATTGTCAAAGTGCCAAGCGTCATTGGCAAGACGTTTGAAGAAGCCGAAAAAATTTTGGCGGAAAAAAATCTAACCGCCATGAAAGGCTACGAGCGATACGACACCAAGCGACCCATTGGCAGTGTAATTCATCAAAACCCAGCACCTAACTCGGAAGTCAAAGCCGGACGGCACGTCTATCTTTCCATCAACACGTCCAAGAAGCCTAATGCGCCAATGCCCGATTTGAAAGGCAGAACGCTCGGCGACGTAAAACTGACCTTAGAACGCTTGGGACTTGAATTGCAAAATGTGGAATATGCGGTCGTCTATAAGCGCGAAGAAGAGGGCGTGGTGGTGTCGCAATCGGTGCCGGTGGGAGCGGTTCTAAAAGCCGGCACGAAGGTTTCAATTACGGTTGGCAAATTGCCCGAAGACGGCGGCGTCAAGCAATCCGACGTGCCAGAAGTAATCGGAAAAACGCTGGGCGAAGCCGAAAGAATTTTACTTCAAGCCGGCTTCACGGCGGGAGAAGTTCAATACAAATACTCAACCGCACTCATTCCCAATACGGTGATTTCGCAATCACCGAAAGCAGGAGAAATGGCACCACTCGGCGCAGGAATTCGCCTTATCGTTTCAACGCTCGATAAAGAGAAAGAAAAAGTCAAAGAAGTTCAGGAGTAAACTCAAAAGTCGGGCGGGTTTCGGAGCGCAAAACTGTCAATACACCACAAAAGTTGATGCGAGGTAGAATGTTCAATTAACCACGACACCCGCCGTTTCGCCAAACGCCGGTTAGCTGCTGGCATTTTGTCTTGAACTGCTTGTCGCCGTTCTTGGATGGTTCTGCCCGTTAGTGTCCTAAATTGGCTAAAATTCGCCAAATCGCCGTTTTCTTGCGCCCAAGCTTACAAACCAAGTTCTCCATCAAGCTTGGTGAAAACTTTTGCAACCAATCCTTAAAGTGAACTCGGTTATGCCTTATTGTCGACTCGACTTTAAGGTGCAATTTCCTTGTGAGAAAATTTAAGTCTTGGCGATGAGAGAGAACAGGGTTTGAACGCTGGGGAACGGTGAAGGTTCAGCAGCGTTCAATCCGAATCGCGAGAAGTTTAAGAAAGCAGTCGCGCATTTGCAAACGAGCGGATTCGGCAATGGAGGCGTTGCGGCTTATGTAAGTTCGTATTTTTTGCGCAGTTCCCAGAGCGATTTTTGAGAGATTCCGAGAATGCTCGACGCTTTGGTGTAGTTTTCGCCGTGTCGTCTTAAAATTTCCTGCACATATGCGATTTTAACTTCTTCTAAACTTTTACCGATGGGAATTGAAAAATGCATTGAGGGTTCATCGGAAGGGGGCTGATTTGCGGTTGCGTGTCGGGAAGGAAAGATAAGGTCTGCGGCAGAAATTGATTCATTTTCAGGAATGAAGGCGATAGCACGCTCAATGACATTGCGAAGTTCGCGCACATTGCCTTTCCATGTATGGTTGAGCAATTTTTCTTTGGCGTCGTCGGTAAAGCCGTTCACGACTTTGCCCATCTCGCGAGCGAAGTGGTCGGCAAAGTGTTCTGCCATGAGGAGCACGTCGTTGCCGAGCGAGCGAAGTGGCGGCATTTCAACGGTCATGACGGTGATGCGATAGAAGAGGTCTTCGCGAAATTCTTTATCGGCGACTTTTTTGGCGAGGTTGGCATTGGTGGCGCAGATGAGTCGGACGTCGATGGGAAGAAGGTCGTTGCCGCCGATGCGTCGGATGCGTTTATTTTCTAAAACCGAGAGCAATTTGGTTTGAACCGAAGGCGAGGCGGAGTCGATTTCGTCGAGGAAAATCGTGCCGTGGTTGGCGGATTCAAACAAGCCTTTGCGGAAGGATTTGGCGTCGGTGAACGAGCCTTTTTCGTAGCCGAAAAGTTCGGCTTCCAAGAGCGTTTCGGGCAGTGCGGCGCAGTTGATTTCGACGAATTTGCCAGAAGCGCGTCTGGAGGATTGATGGATAAACTCGGCGGCTAAATTTTTGCCCGTGCCCGTCTCGCCGAGCAAGAGCACGGTCGATTCAAGCGAGGCAAGGCGCAAGAGGGTTTGTTTGACGCTTTTTATCGGCTTGCTTTCCCCAATCAAATCAATCGATTTCAGGCGTTTGAGTTCTTCGCGGAGCGATTCGGCTTCGTGCTTGTAGGTTGAGCTTTCAATGGCGCGGGCGATAAGCTCTTTGAGAATGGTGAAATTGGCGGAAGAAACGCCGCCCGCCGATGTTTTTTCCAAGAAGTGAAACGCGCCGGCTTTAAGGGCGCGCACGGCGGCATCGACGGAGCCGTAGTTGGTGAGCATGATAATCGGCAGATAAGGTCGTTTTGCCTTCACGCGCTCGATGAGCTCGATGCCGTCCATATCAGGCATGGAGTAATCGGTGAGAATCAAGTGCGGCTCTTCCTTCTCCAATTCTTTGAGAAGCGAAGCGGGTTCAGGGAAGAGCTTGGTGTGATAATCGCGCGAAAGGGTCGCATCGACTAATGTTCTGAAAGTAGGCTCGTCGTCTACAATAAATATCGTGCGCTTCATTGGATTAAAATGTTGGTTGAACGGTTAAGATTTCTGTATTTCAAGTGATGATGTGCTGGCAAGCGATTCGGATTTCAAAAGGCGAAGCGTTTCAGGAAAAACGGATTGAAGTTCTTCCCAAGCATCGAGCAGAAGGACGCTGTTTTGGGCGGCGTCTTCGAGCAATCGGCAGAGTTCGGCGACGCGCTTGGCACCGACGTTGAGGGCGGCGCCTTTGAGGCGGTGGGCGGTCATGGCGATTTGTTTGAAATTTTGTTCGGCGACGGCGTCGGAAAGCCGGTTGAGTTGAACGGGGGCGTGTTCGAAGAACAGGTCAATGACTTCGCCGACCAAGTTTCTGCCGGTTTGGTCGGAGAGTTCGGAAAGAATTTGCATGGCGTTGGGGTCGAGAAGCGTTTCGCGAGCGGTCGCGTCGGATTTAGGCGCGTGAATTGCCTCAAAAGTGGATTGAAGCACTTCGACAAGTCGGGGGATTTGAATCGGTTTGGTGAGGTAATCATCCATGCCGACCTGCAAGGCGTGCTCTTTATCGCTCTTCAAGGCGTTGGCGGTCATAGCGACGATGCGGGGGCGTGCGTCGCCGTAGCGGTCGATGATTTGCCGCGTGGTTTCATAGCCGTCCATTTCAGGCATGGAAATATCCATTAAAATCAAGTCGTAAGTCTGATGTGATAAGCGGTCTAAAACGGCAAGTCCGGTTTCGGCGACATCGACTCGGTATCCCATTTTTTCCAACAGGGCGACGGCGAGGGTTTGATTGACGGGATGGTCTTCGGCAAGCAAGATATGGAGCGGAAAATCTTTGGCGATGGTGGAATCAATGGTTTGCTTGCCGCTTTCGTTTGAGGGCGTCGGGAGTTCGGAGAGGAACGAGAGCATGGCGGCGTAAAACTCGGAGGGTCTGATAGGTTTGGTGAGGAAGGCGGTGCGGTCGGTGAAGTGGTCGTCGCCTTCGCCGACGTGGTTCATAAAAATTAAAGGGAGGGTTTGGTCGCGCTTGCGCAGTTCTCGGGCGATGTCGCGCGGGGTGAAGGGCGCCAGATTGCTGTCGATGAAGGCGAAGTGAAATTCTACGGGTTGTTCGAGGCGTTCCAAGCCGAGCGAGAAGGAGTCGGCGGTTTCGGGAATCATGAGGGCGCGAAGGGCGTATTGGGTAAGGATTCGGCGGTGGGTGGCGTTGTCGTCAATAATCAAAACGCGCTTGTTGTGGAGGGGCGACAGGTCGCGGTTCATGGCTTTTTTGGCGTGCGCGTTGGGAAGTTCGACGGCGATGGTGAAGGTGAAGGTTGAGCCGACGTTCGGCGTGCTGTCAACCCAAATTTCGCCGTGCATGAGGTTGACCAAGCGTTTGCAAATGGCAAGCCCAAGCCCAGTGCCGCCGAATCGGCGGGTGGTGCTGGAATCGGCTTGTGAAAACGGTTGAAAGAGATGCGCTTGTTTTTCTTTGGGAATGCCGACCCCGGTGTCGTGAACGGCGAATTGAATCATCACCTTCGTTGGATAAGGCGCGTCGGTTTGGGGCGGTTCAAGTCGAGAAATATGAAGATAGACTTCACCCGATGCGGTGAATTTAACGGCGTTGGAAATCAAATTGGTCATCACTTGCCGAAGCCGTGCGACGTCGCCGAGAACGAAGGGCGGCACGTCGTCGTCGAGGAAGAACATGAGGTCTAATTTTTTTTCGGCGGCTTTGGGGGCGAGCAAGGCGCAGACGTCGGCGGCGCAATCGGAAAGGCTGAAGAGGGTGGATTCCAATTCTAAATTTCGGGATTCAATTTTGGAGAAGTCGAGAATATCGTTGATGACTTTGAGCAGGGCGTCGCCACTGTGCTGAATCGTTTCAACATAACTTTTTTGCTCGTCGGTGAGTGCTGTGTCGAGAAGGAGATTCGTCATGCCGAGCACGGCGTTCATCGGGGTTCGGATTTCATGCGACATGACGGCGAGGAACTCGGACTTGGCGCGAACCGCATCTTCCGCCGCTTCTTTGGCGCGCCGCATTTCGGATTCGGCGAGATGTCGCTCGGTTACATCGATGGCGAAAACAATCGCGCCGCCTCTGTAAGTGTCGGGGAAGTAATACGCCTGAAAGTAAATCGGCTGTTCGGGCGAGCCGTATTCCCAAAGCGTTTGGACTTCGCCGCCCGCGAAGACGCTCTTGAACAGATGCGCCGAGTCGGAGAAGACGTCGTAAATCGTTTTGCCGACAAAATCCGCCGCCGTGCGACCGATTTTTTCCAATCCTGAACCTGACGCGCTGTGAAAAACCCCGTCTTTATCAATGCGATGAAGAATGACGGGAATGTTGGCGGAAATCGCGCTCATGATTTGGTTCGAACTCTTAATCCTGTCTTCGTTGATTTTGCGCTCGGTGATGTCTTGCCCCGTGCCGATGATTTGCTTGAGGGTGCCGTCGGGTTTGCGCAGAAAGCCGGTATCGCGCGAGAGAAGCCATCGCCATTTACCACGAGCGTCTTTCAGGCGATATTCGACTTCATAAACTTCGCCCGTTTTGTCGTCGCGAAGTTTGGCGAAGTGATTTGATACTTTCGCCGCATCGTCGGGGTGAAGCAACGCGGGAAAAAGCGCGCCATTGAGGTCGGCGATTTCTTCGGGCGTGTAGCCCAAAACGCTCCACACCTCTTGATTGGCGTAAATGTTGCGCTCCTCTTCAAGGTCGAAAATGTAGACGATGCTGGGGACGGCTTCAACAATTTTTTCGTTGAAGAGTTGGGCTTCGCGGAGTTTGGCTTCGACGGCTTTCCGCTTGCCAATGTCGTTGAGCGTATGATGGCTAATTAAATCGCCCTCGTTGCCCAAAATCGCCGTTGAGTTCAAGAGTCCGAAAAAGGGTTCTCCATTTTTTTTGATGAGTTCGCACTCGACGTTTTTAAGCGTGCCTTCGTTGCGAAATTTTGTAAGGCTTTCGGAATACACCAAGCGGCTTTCGGGCGAGAGCAACTCGATAAAGCGTTTTGCCCCGATTAATTCTTCTGGCTCATAGCCCAGCCAGCGCAATGCTGTATCGTTGATGCGCGTGAAGTAGCCTTTGGAGTCCAGCGAGTAGTAGCCGCAAGGCGCGTTGTGGTAAAGGTCTAAGACTTCGGACTCTATGCGGCGCATTTGGGTTACATCTTCAAAAACGCCGTGAAATTTAACCTCGCTCTTGCTGTCAATCGGTGCGAAAAGCACGCCTTGGGTTAAAACGCGCTTGCCGCTCTTACTTTGAAATGCCACTTCAAGATGCATTGGCGTTGCCGATGAACGTGAGAGGAAATCGACATGTGTTTTAAAATGAGCGCGATTATCTTCGGCAAGAAGGTCGTCAATGGTCAAGAGCGAGAGTTCAGATGAACTGTATTCAAGCGTTTGGCAAAAAGCAGGATTGGCTGAAAGCAATTTTCCTTCGGCATCAATTTGAAAAATCAAATTCGTCGAGCGTTCAAAATAGGCTTTTAAATCGGCTTCGACCGTTGCCTGATGGGCTTGAAGTTTCTGGTTGAAAAGGTGGTCGGATTCAAGTTGCCGAAGTTGATGTTGGAGTTGGTTCCAACGGCGAATGAGACGCGTCATCAAGAGCGTGAACACAACCGCTAAAAGCAAAATACACCCCGTTTGCCAAAGGCGGAACTGTGCCGCCTCTGCTTGGGCGGCGTGCTCAATTTCGACGAGCAACACATTGACGGCGTGAGAGAAATCCGCCTGATGGTCGCCAATCGCCCAAGCCGTGTTGGAGAGCGTTGCCGTTGAAAGCGAATCGCGTGCGTTCCAAACAAGAACGAGATGTTGCTTGTAGGTGCGCCAGATGGAGTCAATTTTGGCGAGCGCGAAGCGTGATTCGGCGGAGCGAAGCGGCAAGACGACGACGGGGCGGAAATCATTGATGCTGATTGTGCCGCCGTCTCTAAGCGTTGCAAGAACTTCGTCGGTGAGGGTAATGCTCTCGTGCAATTCGTTGCGTGAAGCACGCGGAAGTCGCACGAACGGCGCGTCCGATTTCTGCCGCTCAACATCGTAAATCACCTTGGGAATTTGTTCCGACAAAAGCCGCAATCGTTCGGCAAGCATCGTTTCGTTCCGCCGCAAGGTTTGCTCGGAGCCTGAATAAAAATTGAGGAAAATCAAACCCGCCGTCAGCAACGCGAAAAGCGCGGCTAAAACGAACCCTTTCCCAGAAAACAAATCCAATAATGAATGCCACAGAGAGCGCATGTGTTCAAATCCCTTTAAGTTCTTGAATCCTCTGATTCTTTTGAGCCTTTGCTCATTTGAGGATAGAGTTTCGCCACACAGTCAGGACAAATGCCGTGCGTAAAACTCAGATGCAAATTTTCTTGAAGATAGGCTTCAAGTTGATTCCAATAGCCTTTATCGTCTCTGATTTTTTTGCACAACGAGCAAATCGGAACCAATCCTGAAAGGCGTTTAACGTTGGCTAATGCCGTTTGCAGTTCGCTCAATAATTCGGCTTGTTCGACAATCAATTTTTCTTTGGCGCGTCGCGCCGCGTGAAGTTCAATCGCCCGATGAAGCGTAACGCCGAGCAACTTCAAATAGCCCTGTCGTTCATCTTTGACGATGTAATCCAGTACACCGAGTTTCATCGCTTGAACGGCGACCTCTTCGCTTCCGTGTCCCGTCAAAATCACAACGGGCGGCGCGTCGTCGAACTGTTTGAGCGAAATTAAAAACTCAATTCCATTCAGCGAAGGCATTTGATAATCCGTCAAAACGGCGTCGTAACGATTTGCAACGCAATAGTTCAGCCCTTCTTCCGCACTTTTTGCAACCATAACTTCAAACCCTTCTTGTGCTAAAACTTGGCTGAAAATAATCAACTGCGTCGGCTCGTCGTCAATACATAAAATTTTTCGCGTTGATTTGCTCATGTTCAAAATGTTAAAAAAGGTTAAACATTACTGGGTCATATTCTACCTTAATCAAGAACCGTGCCGCACTTTTAACACTTCTCGTCGATGTGAGTGAACGGCTGTTGGATTACAAAAAGTATTACAGAGGCTTGTTTTTTGGTGAATGTTACTGGTAAAAAAGTAAGAAGTTGGATATGGGGTTGAAGAATGAAATTACTTACGGTATTACCATTTTTAATTGTAAGAGATTTCAAAGACTTGGGCAATGCAGAGGTGACGCTTGCGCCAAGTTCAAGCGGGAGTAAATGAGAGATAAGAATGAGGGGTGCCGCACATGGGGTTAATGCGCCGACACTTACTCTGTGGCGAGAACCGTGTCAAACGAAAGTTCAATGCCGACGGCTTTATCCGTAATGATGCCTTCAACAAAAGTTTTGAGCGGATACCCGTTGGAGACGACCGTTACCGTTCGGAAGTGCGGCTGAACAATCCAAACCGATTTAACCCCAAGTTCAAGCAGAGCCTTCGCTTTATCCATAACGGTCTCAATCGATTGAGATGGGCTTTGAATTTCAATAGCGAGAATGGGCGGTTCGGTCAGCGCAGGTTTTGTTTCAAGCCAATTCACGGAACGTTTATTAAAGACGAGCACGTCGGGCGTGGAGGTCGTGTTGCCAATCGGAATTGACACTTTGGAGACCACTGAAAATTGCTTGCGGTATCGCTCGCGCAAACCGACAATAAGATTGGCTTGGATATATCCGTGATTGAAGTTTGGCATAGGTTTTCCGCGTTCAAGTTCGTAATCGGAAACGGCTTCAAGGAGTTGCTCTTCCATCGTTCGGTGTTGTTTAGGTTCAAGCGAGAAGATACAAAAAGGGAATTGAGTTTATCAAGGCGTGGCAAGAGCGAGTTAGGGCGAGTTATATCGGTGGATTGGCGGTATTTTACGCGCATTATTTGGTCGTGTTATGTTCTTGTGTTTGTCATGGTGAACGACGCGATGTTACGACCTCACCCTGTCCCGACTTCGTCGCGAC
>FWPU01000229.1_pt1 | contig 177405 bp, 172 predicted proteins | sample 2228361 | NCBI WGS metagenome assembly FWPU01 (sample SAMEA103939777, study PRJEB20133) | metagenome | reverse complement strand
AAACCTTTCAGATATAAAAAATGTCTTGACTTTTGGGTCGCAGTACAAAAATAGAAAAAAATGGAAGAAAGATGCCATTGATTAAAAATAAATTTAAATTTTATAACAACAAATCCTAAGCAAATTAAAAAGTTAGCTTACCTTCAATACCCCGGCTCAATTTTTGCAAATAAAAAATTGATATGTTGACGCGGCGCGAAGTATTAATTCAATTACAGCGCATCGGGATTAAAAAGCCTTCCATGCTCAGATTATGTCTGCGGGATTTCGAGCATTATATAGCCAAGAATTATGGTCTAAAAATCCTGAAGACAAAAGCACAGGCTTCGTCGTCTAAAAGTGAGCTTAGTCCTGAAGCAGTCGTTTAGTTTTCCAAAGGGCTTTATTTTTCGTTGTTCTTTTTATCCCCCGCACCCTGTCTCTGGTTTATTTTTGCCCGCCTCTGGCCTGCCTCAGGACTTCTTGCTTAATTATGAAACTGTCTCGTTGGGCAGAGATGGAGTGAGGGGATTTTAACGCTTAGGAGGAGTAAAGGATACTACTTTAAGCAACGTTCCCAAGTTTGACCCTGCCCCTTTTAGAAGGTTCGTCAAATTTAAATCGCTCAAAACTATCTCTTTGCCCTCTTTCCCAGCGATAACCAATCTCTTTGCCCAAAAGTTACCTTCTTTAACTTGCCCTTCGGCCCTTATCTTATTGTAGGCCATCAAGAAAAGGGGCACACTCCCCTCTTTTCTAACTTCGATCTCTCCTCTCTCCATTATAGTCCAGAATTCGCCATCTATCTTCTCATAATTTTCTCCAACCCACTGCAGCTTGAGATCTCCACTCAAGCTAATATTAAAAGAATAATCATTTTTATAATCCGCTTCCACTTTTGCCTTATCAAGGCGAATCCGCAAACTTCCTTCTTTGGTTGCTAAATAATACCGCGCCTGTAATCGGCGGGTATCCTCTAAATCCTTAATTTCAATATCCGCATAGCCGATAATTGTTTTGATTATATTGAGACTGGCCATCAAGTCCGGAATTTGCACACCCAGATTCTCTGAGCTCCACGTTATGTTTTGCAAAGAAAGCGCCAAAGGAAATGAGGGACTCACTTTACCAATTTTAAATTTGCCCAAATTCAAATTCGCCAAGTTGCGGGTCAGTTCTTCTTTGATCACCTCATAGGGGAATTGGACTAAGAGGAAAATATAGAAGAGAATTATTCCTAAAAAAGAATAGCCAATGCCTTTTAACATATCAAATCTATTTTGGCTCTTCGCCTGAATAAGTGCCTTATTTTAGCCTTATATTCCTCCTGCTTTCTACGGGCTAACTTCGGTAAAAAACTACCTGCAGAGTCACATCGATGAATTTAGGTGTCGTATACCGGGGTTTAATGGATAGGCGGGAGATATTAAAAGCGCCTGGAGATGATTGGATCAAATAAAGAAACCTGGTTAGATGGGGAAGATCAATCTTTTCTAAGACTACCTCCACGATCATCTCTTCGCTTCCTCCCCCCGCAGCCGGGGAAGGTTTTATCGCCCGAATATTTTGTTTTAGCTCTCCTCGTTCCACCCAGTTATTCAGACGCGAAAGAGGACTGAGGTTTTTCTCCTCCGCGGGTTGCCGCAAAGCTAAATCTGCCTTGATCTGTTTTAAAGCAGCCAGCTCTTTTTTTAAAACCCTTAATTCCTTTAACTCCTTTTCTTTCTGTTGGATTAATCTATCTAAATCCCTGGACCGCTGCCACGCGGGATAAATGGCCAACTGAAAAAGAAGGATGATTCCAATAAAGCATATTCCGCAAATAATGAACTTTTTCTCCCGCTCTTTAATACTCATTTTAGGCCTTTTTTAAGCTGGATTTTGAACTCGACGATATTTTCCAAAGTACTCGCGCGAGCCACTTTTAACTGACTTTCTTTAAAGAGAGGCGAATTATCAAGCTTTGCTTTTAAGCGGTTGGCCGTCTCAAAAGAATCGGCTTCTCCCGCAACCTCGACGGTCTCTGCTTCGACCGTCAATTCTGTTATTCTGATCTTCCAAGTCGGTTCCACGGCCGTGCTAAGCTCATAAATCACCTCCAAAGGAGCACCGTCTTTGCCCATACCCAACCAAGCTCCTGCTTTTTTCCTCTCCTCTTGCACCAAGTTCCTCATCTGCTGCACTTCGTGAACAATTTTCTTAACCCCCGGGTTAGCTTGCAAAAATTCCAAGCGAATTTGCTTCCTTAATTCTCGATATTTGCTTTCTTTCAGATAATAATTGGTTCCTATGGCCGCCAGCCCTAATAAGCCTAAAATAATACCGTAGCTGGCCAGCAAAGATATTCGCCATCTCTCCCTTTCTGTCTTTCTGGGCGAGGCCAACTCCTCTTGGCGCAAATTGATGCGCTCTTCGGCGGGCACATTTGCCCCCAGAGCAGAACCCAACGCCACAGCTAAGCTATGGTGGTAAGTCTCGGGAACTTCTTCCTTTAAAGATGGGAAACCTGCGGCCAGATTCAGAAGTTCTATTTCTCTCCCCAAATCTGTAGTTAATATTTCTTCTAAACCTAAGCGATGGGTCGATCCACCGGTAAGCCAAATCTTCTCTACGGGTTCATTTTCAGAATTTGATTCATAGGCCATCAATGTGCGCTGAACTTCAATGCTCAGTCTTCGGCTATAATCAGCATCCCCACCTAGGGCGATGGCCAGAGAGCGAGTTAAAGCTAATCCCTTTTTTTGCCAAATAATTATGGTAGCTTTTTCCGCTCCCAAATCCAAAAGTGCTCCCGCGTTATCTATTTTTTTCAAAGACCTAACCAGCCAGAAGAGACTTATGGCTTCCGGGATCAGATTCTCCGGGTCAAGGCCCGCTTCGGGTAGAAAGGATAGATATTCCCGCACATCCTTTTTGCTGGCCGCTAAGACTAAAGCTTCTTTCTTTGATCCAAAGTCGGGTTGAGGGAAAAAATCAGCTACTATCTCCTCGGCCGAAAAAGGAAGGAGAGGCTCCACTTCAAATTTAAGAATTTGTTCATTCTTCTTTCTCTCCGCAAAGGGGAGCGTTAAGCGGTGCACCATCGTCCGCTGGGAGGGAAAAGAAAGGAAGATGCTCTCCCCTTTTTCCCGAGGAGAGAAAATTTTTTCTAAAATCTGTTTCTTTTCTTCCAGCAAATTTGGCTCTCCTCGGAAAGGATAATAGCCGTAAGAGATGATTTGACTGCCTTTCCAGGAATGAACCAGCTTAATGGCTTTAATACTTGTCGTCCCAATATCTAATCCCCATACCTTCATTTTTCTCTATCTCTGGCGCGCCTGAAATTTGTCAACCTTCTTGCCAATATAGAATCTTTGTCCTCTTTCCTTCTCTTTTAATCACAGCCTGGATTAGGCCCTGAGCTTCGCGAAAATGGCTTAAAATACTAACGGAAAAATAATTACTGCGAACAGTAATTTCGCTAACAATTTCGGCATATATCTCGTCCCACCCGGGAACATTCCTTAAATCCTCCAATTTTTTAAAAGGCTTTTCTTGCCGGTATTCGATTAAAGTTTGCGCTAAGGCCTGATCGATCTTAGGTGATAGACTCATAAGCACTGGCAAAGGAGCGGTATTGATATTTATCCTTCCCTCAGAATAGATCGTTAAATATTTTCCCAAGCCTTCCCTTTCTTCCGCTCCATAAAAAGTTTTTTGATCCACTCCCTTGATCAGGAGCATCTCCGCCAAAGCAGCCAAAGGGCCATTTGCCGGGCCTTTGATCTTCTTCTCGCCTTCGTAATAATCTCGTTCCCCTCCCCTTGGTCTCCTCTGCTCATCAGGATCTAACCAATCTAAAATGGCATCTACAATTTGGGCATCATAGCCTAAAATTGTTATAAGTCTTTCCAGTTGGCCTCGTTTTTTTAAATTGATCATTCCATAAGAGTCGACTAAGAAATTGGGATTAAATTTCGCACTCTCATCCCTGATTTTCCCCTCAAAATAGCCCTCGGCAAAAAGTTGGGAGGAGGATATAGAGAGCAGTTCAAATTGCGCCCATCTTTCATTGGGCGCATCGTAATTCTGATCATCTTCCTGGAGAATAGCCCGGGCTATCTCTATCCCTGACTTGGCTATATATCCAGCCTGGGTGAGATCACGGAAATTCCCTGCCAAACTTGCTTCCACCCTTAATGAACGGTTCAATTCTAACCCAACACTGATTAAGATGGTTAAGATCAAAAGGGTAAGAATTAAGGCTATCCCTCTTTGTTCTCTCCAGCGGATTAATTTATTGTTCATCCCCTTCACCCAGCTAAAGGTAAGAAGGCTTGCGTCTGAAATACGCGGGCTTTCCCTTGAGCATCTTCAATGACTAATTTGATTTCAACTCTGGTGGGCAGAGTTCCTCGATGATCTCCCTCCAAAGAGTTCCATTCTTTATGTCTTCTCTCTGCCAGATCAAAAAAAATAAAACTCAATTCTCGAACTTTAGGACAGATAGGTTGAATAATTCCTCCTTTTAAAATATTTCCATCAACAGCTCCATCTTGACGGCGAAAAAGAGTTAAACCATCGGCACCTGGAGTATAATCAAGAAAATAGCTAATTTCCTGGATGGGGCCGGCATTTTCCCCTGCATCTCCTCCAAGAGCAATTAAGGCCGTAAAATCCAAACGATCCCGGTAAAAATCTTTTTCTTTGGAGGAGCGCCCCACCAATCCATAACGAAAAGGATGGGCAGCCCGGGCCGTGGCTGAGATATAAGCATTTCTTAATTCTCGAGACATTCTTTCTAAAATTAGACGCCCTTTTTCTACGTTCTCGGCCCGCTCTTCGATGGCCCCGATGGCCAGCATGGACTGGTTAAAAGTCATATAAATTATAGACAAAACTACGCCCAAGATAGAGAAAGTTATCAATATTTCCAATAAAGTAAAGCCTTTTTTTGCCATTTCCTCTGCTTAATGCTTAGCCAAATAAGTAACCAATTCCAAAGAGCGCTCGTTAAGCCCTTCTTTCCATAAAACCTTTAGCTGAACTTTCTGCACATACCCAGCTCCGGTGGCCGAGACTATCTTTTCCCACCTAAACCCCGGAAAGCCCGCTCCTCCATCCCCTGAGGTCTTTCCTAACTCGGAAAATCCTTTACTCTCCAGCTCAGCTAACTTTTCCTTGGCTAACAATGTAGCCAAAGAGATATAATTAGCCTCTTCTGCCAGGCGCATACCTCCGGCTTGGGATCGTAAAAAAGCCACGGCTACTATAGAAAGAATAGCCAAGGCGATCATCACTTCCAATAAGGAAAAACCGGAAGATCTCACCCTCTTTTCTCCCAATAACCTTCGTAAACTTCCACTCGCCCCCCTAATGGGTTTATAAAAATAGTAAAAATTTCTTCTTTTCTTTGGAGATGGACCGTGCTCTCCTCAGCCCAGCCTGTAGGGAAAAAATCTATATAAGCCAGACCCTCCATTATCCGTCCTCGGTCCGGATGGATTACATCCAGGAAGAATATTCCGGGAGGCAAACCGTGTGGCTGTCCCGAGCGAGAAGGTTCACGAATAAATTTTCCTCTGGCCTCTTCCCGCATTACCCAGAAAATATTATCCTTAACATCTATGATCAAGCGATGCATTTTCTTGGTAGTTGCTGCCTGACTTTGAGCATATTTAACCTCCCCAACCAGGCCCAAAACACACCTTTTTATATCAGAGGCAAAGATTTGCTTGCGGAAGTTGGGAAAAGTTAAAAGCAGGATGAATCCCAAAAGAAGCAGAACAACTGTTAATTCCAAGAGTGTGAAGCCATCTCTTTCTTTGGAAGACCTATCTTTCAATATCCTGATTCTCCCCTTCCCCACCTTCTTCTCCATCAGCTCCCAGAGACTTCAGATCAAAGTCTTTATTCTTAATCCCGGGAGACAAATAAACGTAAGGTCGTCCCCAGGGATCTAAAGGAATTTCCCCTTTCTCCAGGTAACCACCTTCACGCCAGTTCTTCGGAATGGGACCCGTGGTCGGTTTGCGCACCAATGCTTCTAATCCTTGCTCAGTCGCGGGGTAAACGCCATTGTCTAATTTATATAATTTCAGGGCCGCCTCTAAATTTTCAATTTGCAATTTCGCTTTTGTTCTCTTGGCTTCTTCGGTGCGGCCCATAAAGCGGGGCAGGACTAACCCAGCTAAGATGCCCAAGATTATAATCACCACCATCAATTCAATTAAAGTAAATCCCTTCGGATGGAGTAAACTTGATTTAATTCTGTCCTCAATCATCTTAACCTCCCTTGCTTAGCGAATTGCCTGGCTCATCTCCAGAATAGGCAGAAGCACAGAAAGGGCCACAAAACCTACCCCTACGCCCATAATCAAAATCATGATCGGCTCCATTAAAGACATGCCTCGCCTCATCTCTATTTCTGTATTCCGCTCCAGGTGAGTCGCTACTTTTTCTAATACTTTTTCCAAGTTACCACTTTTCTCGCCTACGGCCACCATTTCGGTAACCAGGGCTGGGAAAAGTCCATTCCCTTGCAAAGCAGAAGAGAGTTCTTCCCCTTCCCGCACTCTCTCTCCGACCTGGGTCAGAGCCTTGCGCAAAAGAATATTTCCTACCACTTCTTGGGAGATTTCTAAAGCTGCCAGCAAAGGTAATCCACCCTGCAATAAGGTGCTCATGGTGCGCGCCCAGCGGCAGATGACTAAATGACGATGCCAGTCGCCAACAAGCGGTAATTTAAGTTTCCAGCGGTCCCGTAACAAAATCGCTCCTTCCCTTTGCCCATATCTTTTAAGCAGAAAGACCAAGAAGACTAACCCGCCAAGCACGATCCACCAGTAGCGGCTAAAAAAATTACTTAGGGAGATTAAAATTAATGTGGGTAAGGGAAGAGCCTGCCCGAGGTCGGCAAAAATTTTGGTAACTGTCGGAATAACAAAGGTCAATAAAAAAAATAAAACACCGATGCCAATTATAAACATGAAAATAGGATAAGTCATCGCCGCCCGAATTCTTTCTTGCCAATCTACTTGTTGCTCACTAAAATCTGCCCAGCGAGCTAAAGATAAAGGTAGAGTTCCACTTGCTTCCCCCGCGCGCACCATTCCTATAAAAAGACGAGAAAATATCTGCGGGTGTAAAGCAAGAGAGTCGGCCAGACTATTCCCTTCGCGCACGCGCTCTCGCACTTGGGTGAAAATTTTTTTTAACTGAGGATTATGCAATTGCTCTACCAAAGCGGTTAAGGAAGAGGTTAAGGGAATACCTGCTTCCACCAGGGTGGCTAATTGACGAAAGGCTAAAACTAAATCTCGGGCTTTTATTCTCTTGAATAATAAGGGGAAAAGGCCTTGCCGTAATGTTAAACCTTCAGCTTCAGATTCCTCTTTGATCTGCGTTGGATAAATCCCCTGCCCCCTGAGCTTGGCCCGCGCGGCCCGGGGACTTTCGGCATCCACCATGCCTCTGACTAATTTCCCTGAGCTACTTAAAGCTTCGTATTCAAATATGGGCATCTTCTGGCAATCTTTCCCCGCTCTCTTTTGCTCCCCTTAGTCCACCCTTTCCCAACGGATCCTGTCTCGTAATCAGTGGAAAAGGCCAGAGGCGGGCCTGAATGAGGAAGCATCCGCGGAAGGAGAAGATGAATAAAGATCACCACCGAGCCTCCGCTTATTTTATTCCTGGGTTACACGGATTACTTCGTCAAAAGTAGTAATCCCGGCCATCACCTTGCGTAAACCATCTGCCCGCAGAGTATGCATACCTTCTCCCCCTGCTTGCTTAGCTATCGTTCCTGAATCAGCTTTCCGCATAATCAATTGGCGGATAGGGTCAGATACAATTAAAATCTCATAAATTCCTGTTCGTCCCCTAAAACCCGTGTGCGCACAGTCTGGACAACCCTGCCCATGATAAAGGTACATCGCGAATGAGGGCGTAGCCTCCAAGCCCATCTCCGATAAGACCGCAGAGTCGGGGATATACTTTTTCCGGCAAGCGGGGCAAATCATCCTCACTAACCGCTGAGCCACAATAGCCCTTATGACTGAGGCGACCAAAAATGGTTCTACACCCATGTCTATTAACCTGGTCACCGCACTAGCCGCATCGTTTGTATGCAAGGTGCTAAATACCAAGTGGCCAGTCAAAGCAGCCTGAATGGCGATCTCGGCCGTCTCCGGGTCCCTTATCTCGCCCACTAAAATTACATCAGGGTCATGGCGCAGTACAGAGCGCAAGCCCTGGGCAAAAGTTAATCCTATTTTGGGATTGACCTGCATCTGGCCAATTCCAGGGAGTTGGTACTCTACTGGATCTTCAATCGTAATAATGTTTTTATCTGGAGAGTTAATCCGGTTTAAAGCAGCATAAAGGGTCGTCGTTTTACCACTTCCAGTTGGGCCGGTAACTAAGATCATCCCTTGGGGGCGATGGATTAAATTCTCCATTGTTTGCAATTGATCAGGGGCCAGTCCTATCTCTTCTAACCCCAAGAGAAGATGGCTTTTGTCCAAGAGGCGCAAAACTACTCTTTCTCCAAAACTTGTCGGAATAATAGAAATTCGGATGTCGATCTCTTTATCAGCAATCTTAATTGGAATCCGGCCATCTTGGGGAAGACGTTTTTCAGCAATGTCCAATTTGGCCATTACCTTTAAGCGGGAGATGATAGCCGCCTGGTATCTTTTAGGAGGATCAAAACGGTGATACAGCACCCCATCTATCCGGTAGCGGACTTTCAACTCCCGGGGATAGGGCTCAATATGAATATCACTGGCTCTCTCTTTAACCGCTTGGGAAAGAATCAAGTTGACCAGCTTAATTACCGGGGCTTCTTCATCTACTTCCAGAATATCAGCCGTCTCTTCAATTTCGTGGAGAATCTTATCGCTACTCTCCGCATCAAGGGATTGAATCATCTCTTCTGGAGAGTCAGTACTCTGCTCATAAAAACGATTGATCGCTTTAATGACCTCCCGTTCGCTACTGAATATAGTCTCCACGGCGCGACAGCCCAGTATTAAGCGCAGGTCGTCTAAGGCTTCGAAATTAAGGGGATCGGCAGCGGCTACGGTTAAAATACCATTTTCTAATTTTAAGGGGATCATTTTGTTTTTTTTGGAGAAAGATATGGGCACGCGGGAAATTAAGTCAAGGTCAACCTTTTCCTGCCTTAAATTGGGTACATAAGGAACCTTCATCTTTGAGCTTAAACTTTCGTAGAGCTCCTCTTCAGTGATCAACCCTTTCTCTATTAGAATACTGCTCAAGGATTTACCTTTGGACCCGACATTCAAACCAGCCAGGGATCCTGGGGATATCTTTTTTTTCTCCAGAATTATCTCGGAAATAATTTGGTCTAGCATTTTAATACCCTTCCCTTCCCCTTTGATTTAAGGGAAGACCAAAAGGGAGGTTTTATTTATTTTATTAACATATCAAATATATCTGGGACTTCTTTTTCCCTTTCTTTCTTGAGCTTCTTTAAGTTTTCCTCGGCCTCCTGTCTCTTTTTAGCCGTGGCTTTCTCCATATCCTCGGCTGTGCGGATAATATGGGGCGTTATAAAAACTAACAAATTTGTTTTGCTCTTTGCTCCTCCATAGGTTTTAAAGAGCCACCCCAAAATAGGCAAATTGCCGATGCAGGGCACTTTTTTGGTTTCATCAGACCGGTCGTCGCGAATCAATCCGCCAATTACCATGGTCTGCCCATTCTCGACCACGACGGTGGTGTTGGCCTGCCTTTTCCTTGTCTTCACAAAGCCAGGGTTAGTGGGATCAGTGGCGATGATATTGCTAACTTCCGTAGCAACCTCCAGACGTACCATATTGCCCTTGCTTATCTGCGGGGTGATCTCCAATTGAATGCCCACGTCTTTATACTCATAAGTGCGCGAGACAGCCACATAGGCGGCCGTAGGAGTGGTGGCTGCCAAAGGAGTCGTCAAATCGGTTTTTAAGATAGGCACATTATCAGCCACAATTATTTTGGCCTTCTCATTATCCATAGTTATTAAGTGGGGAGTGGATAAGACATTAACATCCGTGTCTTTCTGGAAAGCCCTAATCAAAGCTCCCAAATTGGGATATTGCTGTCCACCCACGGTAATGTAACCTTTAGTGATCCCTAAGATCAAACCTGGATCGGTCAAGGTACCTGTTTGCATGCCTGTAATAAGGCCAAAATCTGTCCCTCCATATCCACGCACTTCCCCTTCCACAGGCTGATCCATGAGGCGCCAATCCACCCCAATCTGCAATGCTTTTTCCATCGAAACTTCAGCTATGAGTGCTTCCACCAAAACCTGCGAGCGCATGGTATCTAACTTTTGAATAACTTCTTCTATCTCCCGAAACTCTTGAGGCGAAGCAGTGATGACCAGAGAGTTGGTGGCTTTATCAGCAGTAATGGAAACCTCTTCTACGCCTGGAGTAGGGGGCTGGCCTGGCTTGGGAGGTAACTTAGCTTTGCCGGTTATGATCGTATTTAAAACCTTAGCCATCTCTTCCGCCCGAGCGTGTTCCAAATAGCGCACGTGAAGTTGACTCTTCCCCCGCGGGGCCTCGCGGTCTAAGTTAGTGATTATTTTTTTTATCTCTTTAGTGTCTTGTTCATTAGCTAAAACTATCAAGCTATTTGTCCGTTCATCGGGAATAACTTTAACTAAGCGCTGAGTCGGGACGGGCACGGTCGGCCCACGGGTGGGCGTAGGCGGGCGCACTTCTGGAGTAATAACCTGGGTTATTTTTTCCGCCATAGATTTAGCCGAGGCAAACTCTAGAGGGAACACAGAAATTTTCTCTTCCACAATCCGCACATCTATCTGCTCAATTATCTTTAATAAGCGATGAATATTAGAAGCTCGCTCCGTGACGATTAAATGATTCGTTGGTTTATAGGAAACAATCATGCCATCTTTGGAGATAAGGGGAGCAAAAATATTGCGCACTTCTTCGCTGGAAGCATTTTCTAAGGGAATAACTTGCGTAATCATTTTATCTTCGATTTTTACTGCTTTAGCTTCCTTGCCTTCGTAAATCTCCAAACCTGTTTGGCGTGCTACCCCGGAAGGAATGATTTTAATGACATCCGGTCCTTCAACAGCCGTATAACCACTCATTTCCAGGACTGATTCAAAGACTTGGTAGGCTTCTTTGACGGATATTTTTTTAGGAGAAATGATAGTAACTTTGCCCTTTAGCCGGTCACTAACTAAAAAATTCTTCCCGGTCAATTCCCCTATAAACTTAATAACTACATTCAAATCTACATCCTGAAAATCCATGGTGATTAGGGCATCTTCAGGTAGTGGTTTTTTGGGGATTTTAACTTCCGGTGGCTTCTTCTCCTCGGCCTGAACTTTTAGCCGCTCGTCTCCACAGAGGATAAGGGCATTTAAGAATAAAAATAAGATTATAATTAATGTCGGTTTTCTATATTGCATACGGGTCTACCCTCAATTAAAATCGTAAGGCGCCTGAATGAGAATTGCAAAGGGGAAAATTTCCTCCCTCACGCCTTACACTTGACTTTTTTTCTTATCTTATTTCGTATTTAAAGATTTCGGTCCGTCCCCTTCTTTCAATCTCCACTTCTATGCGCGAATCGCTTAGAAGTTGAGAATAAGCTTGAAAAACTTCTTCTGGTTGGTTGATCATCTGGCCATTAACTTTTTTGACGATGTCATTGTTGCGCAAGCCAATTTTTTCGAATAGACTGCCGGGAACTATCTCGGAAACAATATAGCCAGCCGGCCGGCCCATAGCAAAATAAGGCCGGAAACGCGCCTGCGTCATAAATTGATTAATATTCCCCACCGAGGCCATGACATCTTCTCGATTAATCAAATAATGATTAGCCGACAATCTTCTAACGACATCTTCTTTAGGAAATCTTGAAATTGGCCGTTCTGGTGGAGAAGTTTCTTTTTCAGTCCTGGCAGTCATAGCTAAAATCTCCAATTTACCTTTTGTTCTTATAACCACTTGGTTGCGGGAAATTTTTATTATTTCCCCTTCTCCGATTTTCTCATGAAGCCGAAATATCCTTTGTTTCTTACTTGTCCCCTCTTGAAAAATAGCATAAGAATACGCTCCCGGCCCAGTAATCGTACCCACCAATTGATAAGCGGAAAGAGATGTCGTCTGGGCAATTTCACTTCCTGCCCTTTCCAATCTTGTTTTTTCTTCATTCAAGGGCAGCAATTTTAGACCTTTTTCGTTCGGATTAAATATATTTCTTTCTACCACTAAAGCATATTTTTGATAGGGAATGGCTTGCTCGGTAGAATTGAATGCGCTCCGGGTAATTAAGGGAGTAGGAAGATTAGTTAAACGATCTTTAATGACGATGGTTACTAAATGGGCAGATAACCAGGATGCTGCTATAATGAAGAGAAAATTAATAATCCAAAAGTGCCTGGTGAGCAATTTGCTCATTTAAATAAACCCTTAGTCTCCTGGAAAATGCCTAACCTTCTAATTCTTAAAGATTAGCTATTTTATTATCTTATTTTTTAAAAATTAGTCAACTCCTGAATTTTCTAACCGTTGATCGCTTTTAGCTTATTTGCTAATCTCCCCCAGCCCCTCTTTGGGGAAAGGAGGTATCCCTCCTGCACCGCAGAGCGCGCAAAAAGCGCAGAGATACTTTAATTTAAAAATTTACCTAAGAGGGCACGGAGGACGCAGAGCTTGAACCACAAAATTTAACACACAGGACAAGGGCTCGTCCCTTGCGGAGCTGAGCAAGCCCCAAGGGCTCGCCCTACGAATTTATCGGAATAGTTATTAATGAGAGCATTAAATGTTTTAATTTTTTTTAGCAATCATTTTGTAATAGTAAGCTCGAAAGGCGTGGGGCACATGGGCTTTTGTCCCACGTATCAATTGCGGGGGCCTCGCCATGACTATAACTTAGGGTCATGTCTCCACCCTGCCCCTCTCCCCAGTGGGGGAAGGATAGAGTGAGGGCTTGAGAGAAATGGGCTAAGAGGTTTTGGGAAAGCTAAAAATTAGACTAGACCACTAATTTTTCTCTTATTCCCCTGGCGATCTATTAATAATCCTGATCCATTAGGAATAGAAGAAAGAATTTGGCCAATTTCCGGATAGGGGGCCACGAACAAAGCTGTGGCCAAGGCATCAGCCATGGTTAGAGAGGGACATAAGACGCTTACACTCGTTAGGTGGTGGGGAGAAAAACCTGTCTCTGGATCAATTATATGGTGGTATTTTCTTTCGGGGTCGAAAAAATTTTCATAATCTCCCGAAGTAGCTATGGCGCCCTCCCGCAGAGATATAATCTCTATCATTTTATTCCTGGCGCGCGGATCCTGCACGGCGATCTTCCATGCTTGACGATTACTTTTTCCTCCCAAGACTTGAATATCCCCACCGGCATTTATGAGGGCATGTTTAATTCCCATACTCTTAAGCTTAGTTGCAGCTTTTTCGGCAATGAAACCTTTAGCTATCCCATCTAAAGAAATGCCCATACCTTCGCGGGCAAAACGGATTTCTTCTTCACTATAGACCAGATATCTGAAGCCAACTCTCTTTAATCTCCTTTTAATTTCTTCCTCAGCCGGAGGCCTTTGGGTATGAAAAAAATGCTCGACGTATAAATCAAGAACCGGTTTGATAGTAATATCAAAACAGCCATTAGTTAAATGGTAAACTTTTTTTATCTTAGGCATTAATTCATGAAATTCTTTAGGGATGTCTTTTAAATAACCGTTTTGATTTAAAAAGGATACTGGAGATCCTGATTCATGGCGGCTGAGCAAAGGAATTAAACGTTCCATTTCGGCAAACGCCTTTTCCATAGCTTCGGTAGCTCTGTCAGTAGATGGATCTAAGACGACCACCGTTACAAAAGTGCCCATGAGAGGCCTTGTTTTACTAATAGAATTTAGACTTCTGCTCCCCATTAGCTCCCTGGCCGGAGAAGCCAAGACTAAAGGCGAAAGTCCCAGGCCAGCCATACCCAGCCATTTCAAAAATTTCCGCCGATCCATCTCCATTTTCTCTTCTCCTTTTATCATAAACAGATATTTTATGACTTCCTTCCTAAAGAATTTCTTAAAGCTGCCCCTCCTGTATAGCGATCAATCAAAGGGGTACAGGCATTCATAATAAGAATAGAATAACTAACTCCTTCCGGATAAGAGCCAAAGAGGCGAATGAGAACCGTAAGTACGCCGCAGCCTACGCCAAAAATTATCCGGCCTTGTTTGGTGACCGGACTGGTGACTACGTCTGTGGCCATAAAGAAGGCTCCTAAAAATAGACCACCGGCAAAAAGATGAAATAAAGGATCTTTACCGAAAAGGGCGCTAAGCACAAATACGGTTCCTATATAAGGAACAGGAATATGCCAAGTTATGGTTCCTTTATAGAAAAGATAGGCTGCTCCTCCTAAGATAGCCAGAGCCGAAACTTCGCCAATGCATCCCCCAACATTTCCCCAAAAAAGATTTAAAACTGACGTGCTTACCCCTTGTTGCTTCATGAGGGTAAGGGGAGTAGCTGAGCTAACAGCGTCAAAGTACCAAGTAGAAGGCGACCAGGAAACTTGATTGAGCCACTTTTCCCAGGGAAAAGGCTCTATCCAAGAGGTCATTTGCGCCGGCCAAGCGGCCATGAGAAAGGCCCGGGCAAAAAGCGCAGGATTAAAAATATTCTGGCCCAGCCCGCCAAAAATCTGCTTCCCCAAAGAAATAGCAACGACCGAACCGATGATGGGCAGCCAGAAGGGCACTTGCGGCGGAAGGTTGAAAGCCAGGAGCAGGCCGGTAACTAAAGCGCTCCCATCCATGATCGTTACCCGTTCATTGGTCAAGAGGTTATAGACGAATGGGCGCAGGCGATAATTAGGTGTTTTGGCCATCTGAATTATCGCTTCCGTAGCGATAGCGGCAAAGACGCACAAAAACATAACTACCAAAGAATAGGGACCAAAGAAATAAAGACCAGCAAGGATGATGGGCAAGGAAGCTATCACCACATCAAACATTAAACAATGGTTGGTTTCACCAGTCTTTAAGTATGGCGGCGAGCTCAAAATCAAACGGGGAGTAATTTTGGACACACTCATTAGCTACGCGCCTCTCCAGATATTAATTTGCGGGTTTTGGCTTCTTTTAAAATTTGCGCTAAAGGAATGCGCGCCGGGCAAACATAAGAGCAGAGACCACAATCCACACAAAGAAGCAGACCTTTAGCTAAAGCTTCTTCCATCATTTTTTTGCGGGCATAACCAGCGATAATATTAGGAATAATATTCGCCGGACAGCAGTCCACGCATTTGGCACATCTTACGCAGGGCCCCTCTTGATACATCTTTGATTGATGGCCTTTGGCCAGATTGAAAGTGATCAGGGCCCATATCCCTTCAGTTCTTTGCCCCACGGGCACCTCAGGAGAAGGTTGGGAAATGCCCATTAAAGCTCCACCCATAACTATCTGGGTTATATTTTCCATTCTTCCCCCGCATAATTTTATAGCTTCCGCAAAAGTAGTTCCTACGCGCACAATTAAATTTTGAGGTTGGGGAATTGCTGAACCAGAAACAGTTAGGGGCCTTTCAATAAAAGGTAGGCCTTCTTGTAAAGCCCGGGCCACGGCCCATAAATCTACCAATTCCACAAAGACGACCCTTTCGGGGGAAAGGCCATTCTTGCCCAGTATTTGCCTGGCTAATAAATTTAAGCCAGTGGGCGGATAGCTTCTGGGCACTCCCTGGATACTAATTTTTTCTTTATTCGCCAATTTGCTCACCAAATCACTAAACAATTGGCGTTGCTCCCTCTCTAAACAAATTATGCCTCTGGGAATAGAAAAGATCTCTAATAGAGCGTTAAGCCCAAAATTTATCTGAGCAAACTTCTGCCATAATAAATTATGATGGATGGTAATATTGGGCTCGAATTCAGTAGCGTTTACAAGCAGCGCCTCCACTTTTCCGGCGATTAACTTTTCGTAAGGGAGAGGAATCCCCGCTTGTAGCAGAGTTTCTATCTTTTTTTCGGGAAGAGCGGGGCAAATCTTTTGCACCTCATCTTCGCTCCCTTCTCGCTCAATAACTGCACACACCCCATAGAACCCGTGAGCGATAGGGTGTGGTTCAATTTCTCGCACCCTTCCTGAGATCGTAGCGTGCACCGAGATGGCCAAGGGCGCAACTCCCTTTTCCCCAATTTTTTGGCCTGCTTTAACTTCTTCCTTGGCTTTGACCAAGCACTGAAAGGGCATGGTTGGGCTATCTTGAAAAGGAATGATCACATAGGGAGGCTGCAGATAAAGATTAGCTGGCTGAGCATAATTTGTTTCACCTGAGGGAGAAGGAATTTGTCTACGCCGCAGGAAAGTGGGCAGAAAGCCATCCATAATCTTTATCTCCCTTGCTCCAATTTTTTTCTAATTTGCCGGCCAAACTCCTCCACTTTCTTTAATTTGCTCTTTGTCAAAGTAAGTCCCAATAAAGTGGAGGTATAGGAAAATCCTATGAGCTGCACATTCTTCTCTTGCAGAATATGGAGCAAATCCTCATAGGCATGGTTGCGCGAAAAAGTAGCTCCGCCGGTCAGGAAAACGGCAACTTTCTTCCCTTCTAAATTCTGGCATTCCCGAATAAAGGCTGCTAAAAAGGGATGCACTCTCATGACCATCACCCAAGCGCCCAAACAAATTAAGTCGTAGGGTCCAGCATCGAAAGTAAAAGGCGCTTCATAGGCTTTTAAAACTCCTTCGGGAGTGAGATTGAGTTGGACAATATCCATCTCGCCCCCCAATCCGCGCGCAAAACTTTCGGCTACCTTTCTGGTGTTGCCAGTTTTTGAATAATAAACAATTAAAGTTTTCATGAACGTCGAATAATGGTACCCGTGGGACAGGCCTCAATACAAAGGCCACAATTATTACATTTTTGAAAATCAATCTTCGCTAAGTTATCCTCTATAGTTATTGCCGCTTCGGGACAAGCCCGCACGCACCTGCGGCACGCTATGCACCCACGTTCGCAAACTTGGGCTACTCTTTTTCCCCGGTCTTCAGAGCGACAGGCGATAAATACTTGGGCCCTTTGAGGCACCAGGCTAATCATTGCTTTAGGGCATTCACTGACACACATCCCGCAGCCCACGCATTTTTGGGGATCAATTACGATTAGCCCATTCTCCCCTAATGAAATAGCGGCAAAGGGGCATACTTTGATACAATCACCATAACCCAGGCATCCATAGGCGCAATCTTTATCCCCACCGAAAAATAAGGCTGCTGCCCGGCAAGTTTTTAGACCATTATATTCTACACTTTGCCGCGCAATATTTTTCCCCCCTTGGCAGAATAGGACCGCAGTCTCTTTCTCTATTCCCTCGGCATCTAAACCGAGTAAAGAGGCTATGCTCTTTGATTTCTCTTCATCAAGGACACGACAAGCATTAGGCCGGGCTTGTCCGCCTGCCAGACTCCGGGCATAACTTGAACATCCAGCAAAACCACAGGCACCGCAATTTGCTCCGGGCAAGATGTTAATTAATTCTGCTACCCGTTCGTCAAGGGGAACGGCGAAGAATTTGGAAGCAATCAGTAAAATAGTGCCGCAAAAGAGTCCTATGCCCCCCATGATGAGTATTGAATAAATTATAATCGAATTAGCATCCATGCTAAATCCTTACTTGGCAAAAAATCCCTGGAAACCAAAGAAAGAAAAAGCCAGCATGCTGGTGATGATGAAGGCAATAGGAAATCCTTTCATACACTCTGGAACTTCACACAATTCTAACCTTTCCCTGATGCCGGCCATTAAAAGCATAGCCAGGGTAAAACCTATACCGCCGCCGAATCCATTAACAATAGCCTCGATCAAGTTATAGCCTTCTTTGACATTTAATAAAGCAACTCCTAAAACGGCACAGTTAGTGGTAATGAGAGGCAGATAGATACCCAAGGCTTCCTGCAGGGGAGGCGAAGTTTTAGCTATAATCATCTCCACGAATTGCACGAAGGTGGCAATAACTATTATGAAAACAAGAGTCTGCAAGAATTGCAGTTGATAGGGAACTAAGAAAAAATTATAAAAAAACCAAGTTACCATGGAAGCCATGGTCATGACAAAGGTAACGGCTACGCCCATACTCATGGAAGCTTTAAACTCTTTGGAAACACCTAAGAAAGGACATAGCCCTAAAAACTTGGCTAAGACAAAATTATTGATTAAAACTACGCTAAAAAAGATGATAATTAATTTTTCCATTATTTCTTCCTGCCCAAGTGATTCATCAAACCAATAAGGAGGCCCATGGTTAAAAATGCCCCTGGCGCCAGAATCATGACGATGGCCGGTTCATAGCTTGGACCAAAGACAGAAATACTCAAAAAAGTTCCATTGCCCAAGACTTCCCTGATAGTGGAGATAAGGATAAGGGCTAAGCTGAAACCTACGCCCATACCGAGGGCATCGGCAATACTATCCAGCAAGGGTTGTTTAGAAGCAAAAGCTTCTGCTCTGGCTAAGATTATACAATTGACTACTATTAAGGGAATGAAAATCCCTAAAGCTTTATGTAAATCAGGCGTGAAGGCCTCCGTGAAAAGATCCGTGATAGTGACAAAAGTGGAGATAATGACTATAAAGATCGGTAAACGCACTTTGCTGGGTGTAAAATTTCTTATTAAGGAGACTATTATGTTTGATCCCAGCAAGACAAAAGTGGCCGCCAAGCCCATACCCACGCCATTTATTACGGCCGTAGAAATCGCTAAGGGAGGACACATGCCAATCACCAGCCGCAAGGTGGGATTTTCTCCTCCTATTCCTTTGACGAATTCCTTTTTTAAATGCTTCCAATCTGCCAATTTTTTATCCCTGTTTTAAAATTTTTGCTTTGTTACTTTGAAAAAAGGTTAATCCTTCTTTTAAGCCTTTAGCGATGGCGCGCGAAGAAACTGTAGCGGCCGTAATCTGGTCAAAATCTCCTCCCATTTTTTTGACTTCCCAGCGGGTGGAGGTTAAGTCTTTATTGATAAATTGCTTGAGAAAATTTGGCTGGGAGATCTTGGCCCCCAAACCGGGAGTTTCATTCTGCTCCATAACTTGAATGCCGTATATCTTCCCTTCTGGCGTAATGCCTATCATTAGGGATATGCTCCCTCCATAACCAGTGGTATTCTTTTTGAAGGCAATTCCTGTAACCTGACCATTTTTGCGGCCTACATAGAACTCAATGATTTCACCTTTCTCTGTAGCTAATTTTACCATTTCTTTATCAGGTTGGTTATCAAAAGGAGGCAGGACAAGGGAAAGCGCTTCTATCTTTTTCTGATAACGCTTAAGATCAATTATCGGCTTAGTTATATTGTAAGTGGTGGAGAGTGCCCAAGCAGAAATTATCGAGACAAGGGTTAAAATCCCCGCCAGCCGCAAAAATTCTCGCAAAGTATACTCATGCTCCTTAATATTTTATGTTAATCGGCTTTTAACCTCCTTTTTGTTTGTGCCGAAATCTAAAATTGCTTCTAACACAAAGGAAAAAATTTTGTCAAGAAAATTCAAATAAAATTTTTTTCCCTTTTTAATTGGCCACAGAGGGGATCAAGGACAAAGAGATGATAAAAAAGTTAATACTGGCGCTTATCTGCCCTCTATAATGTCCCTGATCTTTTCACTTCGCTCAATTTGATAGGTGCAGTTGACCCACAAAATTTTAAATGTAGGGCAAGGGTTTATCCCTTGCGGGTTGCGGCAAGCCATAAATGAACCAGAGGTAAATGAGGGAGCATCATTGCCCCAATAACCCCTACCCTCTTATGCGGCCTAAGATTCGGGCCCCAAAGTGAAGGTGGGTAATTTATACCTCTTGACAATCTTATAATAGAAAAATAATATTTAATTGACTTGGTAATAGGAAAGTTTTTCCAAATTCCCTTACTTATCTTTCTTCCCAGCGGGGAAATTCGAAGAGACCCGACCACGGGGGGAAGGGTAAGGAGAATAAAAAGAGCATAATTTAAATGAGCATCATCATAATCGGCGCTGGCGAAGTTGGTTACCATTTAGCTCAAAGGCTTTCTCAGGAAAAAAAAGATGTAGTGGTCATTGACCGGGATCCAGAGAAAATTCGGCGGATTCAAAATAATTTGGATGTGCAAGCAATTCATGGAAGTGGCGGTAGTATCAGTCTTCTCCGCCAAGCTGGAATTGCTGAGGCCTCCTTACTAATAGCCGTCACCAATAGCGACGAAGTAAATATGATCTCCTGCTTAGTGGCCGGTCTGCAAAACAAAGTCCCCCGCAAAATCGCTCGCGTCCGCGACCCAGACTATTCGGCTCTCCTTCCCCTTTTCGATAAGGACCATTTAGATATTGACTTAGTAATCAATCCGGACCGCGAAGTTGTGGATATGATCCTGAAGTTAATGGAGGTTCCTGGAGCAGTGCGTGTAGCTGACTTTGCTGATGGCTTAGTGCGTATGGTCGGTCTACCCATCCAGGAAGGCAACCCGGTCATGGGAAATTCTTTGGGAGAAATTCGACGCAAATATCCGGAAGCCAATACTTTAATTGTTGCTATCCAACGGGGAGCAAAAATTTTTATCCCCAAGGGAAACGATGTGCTCCAAGCTCAAGATATAGTCTTTTCGGTATCTGCTCGCGATAAAGTTAATGAAACCATTGAGATTTTAGGGAATAAGAGACGGACGATAAGGAAGGTCATGATCTTAGGAGGAGGTCTTATTGGATTACAACTGGCTATGGCCTTGGAAAGTCTGGATCTTCAAGTTAAAGTAATTGAACAGGAGGAGGCGCGATGTTTGGAAATAGCGGAGAAGTGCGATGAAGTTGTTGTCTTAAAACCTGATGGAGTCTTGCAAGATGTAATGATCGAAGAAAATATAGGGGAAATGGATACTTTCATCGCGGTCACAGAAGATGAAGAATCTAATGTCATGCTGTCACTGCTAGCCAAAAAGTTAGGGACCAAACGGGTGATCACCCTTATCAATAAAGTTATTTACTCTCCCTTAGTTCATTCTCTGGGTATTGATGTGGTAGTGAGCCCGCGCTTGGCGGCCTTAAATCGGATTCTGCAATTCTTGCGGCGCGGAAAAATCCTCTCTGTATCAACGCTTCCCGAAGAAAATGCCGAGGCTTTTGAAGCAGTAGCTTTAGAGACTTCCGATTTAGTCGGCCGACCGCTTAAAGATATAAATTTCCCCAAAGAAGCAATTATTGGCGCAGTGGTCAGGGATTCCCAAGTAATTATTCCAGGAGGAAAGACTGTTATTCATCCTGGTGATCGGGTCACTATCTTCACTCTTACTTCGGCCATTCCAAAAGTTGAGAAAGCCTTAACCGTGAAACTGGAGTATTGGTAATCGTGTCTTTCTCCCTTCTATTTCGCCTGGTCGGATTTTTAAACCTGATCTTGGCCGGGTCAATGATCCTCCCCTTACTCGTCGATTTGATCTATAAAGAAAATCAATCCCAGGGGTTTCTTACATCTATAGCCATAACCACCGCGAGCGGCTCATTGATGATTCTATTATGCCGGGGGAATCAAAAAAGAGAGATGACCCATCGAGAAGGATTTGCTATTGTGGCTTTTGCCTGGCTCAGTGCCACTTTTTTTGGATCGTTGCCTTATCTGTTTACTGGGAGCTTAAATAATTTTACCGATGCCTGGTTCGAAACAACCTCTGGCTTTACTACCACTGGATCCACTATTCTAACTGACATCGAAAGGCATACCCATGCTATTTTATTCTGGCGAAGTTTAACCCAATGGATGGGTGGGATGGGGATTATCGTCCTTTCTTTAGCCATCTTACCCTTTTTGGGCATCGGCGGCATGCAGCTTTACAAAGCGGAAGTTCCTGGACCAACAGCAGATAAACTTCGTCCACGTATCACCCAGACAGCAAGAATTTTGTGGCAAGTATATGTTTTTCTTTCAGGGATAGAAGTTCTTCTCCTCTTTCTGGGAGGTATGAATCTTTTTGAAGCCCTTTGCCACACTTTTTCTACCATGGCTACTGGAGGATTCTCTCCTAAAAACGCCAGTATCGAATTTTATCAAAATCCTTTTATAGAATATGTAATAATATTCTTTATGTTTATAGCGGGAGTTAATTTTTCTTTACATTACCGCGCGCTTAAAGGAGATCTAAAATATCTTTGGCAAGATGAAGAATTTTGTTTCTATCTATCATTAACTTTGATCAGTACCTTCCTTATTACTCTTATTATCTGGAAAAACATGCCTGAAAGTCTGGAAAGAGCTTTCCGGCTCAGTATTTTTCAAGCTACCTCCATATTAACTACTACTGGATTTTGTACAACTGATTTTGAAAAATGGCCCATCTTTTCTCAAATTCTCCTTTTTTTGCTCATGTTTTTTGGCGGGTGTGCGGGCTCCACAGGCGGAGCCCTTAAATGCATCCGTATTTACCTGATCATAAAACAAAGCATCAAAGAAATTCACCAAATTATCCACCCCCACGCCATTATTCCAGTGAAGCTGGGAGGAAAAATAATCTCTCCAGATACTCTGAACGGCGTATGGGCTTTATTTTTCATTTACCTCATTATTTTTGTCATCGCTTCTCTATCTTTGGCCCTCTTAGATGTGGATTTCCTCACTTCTATCTCAGCCGTGGCCGCTACTTTGGGCAATGTGGGCCCTGGGCTGGGAACTGTGGGGCCCGCTGAGAATTTCGCTCACTTGCCTACAGCCGCCAAATGGATTTTAAGTATTTGCATGTTCTTAGGTCGGTTAGAAATTTATACCCTCCTTGTCCTCTTTGCTCCCGAATTTTGGCGAAAGTAATTCCATTGTTTTTTTTATCAAATGAATGTATATTTAATAATAAATTAAAGGACTTGCTCCTTTAGACAACCATCTGCATGAGCTTCAAAAAAGAGCGGATAGTCTGCGCCATAGAAGAATTAAGAAAAGAAGTGGAAAGTCTTCGCCGGGAAGTTTCTTCTTTAAAAGAGAGCCAATTTTATGCTCTGCAGGAGTTGCGCGGCATGCTAAAGAGAAGAGGGCTGCATCACTTACGGGAGAATCCTGGACATAGTCTATTCTTTCCCCCTTCTTTTCCAGACAAAGAAAAGAATTTATTTTATGAGCTATTTAAAAAATACTCTTTTCGCCTTTTTCTGAGGGAAATAATAAACCGTCAAGGCCATTTTCAAATTGTCGAAGTAAGCCGTTTTTCCACTCCGGAGACTGGCCAAAAATATCTCCGCTACTTAAGAGATATGGGTCTAGTCCAGGGAAATTCAGAGGAGGAGGAATTTTTTACCTGCTTCCCTAAGCCTTCCAGCCTTGGTCCTACTCTCGAGTGGTTTATGGCGGAAGTCTTGAAGAAAGAATTTTCCTGCCCGGCTCTTTATGGTTTGCGGTGCAAAGGAAGTCGACACGGAGGAGATTATGATGTAGTTGCTTCTTTAGAAGGAAGATTATTGTACTTAGAAGTTAAATCTTCTCCGCCTAAAAATATCGAGGGGGATGAAGTTCATGAATTTCTAAGCAGGCTTAAAGATTTGAACCCACAGATCGCCCTTTTTTTCGTGGATACTGAATTACGCCTTATAGATAAGATAATTCCCATCTTTGAAGCGGAACAAAAGATGAATAAACTGGAAGGGAAAGAATTTCGGGACCAGCGTCAAAAGATTGGCCAAGAGATCTTCTTCTTTCGCCCGTATATTTATATCTTTGGCAGTAAAGGATCAATTATTCGCAATTTGGGCTTATGTCTTCGCCATTATCTTTCCATTTCCAGATCATGAGAAAAGGAAAGATTCTGATGCTGTATCGGCATTAGAGGACAGGGCCGGCCAGAGGCAGGCATGAAAGAAGAAGCATCGGCGGGAAAAGAAGATGGACAAAGATCGCCATCGAACTGTCGCAAAGAGATAGCAAGTTAAATATTCCTGTAAATTCGTAGGCAAGCCCTTGTGGCTTGCCGAATACGGCAAGGGATAAACCCTTGCCCTACGTTTTCCCTTCCCTTTCCCCAATGGGGAAAGGGAGAAGTGAGGGGGTTAAAGGTAAAATTGGCCAATTCCGAAATTATTATAGAGATAATTAAAAGTCAGGAGCTTTAATGGTTAAAATTATCTTTACGGCCTCAATAATATACTTCTTAGCCATTGGCCAATCAGCATTGATGAGCGAAATATTCCCTAACTATTTAAAACCTGACCTTATGCTTATTTTAATCGTCTATTTGGGGATTTATAACCCACCACTTCCAGGCGCTATCAAAACTTTAGCGAGTGGTCTTTTTTATGATTCTCTATCAGGAAGTCCTTTTGGGTTATTTTCCACGATTTATTTGGCCATATTTTTCTTAATCAAGCTTGCCGAAAAGATCTTGATTTTAGGGGAGACCAAAATAATGCAGATGAGCCTTTTAGGGTTAGCCTTGACTTTTCAATATCTAAGTTTACCATTTCTTCTCTTTGCCTTAGGAATTTGGGGAAATTACTCCTTACCCAAGATAAAATGGTTGGTGCCCCAGATGGTTACGACCTGCGCTTTCGCCTGGCCTCTTTTTGATTTCTTTAGGAAAATACTCCTCTATCCCCATAAAGAATCTTCAGCGGCGGTGTGAAAATTAAAATGTACTTTGAGCAAAACGGGCCGAGAGAAACCAATAAATCTTTTTACTGGGCAAATTTTATTATTCTTTGTAGCTTTGCTCTCCTTATTTTTCGTCTTTACCAATTGCAAATTTGGCAAGGAGAGTATTTTAAAAATCTGGCCGAGAATAATCGCCTGCGGATTCAGGAAATTCCTGCTCCGCGGGGTATAATATATGACCGCGAAGGAGTTCCTTTGGTCGAAAGCTCTCCTTCTTTTGATGTCTCCTTAATCCGGCAAGATGTCCGCGATTTCCACCCCTTGGTCCAAATTCTAAGTCAGACCTTATCTATGAGCCCAGAAAAGATTTATGCGCGCCTGGATGGTTCCAAAGGTTCATCTGTGGCTCATCCCTTAAAAATAAAAACTAACATTTCCCGGAAAGAGCTGGCGGCCATAGAAATTAGGCGTTTAGAGTTGCCCGGGGTTATGGTGGATATGGTCATCAGGCGCAATTACCCCTATAATAACCTGGCTGCTCATCTCATTGGCTACTTAGGAGAGATAAGCCAGGAGGAATTGGAAAAGGAAGAGTACATTAACCATAAAATGGGTTACGTGGTGGGCAAGTATGGAATAGAGCAAAGGTTTGAGCTCGAGCTCATGGGTGAACCAGGGGGCAGACAATTAGAAGTAAATGCCTTAGGCCGAAAAGTAAGGGTCTTGGGATATGTAGATCCTAATCCAGGTAATAATTTATTTTTAACCTTGGATCTGGAACTGCAAAAAGCCGCCGAAGAAGCCATGGCTGGCAAAAGGGGCGCTTTAGTAGCTATGGATCCCCAAAATGGAGATATTTTGGCCTTAGTCAGTAAACCCGACTTTAACCCAAATTTTTTTGCGCGGGGCGTCTCGCCAGAGTATTGGCGGTATCTAATAAACAATCCCGCGCGTCCACTGCAAAATCGGGCTACCCAAAGCCAGTACCCTCCAGGCTCAGTCTATAAAATAATTACGGCCCTAGCGGCCTTAGAAGAAGGATTAATTACTCCCCAGACCTCTTTTCATTGTCCAGGAAGCTTTCATTTTGGTAACCGCGAATACCATTGCTGGCGAAAAGAAGGTCATGGCTTAGTGAGTTTAAGGCGCGCTATAGTTGAATCCTGCGATGTCTATTTCTATATCTTAGGATTGAAATTAGGGGTTGATCGCTTAGCAAAATACGCCCAGGGATTAGGTTTGGGTAGAATTACCGGGTTCCCTTTGGGAAATGAAAAACCGGGGCTTATTCCCACTTCTTCTTGGAAAATGAAACGTTTGGGGATCCCTTGGCAGCCTGGTGAAAATCTCTCTATCGCTATCGGTCAGGGATATAACTTAGTTACTCCCTTGCAGATAGCATGTACTATTTCCGCCATTGCCAATGGGGGCAGATATTATCGTCCACGAATCTTAAAATATATCCAAGCTCCCCATGGAGAAATACTCCAAGAATTTTTCCCTCGCGCCGAGAAAATAATAAATATCTCGCCAGAAACTCTCCGAGTAATAAGCGAAGCCCTCTGGGGGGTAGTTAACTCTCCTGGAGGCACAGGCGGGAGAGCTCGGATAGAAGGCTTTGATGTTGCTGGGAAAACGGGAACTGCCCAAGTTATTCAGCGAAGAGAAGGCCGCGCTGAAAATCTCGGGTCTGAATTCAAAGATCACGCCTGGTTTGCTTGCTTTGCTCCTCTTCATCATCCCCAGATTACGGTGGTCGTATTGATCGAACATGGGGGACAAGGAGGAGCTGTTGCCGCGCCTATTGCTCGGCAAGTCTTGGCTGCTTTTTATGAGAAAAGGAAGAAACTTCCTGAAGAAATCAGAATTGCCCAGAAGTACGAGAGGGAAATCTGGGAAAAGAGATAAAGGATGTTTGACCGACGCCTCTTCTTACACATTGATTGGACAATGATTCTTCTTATTATCATTATTACCATTTGGGGAATTCTGAGCATTTACAGCGCTACTTATCCCCACCAAGGAGGTACGAAATACCTCTACTTGCGTCAGATTTACTGGGTTGTCTTAGGCTTGGTCTTATTATTCTTGACAATATCTATTGACTATCACTTTTTTATCCGTTCGGCTTATCCGATCTTTACTATCTGTCTTCTTTTACTCCTTTGGGTTATTCTCTGGGGAAAGCCCACTTCAGGTTCCCAAAGATGGCTACATTTAGGGTTCTTTTCTTTTCAGCCTTCGGAACTGACCAAGATCGCCATCATCTTGGCCTTGACGCGATTTTTCACCCGCGAACCAGAGGTGATTGAGTATCCGCTTCAGGATTTCTTCATTGCTTTGCTAATTTTAGGACTACCTGTACTTTTAGTCTTTAAGCAACCTGATTTAGGTACGGCTGTCCTCATAGTCTTAATTTCTATTTCTATGTTTGCTTTTATTGGTTTCCCCTTAAAAGCCTGGCTATTATTGGGTATTGGAACTGCCGCTTTAACTCCTTTTATTTGGCAATTTTTAAAAGAATACCAAAAAAAACGCCTTTTAACTTTCCTGAACCCTGATCTTGATCCTCTGAAAACAGGTTATCACATTATCCAATCCAAAATCGCCGTTGGCTCCGGATCTTTTTGGGGAAAGGGGTTCTTAAAAGGGACCCAAAGCCAGTTGCATTTTATCCCCGAACAGCACACTGATTTTATTTTTTCAGTCTTTGGCGAAGAATGGGGCTTTATAGGCTGTCTTATCCTCCTCTTTTTATTTTTGGTACTCATCTCCAAAGGCCTAAAAATTGCCCTGGCTTCACGAGATAAAGGAGGCACTCTTTTGGCCGTGGGGATAACAGCTATGCTCTTCTGGCAGGTTTTTATCAATACGGGCATGGTTTTGGGCATTGTTCCCGTGGTCGGGATTCCTTTACCCCTATTTAGCTACGGCGGAACATCAATGATCACCACCTTGGTTGGCCTTGGCCTTTTAATTAATATTAAAATGCGCCGCTTTTTACTGAGCAGGTAAATTCAAAAGTGTTGAGGCTTTTTCAAGAGTTGCCGCGCAATAATAATTCTTTGAATTTGATTTGTCCCTTCCACAATCTGACCAATTTTAGCTTCGCGCATCAACCGCTCCACTTTATAATCTTGCATTACTCCATATCCACCTAAAATCTGCACCGCATCTAAGGTAACTTTCATGGCCATGTCGGTAGCATACCGCTTGGCCATGGCTGAGGCGAGAGTAACGGGTAAACCGCGATCTTTTAAAGAGGCTGCATAATAAACTAAGAGGCGAGCAGCCTGGATCTCGGTAGCCATATCGGCCAGCATAAATTGGATAGCTTGGAAGTTAGCAATAGGTTGACCGAATTGCACTCTCTCCTGCGCATATTTAAGGGCAATCTCGAAGGAAGCCTGGGCATTTCCTACAGCCCCGGCGGCCACGTTTATTCTCCCTCCGTCTAAACCGAACATTATGATTTTAAACCCCTCATCTTCACGCCCAATAAGATTTTCCGCTGGGACTAAACAATCGGCAAAAATTAACTCTCGCGTAGGATAGGCCCGCATGGCTATTTTCTTCTCAATCTTACCGAAGGAAAAACCTGGCATCCCTTTTTCCACTACAAAAGCCGATATCCCCCGTGCTCCCTTGTCTTTACTAGTCTTAGTCGAGACTATATATACATCTGCTTCTCCTCCGCAGGAAATAAATATCTTGGTTCCTTGCAATACGTATTTATCTCCGGCTCTTTGAGCATGAGTGCGAATGGCCGCCGCATCAGACCCAGCGCTGGGCTCGGTAATAGCGAAGGCCCCGAAAAGCTCTCCGCGAGCCAATTGGGAAACCCATCTCTCTTTCTGCTGCTCATTACCGAAAGAAGCAATGATGGAAAGACATAGATTATGAACGGAGAGGTAACTCAATCCGCGATACCCCTTCATCAATTCTTCATAAATAATGGCTGAGGTGAAAGCATCCATAGCCATCCCGCCATACTCAACGGGCGCGGCCATACCCATTAAACCTAAACTGGCCAATTTTTTAAAAACTTCGCGCGGAAAAACTGCTTCTTCCTCCCATTTGTCCACATGAGGAACAACTTCCCGAGTTACAAAATCCCGTAACATTTTTTGTAAAGCTTTTTGCTCATCCGTTAGCTCAAAATCCATACCCTCCTCCTGAAAATTATTTCCTTTGATTTCCTCCCTCCTAGACGCCCAAATTATCATTCATATCCCCGAGGAAGTCAACAGAACCTCAGCCTTGCCCACCTTCAATTTGGGTCCGAATCTTGGACCGCATAAGAGGCCAGGGAGTTCATGCGGCAAAATTAAAAGAGATAATTTTTATTTGCTTTTTTCCGGTTAAAGCATAAAAATGATGAAAAATTCTTCACGTAGAGGAGGGCAAATATGAAAAACAATATCGTCCATCTTTCTGAGTTACCCACCTACTCTCCCGCTGGCCACACGCGCACTACCAATCGTCGCTTGCTTGGTCCAGGTACTGGCGGCTCATCAAGGTTCGAAGTAATTTATGGCGAGATTGAAGCTGGAGGCCAAGCTGACCTCCATGCTCACGATATCCAAGAGCAAGCTATCTATGTTCTTGCTGGTAAAGGGGAAGTAGAAATTGATGGGCAATGCACTATGGTTGAACCTCAAGATTTTATCTACCTTCCCCCAGGGATAACTCACAAACTTGCTCCCCGCGAAGGTTCTTCTCTCAAATTGCTCATTATTTATTCGCCTCCTCTCTCTCAGGGCCATCATTAACCGCTTACCTCCTCCCTCTTCCCTTAGGAGAGAGGCTGTGTCGTAACTAGGCAAGAGGGCTAGAGGCGGGCATAAATGAGGAAGCATCGGCGGGAGGGGAAGATGAATAAAGATTACCACTGAGCCTCCGCCAAGGAAAAGCAAATCAAATATTCCTATAATTTCATAGAGCAAACCCTTGTGGCTTGCTGAGCTGGGCAAGGGAAAAACCCTTGTCCTACGTTTTAAATTTTGAGGGACAAGTCTTTGCGCTACTTCGCTTCATGAATATTAATATAACCCGGCCTCGTTTCCTGGAAGAACTTCCCGTTTGGAAAGATGAAAGCAAAAATTGATTGAAGAATTGCTTTTCTTAATGGGCAAGAATAAAATTTAATATCTTCTTTTTAAAAATTTTTAGAATTTTGCTATTTTCTTATAGATAAAATTTACCCTTCTTCAGCAAAGATACCCATCTGCTAAAAGGGAAATTGCCCTGAAGAAGATAATTAAAAAAGGCCAAGGAGTAATTACCATGAACTTTGATCTAACGCCCGAACAGGCAGCTATGGAAGAAGTAGCTCGAAATTTTGCCGAAAAAGAAATTGTCCCTAACTTAAAGAAAGAAGAGTTTAACCGAGAATTGGTGCGCAAGATGGGAGAAATTGGTCTTTTTGGCTGCGCCTTCCCCCCTGGGATGGGTGGATCAGATGCCGGTTTTTTGGCTCATGCAGTGGTTTGTGAGCAAATTTCCACCTCCGATTCTGGTCTCCGCGCTCTCTTTAATCTGCAAGCCATGACCGTTCCTTATACCATAATGGAATGGGGTCAGGAGGCTGTGCGCAAAAAATACGTCAAACCCTTAGTCATGGCTGAAAAGTTGGGTTGTACTTGCTTCTCCGAACCAAATGCGGGCTCAGACATTGCGGCGATTGAAACCAAAGTGGTCGATCAAGGGGATCATTTCTTAATTAATGGAAACAAAACTTGGATTTCTAATGGGCCAGTTGCCGATTATGCCGTAGTTTATTGTACATTCGATAAATCCCTAAAGCATAAAGGTCTTTGCGCTATAGTGGTAGAAACAAATCAGCCCGGTTGGCAGGCCAGGGAAATTCCTAAATTAGGAGATAAAGCTTCCCCCATCGCGGAGATTTTTTTAGAAGATGTGGTTGCTCCCAAGGAAAATCTTCTGGGCGAATGGGGAGGAGGATTTAAAGTGGCCATGACCGCTTTAGATCGAGGGCGCATCAGTGTGGGCAGCGGCGCCGTGGGCATCTGTCAGGCTTGCCTCAATGCCTCTACTAAATATGCCAATGAGCGGGTGCAGTTTGGTCGACCAATCCGTGATTATCAGATGGTTAAACAAATTATTGCCGATATGGTCACTTATACTGAAGCAGCTCGTTTATTAGTTCGCCGGGCCGCCTGGCTAAATGATCAGGGACGACCTTTTACCAAGGAAATCGCCATCGCCAAGTATTTTGCCGGCGAGGCAGCTGTCCGCGCTGCTGGATGGGCCATGGAAATTCATGGCGGGATGGGTTATTCCTTGGAACTTCCCGTAGAAAAATATTATCGAGACTCAAAACTATACCAAGTGGGCGAGGGAACAGCCAATATTATGCGCCTCCTCATTGCTGATGATGCTTTAGGAATAAAGAAGGCTAATCGTCCACGGTTGAAAGTTCCCCGGGATTTCCGCGATCTCAGCTGAGGTTAGCTAACTTAGGAAAGGAGAGAAATTATGGAAACCATTATCCTGGAAAAAGAAGATCACTTCTTATGGATAAAACTAAATCGTCCTGAAGCCATGAATGCATTAAATACGCAGATGGCTAAAGATTTATTAGCCGCCTTTCAAGATGCGGCCTGCCAAAGAGATATTTGGGTGGTGGGATTGACCTCCACCTCAGAAAAGTCTTTCGGTGTGGGGGCAGATCTGAAGGAAAGGAAAACTATGACGGCTGAGCAAATTGCCCAGCAAAGGATCCTCTTCCGGAGAGCCTCCGCCGCCGTCAAAGCTCTCCCTCAACCGCTCATCGCGGGCGTGAAAGGTTTTGCCTTAGGGGGTGGATTTGAATTAGCCATGGCCGCGGATATTATTATTGCCAGTGAGAATGCCCAGTTTGGTTTGCCAGAAGTGCGCGTAGGCTTGATCCCTGGCAATGGCGGCACGCAATTACTGCCCCGGCTCATTGGGCCTAATAGAGCCAAAGAGATTATTTTTACAGGAAGAAGAATTAACGCCCAAGAAGCCTTATCTTTAGGCTTGATCTCTAAAGTCGTTCCTTTAGAACAAGTAGAAGAAGAAGTTCGCCATTTAGCCGCAGAAATATGTGCTAATGCTCCTATTGCGGTGCGCCAGGCAAAGAAGGCGATAGAATTAGGGCTTAGCGTTGATTTGCCCACTGCCATGGAAATAGAAAATGAGGCGTATAACGTTAATTTAGTAACTGAAGATAGGCAAGAAGGGATAAGGGCTTTCAATGAAAAAAGACCTCCCCAATGGCAAGGTCGTTAATCTATCAAAACAACAACGCATCCTCTTCTCAAAGAGGTAAAAAAATAAGGAGGAAAGAAATGGCTCTAATGCAATACCCTAAAAAAGTTGTTTTAGGAGATATTACTGTCCGTGACGGCTTTCAGCATGAAGAAAAAACCATCTCTACGCGGGCTAAACTTTGGGTAGCGGAACAGTTAATCTTGGCTGGCTTCAAACGTTTAGAAGTCACTAATCTGGGCAGCCCAGTGGGTATGCCCCAATTCGCTGATGCAGATCAGCTCTTACAAGCAATTCATAATAGTAAGCTGATCAAAGATAAACGAAAGGATGTGGAATTGACTGCCGTCACCATCAGAGAACGGGCTGCGGAGCGGGCTTTTGATGCGCGGCAAAAAGGATGGGGCCCTGATAGAATTTTATTTATGGTCTCCACCAGTGAATCTCACCACCGGCGCAATTCGGGTACTTCTTTGGATGAATATTGGAAGATGTGCGCACAATATATCAAAAAGGCCCATGAAAATGGAATTAAAGTGTGCGGTACGGTTTCCACGATTTGGGGTTGCCCAATTGAAGGACCCACAGACTTAAAAAAGGCGGTAGAATTTACCAAACGCTTCCTCGACCTGGGAGCAGATGATATTGAACACGCTGATCATGATGGTTCTGCTCCTCCGCATAAAGTTTACGAGTATTTTTCTATGATCCTTGATGAGATTCCTAATCCAGATTTGCATGTAGCTCATTTCCATGTTACTCGCGGATGGGGATTGGCCAACGTCTTGGCAGCTTTGCAGGCAGGCATAACCCATTTTGAATCTACTTTAGGAGGTATCGGCGGCCAACCTGCTAATTTTGTAGACGACTGCCCAGTCCCCGGGACCGGAAAGTATTACTATGCGGATCCCAATATAGTGGGCTTAGTCTGTACAGAAGACATGGTAGTGATGATGGACGAAATGGGTATCGATACTGGAGTAGAGGTAGACCGAGTGCTGGAGATTGGCAGCATGATGGAACGAATCTTAGGGAGGCGTTTGCGCTCCGAATGCATCCGTACTGGGCGTATCCCCAAGAAACCAACAGGGAGATAGATATACCAACTGGAAAAAGTTTACCCAAAAGAAAAATTCCTGTAAATTTTGAGGAAAAGAAATGGAGATAGCAACCCAAGATAAATACAATATGTGCTTTGCCTGTGGGAAAGATAATCCTATCGGTTTAAAACTCCTCTTTACCTATGGCCATGGTAAAGTCCGCGCTGAATTTACACCAGGACCTTACCATCAAAGCTGGAATAATGTTTTCCATGGGGGACTGCTAGCGCTCTGTTTAGATGAAGCTTTTGGCTACGTTCTCTATTTTCAAGGTATCAAAGGGATGACAGCTAAAATGGAGATGCGCATTAGGCGGACAATTCATACTGGAGAAAAAATTTATATAACGGCGGAGATTAAGAGAAAGACCCGGAAAATAGTTGAAACATACGCCCGCGCGGAATTGGCTGATGGAACTCTGGCTGCCGAAGCAACTGCCTCTATGTTCGTAACAAATCAAGACTTTTAATTTTAAAGATTCTCTTGCCCTTGAGGCTGTGTCGTAATTTGGCGAAAGGGCCAGAGGCGGGCATGAATGAGGAATCATCGGAGGGAACAGAAGATGTATAAAGATCATGACCGAATCTCCGTCAAGGGGAAACAAATCAAATATTCCCATAAACTCGTAGGGCAAGCCCTTGGGGCTTGCCTACCTCAGCAAGGGATAAACCCTTGTCTACGTTTTAAATCTTGATTCTACATGAATGGTTGCTCGCCTAACTACGGTTATATACTGATTAGCGCACATTCTCCTTTACCAGGCGAGACGAGAACTTAAAAAAGGCAACAGTCTTGCTCAATCTTTAATTACGGCTTACAATATTGTCATATATATAGCTTTTTGGGGGGTAGACAAATAAAATAGAAAAGGAGTAAGCCATGATTAATGCCATAGGAGAGATAGCCGGAAAGGTGTGGCACTTTTTAGACCGGGTGGGAGAAGCCAATCTCAACCAGATAAAAAAGGGAGTGGTAGCTGATCCCAATTTAATCTTGCAGGCTATAGGGTGGCTGGCTCGCGAAGATAAATTAATCATTGAAAAAAAAGGACGCTTTATTACCTACGCTTTGAAAAAATAAATTTTTGCCTGGGAAAAGGAAAGTGGAGTTCATTGGCTCTAATTTCAAAGAACGTGTGATTGAATTTTTTTTGGCCATAAGCGGCAGCCTTTTTTACCATCTTGTTATCCGACCTAAAGATTATCTCCGGGCGCGCAAAAAGAAGCGCTCCTGAGTCATAGAATCTGCTGAACAAAGTAGAGGAGGGAAGAGATAAATAGGCTCTGCTTTGGTCAACTGGTTCACCCGAGTAAAAATTGTTAGCCCAAGTTATCATTAACCCAAGAGCTGGAAAGGGAAGAGGAGCAAAACTTTCTCCCTTTATTAAAAATACCCTTAAGAATATCGGGTGCCAAGGGGAGGTTGTTTTAACCAATCATCCTCAAGAAGCTTGCCAAATAGCTCTTCAGGCTTTAGCCAAGGGTAAAAATCTAATTTTAGCATGTGGAGGAGATGGAACTATTCATTCCCTGTTGCCAGCTTTAGTGTACACACCGGCCACCCTGGGTATTTTGCCCTTGGGAACAGCTAATGATTTAGCCCGCCATTGGCGTATACCTTTAAATATTAGACAAGCATTAGAGTTGTTGCTTCGGGGCCAGCCGAAGTTGGTGGATATATTGGCTACCAAATCGGGTGGTTTTATCGCTGGGGCAGCTGGTTTGGGATTCGACGTAGCCGTGATTGAGAAAGTTCGCTACTGGAGACGTTACTGGCGAGGAATTCTCCCTTATCTGCCGGGTATCTTCCTCGAATTTTTTCATCACTCATGCCCTATTATTTCTCTCACCACTGAAAAATGGCATTTCCAAGGGCCAGCTTGGCAAGTGCTTTTATCTAAAATGGCCCGATATGCTTGGCGCATTAAAATTCCTGCCCACGTTCAATATGACGATGGCTTAATGCATATGGCCCTAATTCCTTACATACCTAAACATAAAATTTGGCCCAAGCTCTTCCTCCTCCCTTGGCGAGGAATTAAAACTATTCCCCAGGCTCTCTATTTAACCACCGACAAGATCTCTGTGGGATCCTGGCCTCGATGTAAATATCATGGCGATGGAGAACTCATGGGCACTACGCCGGAAACTTTTCAAGTTCTGCCCCGGGCTTTACGCATATTATTCCCTATTTATTAATGAGAACATTAAATGTTTTAATTTTTTTAGCAATCATTTTATAATAGTAAGCTCGAAAGGCGTGGGCCACATGGGCTTTTGTCCCACGTATCAATGGGGGGACCTCGCTATGACTTTAACTTAGGGTCATGTCTCCACCCAACCTCTCTCCCCAGTGGGCGAAAGGGATAGAGTAAGAAAGTGAATAATTTTATTTGGCGTTAAGAACCGAACTTAAAACATATTCAATATATTTATGAGACGATACAATACGAAGTAAAATATAATTTGCTCTCATTAATAATTTAAAGTTTAAGCAAGATGCTCTCACTCTAACCCTCGAACAATTTTATATTTTCCCCTCCAGCATGACCCAGGTGAAAGGAGGGAAATGAGTTTCTTTTCCTTCGGCCTAAATTAGCCACGGTTCTTATAAATAATAAATGGTCAGCCCACAATTCATTTGACAAATATTTACTTTTAATTTATACAAAATTAAAATTTTTTGCCTTTTCCGGGGAGGAAGAAAAATGGATAAGCTAATTATAACTGTGGCCATCATTGGGGGCATCACTACCAGGGAAAAATCTCCCTATCCGCCGATGACTCCGCAAGAAATTGCTGAAAGTGCAATAGAAAGCTATCATGCTGGCGCAGCAGTTTGTCATATCCATGTTCGCGATCCAATTACGCATCAACCCTCTATGAAATTTGAGCTTTATAAGGAAGTCTATGAACGTATCAGAGATAAATGCGACATGATTATTAACCTCTCTACTGGCTCAGGCGGAAGACTAATTTATGACCCTAAGACAAACACTTGGAATACTTCCGAATTGAAAAGTCCAGAAGAAAGAGTAGAGCATATTTTAAAACTAAAACCTGAACTCTGTTCTTTGGACGTGGGCTCTTTAAACTTTGGTCCTCGCGTTTTTGTCAATATAATCTCGATCGTGGAGGAGATGGCCAAACTAATTAGAGAAGCAGGAACCAAGCCAGAATTAGAAGTTTTTGATATCGGCCACATTCGCATTGCCAAACATCTTATAAATCAAGGATTAGTCGCTGAACCTCCCCTTTTTCAACTCTGTTTAGGAATTCCCTGGGGAATCGAAGCGACCCTGGAAAATATGGTTTATATGCGCAATAACCTTCCTCCCGGTTGCCTCTGGTATGCCTTTGCTATCGGAGCGCAACACTTTTCTATGGCCGCGGCCTCTATTATGAGTGGCGGACATACGCGCGTAGGTTTCGAGGATAATCTCTATATTAAAAAGGGAGTATTAGCTAAGAGCAATGCCGAAATGGTTAGAAAGGCGGTAGAAATAGCTAACCTTTTGGATCGGGATATAGCTAATCCTCAAGAGGCTCGCCAAATTCTGAAGTTAAAAACTTAAAAACAGGAGGCTCCATGTTCTTTATATTCCCAAAAGATTTTAAAGAAAGAGAATTATCACCCCGCGTAACCACCCGCTTGGTTTGGGGCGATAAACTTATGTTGTCCTATGTGACTATCCACCCTCATAATCCCATCCCCCCCTTACACAGCCATCCCCATGAACAAATGGGCATGGTCTTGGAGGGAGAAGTAACTTTGACCATTGGGCAAGAGACACGCCAATTGAAAAAAGGTGATGCCTTTTGGGTTCCAGCCAATACTTTGCATGGATTAGCTGCGTCTAATGAACAACAGGCTGTCGTGCTCGATGTCTTCACCCCTCCTCGAGAAGAATTTAAAAGATGAATAACCGTAAAAAAGGAATGCTCCTCATGGTAGGGGCGGGCCTCTGCTGGAGTACAAGTGGCATCTTAGTGCGCCAGGTTAAACTACCAGATCCGTGGGAGATTATTTTCTGGCGTTCTATATTTATGGTTGCATTTCTCCTGGGCTTGCTTCTTTTAACTCAGTGGCAAAAAAATTTTGGGCAAATAATCGGCGCTAAGGGGGAAGTTGTCTTTGCCGGAGCCCTTTATTCCATGACTTTCTTCTTCTTTATTTTATCAATAACCAGGAATACAGCGGCTAATACCTTTGTGCTGATGAGCATTGGGCCTTTTTGCGCTGCTCTTTTAGGGAGAATATTCCTAAAGGAACTATTACCCCTACGCACTTGGATTTTGATTTCCTTCGCTTTTTTAGGTGTAATGCTTATGTTTTTCGATGGCCTTAAATCCGGCCATAATGTAGGCAACCTTTTAGCTCTAGGGGTGCCTCTGGCTTTTTCTTTAAACCTTATGGTTCTACGGCAGGCTCGCTTTCGCCTAAATATGGTGCCCATGGTTTTATTTGCCGGATTGTTTTCTATAATCTTTTCAATGCCTCTGGCTTGGCCCCTCACAGCTAATTTCCACGACCTCACTTTTCTATGGATTATGGGCTGGGTCCAACTCGGCTTAGGTTCGGTGCTAATGACCATAGCAACTCGGTATCTCACAGCTGGTGAAATAGCACTCTTTGCTTTATTAGAAACCACCTTAGGACCAATCTGGGTATGGTATGGCGTTGGCGAAAGGCCCAGTGATATGGCTTTAACTGGTGGAGCAATAGTAGTATTGGCTTTACTCGTAAATGCCCTTCAAGGATGGAAGAATCCCCCAACAATTTCCAATTAAAATGCTCATCATAATCTTAAATTTTTATGGAATTTTTTTAAAAAACCAGAAATGAAGAATCCCAAAGAGTACGGCGGAGAGCAAAAGAATAATAATAAAATTCGTCAAAACTGGCGCATAACTACCTGTAGAGTCAAAAACCCAACCTGCATATATGGGCGATAAAAAAGTACCTAAGCCATTACCGACCCCCATTATTCCCCGTAAAGTGCCAAAGCTCTTACGCCCAAAAAAATCGCCGATAAGCGCCCAGTTCAAGGGGACAGTCCCCATAGTTATGGCTAAGCCTAAGGGCAAAATATAAAGAGAAGAAGAAAAATTAAGACATATCATCCCGGCCACAGTCGGAACGATGCCCAGAGAACACAACAGGGCTTTACTTAAGCGATCTCCTAACCCGCCGCAAAGGAGGGTAGCGCCAATTGTACCGGAAGCAAAGAGACTAACCATATAAGCGCTGGCTACCTCGCTTAATCCTTTCCAAACATAGAGCGGGACAAAATGAATAGTCAAAGCCACGGTTACAAAAATACGCAGAGTAATTGCCCCAAAAAGCAACCAAAAAGTGCTGGTCCGCAATGCTTCGCTCACCGAAAAATCTTTAATCCTAATGCGCCATTCCAGACTGGATCCGCCTTGAGCTTCTTCGCCACTCTTTAGGCCATCTGGTCGAAGGCCCAAGGCTTCCGGGCTTCTATAAATGCGTAACCCCGAAGGAATAGCTATTCCTAAAATAATGATCCCGGCGAAAGCTGCGCTAAGGCGCCAGCCAAAATTTAAAATCAGATAAGATAGAAAAGGCGCCATGATCATACCCCCGATGCTTGAAGCACAGCCAATGATAGCAAAACCCATACCTCGGCGCCGAATGAACCAATTATTTATGGCGGCATAAACTGGATGAAAAAAACCGGCGTTAAAACCAAGGGAAACGATAAAAATATAAATAAAGAAAAAACTCCAGAAATTATGGACGGTAGAAAGAAGGAGTAAACCGACACCAGAAAGGGTGGTACCGATGAGGATTAAAGTCCGCGGACCAAAACGATCAATTAAATAACCAACTAAAGGTCCTTCGGCACCTCCTTCCAAACGCGCCGCTCCATAAAGGAGGGCAATGGCCGCACTGCTAACTCCCAAATCTCTTTTTAAGGGGAGGAAAAAGACCGTAAAACCATGATAGAGAATGCCCGAACCCACAGCAACAATCAAAGACCCAAAAAGGACAATATACCAACCATAAAAAATACCTTTATTTGGGCAAGTAATTCCTGGTGCCATCATAGATTCCAATTTTTGCGAGTCACCAAAATATATTACCTAATATTGCAAAAGTAAATCAAAATAATTAGCTGACCAGCAAACGATGTAAATTTTCTATCCAGCATGGGCCTGACAGCAAGAGGAGAGTTCTATCTTCCCCCGGCCGTCCTTATGAAGGAACCAAGGCTCCACATTCTTGAGCCTCTCTCGCTCTTGCCCTAAGCATTAATTGGCAAAGTGATCGAAGTTCAGCAAAAATTAGCTTTTGCTTTTTTTTAAAGGCCGATTTATTATTATTTTAATATTAATTCTCTGATTAAGTTATGAGATTACAAGACCAAATAGCCATCATTACTGGAGGAGGAAGAGGATTGGGAAGGGCTATCGCCCTGGCCTTCGCCCGCGAAGGAGCTAAAGTCGTAATTAGCTCCCGAACTGCTGCCGAAATTGAACATGTGGCTTTAGAGCTGCGTAGTCTTAAAAAAGAGGCTTTGCCGATTGTTGCTGATGTCTCTCAAGAAGAACAAGTGCGCCATTTAGTGCAAGAAACTTTAAAGTCCTATGGCACGATAGATATTTTAGTTAATAATGCCGCCGTAAGAGGACCGATTGCTCCTATTCATGAAATTTCTTTAGCCGATTGGCAAAAGACCATAGGCATCAATCTTTCCGCAGCTTTTCTTTGTATCAAAGAAGTACTTCCCACAATGATGCACAAGAAAAAAGGGAAAATAATCAACATCGCCACAACCCTAACCCCCAGACCAAACTTGACTCCTTACATGGTCTCCAAAGCCGCTTTGGTCCACCTAACCAAGCAGCTTTCTCGAGAATATAAGGAATTTAATATCCAGATCAATGCCATCCATCCGGGCGTGATGGATACACGTCTGCAGGAAGAAATCAGGAAAGCCGGAACTAAAGCTATTGGGACGGACATGTTTGAACGATTGAAAGAAGAAGGGCTGTTAAAATCCCCAGATGAACCAGCTAAATTAGTGCTCTTTCTGGCCTCGCGAATAGCCGATGGGATCACCGGAGAATTTCTTTCTTATGATGATAAAGAAGTAAAATTCCTTATTTCTCAAATGTAACCCTCAGCGGAGATCGGGATTAAAGCATTAAAATAGGATTTCATTGCGGGAAGGTATGTGGAAAAGGTTCCTTGATTTTTGGAAAAATGGGCGCTACACGTGGGCAACTTTCCAAATTGAAGTTTCCACTTATGTTTCCCAAGAATGTCAAATTTGCCCCCAAGCTGTATTTGCTGAAGACTGGATTTTCCAAAAAATGTCTATGGAGCTCTTCCATAAAATCAGCCTTCATTTTCCTAAAACTAAATGGATATCCTTTAAAGGATGGGGCGATCCTTTGGAAAACGAAGATTTGATTTCCATGCTCCATCTAGCTAAAGAGAGAGGATGTTTAACCAGTCTTACTACCCATAGCATTTCATTCGAAAAGAACATTGCCCAGAAATTGGTGCAGGTTAACTTAGACCATCTGATTATTGCTCTGCAAATAGCAAATCCACCTCTCCCTCAAGAAAAGCAGCAAATAAGCTTTGACTTCCAAAGGATTTTAGCCCAGGTCGGGGAATTTGCCCATTGGCGAAATACTATGAAATTTTCTAAACCCAAGATTATTCTTACCTTACCCATGACCAGACTCAATTTACCCCATCTTCCTTCTATCTTACCGCATCTCGCTGCTTTAAATATTGACGAAACCATCTTCACCAACCTTGATTACCTTCCTGAAGACCGCTGGAATATTTTAAGGGCCTTTTACCACGAATCTCCCACTCCTCTTTTTGACCAAAAGGTGGAGGAGATAAAAATGTTGGCCAAAGCTTTAAACCATAAAGTAAAAATTTATCCTCTGCGTGCCGAAGAGCAAGTGGTCTGTGAATATGATCCCACCTCTATGGTTTTCTTTTCGGCAGAAGGCTATGTAGCCCCTTGCCCATATTTATGCGTGCCTAAAAAGGGCGATATCTCGCGGATTTTTATGAATAAGGAGTATGCTCTACCGCGCCTTATTTTCGGGTATATAGAAGCAGAAGATTTCGAGCAAATCTGGGCTAAGGAAGAATACAAAAATTTTCGGCAAGTCTACGCCCAGCGCAAGAAAGCTTCTTTAAATACCGGGCAACTATTTGATCTCCTTTCGGCAGGAAGGCCTGATTCTACAACGGCTGAAACAAAAAAGAATTTTCCCCCTTTACCTCCTGCCTGTCAGACTTGTTACAAAGCCTATGGCCTTTAAAAATTTTAACGCCACCGCATATGTTAGGACTTAAAATTTTCGCAAAGTTTAGCAGTTAAAATATCTTAGGTACTAGTTAATAACTCAAAGCCACATCTAAAACCATCATAATTGCAAAGCCAATCAAAGTACCTGCTGTGGCCACATGGGTATTTTTTTCTAATTGCGACTCCGGAATAAGTTCTTCTACTACTACATAAATCATAGCTCCAGCGGCAAAGGCCATAGCATAGGGCAGGATAGCCTGGGCTTTAATCACCGCCCATGCTCCCAATATTCCTGCTATGGGTTCGACCAGACCTGATAATTGGCCATAGCCAAAGCTCTTTAGGCGGGATAGGCCATCACGCCGTAAAGGAGCGGAGACGGCCAGACCCTCGGGGAAATTTTGGAGGCCAATCCCCACAGCTAAAGCTACTGCCCCAGCTAAAGAAGCAGCAGGTAAATTAGCGGCGGCGGCTCCAAAAGCCACCCCAACAGCCAACCCTTCAGGAATATTATGGAGAGTTATAGCCAAGACTAATAAAATGCTCCGTTGCCAATTAGTTTTGATTCCTTCAGCTTCGGTAATAGGAAACCCGATATGCAAATGAGGTAAAATTCGGTCGCCTAGCCAAAGGAAGAAGCCACCTAATAAGAAACCACCTAAAGCCGGAACCCAAGCCGGCAGAGGAGAACCTTGAGCCATTTCGATAGCCGGAGCTAAAAGGGACCAAAAGCTGGCCGCGATCATCACGCCCGCTGCAAAGCCCATTAAGCCATCGAATAACCTGCGGTTAATATCTTTGAAAATAAAAATCATGGCTGCGCCCAGGGCGGTAACTAACCAGGTAAAGCAAGTAGCCAAAAAAGCTTGGCTTACCGGGTGCAAACCTTTGAACCAGAAAATGATTGCTTCCATTTTGCTTTTTTCTTGGCCTATTTCAAAATCGACCTGAGAAGTACACGCTCCTTCGCATAATAAAAGTTTAACAATTATCTAATATTTCTTTACCCACCACTACATTCCAAGGTCTAATTTCCCAGTGCCTTACCAGGCCATTAACTACATAAGGATCCTGGCTGATAAAATCTTCGATTATTGATTTGTCGGGCACACGAAAAACTAATAAGGCTCGATCGGGAGGATCATCTAAAGCTCCTCCCAGCAGGAGCTCCCCTCGTTTATGCGCTTCGGTGGATAATTTGAGATGTTCCTCCCGAAAGGGAGCCCGGCGGGCAATATAATTCTCTACTACATAATAAAAGAGCACAAAGACCTTCATCTCTTCCTCCTTCTTACCTTTAGCGCGGGCTAGGGAAATTTTCTAATGGTAAAGCATGACCGTCATTATATAAGTCTTCCTCATAAAGATCAAATATTGGGTATAAGTTCCTTAGTCGCTTCGTGAAGAAGTTTTCCATATTTTTCTTCATCGTAGAGGTCTTCAGCCTTTAGAAATGGAAAGGCGCGGACACGCTCTTCTTTGTTGGGCGCCTGCGCTTCTCTGATGAGATAATAAACTTTTTCTCCAGGATGAATCCTAATCCCTCCTTCGGCCAACTGCCGCAGAGCTAAGGCCGTAAGATTATCAACTTTATAAGCCTCTGCCTTCTGGCGGACACTCTTGGCGATAAGCAAATCTTCATTTTTCAAGTCACCTGTATGTAGGCGCGTTAGATAACTCTCCATAATATCCCGTATCTGCTCCTGCCTATGTTCATAATCCTGCTTATCTTGGCAGGTGCGGAGAAGATCTAACATTTCCTGCTGGGCTTCTTTAATTAGGGGAGGAGTATCATGGCGCCGAAAAGCTAAGCCCCGCGCTTTCAGCTCGCCCTCTTCCATCACGCCAAAGTAGCGGTTAGCTACAGGGAGATCTTTCTTCCCTTTGGCCGGCAAAAAAATAATCCATTTATATATTCCTTCTAACTCTATAGGAACTTCCGTAACTTGGCCTATTTGCCGGCAAAGTTCCAAGACTTCCTGACGGCTCAGGCCAGGTTTAGTAATCCAAAGCGCATCAGTAAGGGCATGGAGCACTCGAAAACCATGAGCTTCACTAATTTCTTTAGCCTGGAGCAACTTTTCTCGGCCATAGGCCGTAACTGCCTCATGAGCTTCGATGCGGCCAAATCGGGCATTCCGATACCCTAAGTAACCAAAGCAGACTACTAGAAGCCATTTAAGAGCTGTCTGCCGGCGCAAATAAATTTCTGCCTGCGATTCAGAGGTAGCTTTTTTCCTGCTTCTAAAATACTGGCGCCGTTTCAAGATAGGCCGTAGAGTTTTGGGAATTAGTCCTTCCCGCTTTTCGCAAATATTGTAGCCTATCTCGGGAACTTTTGGTTGCGGGCAGCAGGAACAAAGGATTGTTTCGGCAGAAATGTTATGTTGCACCATAATAGTGGGGTACATGGAAGAAAAGTCAATTTCCGCCACCTCTTCGTAAAGGCCTAAGGAGGGCTGGAAGGTGAGCCCTCCTTTATCCGCTACCAAAAGATCCCAAGCCGTCTTAAATTTCTCCGGCTCACCTTTTCGCCAAGGAATCAAAATCTTCTCCTGGAGAGCCCGGTCCAGCTGCATAGAGCTGATAGCCGTGCCTGGAGAGCGCCGCGCTAAGCGCTGCACCGGGATCTTGGATAAACGGGCTACTTCACCAACTCCTTCCCACCCAGTAGCCGCATAAAAGAAAGAGTTTTCTCGGTCAATGTGCAGGCGGCCAAAGAAAGGATAGTCTGGTCCCTGGTAGATGATCTTTCCGTAAGTAAAGTAAGAACGCCCCTCCGTAACCAGCGCGCGGTGAATCGGTGTAGGTTCCCGGTCAAAGAGAAGGCGCTCCTGCCCTCTCCGCGAAAGACGCCAAAGCGCCGGAATAAGAAAAGAATCCCCGTAATCGGTAAGGATAAGGTCAGGATCGTAGAAGCGGAGGAGTCGATTTAAATTTCTCACCAGCTCTTCTGCTGAACCGGTATCGAAGATTAATGTTCTCCCGTCACAGCGCACCGCCAGAGCATTGTTTTTACCCAAAGGCCGCCAGGGACTACTTTCACTAAAAATTTCCATAGTCGTCAAATCTGGAAGCTTATATTCCCTGGTCCAAGGAGATTCCTGGGGGTAAATAGCCACCAACTCCGGGCCAGCGAACTCTACCCCGCACCGTCCTAAAGGGAAGATCCCCCGGAGATAAAGATAATACTGGCCCAGGGGTAGATCGCAATTAAAAAAAGAAACTTTTCCCCCGCAAAAAATAATTTTTCGCAAAAAGCGAGGAAGGCGGTCATAATCTCCTATGTAGAGGGCTAATGTCTCCACGTTTTGACCACTTCCTAAATCCTTTCTCTCCTCCCAAGAGTAACCTTCAGCTACTCCCTCCTCCACAGCTCTCTCCCCTAAGAGTTTCAAAACTTCCTTCGGCCCTGTGCTATAAAAGGGAAAAGAATAACGGTCTTCCAGCCGGAGAAGTTTTCCTTCCGCAGTACGTATCCAGAGGACCATCCGATCATGGAGTGGGTAAAGATCCAAAAGCCAACCATTAGCTTCCATGCTCTTTTCCCTCTTTTTCTGTCTCTTCCCCTTTTATTTTTTGTAACTCTCTCTGGAGTCGGGTAAGAATTTTTTCATGCTCCAGACAGATAGCGAAAAGGATAGCCTCCAGGGGCCAAGGAGGGGAAGCATAGGCCGCAGCCTGGACATGGATTTTAGCCCGGGCAAAGAGGCGATCGAAAGCTTCTTGATCCTCCTGCCGCAGGGCCCGGCGAAATTTTTTCCATTGGGCATACTCCTGCTCTAAAACTTGACTAAAAGGTAAAACGGTTCTTCCCATGGTTCTCTCCTTAGTAACATTCTTCGGAAAATTCTTCCCTGGGAGAATCTCCCCCGATGGCTAATCTCTTAAATTCTTCAAAAACCTTCCAGGGCCGGCGCAAGGTGAGCGGGGGTTTGGCGAAAATTATCTCTTCATCTTCGGCGGAAGGCCTCAGCTGCAAAACTACATCAGCCATCTGCCGAAGTTCCCGGAGGAGAAAAATTCGGCGCTGGTTAATTCCCCGTCGTGATTGACTCAGCAAAAAAAAGACCTTCTCTCCGGCCATCTTATTTATTTTGGCTAAGGTTTGGCGAAAAAGAAAAACAGCTTCTTCACCAGGGACATCTTCATCAAAAAACATAGTGCCTGGCCCCAGCAGGACAACTAACGAATAGTTTTCAGGGCTAAGGAGCGGTTCCAGACGTTCTTGGATGAGGGTAACCAACTGATGACAAGTGAAAGCACGGGCGATAGATATTTTCTTTAACAGGAGAGGTGGCGAAAGATTTTCCTTGCGCGCAAAGCGGGCGACGAGATAAGGATCAAAATTATTGGCACCATCAGCAACTAACACGCGAAAACCGAGGAAAGCGGCAAGGGCTGAAAGGTAAATAGTAAATCTCTCTGGTCTTTCTCCTATAATCAAGGTCTTCTTTACTGATCTTCTGATGGCTAAACTTGGCCACCCCAGAAAAAGAGGGAAATATTCCTTCTCTCCTTCTTCCATATCTAACCCCGCAAGTAAGAGGAAAGTTTGGCCAACTCCCTAAAATTGGACAGCAAGCCTTATAGTTTCCGGTAAGCTATGCCCACTACCCGGCCTAAAATCTGCAAATTTTTCTCTTCCTTGCGCACTTGGATAGGTGGCATAGCTGGGTTATCCGATTTCAAGAGGAAGAACTCTCCTTCCTGAAAAAGTCTCTTTACTGTTACTTCACCGTCGAGCATTACCAGCACTATAGCTCCTTCTTCAACTACGCTCCCCTGTTTAATTACTAGATAGTCATGGGGGAGAATAGTGGGTACCATACTCATCCCTTCTCGGTCTATGCGGACGATAAAGAGCCCTGAACCTTTAGCCCACTCTTCCGGAATAGGTACAGTCCCTTCCATATTCTCTATGGCTTCTAAAGGTGGACCCGCAGTTACTCTACCGACCACAGGGAGATGACGGACACTGGCTAAAGGCTGGAAGATCTGGATTCCCCGAGACTTGGAGGAGCGAGTCAAGCTTCCTTTCTTCTCCAAAGCCCGGAGATGATCAAAGGCGGCCCGGTAGTCAATTTGGAAATGACGGGCAATCTCCCGAATAGTAGGAGGATAGCCTTGTTCCACTATGAAGTGTTGGATAAAACTTAAAATTTCCTTTTGCCGGGAAGTAAGGTCCATCTTTGGCTCTCTTTTAGGTGTTTTGTTTCTAATATACTCATCATTTGATGAGTTGTCAAGAGAAATTTTGCCCTTGCACCTTTTCTCCCGCCGGGCTCCCTTATTCACTCCCTGGCCTCTTTATAAAGCTTTGGCAATTAATCATTTAAAATTATTATTATTTTTAAAAGGGCAGGAAGGCAATAAATTTCCCCTACCCTAGATAGAGGCTTGCCGGAAGAGAAGAGCTATGTAAGCGAAAGTCAAGAATGACCTTAAGTTTAGGAAGAAAAGGAGAAAAGCGCCCAAAGCTCCTGCTCTTTAGCTTCCATCCTTTTCTTTTCTGGCCCAGACCCTTCATGATCATAACCAAGGAGGTGGAGGATGCCGTGAATTAAAAGAAAAATAATCTCTTCTTCCAACTGCACCCCTCTATTTTGCGCCTGCTTTTGAGCTGTTTCAATGGAGATAACCACATCTCCTAAAATCTGAGGACCGTGAGCATTAAAGTTGGGCTTAAAGTTTTGCTGAGGGAAAGAAATTACATTGGTGGGACGAAAACGCTGGAAATATTGGTGGTTCAAACGGCGGATTTGTTCATCATCTACGATGACAATGCTTAATTCACCTGCTTCACACCCCAAGGCGCTTAAGATTTTCTTAGCTGCTCTTCTTATTTTTCCAGAATCGAAGGCCACCCGCCTTTGCCAATTGTTTAGAGATATCTCCATTGTTCCTCTTCTTTACATAACCTTCCTTAGGTGTGTTTAAGGGATACTCTACCCGATGATGGTGGATACCGGTCAAGATCGTATTGAAGCATTTAGCAATTTGGTGCAGATCTTTAAGGGTCAATTCACACTCTTCGAGTTGGCCATCCAAAAAGACATTATTAATTATCCTTTGCACCAAACCTTGCAAGCGCGCGGGTGTAGGGTGAACTAAACTGCGCGAAGCCGCTTCCACGGCATCCGCCAATAGTACTAATCCAGCCTCTTTGGTTTGAGGTTTGGGGCCATGATAGCGATAAGCTTCTTCATTAACTTGCTCTATCTCTGGGTCTTCGATATCTTTAGCCTTCTGATAAAAAAAGGAAATCAAGCTTGTCCCATGATGCTGTTGAATAATATTTTGGATCTTCTGTCCTAAATTATATTCCCGCGCTAACTCTGCACCTTCTTTAACATGGGAAATAAGAATTAGGCTGCTGAGGCTAAGTTCTAATTTGTCATGTTTGTTCTGATGGTAGCCTTGGTTTTCTACGAAATAAAGAGGTTTGGAAATTTTGCCGATATCATGATAATACGCACTAACCCGCGCTAATAGAGGATTAGCCTTGACAGCCCGAGCTGCCGCCTCAGCCATGGTACTAACCACAATGCTATGATGGTAAGTCCCCGGTGCTTCTAAGATCATCCTTTTTAATAAAGGATGGTTGAGATTGGCCAGCTCTAAGAGTTTAATATTCGTGGTATATCCGAAAACCCATTCAAAGAAAGGTAATACCCCAAGGGCTACTCCTCCAGCCACAACGCCGCCTAAAAACGCAAAAAGCAAACAGAAGCTCAGTTCATAAAAATTGAATGGCGCGGAGATAAAATTCTGCGCCACCACCATTGCCGCATTAGCAATTCCTACTTTTGCTCCAGCTTTTAATAAAATGCTCCTATTTTCAGAAAATTCGACGCTATGAGCGCCTAAGACGTTGCCTATAAAAAAGTAAATCGTAAAAAATAAATTATTCCCTAAGAGGAGGCCGCCCAAAATACTAATCCAAGCGGCGAAGATTAGGGCCGTTTCGGAATTGAGGAGAATACGGACTAAAATCCCCCCCGCCGCTAAGCCTATTCCATATACGTAGGCATTAGTAGGAATCTCGGGTAAGGCTTGACCCAAGAAAGGGAAAACTTCCATACTCAGCCTGGTAATGCTGAGCATGAGAACTAACAAGGTAGCTAAGAAGATTAAATCTTTATTACGGAACTGGAACTTGCGAATATTGGCTTGGGAGAATATAAAAAGAACAAATAAAATAATGGCAACTAATAACCCGTTTCCCAAGTTGTGGCCGGGCAAGATAAAAATCATGAGGGCAACTAAGAGAGAAAGAAAACCTAACCACTTCCACCGCGATTTTATAGTTTCTCTTTTTTCATCCTTAAAAGGAAGAGAAAAAGGCTTATGATTCCGGGGGACGAAAATTTTCGGCCACCTTATCTTTTTTTCTTCTGTTTCTTTTTTGAGGGAATTGCTACTCAAGATCACGCCACCTTATTGCCCAAAAGTCTTTTAATTATTCTTTAATTAAAGAATTTTTTTTCTGTCCTTGTTTCTCATAGGCCCGAATAATATCTTGAACTAAGGGATGACGAACTACATCCACCTCGGTAAAATAGCTAAAATAAATCCCTTCGATTCCCGCAAGGATCTCGCGAGCTTCAATAAGCCCCGAAACTTTTCCTGGAGGAAGATCTATTTGAGTGATATCTCCAGTAATGACCGCTTTGGAACTGAATCCTAATCGGGTTAGAAACATCTTCATCTGTTCTGAAGTAGTGTTCTGGGCCTCGTCTAATATGACAAAAGAATTATTAAGCGTGCGGCCGCGCATAAAAGCCAAGGGGGCCACCTCAATAACCCCTCTTTCTATAAGCCGGGAAGCTGTCTCAAAATCCATCATATCATGAAGAGCATCATAAAGAGGGCGTAAATAAGGATTCACTTTTTCTAAGAGGTTTCCAGGTAGAAATCCTAACCGCTCTCCGGCTTCTACTGCTGGGCGTGTAAGAATTATGCGGTTGACCTCTTTTTTGGTAAGAGAAGCAACGCCCATGGCCATCGCTAAGTATGTCTTGCCTGTCCCGGCGGGGCCGATACTAAAAACAATATCATATTTGCGCATAGCATCAATATAAAGCTTTTGCGCTAAGCTTTTGGGAGTTATTAAACGGCGCTTGGCGGAAATATAGATCGTATCTAAAAAAATATCTTTAAGTTTAACAGAATTATCTCCGGAAAGGATGCGGATAGCGGAGACTACATCGCCCGGATAAATGGGATGACCATGCCTTATGATTTCATAAAGCTCGCAAAGAATTTTCTCCGCTAAAGGGGCACAAACCTCATCTCCGGAAATAGTCAGCATATTTCCCCGCGCATGGATCTTTACTCCTATGCTCTTCTCAATAATTTTCAAATGACCATCATTTTCACCGTAGAGATTTTGGAGGGCATTAGTATCTTCAAAATGGAGACGATAAGTGGAATTGGTTTCTCCCCTTGATTTCAACCTTGTTCTCTTACCTCCCCTTCCCCTGACCAAAAATATTAAAAAATTTCCACTTTCGCTGGGCTTTTTTAAATTTGACGGGAATTTGATTATTTTTCATAATTTGTGATGAGCTATTATACCAAAAAAAGGAGGGACCAGCAATATTTTCCTTGCCTTGCCCAAGTTCCTTATCTATTCTATAAAAAGGATGATTTCTTGCCCCTTCTTGAGGGGCATGTTTGCAACTATCTTTGGGTATGGGCAAAATGGAAAATGAAAATCAGGAAGACCTGCTCTTAGCTGATCTTCTTCGTTTGATGGCTTGGTTGCGGGGCCCCCAAGGTTGTCCTTGGGACAGAGCGCAAACTATAGAGAGCCTCACAAAGTTTCTACTCGAAGAATCTTACGAAGTTCTGGAGGCTATCGAAGAAAAGGATGTTCAGAAATTAAAAGAAGAATTAGGCGACCTCCTCTTACAAATTATCTTCATCTCCCGCATTGCGCAAGAAAATGGAGAATTCGGTTTCCTTGATGTAGTGCGCACCCTAATTAATAAACTTTTACGCCGCCATCCCCATGTTTTTCCTCCTCCTGGCTCCCAGCTGCTAAAGGAGCAAATTCAAGATCCAGCCGCCGTAGCTAAACTGTGGCAAGAGATTAAAAAAAATGAAAAAGAATATTCGGCTTCCTCCGTCCTCGATGGCCTTCCTCTCTCCTTGCCTGCTCTGGAGCGGGCCCAACGCCTCTCCGCCAAGGCAGCGCAAGTAGGATTTGACTGGCCGAATATAAAAGAAGTCTGGCAAAAAGTAAGGGAGGAAATTGCTGAATTAAAAAAGGCCGAAAAGAGTCATTCCCCAGAAAGAATCCAAGAAGAATTTGGCGACCTTTTGTTCACCCTGGTAAACTGGGCTAGGTTTCAGGGCTTTTCAGCGGAGGAGGCCTTGCGCCAGGCCAATCGACGTTTTACGCGGCGTTTCCAGCAGATGGAGTTATTGATAAAAAGAAAGAAGACCACGTGGTCTGACTTTTCCTTAGCTGAATTAGACGAACTTTGGCATAAGATTAAAAGAACTGAAAAATAATCATCCCACCTCTTGCCTATTCAAGTCTACGTAATAGTAAAGTTTTTTCCTTTAGAAAAATTGAACTCTTAGAAGTCTACTTTATTCCTTTTTGTGGAAGGTGGTCATCACGTGCGCTGGGCCCGCCAGAAGGAACATCTCTACAGCGGCGGTTGCTTTTTCTATAGTCGGGCGCAACGCCGCTTGTTCTTCCAAAGCCAAAGGAGTTAGTAGATAATGAACAATATCTTTTTGGAGGTCTGGAGGCCTGCCGATGCCCATTTTTAACCGAAGAAAATTATCACTTCCAAAAGCTTCGATTATCGATCTAACCCCCTGGTGTCCTCCATGCCCGCCACGCCAGCGCAGCCGGATTGTTCCTAGGGGTAGGTCGAGGTCATCGTGGAGCACGAGGAGATCATCAAGGGGCAAGTGAAAAAAATCCATTAACCCGCGCACAGCCTCGCCTGAAAGGTTCATAAAAGTCATTGGTTTGGCCAAGCAGACCTTTTCCTCGCCCACTTTTCCCGATCCATAAACACATCTACTTCTTCTCTCCCTTAAAGCAATGCCCCACTTGCGTGCTAAGTTCTCTGCCAAACAAAAGCCTAAGTTGTGGCGTGTCCTTCGAAAAGGGCGCCCGGGATTTCCCAGGCCCACAATTAATTTCACCCCCGCTCCTTAACCAGAATTTATTCCTTTTCGTTAGGCTCAGCTTCTGGCTCAGCTTTTTTCTCACCAATCCTTTCAGGCTGGGCCACTTCTTTAGCTGCCTCAGCAGAAACAATTTCTTCGTATTTCGCTTCGGAAATGGGAGGCACTACGCTAGCCACGGTAAAATTCGTTTCGGCCACGATCTCGTATTTAGATGAGGGAGGAATATCGAGAATGTGCAGAGAATCTCCAATCTTTAAGTTGCTCACATCTACTTCAATGGATTCGGGGATTTCCAAGGGCAGACAGCGAATGCGTATTTCCCGCCGTGGTTGTTCCAAAATTCCTCCAGCCTTCACCCCTTCTGGTTTACCGATTAAGTGAATAGGAACCTCCACCTCCACCTTCCTATCCAGGGCCACAGCATAGAAATCAGCATGAAGATAGGTCCTTTGGACGGGATGTATTTGCACCTCTTTAAGCATTACTACCTTTTTTTCTATTTTCTCGCTATCGGGCTGCTTTATTTTTAATTCAATCAAAGTATTTTCGCGGGCGCCGCTACTTAATATTTTCTTTAATTCTGTAGCCCGCAAACTTAAATAATAATTTTCTGTCCCTGGACCATAGAGGACGGCCGGCATTTTTCCTTCCCGGCGTAAGCGATGCGCTGCCCCTTTCCCTTTTTCTGCCCGCCCAAAAACTTCCAATTCTTTGAGTTCCATTACTCCTCCTTTACACAAACAAAGAACTTACGGATTCATTACAATGAATTCTCTTTATGGCCTCCGCCAGAAGTTTGGCTACGGATAATACCCTAAATTTGGAATGACCAAGAGCTTCTGGCTTAAGCGGTATAGTGTTAGTTATCGTCACTTCCTCGATTATGGATGAATTTATTCTCTCTATTGCTGGTCCAGATAACACTGGATGAGTGCAGCAAGCGACGACTCGCTTGGCCCCTTTCGAGTCCAAGGCCGAAGCTGACTCGATCAAGGTTCCGGCCGTATCTACGATATCATCAAGAATAATAGCCTGTAATCCTTCGACTTCGCCAATAATATTCATAAATTTAGCCACGTTGGGGCCTTCCCGACGCTTATCGATAATAGCTAATTTAGCCTTCAGTCTTTTAGCGAAGGCCCGAGCTCTTTCCACGCCTCCGGCATCTGGAGAAACAATCACCAAGTCTCCTTGAAATCGAGAGCGAATATAATCCAAGAGCACGGGGGCGGCGAAAAGATGATCTACAGGAATATTGAAAAAACCTTGTATTTGCCCAGCATGTAGGTCCATAGTCAATACCCGGTTGGCACCCGCCGTCGTAATCAAATCGGCCACCAATTTAGCAGTAATAGGTGCCCGGGGAGATACTTTTCGATCTTGGCGGGCATAGCCATAATAGGGGAGTACCGCCGTTATCCGGCTAGCTGAGGCTCTTTTCAAAGCATCAATCATGATTAGAAGCTCCATCAGATTAGTATTCCCCGGAGTACAGGTAGACTGGATAACAAAAACATCCATGCCGCGAACACTCTCATCTATATCTACCTGGATTTCGCCATCACTAAAATTGCGCACACTTGCTTTACCCAAAGGAGTGCCCAAGATGTTACAGATCTCCAAGGTTAGAGGTAAATTAGAATTTCCTGAAAAGATCCGGAGAGTATTCATAATTAAAATTCCCCTTCTCTTTAAAAAAAATTGGCTGGGGCGGGAGGATTCGAACCTCCGCATGCGGGTTCCAAAGACCCGTGTCTTACCGCTTGACGACGCCCCAGTCTATTCTTGGAAACTATTTATAAGGCCAATCAATTATCTTCGTCTCTCAGCCCCTGCGCTACCAATATCTTCCATCTTGGGGGGAAAGCCATCTTCTGGGCTACGCTCTCTGCATCCTCCTTAGATGAAAATAAACCATAGATCGTTGGCCCACTACCGCTCATCAAAGCTCCCCTCGCTCCTTGTTCTATCAACTTCTTTTTCATTATAGCCAATTCTGGATATTTTTGAAAAGCTACTTTTTCTAAATCATTTTTCAGGAAAGGTAAAAGATCTTCTATTTGGGCATATTCTTTAGGTCTTTCTCTTGGAGGCTGATTTTCTTCGGCCAATTCATCAAAGGCCGCATAAGCCCAGGAAGTAAAGATAGGCCATGGCGGTACTAAAAGCAAATACCATAAATTTGCCGGCAAAACAATTGGGATTAACTTTTCTCCCATACCTTTGGCTAAGGAGGGTTTTTGCCTTATGAAGAAGGGAACATCCGCCCCTAATTTCGCCCCCAGGGCTTGCAAATATTCTTTACTCCATTTCATTTTTAGAATCTCATTTAAGCCCATGAGCACGCCTGCCGCATCGCTACTTCCTCCGCCTAAGCCAGCGGCCACAGGAATTCTCTTCCTCAAGCGCACCCGCACACCTTTAGCAAAACCAGCGGCTTGGAGAAAAATTTGCACCGCCCGCCCAGCCAAGTTATCTAAACCAAGAGGAACATCTGCCCCTTCTGTAACTAACTCGATGCCCTTCTCTGTAAGTTCTATTTCCACTTCGTCAAAAATACTAATACGTTGCATTAAAGTACAGATCTCATGATAGCCATCACTTCTCTTGTGCAGAATGTGTAGATAAAGATTTACTTTGGCCGGGGCTAAGATTTTCATCTCGCTTGAGGAGCGCGCATCGTTAAGTAAATACTCCGCTCGCCGCGCTTCACGAGGAGGCGAATAATATCTCCCTTTTTTATCTTAAATAAGGCAGCCTGGTAGTCACTTAATTTGGAGATAAGCCTCCCGTTAATTTCGCGAATGACGTCTCCGCGGCGGAGACCAGCCTCCTCAGCTACACCCCCGGGTTCGAGATCACTCACTATAACTCCCGCTGTTTCTTTTAAGCGGAGTTGGCGGGCCAAATCCGGTGTTATCTCTTGCACAGACATACCTAAATCAAATTGAGCTTTCTCTATCGGGGGCGCAACCTCTTCTTTCAACTCCCCAACTTTAACTTTGAGCGTCAGAGGCTTTCCTTCCCGAATTACCTCTACTTCAACTTCTTTACCCACTGGGGTGGCCGCCACAATCTTGGGCAGCTCATTCATTTCATCAATTTCTTTGCCATTAAACTTGACAATTACATCTCCGCGGCGAATTCCTGCTTGTTCAGCAGCACTCCCGGGCAGAACCTCCGCCACTAATGCCCCTTTATCCTTTTCCAAGCCAAAGGATTTGGCCAATTCTGGGGTTAATTTCTGCACATAAACGCCGATGCCCCCTCTGGTCACTCGACCTTTCTCTTTCAATTGAGGAATTATCTCTTTGGCCATATTGATGGGAATGGCAAAGCCGATGCCCTGGCCCGAGGCCACAATTGCTGTGTTTATGCCCACCACTTCACCGCGGATATTAAATAATGGACCACCACTGTTGCCGGGATTAATAGAAGCATCCGTTTGGATAAAGTCATCATAAGGACCAGAGCCAATAACTCTTCCTTTGGCACTAACAATGCCCACTGTAACAGTATGGGCCAAACCAAAGGGGTTGCCAATAGCCATCACCCATTCGCCTATTTCCAGTTTATCAGAATCACCCAATCTTACCACTGGTAAATCTTTGCCCCCTTTTATTTTTATTAAAGCAATATCCGTCTTCGGGTCTCGCCCCACGACTTCGGCGGGGAATTCCTTTTCATTGGAAAGACGGACCCTGATTTCGCTAGCTCCTTCAATTACATGATTATTGGTAATTATGTGCCCTTCTTGGTCAATGATAAACCCGGACCCCAAAGAACGTTGGACATAATCTCTTTGCGGCAACTCCCCAAAGAATCTTTCCCAAAAATCCTCTCCGAAAAAGTCTCGGAAAGGATCTCTTTCCCGAAAAAAGGGAGAAAAATGGCGGAAAACTCTGCTCCCGCCTTTAATCACTTTTGTGGTACTAATATTCACCACTCCCGGTTTAACTTTTTTAGCTAATTCCACGAATATATTGGGTGGCCAAAAATTCGCCACCGAGGAGGAAGGAGAGGAATCAATCTTATTGGTTAAAAGATTAATATTTTGGGTGGGCGTAAGCTCCAAATGCTCGGCAATTAGAACTCCGCCAAGCAAGGCCACTAAAGCGATGATAATTAATACACCCAGACCAAATTTTTTTGGTGTTTCCCCCATCATTTCATTTGGATAGTGCATTTTGTCCTCCGTTTTTTCGTTCCCCGGAAGAGCTTTGGGAAACTGCCTTAAGTCGCCTCTTCAGAAAATTCAATCTTTTACTTCCCGCACGTAACGCCAGCGCAAATCCGCAAGGATGTTTTCAATTAGTTTCTCTTCCTCCGGAGTTAAGTTTCCTTTGGTCTTTTCTTTGAGCATGCCTAAAATATCAATAGTCTGTTTAGCCAAGGGAAGATTTTTTTCCCGCTTATTAGTCGTGGGGTCGGGGACTTCACCTAAATGAAGGAGGGCCGACGTACTTAAAGAAAAAATAAAAGAAGCAAAATCAATCTCTGGAAGCGGAGGCGGAGCAGTTTTTCCCTCGCCTTTCTCTTCTCCGGTTTCTGCCCTCTTTTCCTTGCCCTCCTGTTGAACCGCAACTCTTCGGTCCCTTATAGTGAAGCCCTTTTTTTCTTCTTTTTCCTCCATAGCCCACCTCAAAGACCTTTGCTTTAGAAAAATATTATTTCCATTTTTTCTGGAATTACCTGGTAATTTCTACCTGACCTCTTTCTTTGTTCCGCTCATATATTTATAAGCATAGAAGATTCGTTGGAACACCGTCAAGTTCGTTAAGACAGCCAAAATCCAGATAATGACCTCCATGATTTGCGGAATAGCTACTCCCAAAAATATTAATATAATGCGCTCCGGTCTTTCTAAAATGCCTACATTACACTGCGGCATGTATAACTCGGCCTTGGCCCGGGTATAGGGGATTAGGGCCGTACCCATTAAGCTAAAGCCCAGTAAAATTTGATAAAGCATTGCTTTCTGCTGCGCGTAAAAAATTAATAACCCTATCAGTAGACTAAGGTCAGAGTAACGGTCAAGCACGGAATCTAAGAAAGAACCAAAGGTACTTGTTGCGCCGCAATTCCGGGCGAGAGCTCCATCCATAATATCAAAAAAACCCGCCAGCAAAATTAAACCCGCCCCTTGCAGCCATTCTCCCATGGCCAAGGCCCAAGCCGCTAAACCATTTAAACCGAGCCCAATTAAAGTCAAAGTATTGGGCTTTATCCCCATTCTTTGGATTAGGCGGGATGTATTATAAAGATAGGGATCAAGGCGATCCCCAATCTTGGCCTTGAGCATAGATGAATATGACCTATCTCTCCCGCAGGCCTTGGATGAATTCTTCCATCATCTGGCGACCCAAGGAATCTGGGACTTGCATGGGGGGATGCTTCATCGCGTATGCCGAAACAGCAATTAATGGACCTCCAATTTTTCTCTCCCTGGCTAATTTACAACACCTAATGGCATCAATGGTTACCCCGGCACTATTTGGAGAATCTTCTACAGATAAGCGCAATTCTAAGTTTAGAGGTACTCCACCAAAGCCTCGTCCTTCGATTCTTAAAAAGCAAACTTTATTATCTTTTTGCCAGGGAACATAATCACTCGGTCCAATGTGGATGTCCTGGGGATTTAAAGGGACGTGAAGAAGAGACTGGACGGCTTCCGTCTTTGAAATTTTTTTGGAACGGAGACGGTTTTGGTTTAGCATATTTAAAAAATCTGTATTCCCACCAGTGTTCAATTGATAAGTGTAATCAATCTTAACCCCGCGATCGACAAAGAGTTGCGTCAAAGCCCGATGGATAATGGTCGCCCCTAATTGGGCCTTAACGTCATCACCGACTATGGGAATCTGACGCTCCGCGAAGCGCTGCCCCCATTCCGGATCAGAGGCGATAAAAACGGGAATACAATTAATTAGACTCACGCCGGTATTTAAGCAACAAGTGGCATAAAATTTTGTCGCCTCTTCTGAGCCCACGGGTAGGTAGTTTAAAAGAATCTCCGCTCCACTATCCCGCAATACTTTCTCTACGTCGCAAGGCTTCTCCTCAGCCAGAACAAATGTCTGCTCCTTGGGGTAATTTAGCATATGGGGAGAAACACCATCGAGAACATGCCCCATCTGGACTATTGTACGTGAATTAGAAATTTGGGGACTAAATACTTTCGTGCAATTGGGCAAGGCAAAAATGGCTTCATTTAACGGCTTGCCCACTTTGCGTATGTCCACGTCAAAGGCGGCCACTACTTCGATATCCCCAGGCTGATAACCGCCTAAATCAAAGTGCATTAAACCTAATTTTTCATTTCCTTCGTACTGCCGATAATACTCTATTCCTTGAACTAAAGAGCTGGCACAATTGCCCACACCCACAATTGCAATCCTTATCTTCTCCATTTATTCAGCCCTTTCTGCAGGAATCTTTTTTATTCCCACGGAAAAATTTATTATTCCGTAAAAAATAAATTATTTTTTTATTGGCTCTCCTCTTCGTTAATTTTTTTAACTCCGAGTAATGATTATTTCTTTATCTTGCCCATCCGCCAAAAATCTTGATCCTTCTTTCCAATGCAGAGTGAGAGGAATCTTTATCTTTTCATCTATTCTCCTCTTTAAAAACCTGGCCCCGTATTTTAAACTAAACCCTATTTCCACAATCAGGTCTAAAGCCGATTCTGTGTATTGAAAATCTTTGCCAAAATGCACCAAATTTTCTTGGATATGGGCTAAGTAACGGCGGGCAATCTCCTTCAGCTCTTCCCGCGTTAAGGGCGCAAAGACGATGACATCATCTATCCGGTTCAAAAATTCCGGCGAAAAATGATTTTCCACTTCTCTTAAGATAGTTCTTTTTATTTCCGCTATCTGTTGCCCTTCATGAAGGAAGCCCATGGGCTTCATAAATTTCTTAAATTCATCTGACCCCAGGTTTGATGTCATGATAATTATGGTATCACTAAAATATACCTTTTTACCCCGTCCGTCAGTCAAAAATCCTTCATCAAAAACTTGCAGAAAGAGATTGAGCACGTGGGGATGGGCTTTCTCTACTTCATCTAAGAGGACCACTGTATAAGGATTATCCCTTACTTGATTGGTTAAAACCCCGCCTCGTTCCGAGCCAACGATTCCTCTGGGCATTCCGATAAGTTTATCCACGGAAATAGCCCCGTCCTGATATTCGGACATATCAACCCGAACCATTTTCTTTTCGTCCCCGAAAAGGAATTCCGCCAAAGCCTTAGCCATCTCAGTCTTGCCCACTCCCGTTGGTCCTAAAAAAAGGAGCACTCCATCGGGTCTTTCATAATTTTCCTTCAATGGGCCTTTATTCAGGCGCAAATTACGCGCTAAAGCCGCAATGGCCTCCTTCTGCCCCACCACTCTTTTGGCCAGGATCTCCTCCATACTTTTAAAGCGATCGGTCGTATCCCGGAAAACCATCTCTCGGGGAATGCGCGTTTCTTGGGAAATAACCTGAATAATATCTTCTGCTAAAACTGGCCGACCACTATTTTCAATCTCCACTTTAACGGAAGCCGTGTCCAGCCAATTAATCGCTTTATCCGGGAGGCGGAGATTATGTTGGTAGCGCGGAGCCATTTCTAATGCCATCTCAATTGCGCCATCGCTGATTTTTACGGAATAATTTCTCTCTAAACGTGGCCGAATCCCGCGCAAAATTCTGCGGGCTTCTTCTTCACTTGGCTCCTGAATATGGATCACCCTAAATCTTCTGGCTAAGGCTTCATCCTCAGCGATATGAATCTTATATTCGCTGGCTGTGGTCGCCCCGATCATCTGCACTTCTCCCCGAGCCAGAGAAGATTTAAAGATGGTTGCTGCATCAGTAGGTACCCCCAAGGCAGACCCAGCCCCGATCAAAGTATGGGCTTCGTCAACGAATAAAATAAGATTCTGCCGCCGTTTAACCTCTTTAATCACATTCTCTATCCGATCCTCGAACATTCCTCGAAACATGGTGCCGGCCACTAAGGTATTCATCTGCAGATTAACAATCTGATAATTTCTTAGCCGCTTAGGTACACTCTCTGGTTCCATCTCCAATTTAATAGCTAAACCTTCTACTACGGCTGTTTTTCCAACGCCCGGGTCACCCAAAATCATTACTGAATTCGGTCGGTCGCGGTGGCAGAGGATCTCCATTATCTGCTGAATCTCCACCTCTCGACCAATAATCGGCGGGAGTTTTCCTAACCGCGCCAGTTTATTTAAGTTAACGCCAAAATTATTGAGATAAGGCGGCAGCTCATACTTTCTCTTAATCTCTTCAGTTCGCTCTTCCAATATCTTGCTTTGCAAGGAAATCATTCTGGCCACAACCGCTGGGTCAATTCCCATCCCCCGTAAGATGCGCACAGGAATATTATGCCCTTCTTGGAAAATGGCTTTTAAAAGATCTGTAGTTTCAATAACTTTGCGACCAGAATTGATTGCTGAATCCCAAGCTAATTTAAAGATAGTCTTAGTGGAAGGTGGAACCTTCATTCCGCCGCTGGCTGGTTGGCGGGGGGTGTTTAAATATTCCTGTAAAGAGCTTACAATTTTTTGCGTATTGACGTTTAATTTCTCCGCAATATCAGTAAAAAGGCTGGCCTCCACTTCCATGAGGGCTAAAAAAATATGTTCCACGCCCAAATAGTAGTGCTGCCTCCTCTGAGATTCTTCAATAGCGGAAGTTAAAACCTGATGGGCTTTATCTGAAAGATATTCTTTATAATTGCTTAAATCTATCATATTATTATTTTATTATTTCTGCCTCTTTTTTAATATGGCCTGGTTAATTTTTTGTTTTTAAGCCTTTTTGCTCTTTCATCCAGACCATGTTATCCAGATTTCAGAGGTGTGATTGCTTTCATCCTAATTATCAAGTCTCCTCGACCTTCACCCAAAAATATGGGCAGCCCCTCCTTAGGAAGACGAATTTGCCCTTCTTCGTGAAGGACTGGCGGAACCCGTACTTTTCTTTTACCTGCTAAGGTGGGCACCTCGATCTCGCTCCCTAAAAGTTCGTTGTTTATTGCCAAGGGAACAGTCAAATATAAATCATGGCCGCATTTTTGAAATAAAGGGGATTTACTGATCTTGATCTTAATAATTAGATCCCCATCTTCTCCACCATTTTTACCTTCATCACCCTTGCCCATTAAATAAATTTTACATCCTTCATCCACTCCCGGAGGAACTTGTACGGGGATGTTGGTTTCCTGTTCCCTTCGCCCCTTACCCAAACAGGCCGCACAAATTTGTTGAAATATTTTACCTCTTCCCAAACAAGCATGGCAAGTTTGCAAAAAAACTTCCGGCCACAGGCCTATCTGGATTTGACCAGCCCCGCCACAGTAAGGGCAAATTTTTGTCGGGTTTTCTTCCTGCCACCCCCTCCCCTGGCATGAGGAGCAATTAACCTCTCGCTCCCATCTTACTTTTCGCTCTGCTCCCCAAATTGACTCTTGAAAATTAAGCTCTAAGGAAAGATATATATCTCGCCCTCGCCGAGGATGCTCATCCTTCTTTTTCTCGATGACGAGCAAAGATTCTTCAAAGACATCTTCAAAACCAGCCAATAAAGGCTCTTCTTCATCTCTTTCATCTTCCCAATAATATTCATCTATCAAAACTTGTCCTTGAAGATCATATTTTTTTCTTTTCTCTTTATCGGACAAGATCTCGTAGGCTTCTTTGATTTCTTTAAGGCATATAGCTGCTGCTTTGCTTTGAGCATGGGGAAGATATTGATAAGTACGCTTTAGCTTCTGGAAGGCCTTTTCAATCTCTTCGCCCGTAGCATCTCGGCGGACCCCTAATATATCATAATAATCTTTTCGGGAAGCCATTTTAAAAAAATTTATAATGCCGAATTTCTATATCCTGACAATTTTTTATACCACAAGGCTGACTTTTTTTTCAACCCTAAAGATAAAGAATCTCTTCTCTGCAGAAATGGAATAGCTTCTTTCTATCCTTGAGGGGGGAAAATTATTTAACAGCAGTCTTTTTATAAAAAAGGGGGACCCTTTTTATGTCCCCCAGAATTTATTTCTTTTCTTCGAACTCCGCATCTACTATATCTTCTTCGGCTCGGCCTCCCTTTGTTCCGCCTGGGGCTGCTTCTCCTTTTTGCTTACTTGACGCTTGCCGGTACATAATTTCTGCCAAATGATGGGAAGCTTTGTTTAAAAGATCCATCTTTTCCCGAATTCTATTCATGTCGCCGCTGGCAATGGCTTCCTTGGTCTCTTTTATAGCCGTCTCAATGGCATTGACTTCGCTGAGCGGAATCTTGTCGCGGTGCTCATTCAAAGTTTTCTCCGTAGTATAAACTAAAGCATCAGCCTGGTTGCGCAACTCTACTTCTTGCCTTCTCCGTCTATCCTCCTCCGTATGAGCTTCCGCCTCTTTAACCATCTTTTCCACTTCTTCCTTACTCAAACCACTGGAAGCCGTAATGGTTATTGCCTGCTGTTTACCAGTAGCCAAATCCTTAGCGGAAACATGCAAAATACCATTGGCATCTATATCAAAGGTTACTTCGATCTGAGGTACTCCCCGCGGGGCGGGCGGAATACCAACCAAATGGAATCTACCTAAAGTTCTGTTATCCCGGGCCATCTCTCTTTCGCCCTGCAGCACATGGATCTCTACGCTAGTCTGATTATCAGCAGCAGTGGAAAAAATCTCGCTCTTCTTAGTAGGAATGGTTGTATTCCGTTCAATAAGCTTGGTCATCACCCCACCCAATGTCTCAATTCCTAAGGAAAGGGGTGTAACATCTAAAAGGAGGACATCTTTAACTTCTCCGGCTAGCACTCCCGCCTGAACAGCGGCACCCAAAGCAACTACTTCATCTGGATTTACCCCTTTGTGCGGCTCTTTACCAAAGAATTGCCGCACCATCTCTTGCACTTTCGGAATCCGCGTGGACCCTCCCACTAAAACAACCTCATCAATTTGACTGGGTTTCAGGCCGGCATCATCTAAAGCTTGGCGACAAGGTGGGATGCTCTTTTCTAAAATATCCATAACCATTGACTCAAATTTGGCTCTGGTCAGCTTATAATTTAAATGTTTTGGCCCTGAGGCATCAGCGGTGATAAAGGGAAGAGAAATCTCCGTTTCCATGGTCGAAGATAGCTCTATTTTAGCCTTCTCGGCGGCTTCCTTTAATCGCTGTAAGGCCATTAAATCTTTGCTTAGATCAATACCTTGATCTTTTTTAAATTCAGCAACTAACCATTCCATAATCCTTTGGTCAATGTTATCTCCACCCAAGTGCGTATCTCCATTGGTAGCCTTAACCTCGACTACATTATCGCCTACTTCCAAAATAGATATGTCAAAAGTCCCTCCACCAAAATCATAAACAGCGATAGTTTCATCTTTCTTCTTGTCCAACCCATAAGCTAAAGCAGCTGCTGTCGGTTCATTTATTATGCGCCGTACATTCAAACCGGCAATAGTTCCCGCATCTTTTGTGGCCTGCCGTTGACTATCATTAAAGTATGCTGGAACAGTGATCACGGCATCAGTTACCTTTTCTCCTAAGTAATCCTCGGCGCATTTCTTCAGTTTTTGTAAGATCATGGCGGAAATTTCGGGCGGAGAAAATTCCTTATCTTTTACCTTAACCCTTACTCCACCACTTGTATCCCGTATTACTTTATAGGGAACCATCTTCATCTCTTCGGTCACTTCTTCATAGCGACGCCCCATAAATCTTTTGATAGAGTATACAGTATTTTCGGGATTTGTAATTGCCTGTCTCTTGGCTATTTGCCCAACCAGACGATTCCCGTCTTTAGTAAAAGCTACTACGGAAGGAGTAATTCGGCTTCCTTCTTCATTAATGATTACCTTAGGATCTCCTCCTTCCATTACGGCTACAACGGAATTAGTTGTCCCCAAATCAATGCCTATAATTTTACTCATTTTCTATCCTCCATAATTTTAACAATTCCTTTTCTCTTTTATTTTAAGCAACTCTTTCAAAAAACTAATCATTTTTAATATTTTTGTCAAGCAAATGAAAGCATATCTTTAAAATTTTGCTTGACCGATTCTTATGGCCTCAGGCAACTCCAGCATGCGCTTCCCCTCCTCTTTCTTCAGAGCCAGGGGGGTTTTTATAAAAGATTAAATTCTTCTTGCCGTCAACATCTACTTCAATTATATCCCCTTCTTTAAACTCCCCATTCAAAATTTTTAGAGCCAGAGAGTCTTGAACCAATCTTTGGATCGTCCTCTTCAAGGGACGCGCTCCGTATACTGGATCGAATCCCTCCTGGGCTAAAACTTCCTTGGCTTGTTCGGAAAGATGGAGGGTGATCTTCCTTTCCATTAGCCTGCGGCGTAAATTGCGCAATTGAATCTCCACGATATCTTTAATATTCTCTTGCGTGAGGGCATGAAAGATGACAATATCATCTATTCTATTCAGAAATTCAGGTTTAAAGTGCGTACGCAGGGCTTCCAAAACCCGCCGCCGCATCTCCTCATACTCACGGGCACCTAAATCTTGAATCCATTGACTCCCAATATTGGAAGTCATGATTAAAACAGTATTCTTAAAATCTATGGTCCTACCTTTCCCATCGGTGAGCCGCCCATCATCCAAAATTTGTAAGAGAATATTAAAAACCTCCGGATGAGCTTTCTCTATCTCATCAAAGAGCACTACGGAATACGGGCGACGGCGGACAGCTTCCGTTAAATAACCCCCCTCTTCGTAGCCTACATAGCCTGGCGGTGCCCCAATCAGCCTGGAAACGGAATGTTTCTCCATAAATTCGGACATATCAATGCGCACCATGGCTTGTTCATCATCAAATAGGAATTCGGCAAGAGCCCGGGCTAACTCTGTCTTTCCTACCCCTGTGGGACCCAAGAATATAAAAGATCCGATGGGGCGATTTGGGTCCTGCAAGTCAGCCCTCGCCCGCCGGACGGCATTGGCTACTAAGTGGATGGCTTCATCCTGGCCCACTACTCGATTCTTTAGCCGTTCTGCCATCTTTAATAATTTTTCTATCTCGCCTTCCATCATCTTAGCTACTGGGATGCCTGTCCATTTGGCCACTACTTCAGCTACATCCTCAGCCTCAACTTCTTCTTTAAGCATCTTTTTATTTCTCTGTAAACTGTTAAGTAGCTGGTTTTCTTTTTCTAATTCTCGCTGCAGCTCTAACAAACGCCCATAGCGAATCTCCGCCACTTTGCCCAAATTTCCTTCTCTCTCAGCTAATTGTTCTTCCCGTTTAGCTTCTTCAATTTGGCTCTTCAAAGATTGGATCTTTTGGATTGACTCCTTCTCTTTTTGCCAGTGCGCTTTCATCTCCCTAACTTGCTGGCGTAACTCGGCTAAATCCTTTTCTATTTTTTCTAAACGCTCTTGGGAGGTCTTATCCTTCTCCTTAAGCAAAGCTTGCCTTTCAATCTCCCATTGCGTAATACGCCTTTCCACTTCATCTATCTCCATTGGCCTACTATCAATCTCAATCCGCAAGCGCGAAGCTGCTTCATCAATCAAATCAATGGCTTTATCAGGTAAGAAACGATCTGAAATATAGCGGTGCGAAAGAGTGGCTGCAGCCACAATAGCCGCGTCTTGGATGCGCACGCCATGGTGAACTTCATAACGTTCTTTAAGACCTCTTAAAATAGCAATTGTATCTTCCACGGTAGGTTCGCTTACCATGATCGGCTGGAATCGCCTCTCTAAAGCCGCATCTTTTTCAATATGTTTTCGATACTCATTGATCGTGGTGGCGCCGATGCAACGTAATTCGCCCCTGGCCAAGGCTGGCTTGAGCATATTCGAGGCATCCATGGCACCCTCAGCAGCCCCAGCCCCTACCAAGGTATGTAATTCATCGATGAAGAGGATAATCTCCCCTTGCGCTTCGGTAATCTCTCTCAAGAGGGCTTTGAGCCGGTCTTCAAATTCGCCCCGGTATTTTGTCCCGGCAATGAGGGCACCTAAATCCAAGGCTACTAATCTCTTATTTTTTAAAGTCTCCGGTACATCACCGCTCACAATCCGTTGAGCCAGTCCTTCCACAATGGCTGTTTTCCCCACTCCAGGTTCACCAATGAGGACTGGATTATTTTTGGTTCGCCGGGATAATACCTGCAGCACTCTCCTAATCTCATCGTCACGCCCAATAACCGGGTCTAATTTACCCTTTCGAGCAAGATCAGTTAAATCGCGGGTGTATCTGCTTAGGGCCTGATATTTTTCTTCTGGGTTCTGATCAGTTACCCTTTGCGATCCCCGGATGGTAGCTAAGACTTTGTAGAGGCCGTCTTTATTTATTCCCAGACTCGCCAAAAGGCGTGCGGCCGCCCCCTCTTGGTCCTCCGTCATGGCTAAAAGCAGATGTTCAGTACTTACATAGGAATCCTTTAAGTGCTCGGCTTCTAATAAGGATCTATCTAATATTTTTTTTAGACGCGGAGAGATATATATCTGCCCACTATCCACGCCATAAACTTTAGGGACCTTTTTTAAGGCCTCTTCTAACTGCGCAAGGGTAACCGGAATGGAAATGCCCATTTTTTGAAATATTTGCGGAACTACTCCCTCGCTCTGGTGCAACAAAGCAATTAACAGATGCTCAGGCTCTATTTGTTGATGCTCATGCTTTTCAGTTATACCTTGAGCTTCTTGCAGGGCCTCTTGCGCTTTTATGGTAAATTTATCCAATCTCATTTTTGGTCATCTCCTCGCCCGCAAAGGCAAAATTATCTAAATTTGTCCTTAAAAATTAAGGGGGGCTGATGCCCCCCTTTGTGCAGAACCAATCAGCTAACTTCTACTTTAATTTGTTTGGGTTTAGCCTCTTCCACCTTCGGCAAGGTTATCTTCAATACGCCGTCTTTGAATTGGGCTTTTACTTTCTCCTGGGCCACTGTCCCGGGGAGAGTAAAAGCTCTCTGGAAGGTGCCATAAGATCGTTCAACGCGATGATAATTCTCTTCCTTCACCTCACGCGCGAATTTCTTCTCCCCTTTCAAAGTCAGGGTATTATCTTTTACTTCCACGGATATATCTTCTGGAGTCACTCCCGGAAGTTCTGCATTAAGAACAATGGCTTCGTTAGTTTCATAAATATCCACAGCCGGAATCCAGGAGCCCTGCACAATCTCTTCCTCCCGGAAAGGGCTTTTGGTGCGGATGTCAGAAAACAATCGATTCATCCTCTCTTGCAAAGCAGCGATTTCCCGAAAAGGATCCCAACGAATTAACGCCATCTTTCATTCCCCTCCCTTCTGCATTTTACTTACATTCAAAAACTAAGCATTGGGCTCTCCCTTGTCAACCCCCGTGCCTCTCTTCTTGCGCTTTTTTGCTAATTTTCTATCTGCACCACCAATTTCTTTCTTAAATTGAAAATGCATCTCTTCTAAATCAGGAAATTTTTCCCTCAGGAAGACGTGCAATTTTTCTAAAACCCTTTTCTCAATTTGGCGAGCTCTTTCCCGAGAGATATTTAACTCGTCACCGGCGGCTTGCAAAGTTAGTGGATTTTCGGCCAACAGTCTGTGCCGCAAGATAAAAGCTTCTTTATCTTTTAAAGTCTGGCTAAATTCGGCAATCCGCTGCTCAAAAATTTCTTTTAATTGATTATCCGCTACTTTTTCTTCCAGAACTTCACTATCAGGTAAAATATCGAGATAGGTTTGATGAGCTTCTTCTTCCAGGGGAGCATTAAGCGACAGATCGCCTCCTTCCAAACGCTGATCCATTTCGGCCACTTCTTCCTTCCTTACCTCTAACTGTCCCGCTAAAAGTTTTGGCCCGGGATTAAAACCCATTGCTTCCAGACGATTCTTTTCTTTTTTAAGGCGGAAAAAAAGTTTTCGTTGGGCCTGGGTAGTGCCCACCTTAACTAGGCTCCAGTTATCAATGAGAAATTTGAGAATATAAGCCCTAATCCACCAGGAAGCATAGGAAGAAAGCTTCACATCCCGATAGGGATTAAATTTCCTCACCGCTTGAAGTAATCCTAAGTTACCTTCTTGGATTAGGTCCAAAATATTTGTGTAGGTACGCTGATATTCGAAAGCAATCTTTACTACCAAACGTAAATTAGAGACTATCAAACGATAAGCGGCATAACGGTCCTTTTCTTCATACCATTTCCTGGCTAACTCAAACTCCTCTTCTCGGGAGAGGAGAGGAAACTTCCGAATCTCGACCAAATATTTCTTTAAAGGATCAAAAACTTCTAGGGCGGTCGATTCCTGCTCTTCCGCATCCACATGAGGAAGTTCAGATAAGTCCTCTTCCCAATTGTTATGCAAAGGATCTCTTTCTTCCGTCTTCATTCCGCCACCACGGCGAGATAGCCAAGATCTCCAGTGCGTCCGTCTCGTAACAGTAATAAGACCTCTTCGCCACTCTGAATCTGCGCTAAGAGGCGCAGGTAATCACTTAATCCGCGAATAGCCTGATTTTTCATTTGATAGATAATGTCTCCTGGCTCTATTCCTGCCCGGCCTGCAGGTCCTTGAGGATCGACTTTAGTTACCAAAACTCCTTCCCGCTTGTCTAAACGCTTCCGTTTAGCCTCCATAATAGATATTTCTTTTACTTCCATTCCCAGTTTCTTTCTTACCTCTGATTTTTCAACCGCCACTTTAAGCGAAGTCGGCTTATAGACCGAAACTTCCGCCTGGACTACTAGTTTTTTCCCTTGGCGCCAAAGTTCAATCTCTACTTTTTTTCCTGGTTTAGCAGTAGCTACTCGGTTTCTAAAATCATGGGCGCTTTCTATTGGCCAACTATCCCAGCTAATAATCACATCTCCGCTCATAATTCCAGCCTTTTCCGCAGGCGAGTTCTTAAAAACGCTGCTTACTAAAGCGCCTTTGTACATCGGCAAATTCAATTTTTTGCCTAAGGCAGGGGTAATATCCTGAAGGGATAAGCCCAGCCACCCCCGGTTCACCTTACCAGTTTTAATCAGGTCTTCAGTAATGGCTTTGGCGATGTTACTGGGAATAGCAAAACCGATGCCCTCGAATCCTCCAGATTCAGAAATAATGGCGGTATTGATCCCGATCACTTCGCCTCTCAAATTTAACAGCGGGCCGCCACTATTGCCGGGGTTGATAGCGGCATCAGTTTGAATATAATCTTGGTAACTTGTGGGATCTAAGATCCCCGTCCGATGTTTAGCACTGATAATGCCGGCCGTTACCGTCTGCTCCAGCCCCCGCGGATTTCCAATAGCTACCACCCATTCTCCCACACGCAATTTGTCAGAGTTGCCAAAAGTTAAGTAAGGAATAGTGGCCGGAGGCTTAATTTTTATTATCGCTAAGTCAGTTTTAGGATCTGTTCCCACAATTTTAGCAGGAAACTCTTCACCCGTAGCCATTTTTACAATGATCTTTGTCGCCCCACTGATTACATGGTTGTTGGTTACAATATACCCTTCCTTGTCAATAATCATTCCTGTTCCAATACCGCGCAACTCTTTTTTATAACTGCGTGGTCCTTGAGGTACCCCAAAAAAATAGCGGAAGAAGGGATCACCTTCGAAGGGAAAGACGGGTACAGGAACTTCTACCCGCTGGATTACTTCAATATGTACTACAGCTGGCATTGCTTCTTGGGCAACATCCGCAATAGCGGTGGTTAGGTCTAAAGGAGCGGCCTTTTCGGACGAATTACCTGTAGTCCCACAGATTAGTATGCTTTGCAGGCCAATCAATAAAATTAGGCCCCAGCGCCAAAAAATTATTACAAAAATCTCCCCTCCTTTTCATCTACAGGAGAATCTAAAAGATCTCCTTTGACTTAAAAGCTTTCTTTATTAAAAAATGTTACTCTTTAAATTTGCCAAAGTCAATCACACCGTTCTTGCCCACCTTCACTTTTCCAAAATAATAAAATAATAAGGATAAGAGTAATTGCCAGAACTTTGTAAAGAGGCCAGGGGGTGAAGAAAAGATCATTATATTCCTCATAACCCCCTAACCTCTTAAACGAACCAAGATTGGGAGGCCCAAGGGAAGGTGGGCCAGCAGCCATTTACTTTGCCCTAGGCCAGGTGGGTCGGGGAGACATGTATAATTCTGTGAGGCCTTGCCGGGTAAATTTATCTGATTTGCAGAAATTGATGACCCTTCTTTCCCAATCTTCAATGAGTTGGGCAGCCCGCGGGACATCGGCAGCAATTGCTAAAGGAATGGAAATAACACCATGCTTATCTCCCATGATTAAGTCTCCGGATTTCACTAAAAGGCCTCCCACTTTCACAGGTACGCCCACATCTACAAGATGCACATAAGCATGAGAAACAGAGACGCAACTGGCAAAGAAGTGAAAACCCAACTCTTTAACTTCATCCAAATCTCTAACCGAACCATCAGTAACTGCTCCCACACAGCCTAAGGCCCGATGAATATTGGCATTAACTTCACCCCAGAATGATCCCACTACTGGACGATCAAGATCATGGATAACCGCTATCCGCGGAGGAGGAACTTTCTCAATCTCTTCCCACCATTGCGCGGGTTGAACGCGACGGCCTTCGGGCGATTCGGCGGTGATTACAGCCGTTACGGCATAACCAATCATCGGCCCCAGCTCCGGGAAAAGACATTTAATTTCCGGGAGCATGAATCCTTCATGACGGAGACGCACATTAAAAAGCTCAATGGCGTTAGCTACAGCGCATGTCGACCACCGTTGTAAAGCTTCTAATACTTCCTGCTTTAAATATGAAGACATGAACACTCTCCTTTCCCGAATAAAAATTAGCAAATATGCTCATATAGAGATAAATAATTGCTTACCAGTCAAGTTGGAGAAAATCTTGCCCATCTATATTTTAAGTCATTCCTTAACTGGCCAGCCAGCTCAATACCCGGAAATGAAAAGCAACCTGATTCAATCCTTCCATTTCGCAAAAAATCTTAAAAAAATCGGTACCCCTAATCAAGTAAACATGCTCATGAAGGAATAAAGAGATTAGCAATCCTTCGCCGGAAGAGGGATCCAGGCCTTTCTCTTTTAGATATTTGACTAATTTGGGATAGACTTGGTCGCGGAGATACTCCCAGGGTCTATCTTGATCTAATACTACTTCATAAATTAGCCAGGAACTCCCTTCTTTTTTTCTCAACTCATAAGCCACCTTGTTGTACTCAATTCCTGGTACTATTTTTAGCGCTTTCGCTAGCAGAAGATCTCGGTAATCAGTCATCTTTATTTATCCTAATTTATCCTAAGCGCAATGTTAGATTTATCAATTGCTATGTATTATTTATCATGATATAGAGATATTTAAAAGGGGTAATTAAATTTTCTTGATGGAGATGCTCTTTAGGGGCATGAAGAAAATGAAAAAAAGGGAGACCAAAATGGATCTTGCCGAAAGAATTAAAAAGATTCAGGAAGCGGAACGTTCTCAACGGAAGATAACTGTCCCTCCAGGAGCTATTCGTTTAGATTTAGGTGATCCTGATTTTCCAACTCCGCCGCATATTCAAGAGGCTGCCTTTAAAGCCATGCGTGACAATTTTACTCATTACGGGAATGCTTATGGCGAAGAAGACCTGCGGGAAGCGGTCTGTTACCGGCTCTTTCAAGACTCGAAGGTGAACAAAACGCCAGATAATGTTCTGATCACTGTGGGTGGTATCGAAGCGATCAACACCATCTGTGCCACTTATCTTAACCCAGGAGATGAAGTTATTGTTTTTGATCCTGGGTATTCTGCTTATGCAGTTTCCGCCGCTCTATTCGGAGCTCAGGCCATAGCTGTCTCTCTCCTCGATAATTTTCATATTGATTTTGATATATTAAAAGAAAAAATCAGCCCGCGTACCAAAATAATCTTCTTGGCCAATCCCAGTAATCCCACAGCTACGGTCCTCCCCCAAGAAGAAATAGTTCGTCTTGCTCATCTTGCCCAGGAGCATAGTTTACTGCTGGTAGTGGATGAGGTTTATCATAAGCTCATTTACGATGGCCATAAACATTTCTCTGTTTGTCAGGTGGAAGAGGCCAAAGGGCAAACCATTCTTTTAAACAGTTTCTCCAAAACCTATGCCATGACTGGGTGGCGGGTAGGGTATGTAGTAGCTGAATTCGCAATTATTAAAAATCTTATCCATTTTCACCGCGCCTTGGTAAGTTGTGTTAGTGTACCCGCGCAAAAGGCTTGTGTTACCGCTCTTTTGGGGCCTCAAGATTGCGTAATGCAGATGGTGGCTGAATTTGATCGGCGGAGGAAGTTGCTTGCCGAGGGTTTAGCTAGAATTACACGGTTAACCTTCCAGCCTTGTGCCGGTGCTTTTTATTTTTTCCCTAAATTCGCCCATCAATTGAGCAGCAAAGAGATGACTGAGTACTTACTTAATAGAGGAATTCTTGTACGCAGCGGAACAGAATTCGGGGGCCGCGGGGAAAAGCATATCCGCCTCTCTTTTGCTACGTCTTTAGATAATCTACGCGAAGGATTAAATAGGCTGCAAAAGGCTCTGGAGGACCTTCCTTAAGGAGTTTGCTTATTTTTCTGCTGCCCAATGGCGAGTTCTGGCCACCGCCCTCTGCCAACGCTCATAGAGCAACGCGCGCTGTGCAGCCGGGAGGCGAGGAAGATACTTTTTTTTGATTTTAAAGTTATGAGTCAATTCCTGTTGGTCTCGCCAATAACCAACGGCTAAGCCAGCTAAATATGCCGCCCCCAAAGCCGTAACTTCTGTGACGGTAGGAACGACCACTGGAATACCCAAGATATCAGCCTGGAACTGCATGAGGAGACTATTGGTTGTAGCTCCTCCATCGGCCCGCAATTCTTTTATCTTCATGCCCGCATCTTTTTCCATGCATTCTAAGACGTCTCTCGTTTGAAACGCAATTGCTTCCAAAGCTGCTCGGGCTATGTGCGCTTTGGTTGTCCCCCGCGTTAACCCTAAGATGGCTCCCCGGGCCTCCATATCCCAATAAGGAGCGCCTAAACCGACAAAAGCCGGCACAAAATAAACACCTTCATTACTTGGCAGGTGGCGAGCTAAATATTCACTCTCCTGAGCATGGTTAATGATCTCTAATCCATCGCGCAGCCATTGAATAACTGCTCCAGCAATAAATATGCTCCCCTCCAGGGCGTACTCGACTCGGCCGGAGAGTCCCCAGCTGATGGTGGTTAAAAGATTATGGTGAGATTTAACTGGCTTTCTTCCCGTATGCATAAGCAGAAAACCACCCGTCCCATAAGTATTCTTGCACTCCCCCTTTTGAAAACACGTCTGACCAAATAAGGCGCCTTGTTGATCTCCAATCAGGCCAGAAATAGGTATTTCAGCTCCCCAAAAAATTTCGGGAGCGGTATAAGCATAGAATTGACTTGAAGGTCTAACTTGGGGAAGAATTCCCGCGGGAATCCCCAATTGGCTTAGAATTTCTTCGTCCCAAGTAAGGGTGTGGATATTAAAAAGAAGCGTCCGGGCGGCATTGGAATAATCACTTATATGCAATTTCTTTCCGCTTAATTTATAGGCCAACCAACTATCCACTGTCCCGAAAGCTATATCACCTCGTTCAGCGGCTTGGCGTATTTTTTTATTATGCTCTAAAAACCATTGAATTTTTGTTCCGGAGAAATAGGCATCAATTACTAAACCAGTCTTCTCGCGAATTTTTTTACCCCACCCACTTTGTTTAAGCCGGGCACATTGCTCTACTGTCCGCCGGCATTGCCAGACTATTGCGTTACAAACTGGCTGACCACTCTGGCGGTCCCAAAGGATAGTGGTTTCTCTTTGATTAGTAATACCCACAGCTGCCAGCTGCGCCGGCGCAATATGAGCAGAATCTAAGGCTATCTTGGCAGCAGCCATCTGCGATTCCCAAATTTCTAAGGGATCATGTTCCACCCAGCCAGGCCTTGGGTATATTTGCCTTATTTCTCGGCCGGCCATGCCCATTACTTTTCCCTGATGGTTAAAAATAATAGCGCGCGAACTCGTGGTCCCTTGATCTAAGGCCAAAATATATTTTTTTTTCATGGCCCGCAGCTTTATATGCCTCCTTGGGAAAAGAGAAAGTTACAGAGATAATCTTTTTGGGGCCTCAATTCTCCAAAATGGCTTGCCAATTTACGTATTTTTGCACTAATTCGGCTAAGGCCTTTATTTTTTGTTCATCCTCTTTGGTCAAGAGTGGTTCCAGACTCTCTATCTGCTTAGCTGTCTGGTAGGTATCAGAAAAAACCATCAGCATGGGCACGTGACGTTCTTCGGCTTTGGCAATGATGTGGGAAGGAGGTAAGACGTTATTAGTAAGAATTATTCCCGCCGTATCACTTTCCAATGCCGCCAGGATCATATCTGTCCGGTCCCCTCCGGTTATGATCAGTTTACTTTCTTTTTGAAATACGGGGTTTTGCATGAAAATACTAGCGGACCAGGCGCCAATAAGGATATTTTTAACTGGTCGGTTTAATTCTTTTTCGCCAGTAATAACTTTGGCGAATAATCGTTCTGCTAAATAAGCTATGGAGAAATAGGTTAGGTCGCTCTGGTAGGGAAGAATGCCCAAGATGGGCAAATTTAATTCTTTGAGTAGAGGTAGTTGAATCTCCCGAAACTCTTCCAAATTTTGAACTTTATTTATAAGCAGGCCCCCGAACTGAACTCCTTTCAGATCAATATATTTTTTAAGAAAATGAATATCATCTAAAATAGCATTCTCCTCACCACCGATGACCAGGTATAATTTACTGTTGGTAAACTTGGCCAAAGAGAGGGGATCTAGATGAATGGAAATGCCGTAAGTTAGATCTCTTCCGCCCTCCAAGAAGAGGATATTCTTGTCCTGACCAATGTGGTCAACTATTTCTAAAAGTTTTCTTTTGGTGCCTTCTTCATCGTACATGAAGCGAAGCTTAGAGTGATCAAAGCCTATGCTCATGTCCACAGGATCTTCTTTTAACCCAAAGATTTGGGTCACTAAGGCAGAATCATAATCCCACAATCTTTTTTTGCGGTAGAGGAGCCTTTCTCCGAAGGGCTTTAAGTAGCCTATTTTCTTATTTGCTGCCAAACCAAGGCCTACAATTAAACTGGTTTTGCCAGCACTTCTTCTCCAGGAAGCGATAACTAATTTTTTCATCTATTATGCCCCCTTCTTTTCTTTCGTTAGCATTATTCTTACATCCACAGCCTTCCCTCCCCGACCCTGTTCATAGACCACAAAGGGATTGATCTCTATATCAGAGATGAGAGGAATTTTTTGTAAAATAGTCCCTACTTTTAAAAGCGTATCGACGAGCACATCGATGTCTTTTTTTTCTTCTCCCCGTACCCCCATTAAAAGAGGGTAAGCCCGAATTTCTTTGATCATCTTTCTGGCCTCTCGCTGATTTATCGGTAGAGCACGAAATGTTACATCTTTCATAACTTCCACATAAATTCCGCCTAAACCGAACATGAGAAGAGGGCCAAAATTACTGTCTCGCCGAGCGCCCATGATGATCTCAATTCCTTTCTCCACCATCTCCGCAATTTCCACCCCTTCAATGCGCGCTTCGGGCAAATAAGCCCGGCAGCTGCCCATAATGGCTTGGTAAGCATCGACTACTTCCTTTTCATTCATCAAATCCAAAGCTACTCCGCCGGCATCACTTTTATGGAGAATATCAGGAGAGATGACTTTCATGACTACCGGATAGCCAATTTGTTCTGCTGCTTGCACAGCTTCTTTTACACTGCGCGCGCGCCGACTGCGCGGGATGGTAATTCCTGCCGCCGCCATTACAGCCTGCCCCTCATGGGCTAATAAGAAATTTCGTTTTTCTTTGAGCACTTTATTTAAGACCGCATTTATGGTGGAGCTATCGATCGCCACTTCTTCTTTGCCGGAGGCATAACTCTGGAGGTAATCATAATAATTATAAAGGGCGCCTAAACAAGAGACCGCTTCATAGACATCTCCAAAGATGGCCACTTCTTCCTTACGCAACTGCTGCCAACATTTTTCGATTTCTTCGCCCCCAAAAATGGTAAAAACTATAGGTTTTCGCCCCTGCTTAAATTCTCGATCAACTTCTTTGATTAAGTGGAAAAGATTTTGGGCATCAAATACGGCGGTTTCGCCATAAAGGGCGATGACCGAATGAATCTGCGAGCTCTTTTGGGCAGCTTCCAAAGCCACTCGATAATGCTGCGAAGTGGCTTGGCCGGTCAAATCAACGGGGTTTTTAGTAGAACCAAAATTAGGTGTTACCTGCCCAAATATATCTTTAAGGGCAGGTAAGTCATCAAATAGTTTTACCCGATATTTATCACAGGCATCAGTGGCCAGGACACCAATTCCACCGCCATTAGTAATGATCACGGTGTTCTCTCCCTGGGGAAGGGGGGAGTTAGCTAAGAATTTACACCAATTAAAAGCTTCGGCCACACTCTCCGCTCGCATCACTCCAAACTGCCGCATTAGGTCATCAAACACATCATCCGATCCCGCTAGTGAGCCAGTATGGGAAGCCGCAGCAATCGCTCCCCTTTCTGATCTTCCTGACTTGATGACCACGACGGGGATTTTTTTCGTCGCCTTCTCCAAGGCCTGCAGAAACTCCTCTCCTGCTCTTATTCCTTCCATGTAAAGGAGAATAACTTTAGTCCGCCCATCCGCCATCAAGTATTCCAAAAGGTCAGCTTCATTTAAATCAGCTTTATTTCCTACCGAGACAATCGCCGATAGACCGATGTTTTCGGCGGCGGTCTTGCCAATCATGGCAATGCCTAAAGCTCCACTTTGCGTAATAATGGCCACTTTCCCAGGGACTATTTGAGAACTACCAAAAGTAGCGTTCAAAGAAGCCGCTGCAGAATAAATACCGAAAATGTTTGGTCCTAATATGCGCATTTCTTGCCCGCGGGCGAAGGAGACGATTTTCCTTTCCTCTTCAACATTACCTACCTCGGCAAAGCCCGAAGAAATTATCGAAAGAAATTTAACTTTTTTCTGGGCGCAGCTTTGCACAGCATCAAAGACAGAATGAGCTGGAATTACAATCGTGGCTAAGTCGATAGCTTCTTCAACCTCTTCTATACTGGTATAAGCTTTTAAGCCCAGAATTTCTCCATTTTGAGGATTAATAGGGAAGACCTTTCCTTGGTATCCGCCCGCAAGAATATTAGCTAATATCTTGTATCCCAATTTTTGAGGATCCCGGGCCGCCCCAATCACGGCCACGGTCCTGGGTTCGAATAAATATTTTATTTGCTTTTCCGTATTGATCATTCTACTCCTCGAAAACCCAATTGTAATTCATACACGCCTTGGGCAATTCTTTTTTGAATATCGAAACCCATTCTCTCAAATAAATGGAGCATAGGCTTATTTTCTACTAAAACCTCCGCCGTAAATCCTAACAACCCTTCCCTTTTGGCTAAATAGGTTAGATAAGAAAGTAGTTCCCCACCAATACCTTTGTTTTGATATTCATCTTTAACTACTAAAGCCACCTCGGCCGTGCGGTTTTCTTCGTTTATGCCATATTGCCCCACCCCGACTACCTTCTCTACTTCCCCTTCTCGGATAGTAGCTAAAATAACCATTTCTTTAGTGTAGTCAATAACCACAAATTCTTGTAATCTTTCATGGGGCATATCTTGGCGCATGGAGATAAAGCGGCGGTAAAGAGATTGGTCAGAAAGGAAATTGAAAAAATCTTTCAGTAATGGTTCATCGCTCAATTTCACTGGGCGCAGAAGGATGATCAAGCCTTTGGCTGTGGTCCGTAAAGTCTCGAGATGGGCCGGATATTCTCCTTTTTTACCGGGAATGAAGGCTTGATCACGATAAATTAAGTTAGCTTGCTTAGCTTTCTCAATCAACCAGGGACGAAACTGAGGATGGGCAATAGCAATCAACTCCATCGCCCGTTCACGGATATTCTTCCCGTGGAGATAAGCAATGCCGTATTCAGTGACTACATAATGGATATCCCCTCTGACTAAAGTTATTCCGGTCCCTTCGCGTAAGAAAGGGACAATGCGGGAGACTTTTCCCCACTCGGCTGTAGATTGGATGGCTAATATGGCTTTTCCTCCAGGAGCCAAGACTGCTCCACGCATGAAATTAGTATGCCCTCCCACCCCACTATAAATATTTCTACCCAGTGATTCGGAAGTGGTTTGCCCAGTGAGGTCTATCTCTAAAGCGCTATTTATCGCGACCATGTTTCTTTGCCGCGAAATTACTAAAGGATTATTTGTATAGTCAATAGACCGAAATTCGATACTTGGGTTGTCATGGATATACTCATAGGTAGCTTTATGGCCCATACAAAAAGTGGCCACCGTCTTCCCCCGATTAAGAGTTTTGCGGCTATTATTTACCACCCCTTTTTTCATTAACTCAACCATGCCATCACTCAGGAGCTCAGAATGAATACCTAAATCATTCTTTTGGGCTAAATTAGCCAAAATGGCATTGGGTAAACTCCCATAGCCAACCTGGATTGTATCTCCATCCTGGATTATGCTGGCCACATACCGACCAATTTTTTTGGCCACATCATCAGGAGCGATGGCTTCATATTCTAAAAGAGGCTCGTCATAGCAGATAAGGTAATCAATATCTTTTACATGAATAAATCCATCTCCATGGACTCGGGGCATATGGCTGTTTATTTGGGCAATGATCAGGGAAGCTTTTTCTAACGCGGCTTTGGTTATATCTACACTTATTCCCAAACTCAAATATCCATGTTCATCAGGGAGCGAAGTCTGAATGAGGGCTACTTGGATGGGAACCAGACCACGGGAAAATAAATCGGGAACATTGGAAAGAAAAATAGGGGTATAGTCAGCTAAACCTCGATTGACCGCTTCCCGGGAATTGTCTCCCACGAAGAACGAATTATGGCGAAAATTATATTTGAATTTCTCATCGGCATAAGGAGCAACCCCCAAAGTCCAGACATGGATGACTTCGGCATCAAAGAAAGCTTTGGGATTATCTTCTACGAATTTAATTAAGGCTTTAACTAAGTACTGGGGTTCAGCACAGGCTGTATGAATAAAAATCCTGCTCCCCCGATGGATATGTCTAAAGATCTCCGCTTCGGGGGCAAATTTTTGGGGATATTTTTTTTTAATCTCTTCTAAGATTTCTTTATTTTTTAACATGTTGAGTAGATCACTCTCTACTTTTCTGCTAAATAATTTTTAGTCGGCGGAGTAGATGACATCAATAGCCAAAGCGTTCTTTCTTCCGACAGCTCGAAAGGCATGGGGCAAGCTGGAGTCAAAATAAAGGCTATCCCCTGGCTCAAGCAAGTAAACCTCATCTTCATAACTGAACTCAAGTTGCCCTTCCAAAACAAAGACAAATTCCTCCCCGCGGTGGTTGAAAAAAATTAAATCTTCCTTCTTCTTTACTTCGAATTCCACTTGAAAAGGCTCCATATGCCTATCCACTTTGGGAAAAGCCAATGATTCATAATAATACCCCACTTTAGCTGGATCCTCATGGATTCTACGGAAAACTCTTTTCCGCTCATTTTTTCTCACAATTACGGCCTTTTTCTCCTCCATCTCTTCTGCCTGAAAGAAGTAACTTATATTAACATTTAAAGCCCGCGCTATTTTAAGAAGAGTGGCTACAGGAGGGGCTACTACTTCACTTTCAATTTGCGACAAAAGAGGCTGGGATAGGTTTGTTCTTTGGGCCATCTCCTCTAAAGATATGCCTTTACGCTGCCTCAAAGTCTTTATCTTCTGGCCCAAATTTAATTCTTTTAATTCCTCCATCTCCTTAGCACCGATGCTCATCGTTTTTCCCTCTCTCCATCAGTAAATTTCTTAAAATTTTAAAATAATCCCCCCTAAAATTTCCCTTTGCCCATCGGCAACTTCTTCAAATCTATCTTGGCTAAATGAATTTTTCAAGCAATTTCTTGGGCAATGTTTAATGCTCCCGTAAAAAAATTCGCGAGTATGGAAGGAGGCTCGATGAAGATTAACTTTCATTTTATCTCGCTGATTTACGCACCAGGCAAAAGCATGCTTGCTGGCGGTCTCCATAGCTCCGGTCTCCCTAACAATGTTTCCTAAGCAAGTTTCCTAAGCTACGGAGCTTGTAGTCTCTTATCATAACAAGGACTTTCACTTCTAAGTCGGGAATGGGCATTAGTCTCGGTCCTCAACAGTTCGATTTTTTTATTAGAAAATCTTCTCTATTTCTTTGCTCTAAATTAACCATGGATAATGAATTCGATTGAAAGCTAAAACTTACATTCTTACCTGCTTTCATCTTTCAAAAACAATAATGATTTAAAAAGATTAATGGCCAGAACTATATAAAGAGGCCTGGGGTGACCAGGGAGCATCATATTCTCTAATGAACCTGCTAGCCTCATAAGCACGTAAGAATTTGGATAGCAAAGTGAAGAAGAGCGATGGGAGGCAATGGCCTATTTTTATTTGACTTTGGCAAATTTGTTTAATATAATCTATTTTTAATTTGATGAAGGGGTTTGGAGATTATGGCTACGGTAATGGCTAAAAAGGATGAAGTAACAAGAAAATGGTATTTAATAGATGCAAAAGGTAAGACTCTCGGCCGGTTGGCAGCCCGCATAGCTATTCTTCTGCGGGGGAAACATAAAGCAACTTTTACTCCCCATGTAGATACTGGGGATTTCGTGGTGGTGATCAATGCAGATAAAGCAGTGCTCACAGGTAAAAAGTGGAAGGAAAAGTTCTACATCCATCATTCCGGGTATCCGGGTGGACTGAAATCTATTAGCGCTGAAAAAATGCGGGAAAAACATCCAGAGCGACTAATAACCATGGCTGTCCAAGGAATGTTACCTAAAAATAAACTCGGACGCCAACTCATTAAGAAACTAAAAGTTTATGCGGGAGATTCTCATCCTCACCAGGCGCAAATGCCTGAACCAATTAACTTGCTGAAGGGATAAAGATGCCAGAAAAGATATTTTATGGGACTGGGAAAAGAAAGAGCGCGGTGGCGCGGGTCTGGATGCGCCCAGGCCAAGGAAAATTTACCGTCAATGAGCGGGCTTTAGATGACTATTTTCCTTTAGGAACAGCAAAAGCCATGATTTTTCAGCCTTTAGAGCTCACCAATACTCTTGGACAATATGACATCTCTGTCAATGTCCACGGAGGCGGAATTAAAGGGCAGGCAGGAGCTATTCGCCACGGAATTTCCCGGGCGCTTTTAACAGTTAAAGAAGAATTTCGAGAAATACTCAAAAAAGCTGGTTTATTAACCAGAGATTCGCGTATTAAAGAGCGCAAAAAATACGGGCAAAAAGGAGCCCGCAAGAGATTCCAATACTCTAAGCGCTAATTCAATTTTATGGGGGCCAAGACAAAAAGGCTGGCCGAAGAGATGCCATCAGGAACAAGGCCAAAGGAGAAAGAACATGAAAAAGCGGATCGGTGTGGTCGGGGCGACTGGCTATACTGGTTTAGAGTTATTGAGACTTCTTCGGCGACATCCTTACGTCCAATTAACAGCCCTTACGGCTGAAAGATATATAGGCCAGCCTATCTGCAAAGTCTTCCCTTCTCTCCTCAAGGAAATTGACTTAACCTGCCAGGCCTTAGAAGTAGAATCCTTAGCTAAGAGCTGTGATCTCATTTTTACAGCTTTGCCCCATAAAGCAGCTATGGAAGTCATTCCTGGTTTTTTGGAAAAGGGAGTAAAAGTTGTTGACTTGAGCGCTGATTTTCGGCTGCACGATCCTAATGTTTATGAAGAATGGTATGAAAAACACACCGCCCCAGATTTACTTAAATATGCCATCTATGGTATTCCGGAATTGCATCGAGAAGAAATTAAAAAAACCTCTCTTATCGCCAACCCCGGCTGTTATCCTACCAGCATCATCCTGGCCTTAGCTCCCGCTTTGCGCCCCAGGCTCATTGATTTACGCACAATTATTGCCGACTCCAAATCGGGGGTTAGCGGAGCCGGACGATCCGCAGTCCTGGGCTCTCTCTTTGCCGAAGTGAGTGAAAATTTTAAAGCTTATAAAGTAACTGAACACCGGCATACTCCCGAAATTGAACAAGAGCTCAGCTTTTTAGCTGGTGAAAAAATTACCATCACTTTTACGCCCCACTTAGTGCCCATGAAACGGGGCATTCTTTCGACCATCTATGCCACGCTGGCCCAGCCTATTTCCGAAAAAGAAATTTATACCGTGTATGAAGAATTTTACCGCAACGAAAAATTTGTCCGCCTACGTCCTCAAGATCTGCTCCCTAGCACGGCTGACGTCTGCGGATCTAATTATTGTGATATAGGTCTGAAAGTAGACCAAAGGAATAATCGCTTAATTATTATCTCTGCCATCGATAATTTAGTGAAAGGAGCTTCGGGGCAAGCGATTCAAAATATGAACTTAATGCTGGGATGGGAGGAAAGTTTAGGTTTAGAGGTAATTCCTTTATATCCTTAATTTCCTTCGGCTGCTCTAATAGGCTTTATTTTAGGAGGGGTCAAATGGAATGCTCGATCAAGAAAAATTTAGAAAATTGTACCTGTACTTACGAACCTTGTTCCCGCAAAGGAAAATGCTGCGAATGTGTGGCCTATCATCGCCGCCATAATGAATTACCCGGATGTTTTTTCTCTCCGGCGGCCGAAAAGTCCTATGATCGGTCTTACCATAAATTCATTGCTTCCATTAAGACCTGAAAATTATATCAAACCACGCCTGCTTCTTTTAACTTTTTAATTTCTTCCTCGACTAAACCAAGTTCGCGCAACACTTCCTCCGTATGTTCTCCAAACTGAGCAGCTGGCTGGCGAATTACCGGAGGAGTCGTGGAAAGTTTGATGGGGGAAGCTAAATATCTTTGCTTTCCTCTCTTCGGGTCATGAAACTCAACGACCATTTTTCTGTGTTTTACTTGGGGATCATTTAAAGCCTCTTCTAAACTCAAAACCTTTCCAAAGCAGACATCCGCATCTTTTAATTCGGCCATCCACTCTTCGCGAGTTTTTTGCCTAAAGGTATTTTGTAAGCATACAAATATCTCTCTCTGTTTTTCTCCTTTGGCAAATTGATAGGGAATAAAGTCCTCCCTTCCCAGCTTGCGGCACAAATTAACCCAAAAACGATGTTCTAAAGCTCCGATAGAGATATATTGGCCGTCTTTGGTCTCGTATAGGTTATAGCAAGGGAAACGTCCAGAGAGAAGGGTGGCACTTCCTTTAGGTTCTTCTCCACTTTCCCAGTATAAGGTAACCAAAAAGGGGAGCATAGCTATTAGGCCATCAAGCATTGAAATATCCAGGTACTGACCTTGACCAGTCTTTTGCCGAGAAATCAGCGCCGCCATAATTCCCAAGGCAGCAAACATACCACCAGCAGCTATATCGGCGATTTGGATGGGAGGAATTATCGGCTTCCTCCCAGCCTCGCTATTGAGGCTGAGAATTCCCGCAAAACTGAGATAGTTAATGTCATGACCGACCATATTCTTGTAGGGACCATCCTGACCATATCCACTAAGGGAACAGTATATTATTTTTTCATTAATTTCTTTTATGCGCTGATAATCAATACCCAAACGTTCAGCTACCCCTGGCCTAAATCCCTCCAAAATAACATCCGCCCTTTGGGCTAAACGGTAGAAAATTTCTCGCCCTCGAGGATGTTTCAAATTTAAAGTCATGTGTTTTTTATTGCGCATTATGGTAGGCATTCCCGGTCCCTCGGTAGCGAAGCGCTTATCTTCAATCCTCAGGACCTCTGCGCCCAAATCAGCCAAAATCATGGAGCAAAAAGGACCGGGCAGAAGGCGGGAAAGATCAATAACTTTGACTCCGGCTAAAGCCATGGGTCGGGGTTTTCCTCTTTCCTTTTTTTAATTTCCGCAAATTGAAATAAACCCTTTAAAGCTTTAATTGTTTGCTCAGGGAAAGCGAAGACCGGAATACCTTCTTCTTCCAAATGTTTAATCTCTGTTTCCACCAATCCCGGGGGGGAATTGAGGCAGAGAAAGATTGGCTTGCACGTACCTTTTTTTTCCTGCAGAAGAGGGTGAGAAATTCGGCGCGGGTCCATGAAAGGGTGGTGCAAAAGGAATATAATCAAGGCATCCACTTGGGCATCATGGAGAACAACTTTTACCACCTTTCGAAAAAGCTCTTCGCTCCGCGCAAAAGCTAAATCTATGGGATTGGTTCGGATAGTTAGGGGAGGAAGAATAGCGGCAAGCTCTTTCTGCGTCTCCTCGGCCAAAGAAGCCATCTGCAGACCTTGGGCAATGACCGCATCAGTGATTAAAATACCTGGTCCAGCCTGAAAAGACATCACCGCTACTCTTTTCCCACTCACTGGAGGAAGTAGAGCTAATACTTTGGCTAAATCCAAGAGCTCGCGCGGATCACTAACTACTAAAGCACCAGCTTGTTTAAATGAAGCTTCATACAACTCATATCTCCCAGCCATAGAGCCCGTATGGGATCGGGCTGCTTTGCAGGAAAATTCGTTGCGTCCAGCTTTCATGGCCACTACTGGCTTAAAATGAGTAAATTTATTCAGACCTGCCCATAGCTCCCGGGGTTGATCGACGCCTTCGATAAAAAGAATCAAAACCTTCGTTGATTCGTCAGCAGCGAAGAATGGAAGGAGATCAACAAAATCTACATTACAGCGATTACCGAGCCCCACCACTTTCCCTAAGCCAACCTGTTTATCTATAGCCTGGTAAGCAACCAGATGAGCAACACCCCCACTTTGACTCATCATCGAGATAGCTCCTGCCTTTAGGCGCGAAAAGAGCGGAGTAAAAGAAGCATTTAATTGGGCGTGAAGATTTAGCAGGCCAAACGTATTGGGGCCGATAATTTTTATTCCTGCTTGGTTGGCTATAGCGGCCATTTCCTCTTGCAGTTCGGTTCCCACTTCATCCTCAATTTCTCTGAAACCAGCCGTGATAATGACCACTCCCTTTACCCCTTTTTGTTGACAGTCTCTTAATGCGCCTAAGACCTCGGTAGCCGGAATGGAGATAATGGCTAAATCTACTGGCGCAGGGGCTTGGGCTAAGTTAGCAAAAGTCTTCCAACCTAAAATTTCTTTTTCTTGGGGATTTATAGGATAGATACAGTTAGGAAATTTGCTCTCTTTCAGACTGAGGAGACATTGGTGACCCATTTTAAAAGGGTTAGAGGAAGCTCCAATAATGGCTACTGAGCGGGGGTAAAAAATATATTGCCAATTTTCTAATTTATTGGCCATGACCCTCAAAAGAAAATAATTTGCTCATTATATTACTAACTATCTTTACTCTGGTCAATCTATTTTCTAACTGACCGCCGATCACCTCATAAATCCATGGCTGATTCAGGAGGAAGGGATGGTCAGATTTTCTAAATTTGCCCACCTATTGCTTTTTCCCTTTCCTTCATGCTAATTTTTAAAAAGAAAGGAGAGAAAATGGCCTCTCCCCAAAGGATTTTGGCTATCGATATTGGAGGAGGCACTCAAGATATCTTCCTTTACGAGGAAGGCCAGCCCATAGAGAACTGTGTGCAAATGATTCTTCCTTCACCCACCCAATTAGTGGCCCAAAAAATTTCTCAAGCCACTTCTCAAAAGAAGAATATTTTTTTAAATGGCAACACTATGGGCGGAGGAGCTTGCGCTTGGGCGGTGGAAAATCACCTACGTGCTGGATTAAGGGTGGCCGCCACCAAGGAGGCCGCTCTAACTTTTCACGATAACTTGGAAGTACTTCGAAAAAAGGGAATTAAAATTACCAATCTTCGTCCCAGGGGTTGGACGGTCATAACCCTGGGCGATGTGCAAATGACCAAATTAGAAAGAGTACTGCGCGAATATGGTCTGCAATTGCCGGGGATGGTAGCCATTGCCGTTCAAGACCACGGCTTTAATCCACATGGGAGTAACCGACTCTTTCGTTTCCAATTTTGGAAAAGATTTATTTTAAAAGGAGGATATCTAAAAAATTTAATTTATCGCCAGCCGCCAAGTTTTATGACCAGGATGTGGGCCGTGAAGAGAGATGTGCCCGGGGCTTATTTAATGGACACTTGCGCTGCTGCTATTTGGGGAATGCTTTGTGATCCGCAGGTAAAAGCAAAACAAGATGATGGTCTCATAGCTGTTAACCTCGGTAACCAACATACTTTAGGAGCTCTGGTCCAAGGCGAGCGTATTTGGGGCATCTTTGAACACCACACGGGCATGTTGTCCCCTGAAAAAATAAACTCTATTTTAAAAGATTTAGCGACTGGAAAATTGACCAACGAAAAAATAGTGCACGACGGCGGCCATGGCTGTTTTTTAAACCCGCACTTGCCTAAAAAGAGAAAATTCTCTTTTGTGGCGGTAACTGGCCCGAAGAGAAGCTTATTGGCCAGGTTTAAATACTATCAAGCTGCCCCTTACGGTGATATGATGTTAACCGGATGTTTCGGTTTAGTGGCTGCTCTCCAAGCTCAAAAAGCAGGAACTCCCAAGATCAAATTTCTTAAAAATTAGCAGAAAGGAGAAATAAGCAGCAATGAATGCCGAGCAGGCCCAAAAGAGAATAGCCCAGCTCCGCCAAGAGATCAATTTTCACAATTACCGCTATTATATCCTCGATGATCCGGTCATTTCTGATGCCGAATATGATCAGCTCATGCGCGAATTGGAAGAGCTGGAAAAACAATTTCCTCAATTTATTACACCTACCTCTCCTACGCAGAGAGTGGGAGCGCCTCCCCTCGATAAATTTGAAGAGGTGCGCCATACTTTGCCCATGCTTAGCCTGGCCAACGCCTTTGAAGAAGAAGAGGTAAAAGAATTCGACAGTCGCCTAAAACGTTTCTTAGGAATTACTCAGGAAATTGAATATTGTGTTGAACTTAAAATCGATGGGGTAGCGGTGGAGTTAGTTTACGAAGAAGGAGTACTTACTATAGGATCAACTCGCGGCGATGGCTTCGTTGGGGAAAATGTTACTCAAAATTTAAAAACGATAAAGACTATCCCTCTCCATTTGATCTTGAAAAAAGAGGAAAACGCTCCTCCCCGCTTGGAAGTACGCGGAGAAGTATATCTTCCGCTGCAAGCCTTTCAGAAATTAAACCGGAAACGTGCGGAAAAAGGAGAGCCTCTCTTTGCTAATCCCCGCAATGCCGCTGCCGGTTCACTCCGCCAATTAGATTCAGCTATTACTGCTCAAAGACCTCTGGACATCTATTGTCACGGCGTAGGCCAGTTGGAGGGACGATCTATCTCCACCCATTGGGAACTTTTAAATACCCTTCAGGACTGGGGGTTTAAAGTTAATCCTCACCGGCGCCTTTGCCAAAGCATCGAAGAGATCCTTGACTACTACCACGCCATGGATGAGCTGCGTGAAAAATTGCCCTATGAGATCGATGGTACGGTAATCAAGGTTAATTCTTTGCGCTTGCAAGAAACTTTGGGTACCATTGCCCGCAGCCCCCGCTGGGCTCTCGCCTTAAAATTTAAACCTAAGCAAGTTACTACCAAAATCCTGAACATCGCGGTTAATGTCGGGCGCACAGGGGCGCTCACTCCTACTGCGATCTTAGAACCAGTGAACATCGGTGGCGTTACCGTAAGTCGAGCGACTCTCCATAATCAAGATGAAATTGACCGTAAAGATATACGCATTGGGGATACGGTGATTGTGGAGCGAGCTGGGGATGTGATCCCGGAAGTAGTGAAAGTGGTCTTCGATAAACGCACAGGAAAGGAGAAGAAGTTCAAGATCCCAGATCGTTGTCCTGTCTGCGGGGCGGAAGTGGACCGTCCTGCAGGAGAAGCTGTGGCTCGGTGTACAGGTATCGCCTGCCCGGCCAAATTGAAGGAAACTATTATTCATTTTGCTTCTCGCGATGCCATGAATATTGAAGGTTTGGGAGAAAAAATCGTTGAGCAGTTAGTTGACCGCGAATTGCTAAAAGATTATGCGGACCTTTATGACCTGAATATGGAAAAGATGCTCACCTTAGAAAGGATGGGCGAAAAATTAGCTTCTAATATTCTCACGGCTATCGCCAATAGTAAAAAGACCACTTTAGATAAATTGATTTACGCCCTGGGTATCTTACATGTAGGCGAACATATAGCCAAAATTTTAGCTCAAGAATTTTCGACCTTAGAAGAGCTGGCTCAGGCTTCTAAGGAAAGGCTTACGCAAATAAAAGGTATTGGACCAGAGATTGCCTCCTCGATTGTCAAATTCTTTAGTCAAAAGATCAATCAACGGGTGCTCCAAAAGCTTAAGGAGAAAGGAGTAGCATATTCATCTTTAACTCGACCCAAGGCTGCTTCTCAGAAATTAGCTGGAAAAATATTCGTCTTTACCGGAGCTCTCAAAAGCATGAGTCGCCAAGAAGCCGAAGCTAAAGTAGAAGAATTGGGAGGAAGAGCTTCCTCCTCGGTGAGCAAAAAGACGGATTTTGTGGTAGTCGGTGAAGACCCTGGCTCTAAGTATGAAAAAGCCAAAGCCTTGGGGATAAAGACTATTACGGAAGAGGAATTTCAGCAATTGATCTCTTAAGAATGGGTGATTATTTATGGCTAAAAAAAGAGTGAAGCTGCTAATTAAAGGGATCGTGCAAGGAGTAAACTTTCGCTACTATACTCAACGCGAGGCCCGTAAATATAATTTGACCGGATGGGTACGTAATCTACCCGACGGTTCTGTGGGCGCTCTACTGGAAGGTGAAGAACAAGATGTGGAAGCCATGATCCAGTGGTGCCGGCATGGCCCCCCTTCCGCGCGCGTGACGGAATTAATTGTTCAACCTGAAGATTATAAAGGTGAGTTTCAGTCTTTCTCCATTTTATACTAAATGCTCAAGGAGTCGGCAGCCGGACACCTACCTTCATGACTGCTTTTATTTTTTTAATTATTTGCTTAATAGCCCAGATAGTAATCGCTCTTTGGTTAGTTATCTATCTTCTTAAACGGCCGAAGAAATTAAAAAATGAGCCGGAGAAAAAGATGCCGCCGCCTCTTTAGAGGGTGGCAGCAATCATGAGCTTATTTTTATTCTTCCTCTCTCCCTTTAGTTTCTTTGGCCTTTTCTTTTTTCTTTTCTTTCTTTTTCTTATTAATTTTCCCTTCTAACTCGGCCAGCGATCTAATTACTATTTTCCCCGGATGACGGGGAAAATCAACTTTTAAATAAACCTTTTTAGGAAATATTTTGACTACCTCTCCTTCTTTCTCTTTCCCGGCAAATAAAAATTTTACTCTATCACCTACATTCATAAATCAACCTCCCCATCTATTTTACCCCAAAAATTTCTCTCCCTTTTTCTCTTCCCGGGAGTATAAACTCCTTTTTTCTATTATTTTTCCATAACATGGCCAGATAATCTTAGGCAAGGAAATTTTATTTAATCCTAATAATTCTTATTTTTCCTCAGTGTAAGGGACTGATCAAATTAATATTGACACCCCCTCAAAATCTGAGCTATTATCATCGGCGAAAATAAAATCCGGACTGCGAATTTTATTTCAATCCTTATAATTTCTATGCGCGAAAAATTTCCGCAAACTAACTTCTTACTTTGGTCAATTTATTTAGTTTATCAATTCTGCGCTAAGGAATTTTCTTAAATGGATAAATAGCAATTAAATTCTTAAATTTAATAATTTCCCCGTCAGGGGAATAGAAAGGAGTTTATGATGAATAAGAAAATATTTATGAAACTGCTGATTTTAATAGCTATCTCTTTACTTTTTGTCCCCGCCTTAATAGGTGAAGCCCAGGCGCAAAAAGAGAAGATAGGCTGGGTTGGACCGATTTACAAAGAACTCTCCGACAGTCTTATGAAGGGGTTTAAAGATTACTATAAAAAAACTTACGGAAAAGATATTGAGATTACTTTCATTAGGCCAGGGGGCTGGCCAGTCTGCGTCGATAAAGTTCGGGCTTGGAAAGGCAAACCTGATGCCGATATTTTTTTGGGGGCTGGAGCACCGGCCCATGAAATCCTCAAGAAAGAGGGGTTGATCGTTCCTTACAATTTAAAAGAGGGGGAGGTTATTCCGGACAAGTGGCATGGCATGAAAGTAAAGGATGAAGGATATTATTGGGTTTGTTTCGCTCCTTGGATTGTAACCAATCTTTATAATGAAAAAGTGCTCAAGGTTTTGAAACTCCCTCCCCCGAAAACCTGGAAAGAATTATTAAATCCGATTTACCGGGAATTAATAGTTCAGACCCTGCCTTATGCTTCGGGCACCCAACATGAAGCAGTGGAAATCCATTTGCAGACTTTTGGGGTAAAAGAAGGGTGGGCCTACAACAGGCTCTTAGCTGCTCAATTAGCCAGATTCTCGACCGGAAGTGTAGATACTACTCATATAGTTAGTAGAGGAGAAGTACCTATCGGCATTGCTCAACCGCAAATGAATGCCATGGTTGCCCGCAAAGATGGGTACCCGGTGCGGGATTTGCTTCCTGATAAGACTATTCTGGTGCCTGAAGCTGTGGCCATGCTGAAGAATGCTCCGAATGAAGCCAATGCTAAAATATTCTTAGACTGGTTATTTAGCTTGGCCGGTCAAAAATATGTCCTCGAAGGCGGTTATTTCCCGGCTCGTAAAGATATTAAATTTTCAGTTTGGGAAAAAGAGGGCTTGGCTATGGCTAAACATGCCCGAGAAGCGCTGGGGGTTGATTCTTTTTGGAATCTTAAAGTTGGCTTCATTAATTATGATTTAGATTTAGCAGCTAAGAGATGGGACGAAGTTAACCGCTACTATGAATACGAGATTTATCGTAAGTGGCGAGAATTAAAAAGCAGTCTTTTCTTGATTGAAGAAGTTGAAGGGGAAATCGCTGCCGCCAAAAAGAAAGGGGTAGACGTTCAAAAAGCGGAAGCGAAAATTAAAGAAGCCCGCAAGCTCTTTGAATATGAGGGGCAATATGCTCAAGCAAGGCTAACCGCCTCCGAGGCTCGAGCATTATTAGTGGGTGTCTCCCGTTAAGCTAATCAATAAATAAAGCAACTATTATTTGAAAGGTTAAACTTTCTTATAAAACGTTGAGGGCCGAGATTAGGCCCTCAACGCCGATAAAATATTATGTTCAGAGGAAATACGTTTCTTTCTTTAATTTTATGGCTAATTTTAGCCCTATTAGTTATCTATCCTCTTTCGTTTCTGCTCTTAGAAAGTTTTAGAATTGCTGGTACTAATCAATTCGGGTTAAAGAACTATCTGGATTTTTTCAAAGATCCTTACTACCTCAAAACTTTTACTAATACTCTACTTTTAGGCGTATTGGTCCTCTTAGCCACGACAATCTTAGGATTACCTTTAGCTTACATTTTAGCCAGGTATAAATTAAAAGGAAAAACTATTTTAACGGCCCTTATCCTTCTACCTATAGTTTTGCCTGCTTATGCCGGGGCTTTTGCCCTGATCGTCTTTTTCGGCAAGCAGGGAACGGTTAATTTACTTCTCTTAGAATGGGGCTTGATCAGCAAACCAATAAATTTTATCTATGGACTCCATGGCTTAGTATTCATCCAAACATTACACCTTCTCCCCTTTATTGTCCTAAGCCTCTCCGCAGGTTTTACGAATATTGACCCTTCTTTGGAAGAAGCCGCTGAGGTCGAAGGGGCCCGAGGTTTTAAAAGATTCCTGACTATTACTCTTCCCCTTTGTACCCCTAATTATCTCGCGGGAGCGGTAATTGTGTTTTTATGGCCTTTTACTGATGGGTTAACTCCCCTGATCTTTGGGCTAATCGACTTTCTGCCCTCCATTGCCTATATCAATATTGCCTATCATTTTACTGATATGTACCGCAAGTATATTGGCATTGTATCCGTGGTCGTTTCTTCGCTAATTTGTGTGTCCATATTTCTCATCTCTAAAAAATGGGTAGAAAGAAAAAAATATACTTCCCTCTCTAAAGGGACGACCTTAGAGGGAAGAATAATTGAACCGGGACTTTTTATGACCATTCTTTCTTATGCTTATATGGCCTTTATTGCTCTTTTGGTGTTGCTCATTCCTACGGTTCTGGGCTTGTCAGCTTTTTCGCGGCGTTGGGTATTACAGCCTTTTCCTACTTACTGGACTTTGGATAATTTCCGTTTAATTTTTTTGGAGAGCCCCCTCCTGTTGAAGAACTCCTTTCTCTTCAGTGGCGTCGCTCTTGGTTTTGGAATTGTCTTTGGCTTACCCACGGCTTATTTGATAACGCGTACTAAAGTCCGGGGCAAAGAGACCCTGGATTTTATTATTACCCTTATGCTCGCCTTCCCCGGCATTGCCGTGGGGGTAAGTTATTTATTAGCTTTCTGGGAAGGAATACCATTGGCCACACACTGGATTATTATGCCGCTCTCTCTATTTGTCCGCCGTCTCCCATACTTTCTACGTATGGCCCATGCTTCCTATCTGCAGCTTGATATTTCCTTGGAAGAAGCTGCGGAAGTTTCCGGGGCCAACAAACTACGAACCTTTTTTAATATCTCGCTTCCTCTTCTGCTGAAGGGAGTTTTTGTTGGGGTAGTTATGTTTTTTATCATGGCTTTTCAAGAGATCTCCACTGCCATCTTTCTCTACCGCGGAGGCTGGGAAACTCTCCCTATCGGTGTCTATTTGAACTGGCACCGAGGAATGGAATTTGGCATTGCTGGAGCAATGGCCTTTCTGATGATTGTGATTATCTTCATTCTCTTAATTATTGTCTCCAGAATAGGAGGAGGAATTTTGGGAGCAGCTTGGGGTTCATCTGGAGGAAGATATTAGATGGCCTTCATTGAAATCAGAAAACTTTTCAAAAAATTTAACCATGTTATTGCCGTTAATAACGTCGATTTGCAAATAAAAAAAGGTGAAATCCTCACCCTTTTGGGCCCCAGCGGATGTGGCAAGACTACTACTTTGCGCTGTATCGCTGGGTTAGAGAAACCTGATGCGGGCGATGTTATTATTGATGGAAAACCAATGTTCTCCCAAGGGTTCGTTCCTCCAGCTAAAAGAGAAATTGGTATGGTATTTCAAAATTACGCCGTCTGGCCGCATATGCGGGTCTTTGACAATATAGCTTATGGCCTTAGACTTCAAAGACTTCCCTCGGCCATTATAAAAGAAAAAATTGCTGAAATACTTGCCTCAGTTGACTTAGCGGGACTCGGTGATCGATATCCAAGCCAACTAAGTGGCGGACAGCAACAGAGAGTAGCCTTGGCTAGAGCTTTAGTAAGAAACCCCAAAGTTCTGCTTCTCGATGAACCGCTAAGTAACTTGGACGCTAAACTTCGAGAGAAGATGCGTTTTGAGATAAAAAGTTTGGTCAGGCGGATGAACATCACCACTGTTTATGTTACCCACGACCAAGCTGAAGCCATGGTTATATCCGACCGCATTGCCGTGATGGAAAAAGGAAATATTGTGCAAGTTGGTTCTCCTGAAGAAATTTATAAGCAGCCCATTTCAAGGTTTGTGGCGGACTTTATCGGCACCACCAATTTTATAGCGGGCGAGGTAGTGGAGATCCTGCCCGATAGGAAACAGGTATATATGCTTACTGAGTTTAAAGAAAAGTTGCTTTGTCGAGTTCTGGATTCTTCTATGGCCAATTTGTATCAAAAAGTCCACGCTTCTATTCGCCCCGAGGATGTGCAAGTCTTCTTGGAGCCCCCTCAAGGAAAAGAAAACATCTTCCAAGGAATTATCAGACATAGGGCTTATTTGGGAAATTTCCTTTACCTCTTTGTTAATGTGGATAATACGATGATCAGGGCGCAAGCCTCTTATAATATACCGGCAAAGGAAGGAGAGGGAGTTTTCCTTTTCTTAAATCCTGAAAACTGCCTTATTTTACCATAGGGGAATAATATATGCCTAAAATCACTTATGCCGAACTGCTAACTGACCAGCGCCTGCGTTTGGCGATCTCTATTATTAATTCAGCCTACGCCAGCGATAGTCTCGATCGCTTAGGCATCCAAAAACCAGGTTCCACCTGCTATTACTTGCCCATGGATATCAGATATTTGGCAGGAGCAGAAGTTGATCCTCAGCATCGAGTTTTTGGAACTATCCATACAGCTGCTTTTCAGGTTGGGCGAGCTCCTGAAGATCCGGCATATAGATCGAATCCCTATCAAGGAGAGATTGCTTTCATCCGCACGCTGCAGCCGGGCGACGTAGCCGTGATTGACACACCTATAAACCAATCTTTCTCCACTTTTGCTGAGAATGAAAAAAAATGTGGCGGGGTTTGGGGTGGTCTCCTGACAGCTTTAGCTATGTCTTATGGGGCTTTAGGTGCCGTAATTAACGGACCTATTAGAGATACAAACCAAATAAATAGTTACTTTCGGCCGGATCCTTTTGACCAAAACGAGGAAAGATCTTTAAAGAAAGCCTTAAGAGGAAAATCGTCTTTGGCCAATGTGCGCAAAGTTCGGCGGGCCCTCCTCCAGAGAGGGAAATTTCCCATCTACGGGACGGGAACTTTGCCTACCGACTCTGCCTTCCGCACCGAAGTCTTCTCTGTGGGAGAGCCGATCAAGATAGGTAATGTACTCATCCATGATCGGGACTTTATTATCGCGGACAATGATGGCCAAGTGGTAATTCCTAATGAGACAATTCGTGATGTGTTGGCAAAAATTCTGGAGATTGATGCGGGTGATAAAAATGTTTGGGCCGATGCTTTAACTCGTCTTGCCGGATTTCATAATGACTCTATTGATGAAATTATCGCCCGCCATGGCGGCCATCTTTAAAATGCAAGACCCCCTTTTTTTGATTAACTCCCTATCGGTAAATCCTTAAATTTCTTTGACGCGAAATCTGGCGGGTTAAAATTAAGATAAAAAGATTTAAATCCAACAAGTCAGCAATTAGCCCAGGAATGATCAACGTAAAGCCGCCTTTAAGAGGAAAGTTTTTTCAAATCCTCTCACCCCATCCCTCTTCCTAGCAACTTGCTAATTTACCAAACAAGAAAGAGTATAGCCAACCCTCTTTGGCTATCTCTCCCCTCTCTAATATAGCAAGCTCTTCCTAGCGGAGCTGTATCGTAAATCGGCGAGAGAGCCAGAGGCAGGCACGAATGAGGAAGCATCGGCGGGAGAAGAAGATGGATAAAGATCGCCACCGGATTCCCGCAAAGCGAAAGTAAGTTAAATCTTCCTATAAATTCGCAGGGCAAGCCCTTGTGGCTTGCCCAATACGGGAAGAGATAAACCCTTACCTTACGTTTTAAATCTTGATTCCGCATGAGTGCCTGCCTTTGGCCTTCTCGGCTAAATATAGTCATTCACTAATTGCCCCGCCATTTCATCAAGAAGAGTCGAAGAGACCCGCCCACAGGGGGAAGGATGAGGGGGATAAAAAAGAATGGGGGAAAATAAGACCCTTTGGAAACCTAAACTCTTACAAACCCCCCTTTAAGATATGGATCAAATTTTTTTCTGCGCCGATAATGGAGATAGGGTGCAGCGATGAAACTGAGCCCTTTTTCTGTAAGGGCGCGGGCTGTTAGATTGACCGAATCATGCTTATCTAAATAATTCCGCAATAAAGCCGGCATAGCCCCAGAAGCTTCTATTTCTTGTTTCTCGCGAAAATAATCAAAAATATCGGAAGGATGTTCTCGGCTCTGTTCCACGGCAATCTCGCTTCCTTCATGTTTAGCCGCTATATTTGGTACGTGATCAGCCAGGGCTAAAAGCTCATCTCGGCGATTGTAGGGCTGCCGAACAATGCTCCTCCAAGTTTCTGTAATATGATGTTCAATCCGCACCACCTCTTCAAAACCCAAAGACTTACGAACTTCAGCAATAATTTCAATAGTCTCATTATCTACTGAATTACTCAAATTGAAACCCACTAATGGACAAGTCCCATCACTCCGCGTAAAAAGTTTAGCGGCCATTAAAGTCCAGAAGGCAGAATAAGGATTGTCATTGCCCATGAATACCGATATCTTAAATTCAATATCAATGCCCAATTTATGGAGCAAGTAGCCCAACAAAACTGTGCCTGGATTTATATTCAATACCTGCCGAATTCCATATTTAGTATAATAATAAAGAAACTCATCTAACCACTGTAAAGCATGCTCATTAGGTTGCCCAATTCCCCCAAAATATCCTGTAATGGTCTCCGGGCCGCCTAAATGAACATTCGACCCGTCGGTTCCTTTAGTGTCGAGAGTTTCCACAAAGCTTGCCCCCATAACCCGCATGGCCGCGCTAAAAGCGAGAATATCTCCCTGATCGGCCTCTTGTTCTTTCATCTTCCGCACTCTAATGAAACGTCCGGGCATTAATTCTTTCTTAGCGATGGCCTGTTTAGCCTCTTCAATAAGCCAAGGAAAGTACTGCGCTGCACTGATTTCTAAAGTGACGGCAAACCTATCTTTAAATCGCATCTGGTCAGCTCGTTTACCCAAAATCATTCGCCTATATTCCTCGACACTAATAAATGCTCCCTCATCCCTTTTCTCTATGAGCCATTGTACATCCGTGTGGTAAGCAGGATTCTCTTTGGCCAAGCGGTCCATAAGCCGGAACAAATTTCCAGCTTCCGCGGCTTGAGCATTTATCTCTTCGGGTGTGCCATATTTGGCTACCACTTCCAGAAAGTCATTGATCACCCGCGATTTAGGATCTAATAAAAGCTCATTGATGGCTTCTAATCTACTTTGAGCAATGCGTAGTCGCTGGCGAAGTTCTGCTTTTTTAACCTTCATAAATTTTCTCCCTTTTGGCTTCTGCTAAATTAAATCTTCTTCATCAACAGGGCACAATAAATTTTTGCTCGCGCATCTTTTTCGCTAAATTGTTATAAACCATTTTTCAAAAAATAGCGTGGGAATGTCAAGCGAAAAAGTTAGCCGTAGCCGAAGTCTGCTCTCTTCTCTCCCCCTTTTCTGCAGGAAGAGATTTATGATGCCCAAAGTTTGCCCACCTGCACTTTTCAAAAACAATAGAAATTTCAAAAGATTAATTGCCAGAACTTTGTAAAGAGGCCAGGGGGTAAATGAGGGAGCATCGGCGGGAGAAGAAGGAGTAAAAACTGGGAGTTAGATTTCCGCCAAGCGTTGGCGGAAATAAGAAACAAGCTAACTTTATTAAACGAAGTGAGCCCGGGCTAAATAGGGTAAAAGTGCCTTATGATCCCGCATGAACCCCCTGGCCTCTTAGGCGGCTTTAAATTCGGATCCTAAAGTGCAGGGGGGCAAGGTGGGCAAAGCTCTTGCTTTTTTTAAAGGAGAAATATAAAATTTTGCCCAAAGAGGTTTTATGGGAAAGAATGAGTGGGAACAAAGAGAAAAAGATCGGCAAATAGTTGATTTAGTGCGTAATTTTCTCTTGGCCATAACTACTTTCCGCAACCTTTATCAGCAATATAAAAATAAATCCTTACATTTTGCCGATATGGCAAATTTTGTAGACTATCAGGGGCAAAGTATCCTCTATCGTCTCAAAGAAATTTCACGCATTTTATTTCGCCAAAATTCTTCACAAATTTCCGAAAGAGAACAGATCTTCGATTTGCTAATTGGCTCAATTTTTCATCTGGCCATGAAAATGCGGGAAGATCTTTACCAATTAGAATTTTATCTCCCCAAATACCAAGTCTTTTTAGAACGAAAAAAAACTGCTGCCGGGCAAGATAAAATAATTGACCACTTTCATAAAATCATCTCCCATGCTGGATCAGCTTTGCAAAAGGAGATGGAAGAAATATACCAGTTAATGGAAGACCTTCTTGACCAGTTTCCAGAATTTGTCTTCTTATACCGAGATAAAGGTTTACTACACCGGTTCTTTTTAGAAGAAACGAACTTGCTGGAAGAGGCTTTGGGCAAAGATGCTTTGACTTCTTTATTTAAGCATCTCTTTGGTCCAGAAGAGTTCCGCCCGTACTACCTCGCCGGGGAATCTTACTTTCAAGGAGGTTTTTACCGTCAGGCCTTCCAAGCTTTTGGCCAAGCTTTAGTAAAGAAACCAGGTGACGAAAATATTCAATTTAAAATTTATCTCGCCCAAGGAATGGACCAATTCTATTCTTTTGCCCCCTCGGCGGCCCTCAAATCTTTTGAAAAATGCCTATCCTTGGCCGGAAAAATTCCCTTCGCCGAAAGCTATAAGAGTATGATCAAAAAAGCTTGTCTGAAAATCCAGGAGGAGTTTCCTGGGCGGAGGAAGAATGATCAGCACCGTGATTTAATTAAAAAAGCGCAGGAACTTTTGCATAGGTTAGAGAAAATACCTACCTCACTCCCTCAATAACGCCAGAATTCAATCTCTTCATCCCTGGCTGGAGCCACCCTTAATAAATTCCCTAAGTTGTCTAAATTGCGGCCGTAGACTATACCTACCTCCGCTAATCCTCGGGCTTTGCTGTAGCGGGCCACAATTGCTGCAGCCAGAGATAGGTCGCTATCTTTAATCTCTCCCCGTAACAAACCTAGGGGCCCTGGAATCCCCTGTACTCTTAGAAGAAGATCTCCTTCTTGTTGCCAATTTAGGATCTTCTTGTTTTCCTCTTCCCGTCTGCCCACTACTAACCACGCCCCATCCGGTAGGCGAAATTGTCTACCTATCATAAGCAAAAGCAGATCATTTATAAAAACCTCGACATTGGTGGCAAAATATTTTTGGATGCGCTTGGCCAACACGGGATCAGTTAAATAACAACCCCCTGCCGGTGTCGGAAAATAGCAGAGGTCCATTTCCGCTGCCAATTTTAATTGTGGTTTCCGACTGCGGCCACTGAAAGCCAGCAATTTTTCTCGATCCACTAAGCCCATCAACTCTGGCTTGGTAGGTTTTAAAATCTTAGCACATAAAGGGCGGAGCAAAATCCCTTCAGTCCCTGAATCCCGCTCCACAATCCGCAAGGCATCTCGCCGCTGGGACATGGGGCGTTGACCCAAAACTTCTCCAGAGATTAGAAAGTCACCACCCTCATCTTCCATAATCTTTTTAGCTTTAGAGAAAAGAAAGATTTTGCAGTCGATACAGGGATTAAAATTTTTCCCAAATCCGTAGCGGGGCTGACGCAAAAGCTGGACATATTCTTCGCTGACATCGAGGATTCTCGCGGCAATGCCATAAAAGCGTCGCCATTTTTCCACTTGTTCAGCTTCCTGCCCTTTATATTGATAACCAAAAAAGGGGGTAATAAAATGAAGTCCTACGACTTCAATTCCTTGATCCATAATTAAGCGGGTAGCCAAAATACTATCCAGTCCTCCAGAAAGGAGGGCAAAAGCCTTCCCTCTAAGCATTAATCTTCCCTGTTAAGAGCGACCGGCTAGCTATTCTTCTTTCCATCCATATTCACCTAAAAGAGGAACAAAAACACAACCAGTGATATCTTCTTCTTTATAGTTTTTTCCCCGGCGCGTAACTTTATAAAGCGTTTGGGTATACCTGGGACCGACGGGGATCACTAAACGCCCTCCATCAGCCAGCTGGGCAAGGAGAGTCTGCGGGATCTCCGGAGCGCCCGCGGTGACTATAATTCCATCATAAGGGGCTTTTTCTGACCATCCTTTTGTTCCATCTCCTATTCTAAAGAAAATATTGGTGTAACCTAAGCCTTGCAAAGTGCTTTGCGCTCTTTCGAGAAGCAAGGGAATTCGCTCAATGGTGCAAACTTCTTTAGCCAGCTCTGCTAAAATAGCGGTTTGGTAACCTGAGCCGGTGCCAATTTCCAATACTCTTTCTTCTCCCTCCAATTCTAGAGATTGGGTCATGATGGCCACCATATACGGTTGGGAAATGGTTTGCCCCTCACCGATAGGTAAAGGACGGTCTTCATAACTCGCCCCCTTATGTGCCTCAGGGACAAAGATATGGCGGGGAACTTTACTCATGGCCTCCAGAACTCGATCATCGCGGATCCCGCGACGTCTTAATTGCTCTTCCACCATGACCATTCTTTCTTTTTCAAAATCGCGCATGCGTATTTATCCGGGTAAGAATCTCGCTCTTTTCTTAAAGCCAACTCAACATCTTCTGCCTTCCTAAATTTAGGCTCCAAATTTAGTCAAGCGACGGGCGTGAGCCAAAGCCAAAGGCATGAGGTTTAAGGAAGAAAGTTTGCCCAACGCTCCCCGGAGGCAACTTAGTTCATCGAATTTTTTTACCTCATCGACTAAAGCCCAGGGAGAACATAATATAACCGGCAAGGGATGCCAGCTATGGCTCCGTAATTTGGCCGGAGTAGCATGATCTCCTGTAACTACTAAAACATCTGGGTTGAGGGCTCGGACACGCGGAATGAACCGATCTATTTCTTCGATTACCGCCACTTTGCCAGCGAAATCGCCATCTTCCCCCCGCGAATCAGTTTCTTTAATGTGTAAGAAGAAAAAGTCATAATCAGCAAAATTCTCTTCTAGAGCTTTAAATTCTTCCTCATGATTGTGCACATTGGTTAAAACATTCATACCCACCAGGCGACTTATCCCCCGATACATAGGGTATACCGCAATGGCTAAAGCCTTAAGACCATATCTTTCCATAAAAGAAGGGTATCGCGTATGCTTGGCAAAGCCACGCAAAAGAATCATATTCGCCTTCGGCTCATCTGCCAAAATCTGCTGGCTTTGCTGGATAATCTCTTTAACTAAAGTGGCCGTTTTTTCCGCAGCCGGTTTTAGAGCCTTGGGCTCTAATGGCGCAACTCCTTCTCTTTCGGGATCAGTATCTTCAACTTCCCCTTGCAAATCTTCGCCCCGCAAAATTAATATGGCCCGGTGCTCTTTCACGGGAGCCCAAATAATCTCTACTTTATTTGGTAGATGCAAATTGGCTTTCAATTTTTGACAGAGACGGGCATTTGTTTCCGTAGTAATTCTCCCTGCCCGCCGATCAACAACTTGGCCATCTTTATTCACCGTGGCAAAATTAACTCTAGCCACCACATCCTTCTCGGTCAAGGGAAAGTCTATGCCTGTAGCTTCTAAAATTCCTCGACCAATATTATATTGAATGGGGTCATAGCCAAATAAGGCAAAATGGGCTGGTCCACTCCCCGGGGTAATCCCCGGAGAAACTGCTTCCAGTAAGCCACAGGATGATTCGGCAGCCAATTGATCAAGATGCGGCTTATGCGCCACCTGTAACTCGGTCCCTCCTCCTGGCTCCATTTGGATACCCCCTAAACCATCAAGAACAATAAAGACCATCTTTGAAGATGCCGGCACCACTAGGTCGGCGAGCAATCGAGAATCCATATGCCTCCTCCTTCTTTGCCTGCCCAATAAAGAAGCAAACCCTTCGAGCAGATCCATGGGAAATTAATTCAATTCACTCCTCTCGCCGAAATGAATTCTACTCCTCTTTATCTTCTGCCAAGCTCAGCCTTTTTATTCCTTGGCTGCTTCCGTCAATTGGGCAGCAGCTAAAGCTTTCTTCCTCTCTCTACGCCTTTTCGCCCGTAACCGAATCCAATGTCTTTTCCGTTTATGTTTACTTTTGGAAGTCGCCAAAAATTTCCCCCCTTTCTGAAGTTTTTAAGATAGAATATAGAAAAATTTACTTTTAATCAACACCCAAAAAGCAAAGAGCTAGTCTATGGGACGGTTGGTAATTTCAGCCAAAGGATTAGCCTGGTTTCGCCAAGGACACCCTTGGGTTTATCGCGATGATCTGGAAAAGATAGAGGATGCTCCTCCAGGTAGTATAGTATCTTTGGAAGATAAGAAAGGCAGATTTTTAGCCCAAGGGTTTTACAGTTCCCAATCCAAGATTGCCTTTCGCCTGATCACCTATGGAGCCGATAAGATTGATACCCACTTTTGGAAAAGAAGGATAGAGGAAGCTTTCCGTTTTCGCCAAGAAAGAGGAGTATTAAAACAAACCAATGCTTACCGCCTAATTTACGGAGAGGCCGATGGCATTCCTTCATTAATTGTTGACCGCTATGATAACCACTTTGTTGTGCAGACTCTAAGTGTGGCGACAGATAATTTATTAAGCATTTTCATTCAAATCTTGCAAGAAATTTTCTCTCCTTCTTCCATCATTCTCCGGAATGATATCAATGTGCGCGCCTTAGAAGGATTACCCCTGGGGAAAAAAGTCCTCTGGGGGAAACTACCCCCGCGGATAAAAATCTTTGAAGGAAAGCTCACTTTTTGGGTTGATCTACACCAGGGGCAAAAAACGGGAGCTTTTCTGGATCAAAGAGAAAACCGTCTGCTCGCTGCCCGCCTATTAAAAGGGAAGATTCTTGATGCCTTCTGCTATCAAGGGTGGTTCGCCCTGCAGGTAGCTCAAAAGGCGGAGAAAGTCATAGGAGTGGATTCCTCTCCCGACGCTTTAGAATTGGCCAGAGAAAATGCTCTGCTCAACGGAATAAGCAATTTTGAGTTTATTAAAGATAATATTTTCGATTTTCTGAAAGAAGAAACAAAGAAAAAAAATAATTTCCAAGGGATCATCCTTGATCCACCAGCTTTTGCTAAGAGTAAAGAAGACTTAGCCACGGCGTCTCGAGGGTATAAGGAAATAAATCTACGCGCCTTCCGCCTCCTCTGTCCTGGAGGCATCCTGGTTACTTCCTCTTGCTCCTATAACCTCTCCGAGACAAGTTTTTGGAAAATCTTACGTGAATGTGCCCGAGACACAGGGAGCACTTGGAAGGTACTTTATAGAAAAGGACAAAGCGCCGATCATCCTCTACTCATAAACTTTCCTGAAAGTCATTATTTAAAGTGTTTTTTCTTGGAAAAAATAAATTTTTAACTAAGCCCAGGTGGTCAGAACAGGTCTTTGGACGAAAAAATTGATTAAATTATTGGGAATAAAAAAGGCCCAGGAGTAAAGAAAAAATGACTTCCCTTTTTTCTCCTTTAGTTTGCCGCGGGATAGAAATTAAAAACCGAATTGTCTTCGCTCCGGTAGTGACCAACTTTGGTCTCCGCTCCCGGAGGGCGATTAATTTTTTTAGGGAACGGGCCCGGGGAGGAGTTGGTTTAATCATCGTCCATGGCACGCCTGTTGACTTTTTCTTGCAGCCAGGAATTGAGCAAGTCCTAACTCCTTTAGTGGCCAAAGTCCATGAAGAGGGCGCCAAAATTGCGCTTCAGCTTTGGCATGGCCATGAGCTTAATGGCCAGACCGTTGCTCCTTCTCCCCGAGGAAAATATCGCCAAATGACTGCAGAGGAAATTCAAACAGTAATCAAGAAATTTGCCCAAGCTGCCCAGGTTTGTGAGCAGGCTGGCTTTGACGGGGTAGAAGTGCATGGGGCTCATGGCTATTTGATCAACCAATTTTTTTCACCTTTAACAAATCACCGCCAAGATGACTATGGAGGAACTTTAAAAAATCGCTCCCGGCTGGCCGAGCAATTGATAACCGCTATGCGGCAAGCAACGAGGGAAAACTTTCTCTTACTTTATCGCCATAGCGCCATCGATGGCCTTCCTGGTGGTACCCTTATTGAGGAAAGTATTTTTCTAGCCCAAGCTTTGGAAAAAAAAGGGGTGGATATATTCCATGTCTCCGCGGGTTTCGGACCTTCCTCCCACCTTTCTATTCCGCCTGCTTCTGCCCCTGGGGCTACGCATGCGGCCTTGGCTGCCCAAATTAAAGCCCATATTTCCCTTCCGGTTATCGCTGTGGGCAAAATCCAGTCGCCCCATCTAGCCCGAGAAATTTTAAGTGAAGGAAAAGCTGATTTAATAGCCTTGGCCCGGCAGCTTTTGGTTGATCCATATTGGCCAGAGAAGGTGCGCACAAAAAAAGAAGAAGAAATAATCTTTTGCCGTTACTGTGATATTTGCACTGAAGAAATGCGTGCTGGTCGCCCCCTCTCTTGCCCACAAAATCCTCTTTTGGGGAATGAAGATAACTAAAGGAGATATTGAGGCCCAAAGAAACTAAACAATTAGAATTTTCTTGGCATGCTATTTATCTCCATACCAGCTTGAATTTGCTTTACCGCTGATGAGCGCGCCGAGTTTACTCGCGCTTAATTCTTCTTTCCGTGAAAGTGATGAATTAAGGCAAAAAGGGCATGGTATGTTCCTCCTCCAGCATCCCCAAGATGCTAAGATAAAATCACTGCCCAATAAAGTCTATGTTTGGACATATAATAACTTAGGCGAGGTAAAATTTAAATTGCGCGTGACTCCCCGCATTCCCTCTGGAGTGGTGGTCGCTGAAGAGATCTGATGGTTAGTTAATTGGCCTGATTCCCATTCAGTAAATGCCCTTACTTCCCCAAGGTTAACGGATTAAGGTCAAGGGATTGCTTTTTATGATAATACAGTTAAGGTTAAGCCAGCTTAATTTTCAATAGCCTTTACCCACGGAGGTTACCCCCAAGAGATTAAGCATTAACATGGCTTTCCGCTCCGCAGGTTGACCAGCAAGGGAAGGCTTTTCGGAGTAGGAAATATCTACGCTCCAACATTGATGGCGATAGCCTAAGCGATAAATAGTCTCGATAGTTTGCTGGTCAAGAAAGGAATGTTTGATCTCATAAGCAAAATCCAAGGAGGGGGTAAGTTTTATCTGTAGATGACCATTGAGTTGATTTTGACTCCCTTCGGCCCAGGCATATTCCAGCAAGAGCTGGTCTCCTCGAGCATCATAAAAACGTGCATTGGAAAAAGAAGTTAAAAAACGTTGCTCATGAGGGTCATAATTAGAATTATTTTCTAAAGAAAAATATTTTAAAGGGCTTATTTTTATCTGTGCATTTAGGGCGCCAAAAGGCTTGCGGGGAAGGGCCGGCGAAGTAACTTCCCTGCTGGCCTCATGGAAATCATAGGTTTGGCTGAGCCGAAAATAAAGGATTTCGTGAAATTTATGGCCACCTTTTTCTGCCGCTACCTTGCCGATCAGACGCTGGGCTATTCCATAGCTAAGTTTGCTAACCTTAGATAGAGGAAGATCGTAGTTGGGAATCTTTTCTTGGTTAACGTCAGGGAGATAAGTATAGCTTATTTCTGGACGCAGAATATGTTTTATTTTGGGTAGGCTGGCCCAAGGAGAATCAAAGACACGGTAAAACTCGGTGGCCACTGTGGTCTGCAGCACAGGTATACTTCGACTATAAGTCTCCTCTCCTCCATTCCGACTAAGGTAAAGAGTCTGCCGATAGCCTATATCCGGAGTAAATTCCAAAGGCCCTAAGCGGAGCGGCAAAGAAAGGTGGGGAAATAAATCTAAAAGATGACCGGTTACTCCTTCTTCTCGCCCAAAATAACCATAGGCCGAATCCAAACTAAAATAAAAAGGTGAATTAAAAATTTGCTGGCGCAATCCTTTAAACTCTATCCAAGGATATCTTTGGAGGGTAGTTTTATCCTCTTTAGTCAAATCTACCGTATGACGCACTTCTCCGAATAAAGCAAAACTTTCCCAATTTTTGGTAAGCAAAATATGCGAGGAGACCTGCTCACTAAAGCGCTCTTCGGCGGTAGCTCCGTAATCCCTCAGGTACTGACGGTCACTAAAATGGCGCAGTTTCGCTTTGATAAAAAATGAGGGATCAAAATATTCCTCATGCTGAAATTCACTATACCACCGGTCAGCAGTCCGGTCTAATTGTTCGGACCGCTGCTGCCGATAGGCTTCCGCCTCTCTTATGTGGTATCCGTAAAATCTGCCGCCACTCTCTTGGCGCCGTTGATAGCGAAACTCCAAACCTTCTCCGATCCCTCTCCGGGAAGCCAAATCTAAATATAAAGTAGCATCCATGCTCCTGGTGATGGCCCAAAAATAAGCGCTATTTAATTCCCAGCCAGAAATATCTGAATAATTGATGCGCGGGATCAAAAACCCCGATTGCCGCTCAGTCTTCACTGGAAAAAATAAATAAGGGGAGTAAAGGACAGGAACATTTTTTATTTGAAATGTAGCCCCCCAAACCGAAGCATATTCTTCCAAGGTGACCAAAGTTTCTTTAGCCTGAAAGCGCCAAGCTGGCCAATCACCATCACAAGTAGTAAAACTACCTCCCCGAATGCGGTAGGTGTCTTCGCCCACCCTTTCAATTTCTTCGCCGTGGAGATAAAAATTTTGTTTTTTTAAAAAAAGCTCCCCATGGATGATGATGCCCAAATTTGTCTCTAAGTTAATAATTACCCTTTCACTTTTTAAAACATCATCGCCTTGCAGGAGGACCACGTTTCCCTCTGCCTCTACCTCATGCCGGCGACCGGATAATATTACCCGGTCAGCCGTTAATTTTGTATCTCTTTGCCTGATCTCTACCCGGCCTTCCGCTATATAAACATCGCTATTATGATCGTAGGAGATATAATTAGCGCTTAAATGGATTGGTTCCCTCATAAACTGGCCTTCTTCGCCGGGGGTGAACTGGCAGGCTGCTTTCGATAACATAGATGTAAAAAGGTTAAGGATAATTAAAAAAAATAAAAATCCGCGGTGGCTCAAGATCAAATCAGGCCCTTCTTTATTAAATGTGCTCTGGCTTCCCCCACGGTAAAAAGGGAACCAGAAACAAGGACGAGATCTTTATCTTTAGCTATAGCTAAAGCTTCTTCCAACGCTTCGGCCACGACCGGAACTTCTCTTGTTTTTTTGTGAAAGATAACTGCTTCTTTCTTCAAGACCTCCAAGGAGGCCGAACGTTCTAATTTGGGTTTAGTTAAGATTAAATAGTCAGCAAACGGGACGAGGTCAGCCATCATTTTCCGGATTTCTTTATCGCCCATAATTCCTAAGACTAAGATAAGTCGCTCCCGGGGAAAGTTTTCTTGCAAAGCTTTCTTTAAAATCTTGGTAGCTGCTGGGTTATGAGCACCATCTAAAAGGACACGAGGTTTTTCCCCGATTAGTTCTAGCCTTCCTGGCCAACTTACTTGTCTGACTCCTACTCTAATTTGGTCCTCATTTAAGGAAAATCCCAAATCGCTCAAAGCCTCTGCCGCCGCTAAGGCCAAAGAGGCATTTACTATTTGGTGACTACCCAATAAGCCCAGAGTTAAATTGGGCCAAAAATTTTTTCTACCATGGAAGTCAATCACTTGAAGTCCCCGTTTTTGGGCCCAAAAATCTTTTCGCCAAATATAGATAGGGGAATTCAGCTCTGCACATCGCCGTCGAAAAACTTCTAAGACTCCGGGTTGATGAGCTGAAGTATAAAGGGGCCTTTGGGGTTTAATAATGCCCGCTTTCTCCCAAGCAATTTGGTGCAGCCTATGACCTAAATACTGCTTATGTTCTAAAGATATTGGAGTTATTAAAGAAATTAATGGATCAATTACATTGGTAGCATCTAACCTTCCTCCCAAACCCGTTTCAATAACTGCTATATCCACTCCTTTTTCCCGAAAGTATAAGAAAGCCATAGCCGTAGTAAATTCAAAGAAAGTTATATAAGCTTTTTGCCGATCAATTTCCTTGGCTAAAGAATTATTATCAGGTGTAAAATCTATTTCTCCTCGATTAATCAGTCTGTCTGCCACCGCGCGGATTTGGTCCGTTAGTTCTACAACCCGGTCCACCGCAATGGGTTGGCCATTCAGTTGAATCCGCTCAGTAAAATCTATTAAATGAGGTGAAGTATAAAGCCCAACGCGCCACCCTCCTTGCCGCAAAATAGAGGCCAGAAAGGCGGCTGTTGAACCCTTACCATTTGAGCCTGCTATATGTACTGCGGGCAGGCCTTTTTGGGGATTACCTAACTCGTGGAGCAAAATACTAACGTTCGTTAAGCCCAACTTAATCCCAAAACGCTGCAACCCAAAGAGATAATTTAGGGTCTCTTGGTAAGAATTTTCCATCGTTTTCATAATTATTTCTTTAAGAGCAAAGAAAGAAGATTGGCTAAGACCTCCCTCATTTGCTTTCTTTCCACAATTAAATCAATCATCCCTTTTGCCAATAAATACTCGGCCCGTTGAAAGCCTTCGGGTAGCTTTTGTTTAATAGTTTGCTCAATAACCCTTTGCCCAGCAAAACCGATAATAGCCTTTGGTTCAGCCAAGATAATGTCCCCTAACATGGCAAAACTTGCTGAGACTCCTCCGGTGGTCGGGTCAGTAAGGACGGAAATATAGGGTAATCCTTTATTCTTTAAACGAGCGATGGCTGCGCTTGTCTTAGCCATCTGCATCAATGATATTATCCCCTCTTGCATGCGCGCGCCTCCGGAAGCACAAAAAATAATTACGCCAACTTCTTCTCCCAAGGCAGCTTCTATAAGCCGAACAATTTTCTCCCCCACTACTGACCCCATAGATCCACCCATAAATTCAAAATCCATGACGCCAATCATCACGGATTGATCCATTATCTTTCCTTTTCCCGTGATAATAGCTTCGTTGGTGCCCGTTTTTTGACGAGATTCGGCTATTCGTTCTTCATAACGAAGACGGTCTTTAAACTGCAGAGGATCGCCAGGCTTTAAATCCGCATCCAGTTCAATAAAGCTTCCTTCATCTAAAAGCATGGTCAAGCGTTCGCGGGGGGATAGGCGAAAATGATAATGGCACTTAGGGCAGACGTGGAGGTTACGCTCCACCTCTTTGCGGTAGAGAATCTCGCGACAGGCCTGACACTGAACCCACTGCTGATCAAATGCTTCCATCATCAAAAATAATAACGGGCCCCCTGACGTAATAAAGAAATTCGGGGATAGGGGATTTGTTTAATTTCTTTCCGCAAAAGGGGCAAATACTGAGGCTTCATATGCGCCAGCAATATGGTCAAATCCAAGCGCTGAAGTTTAGCCAATTCTGCTTTTAGTAAGCGGGGAGTTAAATGCCCGCTCTTCTGGGCCACCTCGCTTAATCTGTTGGGGAAAGAAGTTTCAATTAGTAAAGCTTTTAATTCTGGCTCCTGATTAGCTACTTCCCATAGTTGATCGCTTGGCCCTGTATCTCCGGTATAAATAATGGCGCTCTTCCCTCGCTTTACTAAGTAGCCCACCGCCGGCACCGGATGGTTAACCGGGATCGCTTTAATTGAATACTCATCCACAGGTACTTCCACATTTAGTCTAATTCCCATAAATTTGAGAACAGGCGATTCCGCAGTGGGCAAGACGGAAAAGTCTGGCCACAGGGCATCGTTGAAGAGATGAGCTTTAATCATCTCTATGATTGGCTCGGTACTAATTATATATAAAGAGCGCCGCAGGTTTCTTTCTTTGATCAAGTTGGCGGCTAAAAAAGGAATATCTTTTATATGATCTAAGTGTGTATGAGTGACAAAGATATAACGAAGTTTCCTTTGTTCCCGCAGATTAAGAACTGAAGTCACTGCCCCTGCGTCTAACAATAACTTCCCATCAATATGCAAACAACAATGCTTGAATCCAGGAAGCTCTCCTCCGAAGCAACCTAAAACTCTAATCTTCATTTCTGCTCCTTCGGCCAAAAGAGAAGCTCAAAATTAAGTGGCAATCTAATTTAATAAGGGTTATTTCCGATCCGCAAACTGACAAAGTTAGCATGATTATATTTTTAGCTCTGCCCTAATTAAAAATAAGCCATGGTCACGCTCCATAGCCTATTCTGCCTGAACAAGAGGTTGGTTGGCTCAATTATTCCTATTCTTTTCCCTATGCCTTTCTACTCCCTCTTCCCATGCAGCAAGAAAAAATTCAATGATTTCTTCATTTCGCCACATGTTGGCCGGAATCAAGCATCCATTTTCCCGCAACTCTAAACTTAACTGATAGAGCGGAGGGATCAAAAAGGTAAATTCTTGGTTTTGCCAAAGATAATTAAAGACTTCCTCTGGGACACCCTCAATTAATATTTTACCTTTATTTAAAACAATTAATCTTTCCACTAAGCCTAAAATCTCTTCCACTTCATGGGCAATTATAATAACCGTCTTGCCTTGTTGATGGAGAGATTTAATTTGCGCCAGAATTTCTCTCTTCCCCAGGGTATCTAAACCAACAGTCGGCTCATCCAGAATTAAAACCTGGGGATTTTGAACTAAAATTCCCGCCAAAGCTACTCGGCGCATCTCTCCGCGACTAAGCTCCCAGGGGGATCTATCTTGAAAGTCTTTTTCTCCTAAACCTACTAAGGCACAGGCTGCTTTTACTTTTTCTTTTATGGCCGCGGAGGATATTCTTTTTTGGCGGGTCAAAGTGAAAGAAATATCTTCAAAAACACTTTTCCCAAAAAGTTGGTGTTCAGGATATTGAAAGAGAAACCCTATATTCCTCCTTAACTCTTTTAATTCACTCGCCGTGTAATTTAATTCTTTCCCCTTTATATAGACCCTACCTCGCTCTGGTCTTAAGAGACCATTAAAGTGCATCGCTAAAGTGGTTTTTCCTGACCCAGTTCCTCCAATAACCCCTACACATTCTCCTTCGTTTACATATAATGAAATCTCTTGCAGCGCATTTTGGGCAAGGGAAGTTCCTCGATTATATGTATAAAAGACTCTTTCCAGGCAAATGAGCGGCTGAGCGATAAATTTCCTCCTTACTCCACTATTTTCCAAACAATGTCTTTTTCCCGTACCCGATCTTTTACTTTAATGCCCACTAATTGGCCGGGAGCAGCTTTTTCTACTGGTTTATTATCAATCTCGATGGAACTAACCTGATCCTCAAAATCAGTAGTATGGCCTTTAATCTTTATGCGGTCTCCCACGCGCAGCTCGCCTTCTAAAATCTTTATAGCCGCTACACTTGGCTTCGCAAAAAATTTTACTACTTCCCCAACTTTTTGTTCAGGCATGTTAGTCTCCTTTCCCGGGAGAATAAAAATCTTATGCAAAATTATATGTTTATCAAAAGAGGCCTGTCAAGGGCAAAACCAGCCTTGCCACCCTTACTTTGTGGTCCAAATCTTGGAATGTATAAGAGGCCAGGGGTTCATTAGGGATCATAAGGCGCTTTTACCATCTTTAGCCCGGGCGCGCTTCTGCTGAAAAAATTAGCTTGCTTTTTAATATCCGCCAACGCTTTGTGGAAATTTGGCTTTCAATTTTTACTCCTTCTTCTCCCGTCGATGCTCCCTCATTTACCCCCTGGCCTCTTTATAAAGGTCTGGCAATTAATCTTTTAAAAGGGCTATTGTTTTTGAAAAGTGCAGGTGGGCAAGCAAAACCATCCGGTATTGGATCACTTCTTGTGGCAGGGAGGGGGAATGGGATACACTACCAATTTAATTAACAAGAAAAATACGAAGACAAGGGGTCACGTCTTGATTAGTGATTTAAGCATTTCGTAATTCCTTTGGAGGCCCTTATCCTTCTCCATCTTTGACCTGACCATGCTTACGCGCCTGCTAACCGATGAGTAACCAAGACCAAAAGCCCGACCAATTTCATAATTCTTATATTCCCCCAGCTCCCATAACAGATAAATAAGTAAATCTCGCTCTTCCTTCTCCGAATCCTTTATCCTCAATCCCCGCCGCAAAGCTTCTACATCACACTCCAAAACTTCAGCCCCTTTATAAAGAAGAGCCGTAAGATCATAACTTCTTAAGAACATCCGCTGCTGAGGAATCTCCTGATGAGGCTCCCCCTTAAGATAAAGAGACTTTATCCGCTTTATAAACTCCTCAGTCCCCAAAACCAAACCATACCGCACATCCTCCCAAATGCATCTTCCCTCTTGGGCGTATTCCTGAACTCTTTTACGGTAGGCTTTGCGCTTATCTTTAACGTTAAAATGGGATAGTAAAAAATTGGTATTCAGCCAACTTGGTTGCCTTCTACCATATGCATAGGCAGGATAGCTACTCCATCGGTAATCAGCTAAACGCTCCACCAAACCAGCCCTCAATGGATTCCGATGAATGTAAAAAGATAACTGAAGTAAATAGGCATCATCTTCCACAATGATGCTCCTGAACCGCCCCTGGAATAAATGACCTCTACGCTCATGCCGCCGATTGAAATAGCCTGTATAGGTCGTCCCCAGCCATTGCATGCTCCTCGAAAGGTTGGCTTTATTAGTCTTAATCAGTAAGTGGTAGTGGTTATTCATGAGGACAAAGGCATATATATCGATATTGAAACGTGTTGACATTCTTCCGAGAAGACCTAAGAAAATAAGCCGGTCTGCATCATCATAAAAAATATCCCTCTGTTCGATCCCTCGGGAGAGGACGTGATAATAGGCTCCCTCATACTCGATTCGCCATTGTCTTGCCATGAAAAGAGGTTATTAGAAATAAAACGTCCAGTCAAGAAAATAATCACTAATCAAGATTTGACCCCTCTTTGTTCAAAAATGAAGGGACGCGAGACCCCTTCGCCGTTGATTCCTGTCTGTTTATTTGGTATATGAGTTGTCATGAAGGAAATAATATTTAGGGAGGTAAGGTAAATGAGAGCGTCCTTATACCAATTTAAAATCCCCCCGGTAATAATTACAGGCCTCGGCGCTACTAAAGAATTAGGCTCCTTGAGCAAAAGCTTAGGCCCAAAAGCCTTCATTGTTACAGATGAAAATGTAGAGAAGTTAGGTCTTTTAGAGGATGTTAAAAAATCTCTCGAGCATGCGCGTGTTTCCTACACTATCTATAACCAGGTTAATACCGAGCCCACTAACGAACATGTTGAAGAAGGGCGGAAAGCTTTTCAAGATAGTCAAGCTGATTTTTTAATAGCGGTGGGAGGAGGCAGCCCCATTGATGCCGCTAAAGCCATCTCCATCCTTTATAGCAACGGAGGAAGAATAAGCGATTACATGGGGGCCAATAAAATTCCTAAACCAGGGCCACCTTTAATCGCCATGCCCACTACGGCAGGCACGGGCAGCGAAGTTACCCAATTTACTATAATTACGGACATTACCAGCGGCGTGAAAATGCTTATCGCTAGCCCTTACCTTATCCCGCGCTTAGCCTTGGTTGATCCCTTACTGACCATCCAAATGCCCCCTAAAATTACCGCGGCCACGGGTATCGATGCCCTTACGCACGCCATTGAAGCCTATGTCTCTATTAAAGCGCAGCCCTTGAGTGACCTTTTAGCCTTGGAGGCCATTAGACTCATCTCCGCTAATCTCCGGCAAGCTTGGGCTAATGGAGATAATCTGGAAGCCCGGAACAATATGATGATGGGAGCTTTGGAAGCCGGAATTGCCTTCTCCAATTCTTCGGTGGCCCTCGTGCATGGAATGGCGCGGCCTCTGGGCGCTTATTTTCATATTCCTCATGGAATTTCCAACGCGGTCCTTTTGCCCACGGTAACGGAATTCAGCCTTCCTGGAAATCCCCAAAGATACGCCCATATTGCTAAAGCCATGGGCGAGATAACCGATGGAAGATCCACCTTAGATGCGGCCTATTTAACAGTGCAAGCTCTCCAGAGATTAAATGCGGATTTAGGAATTCCTTCGTTGCGCGCTTTAGGTGTACCGGAAGACAAATTCAATAACGTGGTGACTCAAATGGCGGCTGCCGCTTTAGCCAGCGGAAGCCCAGGGAATAATCCGCGGAAAGCAACCCAAGAAGAGATCATCGAGCTCTATAAGAAAGTTTATTAATCAGGAAGAATTCTCCCTTTAAGCATGGAGAGTGTCTCCCAATTAAGTTACGACCATAGTTAGGCGAGAGGGCCAGAGCTAAACATTCATTCGGAATCAAGATATAAGATTTAAAATGGAGGGCAAGAGTTAATCCCTTGCCGTATTCGCCAAGCCACAAGGGCTTGCCCTACTAATTAATAGAAAGATTTCGGCAAACCATAAAGGCTTGCCCTAATAATTTAAATGATATTTATCTTGCTTTTTCTTTCTCTTGCCGGAGACTCAGTGACGTTCTTTCTCCATCTTCTACTCCCGCCAATGCTCTTTTATGCCTGCCTGCGGCCTCCATCTGGCCCGCCTATGGCCTTCTCGCCTAATTACGACATAGTATCATTAGCATGGGGAACAGGGTTTAATGGCCCGGTAGATGACGGCCACACCCATAGTCAAAGGTAAATAATTAACTTCAGCAAAACCTACTTCGGCTAAGAGAGCCTTAATCGCTTCAGGTGAGGGGAAAGCCTTAATGGACGCGGGAAGATAAAGGTAAGCTTCTTTGGATCCACTAATTATGCTCCCTGCCCAGGGGATGATATGAAAAGCATAAAAGTCGAAAATTAGCCTAAACCATTTAGGCCGCGGTTGCGAAAATTCTAGGGCCACCAATTTTCCCCCAGGTTTAAGCACCCGGTATATTTCCCGCAGGCCTTCCTTTATATCGGCCAAATTACGCAGGCCAAAACCAACCATAGCCGCAGCAAACTCATTCTCCCCCAAAGAAATTCTCTGCGCATCCCCTTGCACAAAATATATGCGCCCCGGGGATAATTTTTCCCCTGCTTTTCTCCTGCTTTTTTCTATCATGGGCCGGCTGAAATCATACAAAAATATCCTTCCCTTATTCTGAATATCTTTAGCCGCTAAAATAGCTAAATCGCCAGTTCCACCGCATACGTCTATAACCTTTTCTTCATCTTGTATCTGCAATATTTTTACAGCCCTTTTTTTCCAAAAATAATGGAGACCAAAACTCAAAAGAGTGTTCAGCAGATCATATCTGGGAGCTATCGAATTGAAAAGTTGGCGAACAAATTTTTCTTTATTCTTCATAATCGCAATTCATAATTGAAACCTACCTTATTTTTTTCATTTTAAACTAGATGAGAATTTTTTAAAAGATTTATTAAATTTCCAAAGGGCCTAAACGGAGAGCAGAAAAAGACCGAATAGCCGGGAGAGAAATTGCTTAATTTTTTATCGGCAACTGAGGAGGGGAATCTCTTTCTATCTTTTCCACCTGATTATTTTAGATTTTATTATGTCTATTCTCTTCCTTCCAAGTTTCTGTCAAAGCAAAAAAAATATTAGATGAAATATAATGGAATACAAAATACAAACTTTAAAATTCCAGGATTCTTTAAGCGAAGAGATTTGTTTCTTATAGGCCATTGAAAAATTTAGACTAACTTGGAAGAGGGCGGATGTTAATCATCCGCCCTTTTTTTTAAAACATACTCGGTTGCATCATCAACTTGATTACTGCTCTTTTTTGTTCCGTACTTATAGGAGTAGTTCCATCAACCGTGCCAGATATACGTTCTGCCGCGGCCTCCACTCGTTGATAAAACAATTGACGCGCTTCCATTTCTTGTGCCCGCGTTGGCTGGCCATTCTGGTAGATCGCACTTCGCGAAAATTCGATAATCTGGATATCTTCCTGCAAGCCCAGGTAGGCATTGAAGGCTGCACTCGGCGTATTATAGCTTCGGCGTTGCGATGTCCACTTGCCATTATTCTGAATACAGCTATCTTCGACCATAAAAGAAAATGTGCATGAACTATCTTGGGCATTCCACTGACCACCTTGGCTCGTGCATTCCTGCTCATTAGGGATATTTGAGAGAGTACATGTGCCCAACCAAGACATTTGATCAGGAATGGTTAAAGTATCCCGGGTATAACTGAAACTTCCTCCAGCGCCAATAATACTGGCTAACCAATTTACCATCACCACTTGAGGAATAGGCCAATTTTTCTGTTGCCCATTAAAATCATAATATTTGCCGAAATCCAAGGGAAGATCATTAGCACCGATGCTAAAACTATTAGCCACATTTGTTTTCATTTGGTCAATTTCCGCATCCGTAGAAGTTATGCTATTCTGGAAGGTGGCAAAAGATTGCTGAAAGATCTGATCAATAGCCGCGCGCACTGCCTCGTGGGTCGTTCCCCGAGCAGCTATGTAAGCCTCCGGATTTTGAAAATACTCTCCATAATTGGCATCAATTTGGGCCTGCGCATTCATCATCTCTTGGACTGCAGTTAGATAATTGTTTACTTGATCCCCCGAAGCATTGAGGATACTCAAGGCTTTAGAATATTCGCTCTTTACTTTCACGGCAGCGACGCGCCGGAAAAAAGAACTCATGGCTTGTTCCACCGATCTGCGCACAGTGGAACTAAGCTGAAGCATGCGTGCCCGGTTGGTGGAATTCTGCGCTACTACGCCAGCGGCATCATGCGCCGCCAGAATCAACGTAAAATCTATCCCGGCGGCTTCAGCGGCGTCCATAAAAACATCGGCCATAAACCCGCCGGCTTTCTGCATTTCTTGCATGGCGGTAGTCGCATCTCCACTATCCACCGCAGCTTTGAAACTGGCCGTAAGATCGGCAATAGTCCTTTTCCCAGAAGTAGGATTATAGACTAGCCGGCTTTTAAAGGTATTAAGCTGGGTACTGGTCACTCCATTTTGCAACAGGAAATCCTCAAATCCGCCACTGCCCACAATAGCATCCTTTCCCACACTGGCCATAAGAAGCGCATCATTTTCTCCAAATTCCGGAGAGCGCATCGTAGCCAGAAGATAGGCGACGGCAATGGGGTCATCCGTGCCAATGGCCTCGGCCGCGGCTAAAACGGCATTCGTTTGCACAGTGGACATATTATTGACGCCCACTAAATTTGTGCTCCCTGGCGGAGGTGCTGGAACAAATCCCTTGCGCACCACTCTGCCCGAAGAATCTTTAATAATAAAAACCAAGAAATTTGCCTCATTAATGGTGGGCAGATTAGTCAGGGTGAAGGTCAATTTGCCATTGCTGTCAGTAGTTCCGGTGGTGGTACTGTAATCACTGACTGTACCATTGCTATTTACTTTTTGCATAACAATCGTATAGGTAGAATTCGCATTCAAAGCCCCAAAGGCCGGAACTACTCCAGAGACGACCATTAACAAAATAACCGGGATTATAAAAAATTTTTTTCTCATTAGCAATTTCCCTCCTTTCTCTATCTTTAATCAACACTTCCACTCACTGTGCCTGAGCTAGAACTACTGCTACTACTTCCACTGCCGCTGCCACTTCCTCCACATCCCGAGTTCATAAATAAAGCGGCGACTAAAAAAACAGTCCAGATTAAAAACAAAATCTTTCTCTTCATTTTTAACCTCCTTTGCCCCTCTTCCTCTTTTGGCCAGAAGAGATTAGCGTATAAAATTCTGGCTGGGCAAAGAGTGGGGCCTAATTTGGAATTTGCAAGAATCTGAAGCAAGAAAAATACCAAAGAATGGTAAGCATGAATGGAGGGAAAATACTTTATTTAATTTTAAAATATCTATTAAAATCAATTAATTGGCAAACTAATCAAGATTCGCCAAAATAAAAATTTTTTTTAAAGATTGGGGGCGCATGTCAATTATTAGTCATCCTGAGACTTTGATCGTCAATTTTTAGACAATCTTTGGCGATTCCGCAAAAAATAAAGGAGTTAGAGGCCTCGCAGATATTCAGGCCTTAAGGTAGAGGAATCGCGAGAACTGATTACTTTATGAATTGACTCGAGTACTGCTTCTTTATCTCGGGGCAGGCGTGCTTTAATAGGCAGATAGTTGGAAGCATGGTTGGCCGTAAAATAACATTGCGTGAAATTGGCATGGGCTATAATCACTCCCAACTCCTCAATTAGTTGAAAGGGAGAAGGAAGTTTAAAGTGGCCTGCTTTCATCTCCTCATAAAGAGGCGTGCCGGGAATGACCATCAAAGTCAAGGCGCTGGCAAAATCTGGATCGATCTCCGAGAGAATTCTGGCAGTGGCTAACGCATGTTGATAACTGCTTTCAATCCCCCCTAAACCTAATAAAACGGTAACCGAGAGAGTTATCCCGGCTTCTTTTACGCGGCGACCAGCCTCGACCATTTGTTCGTAAGATACTCCTTTACGCACCTTCTGCAGAAGTTCTGGATCTCCTGTTTCTACACCCAAATAGATTATGCCCAACTTCCTTTCCTTGAGCTCCTGCAATTCCGCTAAGGATTTACGCAAGATACTCTTGGCGTTGCCATAAATCCCTACGCGGCGCAAACCTTTTATCTTTTCTTGTAAATATTCAAGGATGGCTATGAGTTTAGGCTGGGGCATGATTAAAGCATCACCATCAGCTAAAAAAACCTTGCGCCATGGCCCATAAGGAGCAACTTCATCGATCTCCCTTTTCATAATTTCCCCGTCTTTGATGCGGAATCTCCGTCCCTTATAAGTTGGGCAAAAAGTGCATTTGTTATGCGAACAGCCCAAAGTAACTTGCAGAATCAAGCTTTCTGCTTCACTTGGTGGACGAATAACGACGCCTTCATATTCCATAATTTTATTTTAATAAAACATAAAAATAATGACAAGGATGATTAAAAAACGGAGGCAGTTTATAATATACTTATGATGAACCTTTGTCAGCCAGATGGGAGAAAATCTTGTGGCGCGTGCTGTGGCCTATACAACTTCCAAGATCACTCCCGCCCAACTTTAAATCTTCTCCTGCAAAGGAGAACTTGGTTGTTCCAAACTCATAAAGACAAATTAGACTTAGAATCTTGCCGCCGCCTATTAAAAGAATTGCCCGCCCCCCTTCCTTTGCTTGCCGATATTTATAATTGTGAATTCTTAGGTTTCATAGATCCCCAACATAAAAAAGTGGGCTGTTTACTGCACCCCACTCTTAATCAAGGTCAAGATTTACGCCAGCATTCTTTTTATGGGGTGGAGCTATGTGCTGGCCATTTTTGTTTAAGCTATGCCCATCTAACCGCGATAGAAAAGCTGGCGGTTTTAGAAACGTTAGACGATTGGTACCTTTACGGCTTGGTAATCACTGATCTCGACTTTGTTAAAGAATTCTTTCAAGAAGTACAAGCTCGCTTAGGAGACTCTCTTCGGCCCGCCAATTTTAAAAAAGAACAAGTTCGCCAAGCTTTAGCAGCGTATTTCGCCTTAAAAGAAAATTGGCCATTTATGGCGCAAGAAAATAGGTTGGGAAAATATTATTTTGCTCAGGGAGAATATTTTATCGCCCATTTGGAATATGAGAAAAGCTGGTCAATAAAGCCTTCGCGTTTTGATAAAATCTTGGTCGGTCTCTCTTCGACATTTTCTACGGAGAGCGAAGCCCAAGAGGCAGAGTTATTAATCGAGCAAAAGATAAATGCTTTCTTGCTTGCTTATTTGGAAAAATAAATTTTAGAACTGTTTTTTTCTTGGAATTAATTTATAATGTTTTTGAAATTTGCTGATCTCCTCCTCTCCAAAGCTGAATCAAGAATTAGGAATCCTAAAAAAGAAGGGAGAAAAAAATGTCCCACCAAACGCAAGAAAGAATTAAAGCTTTAGAGCTAGCCCTCCTTAATGAATCGCGGGAGAGAGATTTCTACTTAAAGCACAAAGAAAGAACAAGAAATCCTCACGGCCAATCTATGTTCGCTTCCATAGCAAAAGATGAGGATGAACATTACCAAAGGATTTTAGAGTTACATGAGCGTCTAAAGAAAGAAGGAAAATGGCCGGAAGCGGTACCTTTAAAAGTAAAGGGGACAGATGTGAAGTCATTGATGCAGAAACTTCTGGAGGCGATAGATAAATCTTCTCCTGTCGATCAGGATGATGTGGAAGCCGTCAAAGTTGCTATTGACTTTGAAAGCAAGGGCGAAATTTTTTACCGCGAATTGGCCAAGAGCGTTGATAACCCTGTCGAAAAAAATTTTTATGAACTCTTGGCCTCCATGGAAAGAGAGCACTTGTTGTCGCTCCAGGACACCTTAGATTATTTCCAAGATCCAGCTGGCTGGTATAGAATAAAGGAGAAGGCCCATATTGATGGAGCCTAAAAGGGCTTTAATGGAAAATAAGCAGGTTTTTTCTTTCTTTATGTTAAGCAAATGGAGGAAAGACGAAAAAAACATCTTCTTTTACGGGCCAAGATAATTCAGGGAATTAGGCAATTTTTTATTGACCAGGATTTTATAGAAATCGAAACTCCTTATTTGGTGCCCTCTCCGGGGATGGAGCCTCACCTTTCTGCTGTGGAAGTCTTTTGTACGCGGCCCAATGGGGAAAAATTTAAAAGCTACCTACATACTTCTCCAGAGTATGCTATGAAAAAACTTTTAGGGGAGGGATGGGATAAAATTTTCCAAATTTGTCGGGTTTTTCGAGATGAGGAGATCAGTACCACGCACCAAATTGAATTTACCATGTTAGAATGGTACCGCACGCACGCTGATTACTTTCAGATAATGGCCGACTGTGAGCATCTAATAAATTTCCTTAGCCAAAACATCCTTGGCCATAAAGATCTCTCTTATCAAGGAGCCCAAATAGACCTAACTTCCCCCTTCCAGCGCCTCCGCGTGGCCGAAGCCATGCGCTCTTACGCGCAAGTGGATATCGAGCAAAATAGAGATGTAGAATCTCTCCTGCGTGAAGCTCTGAGCAAAGGTTATTCCTTCAATTCTCTCAATGCATACTCTTATGATGAGCTTTTTTTTAAAATTTTCTTAAGTAAAGTAGAGCCCAACTTAGGTTTCCCCAAACCAACTTTTCTTTATGAGTATCCGGCCTCCATGGCTGCTTTAGCGCGCCTGAAACCGGAGAATCCCCTGTGGGCAGAAAGATTTGAGTTATATATAGCAGGTGTGGAATTGGCCAACGCCTTCTCCGAACTAACTGATCCTGAAGAGCAGCGCCAAAGATTTATAGAGGAGCAAAAACTCAGGGCCAGTATGGGCAAACCGGTTTACCCAATAGACGAGGAACTTTTGCAAGCTCTTGCCCACCTGCCCCCTTCGGCAGGGATTGCTTTGGGAATTGACCGGTTGGTCATGGTCTTCTGTGATACTAATAAAATTCAAGATGTACTTGCTTTTTCTTTAACCTAATCAGAATGGCTATGCTAAAAATGAAGGAAGAAGAAATTTTAAATCTCCTCCAGCGCCAGGGGCAAGATCATATAATAAATCATTACCAGCTTTTAAACGAGGAAAAAAGAAAAACCTTCTTGGCTAACTTGCAAGAGTTAAATCTGCCTTTAGCTTTTGAACTTTATAAAAATTTTTCGCAAAGAGCGCCTACTCCTTCCTCGCGAAAAATTGATCCCGCTCCCATAATTACCCTGGAAATGCGCCAGAAAGAGAAGCAAAAATTTAAAGAGGCTCGCTCCTTAGGGGAAGAATTGCTGCGCCAGCAAAAAGTGGCTGTTTTGATTGTCGCCGGCGGGCAGGGAACGCGATTAGGTTTTGAGGGCCCCAAAGGCCTTTTCCCTATAACTCCCCTCAAAAAAAAATCGCTCTTTCAACTTTTTAGTGAAACAGTCAAAGCCCTCAGCCTCAAATATGGCACCCAGATTCCTCTGCTTATCATGACTAGTCAAGAGAACCATGAGCAGACTCTTAATTTTTTCAAAACCCACAATTTCTTTGGCCTGCCCGAAGATGATGTTCATTTCTTTCAACAGGGAATGCTTCCTACATTTTCGCCCGCGGGGGAGTTACTTTTAAAAGACGAGACTCATCTCTTAATTAACCCTGATGGCCATGGCGGATCACTGAAAGCTCTTTATGAGGTAGGTCTCCTCGAATATTTAAAAAATAGGGGCTATACGGAACTTTTTTACTGCCAAGTAGATAATCCTTTAGTCAAAATAGCCGACCCCCTTTTCTTGGGGATACATAAAATGGAAGAAGCAGAAATATCCACTAAAGTTGTTCGGCGCCGCGATCTTAAAGAGAAGGTGGGTATATATGGCCTCCTCAATGGCCAGCCCGCGATCATTGAATATAGTGATTTTTTACCTGCCCAATATGAAGCTTTAGACGGCCAGGGAAATATTGTTTATTGGGCAGGCAATACAGCTATTCATGTAATCTCCCTCCTATTTATCGAGAGATTGAATCAACACGGCTTCGCCCTTCCCTACCATCGAGCTATAAAAGAAGTACGGGGCCAAGGGCCCGAAGGAAAATTTACGAAAAGGCCGGGGTGGAAATTTGAAACTTTTGTTTTTGATGCTCTTCCTTTGGCCAAGAAATCGTGTGCCTTAGAAGTGCTCAGGGAAGAAGAATTTGCTCCCGTGAAGAATAAAGAAGGAGCCGATTCCCCGGTAACTGCCCGGGCCGCCCTTAATGGTCTTTACCGGCGTTGGCTTAAGGAAGCGGGCGCAGAGTTAGCTCCGGAAATTCAAATAGAAATATCGCCCCTTTTTGCCGCGGAGAAAGAAGATCTGTTCGCCCGCTTAAAGGGTAAAAAGCTAATTTGCCAAGAAGATACTTATCTCGCCTAAGCCCTAAACTTTTTCTTTCTTCCTAAGGACATGAATGGCGGTAGCTTTAAAGGAGGCCACCATCTCTTTGCCCTCTTCCAGGTTTAACTTTTCCACAGAATGGGCAGTTATATAGGAGATCAAGGGAAAGCCACAATCGAGGAGGATACGGTAGAAAAGACCAAAGGGCGTGATTTTTACTAGGCGTCCTGGAAATACATTGCGCGCACTAGACTGTTCTAAGGGGGGCAGATTACTAAGGCTAACATTCTCGGGTCGAATGCAGAGAGCCACCGTCTCTCCAGCTTCTATATCCCCTATGGCTTCCACAAACTGTCCAGAGACGTCCACTAAGATACTTCCTTTTTCTTTTTTAATTACTTTGCCAGTAAGGATTGACTCTACGCCAACAAAGGCGGCGACAAACTCATCAATAGGTTTGCTCAGCACTTCAGCAGGGGAGCCAATTTGCCGAATTTGGCCTTGATGCATCACCGCCAGACGATCGGCCAGGCGTAAGGCCTCCATACGTTCATGGGTGGCCAGAACCGCAGTGGTCTTGGTTTGGCGCAGAACCACCTCCAGATCATCTAATAAAGAATCACGGGTTGGCTGATCAAGGTTAGCAAAGGGCTCATCGAGGAGAAGAACCTCAGGCTTAATGGCCAAGGCGCGGGCCAAGCTTGTTCTTTGAGCTTCCCCTCCCGAGAGAGTTCTGGCGGAACGATGACTTAGGTGGGCAATACCCAATCTTTTCAATTCTTCATTTACCCGCTGCTGAATCTCCTTCTTCCCCAGACCTCTAATTTTTAACCCGGCAGCCACGTTATTAAAGACGGTCGTATCAAAGAGTAGTGGCTCCTGGAAGACCATAGCCACTCTTCTTCGGTATTCCAGAATGGTGGCGTCAGTCTTAATGGGCTGACCTTGAAAATAAATTTCTCCTCCCCTGGCTTTTATTAAAAACGAGAGACTTTGAAGCAAAGTACTCTTGCCCGCGCCATTTGGTCCTATGAGCGAAAGGATCTCGCCTTTCTTTATCTGCAAGGAAGGCACATCCAGAATTCTCGTGCCCTTTATCTCGACCACCAGATTTACTACCTCAATGAGGGGTTGGCAATCTTTTTGACTCATCTCTATTATTTGGCCGCTAAAAATTTTATTTAGGTCTTTCTCTCTGCTGAATTTGAGTAAGGATTAAATTAATAAGGTAAGCGAGCATTAAGAGAATGATGCTCAAGGCAATAGCGACATCAAAATTTCCCCGGCTAGTTTCCATGACTGTCGCCGTGGTAAGCACGCGGGTATAACCTTTTATATTGCCGCCAACCATTATGGATGCACCCACTTCCGAGATCACCCCTCCAAAACCCGCCATCACCGCCGCTAAAAGGGGAAGTTTAGCCTCTTTGATTAACAGCCAGACCATCTGCCGACGAGTAGCTCCCAGGGCTAAGATCTGCCATCTGAGCTTCTGCGGAAGCTGCTGCATCGCCGCCAAAGAAATGCCCATAACAATTGGTGTAGCTATAATAGCCTGGGCTATAATCATGGCCGCAGGGGTATAAAGGATTCCTAAGATGCCCAAAGGTCCATTTCTCCAAAGAAAGATGGTGACGAAAAGACCAATCACTACCGGCGGCAATCCCATGCCCGTATTGATAAGACTGACAACCACCCTTCGACCTGGAAATCTGGTAAGGGCCACCGCCGTACCAGCAGATATCCCCAGTATTAAACTGATCAAGGTGGCTGTTCCGGACACTTTTAAAGAAAGAAAGGTGATCCCCATTACCTCGGAATCTAAGGTAATCAACAAGAGAAATGCCTTTTTAATCCCTTCAAGAATTAACTCCATTCTCCAACCTCATTTTCCCAAGTCTTCTTCCTTTTTTCCGGCATCCGGGAAGAAAAGGGGCGACCCAAATTTATCAACTCCGAAAGTTTTAATGATCTCTTGAGTTTCCCTGGCCACCATGAAATCGGCAAAAGCTTTCCCTCCCTGGGCATTAACTTTTGGCCATTTCACTGGGCTGATTTCAATCACATGGTAGACATTAAGAAGAAGGGCATCTCCTTCCACCAATATCTCTAAGCCCAAATTCTTTTTCAAGGCCAAATATGTTCCCCGATCCGTAAGTGTATATCCTCTTTTTTCCGCTGCCACATTTAAGGTTTGCCCCATTCCTAAACCTGTTTGTTGATACCACTTCTCTCCTTCAGGATTCAACCCGGATGTTTTCCATATCTTCTTTTCCTTAGCATACGTTCCGGAATTGTCACCTCTTGATAAGAAAAGCACCTTGGCCGCAAAAATTTTTTTGAAAGCCTCTGAAGATGATTTTAATCCTTTAATCTTGGCGGGGTCTTGCAGCGGCCCCCCGATAATAAAGTCGTTATGCATAACAATCCGGCGGTTTGCTCCATAACCTTCGATCATGAACTTTTTTTCCGCATCCGGCGAATGCACCAGAAGAACATCTGCTTCCCCCTTCTTCCCCATGGCCATGGCCTGTCCAGATCCTACGGCGATAGTTTTGACGAAGAAACCCCTCTGCTTTTCAAAGATAGGAATGAGCACATCAAGCAACCCCGAATCTTGAGTACTCGTAGTTGTAGCTAAAATGATCGTTTTCGGCTGGGCTAAAACCATAGAAGAGCCCATGAAAATGCCAAGAAAGATAACTATCCCTAAAATTTTTTTGCGGCCGATGCTTCGCTTCATATTTCTATCCGTGATTGCAATAAAACTCGTTGTTCTTTCTTGTTTCCCTTTCTTTTTGGGCTTTATTTCTTTTTCTCTAAGGATTTATTTCCGCAATTTATAAACTCTAAGAATATATGATTTTTCCTGAACTACTAAAGTCATAATTCCCTAACCAACCCACTTGGCTCCGAAAATCCTTAGAATTTAGAATATCCATAAAGGCCTGGATGTCTTTGCGAAAATAAGTAGATTGGTCAAGAATCAGGTCAAAACTTTCCTGGATAATGGGAATAAAAGAGAGACCTAAAAGTTTGGAGACGGCAATAGTGGCTATTCCCACATCTGCTTGGCGCGACAAAATAGCCAACCCCACTTCGAAGTGCGTAAAAACTTCTTTATCATAACCTTTGATCTTGGAAGGTTTAATGCCCAATCTCTGCAAATAGTAATCCAAGAGAACTCTTGTCCCAGAGCCCTGCTGACGATTGATAAATTTAATCTCCGGGCGCGCTAAGTCTTCGAATCTCTGAATATGCAGAGGATTTTTAGGGGCCGCCACTAAGCCGAGATCACGATGAAATAGATTGACTATTACTGGCCTTAAATGGGAGAGATGGTGGGAAATGAAAGGTATATTATATTCGCCACTTTGCGGATCCAGGAGGTGGGAGTAGGCGATATCAGTGTGGCCGGCCTTAAGAGCTTTGAGGCCATCTGTGCTCCCCACATTGGCATAAAAAACATAGAATTCGGGGTATTTTTTTCGCATATAATTATGCAACATATCAAGAATAGGGTCATTGCTACCCGCAGCTAGTAAGGCGCTCCCAATTTTCCTGCTCCGCTCCCGGGCTTCGCTCATCCCATGCCGGGCATTTTTTTCGATCCACTCGTCTATTAGCTTTTTGGGAAAAACCCATTTACCCGTGACACGCGTGGCCGGAATTCGCTTGGCTTTAATCAAGGCATATACTTGTTTTTCATGAATGCCCAGATATTTAGCCACCTCTTTGGTATGCATGATTTCATTTGGCATGCCATATCCTCCTGAATTCGCTTCATCATAAAATAAGTTTGGCTACCAGTCAAGAAAATAATTACATTTTCTTACTTAATATTACTTATAAAAACAATTTCTCCCTATCGCCATCTAATCATTCCGGCACTTCCAATCTCCCGTTGAAGCCAAGGTGCATAAATCTCTCAATTTATAAGGGAAATCCTTTATGACTTACCAAATAAGGCAAAAGGGACAAGCCCTTGCCCTCCAAAATTTCGGCGTCTGGCGCTAATGTAGATAAAAGCTTTCCTTCTCAGGTTTTTTCTGTTATAAATCTTAAATAAGCTTAATATTATAGATCGCCTTTAAAATGGCTAAGGGAATTTTTAAAAAATATTTCTTTCTTTTGATTTTGTTGACTCTCTTAATCCATATCGGGGCAGGAAGTATGAAAAACCAAGAGATTGAGGTCGTCGGGCGCATCTTCGTTATGGGCCATGAACCATTCACCCAGGTAGCCATCGAGCTTGCCAACGGCCGAGTTTTGACCTTGGAGGGTATGCACGAAAAAGATCTGCGTAATTTACAGGGAAAGCAATTAATGGTCAGGGGTGTATCTAAAGGCCAGACTCCTCAGGGAATCGAAGTTATTGAGGTTAAAGAATTTCGTTTGGCGGATTCCAAGTGAATGAAAAAGGAAAGTCCCTAAATTTCGGCAAGCTTTTTTTTACCTTGAGTTTAATAATTTTTTTACTTCTTTTTCCCTCCCTCCCCCATTTAGCTGCTAATTTCGAGCCAATACCTGTAAGCGGAACGCCCAAATTGCTTAATAAAAATCCGAACGTAACGCTGGAATATGAGATAAAAAGCACCCTCTTCACCGAAAAAAACGGTCGGCAAGAATACGACCAGAGCCTTGATCCAAATTTTTGGGCATATGATTTTACAAAAAATCAATATTATGAGACGGAGGCTATTTTAATGGACTCCTCTCTTTTGAGCAACGGCTACCATTTGTTTATTTATTTAGAAATGGAACTTGCTGACCGCCAGGCTGTCTCAACTTTCAGCATCCAGGAAATTCAGAGAGAATTTGCCACGAACATTTTTCCAAGATTGACCTTCTATTTCGGCAACCCTCCGCCAAAAGACTTCACCATTTTAATCCTTGATATAAGGGACGATTATAATCCCGCCATTGGAAATAACACATACGTATCAGGATATTTTGATTATAGAAACGAATATAATGATCCTTATAGTAATAATCGCTCTATGATTTATCTGGACGCCAATCCCGGGGTGCCGGGATCGATAATTTCCTTAGGCACTCTTGCTCATGAATATCAGCATTTTATTCATTATTATTATGATCCTTTAGAAGAAACTTGGGTAAACGAAGGGCTTTCTGGTTTAGCGCGTTACGTCTGCGGTTATGGCCATCGCAAATCTCATATAGAAGCTTTTGCTAAATATCCCAATACCAGCTTAACAATTTGGAATGATTCCTTAGCAAATTACGGAGCAACTTATCTATTCATGCTATATTTAACCACTCATTACGGGGGCCCCACCATAACCAGAAATATAGTAGCTAATAGCGGACGCGGAATAGTGGGCATCAATAATGCTCTATGGCAGAATGGTTATTACGGGATTAATTTTGATAATATCTTTAGAAATTGGGTTATAGCTAATTATTTAAATAACTCTTCTGTAGATGACGAGATCTATGGGTATAATGATAACTTTGAGGAGATAAATCCTGCTCCAGGTAACCTGCAGATCACTAAAACCCACACTTCTTATCCGGCAACTGGTAGCGGTTTAATTAACCCTTATGCCGCTGATTATGTAAATTTCTGTTTCCTTGGCGGAATTTACGATATTTTTGTTTTGGTAGTCTACAGCACCGCGGGAGGCTCATATGCTTACTCAGGTAATTTAGGCTCTTTCTTCTTACACCTCGAGGGAATTAGTGAGCAGCTGCGCATCTCTGGCATCCAGGAAAGTACATCCGGGGCCTCACCTATTGTTTGGGCTGACCTCTCCCCAGACAGCAGATTTTCCACTATGGGGGGGCTATTAGGAGAAAGTAGTGAAGGTGGGTGTTTTATTGCCACCGCCCTTTATGGGTCAAGGTTATCCAAGGAGATATCCATTCTGCGCGAATTTCGTGATCAATTTCTGCTCCCTAATAATTTAGGCAAAAAGACCGTCGATTTATATTACCGTTATAGTCCCCTTCTGGCCAGATTTATTTCTCAAAGTGAGCGAGTAAAATCAATGGTGCGTATTTTGATTTATCCGCTTTTCGGCCTTAGCTATGCTTTGCTTAGATATCCTTTAAGTTCGCTTATTTCTCTAATAATCTGTGCGGCCCTCTTGTTAAGAAAATTTTTTTATACCCCAAAGAAAAGAGTTATAATTTTAAAGGATGAGTGAAGGAAGTTTTTCTCAAATTCTCGAGGCAATTGAAAAACCCATTCGCTATGCGTCCCGTAATGATTATGCTAACCTGCGCAGCTTAAAGGGATTGGAAGCATATATTTCTTACTGGTTAAAAAAAGCAAATTCCTTCCCTCTATCACCCCCGCAAAGGGATCTGCTCGCCGCCTTACAAAGACAGCTTCTCAATTTTGATCATTTGGAATTAGCGGCTAAAAAAGAGCGGCTCAGCCAATTACAGAAGTTAATTCATAGTTTTAAATTTGCTGAATTAACTACTTCATATGCTTCTCCTTGGCCCTCGCTCTCTGAATTTCGCCAATGGCGCAAAGATTTACAGACCCCTATGCAGTTCCTTAAAGGAATAGGACCGCGCCTTTCAGCGGTATTAAAAAAGAAAAATATTCATACGGTAGAAGATGCTCTCTACTTCCTTCCACGGGCTTATCAAGATCGGCGCCAAATAAAAAAAATTTCCCAATTACAAATTGGTCGAATAGAGACGGTAATGGGTACCATCATCAAAGCGGAGATAAGCTTATATCATCGCCGCCGAACATTCGAACTTACTGTAGGAGATTAAACTGGCACTCTAAAAGCAAAATGGTTCAATTTTAATCTGCGCTATATGAAAGGGCGATTTCAGCCTGGTATGCGCTTAATCCTCACGGGAGAAGTACGCCTCTTCCAATGGCAAAAGGAAATTGACCATCCCGAGATAGAAATAATTGAAGACCTACCTGAGCAAGAGGAAGCCCTTCACTTTGGACGCATTGTGCCCATCTACTCTGAAACGGAAGGCCTTTATCAAAGACAAAGGTTAATTCGCCGAATCATGAAAAATGTAATTGATCTCTATGCGCCCAAAGCTTTTACTGGCCTTCCTGAAGACCTATGTCGCCGCCATAACCTAATGCCTTTAGCTGAGGCTTTGCGCCAAGTACATTTTCCCGACGCCAGCGAAGACATCTCTCTTTTGGATGAAGGAAAATCAGCGGCCCATCGCCGGCTAATCTTTGATGAATTTTTCTTCCTCGAGTTAGGCTTGGCCTTGCGCCACCAAGGAACTTCCTTGGAAAAGGGAATTGCTTTTCCTATAGACCATCGCTACACCAATCAACTGCGCAGTTTGTTACCTTTCTCCCTCACCCCGGCGCAGGAGCAGGTTCTTCAGGAAATAGAAAGAGACATGCGCCGGGCCCATCCCATGAATCGCCTTTTACAGGGTGATGTGGGCAGTGGCAAAACTATCGTCGCTCTGATGGCTGGACTTATGGCCATTGAAGGTGGTTACCAAGTTGCTCTTATGGCGCCCACGGAAATTCTGGCCGAACAGCACTATTTTAATATTTCGAGTTTATTGGAAAAATTAAATTTGCGCGCCGCCCTGCTCACGAGCAGCATTAAAAAATCCCCCAAAGAAAAAATAAAAAGGGAAATTAGCGAAGGGAAAATCCATTTTATTATTGGCACGCATGCCCTCATTCAAGAGCAAGTTTTTTTTCCCCGCTTAGGTTTAGCCATTATTGATGAGCAGCATAAATTCGGGGTTCTCCAGCGGGCCACTTTAAAAAAGAAGGGCTATAATCCTGATGTCTTAGTCATGACCGCCACCCCTATCCCGCGCACCCTGGCTATGACCATATATGGTGATTTGGATGTATCCATAATTGACCAGCTCCCTCCGGGACGCGGACATGTGACTACTAAAGTCTTCCCCGAGAAAGAAAGATTTCGCGTTTATCATCTCCTGCGGGAAGAACTTCGCCAAGGGAAACAGGCCTATATCGTTTATCCCTTGGTCGAAGAATCAGAGCGGTTAGATCTTAAGAATGCTACCCAAATGGCGCAACATTTGCAACGCGATATTTTCCCCGAATTTAAAGTGGGTTTAATCCATGGTCGCCTGAAGAGTGAAGAAAAAGAGGCCATCATGGCAGATTTTAAAGCTCGACGCCTGCAAATTCTTGTTTCTACGATTGTGATCGAAGTAGGCATTGATGTGCCCAATGCATCGCTTATGGTCATTGAGCATGCCGAACGATTTGGCCTTTCCCAACTGCACCAGTTGCGGGGGCGTATTGGCCGGGGGCGAGACCCCGGTCATTGTCTTTTAATCGCCCGCTACCCATTGAGCAACGAAGCAGAAAAACGTCTTCAGGTAATGGAACAAACTACTGATGGTTTCAAAATTGCCGAGGAGGATTTAGCTATTCGGGGGCCAGGTGATCTTTGGGGAACTTTACAATCAGGCCTTCCCGACTTTCGTGTTGGCGATTTTCTTAAAGATTTCCAACTCCTTGCTTTAGCCCGCCAAGAGGCTTTTGCCTTAGTTGCCCGCGATCCCACCCTCTCTCTGCCTGAACATTTTTTCCTTAAAGAAACTCTCCAAGAGAGGTGGCAAGGAAGATTAGAACTGGCCACCGTTGGATAAAAAGCGATTCGGCTTGAAAAAAAATAATCTTCATAATATACTTGATTAAAAATACAGGAGGCTAAAAATGTTTGGTTTAGGAACCCAAGAGCTAATTATTATCCTGGCCATAGTCTTCCTAATCTTTGGGGCTAAGAGACTTCCTGAAATTGGATCAGGGCTAGGGAAAGCCATTAAAAATTTCAAAGGTGGAATTAAATCCATTGAGGAAGGATCAACCGAGAAACCTAAAGAAGAAGCTAAAGAATCAGGAACCTCAAAAGCCACATAATCGTCCCATTCCCTAACTTTTCCTTATTTTTTCTGCTTGTCTTCAAGTAATGTTCCTATTTTGCTCATCATGTTTTTCCTTTAGCTGGTTTGTTCATCTTGGTCTGCCTAAGTTGTCTTCCCCTTCTCTCTGGCCGACCATAAGGAAATCATCGCTCTTCGCAAAAGACCCGGGGCTAAAATCTAACCCTCCCAAAATCTATTCCCCATTAAGGAGATTTATAAATGCCACCACCGGAAGCATATCAAGCCCAAGGTATTAAATGGAATCTTGGTGATCTCTATGCCGAACCAAGTGATCCTCTTTTTCTGCAGGATCTGGATAAATCTTTAAAGACAGCCCAAGATTTTCAAAAAAAGTGTAAAGAAGTTAACTTAGATGATCTATCCCCTCAGGATTTTTACCTGGCTCTCCAGGAATATGAATCCATCTTAGAAAATGGGCTCAAGCCCCTTCTCTATGCCAGCCTTCTTTTCACTGAAGATACCCAGAATGACCTGGCCAAGAACTTGCGGCAAAAGGCTTTAGAAAAATGGAATGAGGTAGAAAACCTTTTGCTTTTTTTTCGCTTAGCTATAATTCACCTACCCGAAGAAAAATGCCATCTCTTTCTAAGTTATCAGCCGCTTCAAGAATATGCCCATACCCTCCAGCACTGGCGTCGCTTCCGCAAATTTACTCTGGGAGAAAGGGAAGAATACATCATCAACTGCAAAAATTTGTCGGGGAAGACAGCCTTAGCCACGCTCTTTGACGAATTTACATCTTCTTTTATTTTTCGGTTAACCATCGACGGCGAAGAAAAAGAGCTAACGGGCAGCGAGATGCTGGCTCTCCTTTACTCTCCGGATCGAGAAATCCGAGAAAAGGCTTATCGCCTTTTCCTAAATAAACATAAAGAAAATCAGTTAGTGTTAACTTCCATTTTCAACGCCCTCTTTCTTGATGCCCACCTGGAAGACAAAATTAGGGGTTATGAGAGTCCTATGCACCGAACTCATTTAGAAAATGAGATCAGTCCCGAAACTGTATCGTTGATGATGGAAATCACGGAAAAATCCTATCCCTTAGCGCAAGCCTACTTCCGTATTAAAGCATCCTTATTAGGGCTGCCCAAGCTTAAGAATACAGACATTTATGCTCCTTTGCCTGAAGGAGACAAAAAAATAACCTTCAACCAAGCTCAAGATTTATTGCTCCAGGCTTTGCAGCATTTCTATTCCCCCTGGGCTGAGATTGCGGAAAAATTTTTTGCGCAAAAATGGATCGATGCCGAAATTCGTCGCGGCAAATATGGAGGAGCTTTCTGTGCTGGCCTCACTCCTTCTTTGCACCCTTATCTACTCATGAATTTTACGGGGACGATCAGGGATGTCCTAACTTTAGCCCATGAAATTGGGCATGGCCTGCACTTTTATCTCGCGCGGCAACAAAAGTTTTTGAATTTCGACCCACCCCTCGTTTTAGCTGAAACAGCCTCTGTATTTTGCGAAATGGTCATGATCCAAACCCTCCTCAAGACTGAGCCAGATAAATTATTTCGGCGGGCTCTCCTCGGCTTAGAAATCGAAGATATTATAGCTACTGTCTTTCGCCAAAATGTCCTAACCCGTTTTGAAGAAAAAATATATCAGCTACGCCAAGATCATCTATTGAGTGCAGAGGAGATCGGGGAATTGTGGTGGCAGGCCAATGCCGATCTTTTTGGCGACAGTGTGGAAATGATCCCCGAATATCGCTGGGGCTGGTCATATATCTCACACTTTGTCCACTCCCGTTTTTACTGCTATAGCTACGTATTTGGTGAATTGGTGGTTTTGGCTCTCTACCAAAAATACTTAGAAGAGGGGAAATTTTTTCTTGCGAAATTGCATAAACTTTTAACCAGTGGAGGTGCCCAAAGCCCCGCAGACCTCTTATATTTGTTGGGAATAAATATAAACGAAGGCTCATTTTGGGAAGGAGGGTGTAAAGTAATCCAAAGCTTAATTCAAGAATTAGAAAAGCTCTCTTTCGCCGGGGATGCTTCAGTTTAATTTTTTTTTAAATAGACCTCTTCCCTTTTGGCAAATTTTTTTGTAAATTTTATTTGGCTTGTAGAGGATGAGTTAGGTATATTGAAAAAAAGGAGAGAGCAATGTTCTGGTGGATACGCACAATGGGCTGGATTTGCGTCTCCGTCTTTTTTCTCATTTGGGGTGTTAAAGAAATGTCCCGCGCCTATAGGCTAACTCATCCTGCCGAATTTTTAGCTTCCTTCTTCGCTGGCAGTTTCATTATTTTAATTAGTGCTTCTCTCCTCTTGGGCTTTGTTTGGAGCATCGTAATCAAATATAAAAATATGAAAGAAAATAAAGCGGCTTTGGAAAAATAAGAAGGGTTTTTTTATTTTTGCGCGCAGGGAGGTGTTCATGAATTTTCCTCGAGATTTAAAATATACTAAAGATCATGAATGGACAAGAATCAATGGCCAGACCGCCGTGGTGGGGATTACCGATTACGCGCAGGAAAAATTAGGCTCCATTGTCTTTGTCGAGCTGCCACCTATTGGCCAATCTTTTCGGCAAGGAGAAATTTTGGCGACCATCGATTCGGTTAAAGCCGTAGCGGAAGTGTACGCTCCTTTGAGTGGTCAAGTTTTGGAAATAAACGAAGGATTGAAAGATAGTCCAGAATGGATCAATCAAGATGCTTATGGGAAAGGTTGGATCGCCAAATTAAAAATTGACGATGCCGCGGAAGCTAACCATCTTCTCTCGGCGGCCGACTACGAAAAATTTATAGCTGAAGAAGGAGCTCAAGGATAGAAAATGCAGTATATACCAAATGCGGAAAATGACTGGCCAGAAATGCTGGCCACCATTGGCTTTAAAAAGTTGGATGATCTAATAACTCTGCTGCCGGAATCCCTCCGCTTAAAAGAACCTTTAGACTTGCCACCTTCTTTGTCAGAGATGGAGCTATTCGAACATATCCTGGCGCTGAGCGAAAAAAATAAAGGGAAAAAGATTAAATCCTTCTTGGGGGCCGGCGCCTACGACCATTATATTCCGGCAGTTGTTGATCATATATTACGCAGGTCAGAATTCTATACTGCTTATACTCCTTATCAACCAGAAATTAGTCAGGGAACTCTACAGGCCATCTTTGAATTTCAGACGCTCATTTGCCAGTTAACAGGTATGGACTTAGCCAATGCGTCGGTCTACGATGGGGCCTCGGCCGTAGCCGAGGGAGTATTAATGGCCCATCGCCTAAAGGGGAAGAAGAAATGTTTTTTATCGGCCACGCTCCATCCCGAAGCTAAAATGGTCACCCGGACTTATACGGCCCCTTTGGGGGTGGAATTGTTAGAAATCCCTTACTCCTCCCATGGCCTTACCGATATAGAATTTTTAGCTCAAAAGATTGATGGGGACACTTTCGCGGTAGTTCTCCAGCAACCAAACTTTTTTGGGTGTCTGGAAGATTTAGAAAAAGCCGGGCAAATTGTCCATGCGCGGGGAGCGCTCTTCATCGTCGCCGTTATGGAACCTCTGGCTCTGGCTCTAATTCAACCTCCCGGAGCGTTGGGAGCAGACCTAACCGTAGGAGAAGCGCAAAGTTTTGGCTTACCTTTAAGCTATGGGGGACCATATGTTGGCTTTTTCGCCACGAAAGAAGCTTTTCTGCGGGCCCTCCCTGGCCGCTTGGTGGGTGAAACTCTCGACCAACAAGGGCGCCGGGGGTTTGTTTTAGCTCTGGCCACCAGGGAACAACATATTCGGCGGGAAAAGGCTACTTCTAACATTTGCACTAATCAGGCGCTCTGTGCTTTGGCGGTGTTAGTTTATCTTAGTCTTTTGGGTAAAGAAGGCTTACAGAGGCTAGCCCAAATTAATTTGAGCAAATGCGCCTATGCGAAAAAAGTCTTAGGCGCAAAGTTTTCGCTCCCTTTTGCCGCGCCTACATTTAATGAATTTGTTCTTTCGCTCCCTGAAGAGGCCCAGACTGTTTGGGCCCGGCTTCTTCCAGCCGGAATAATTCCGGGCTTCCCCCTGCAGAAATTTTATCCAGAATTAAAGAAAGAGCTTTTAATTTGCCTTACTGAAAAAACATCGAAAGATGACATAGACCTTTTACAAGAAAAATTGGCCGATGTGGTGGAGGGTGCTTAATGGAAAAGGAAACTCCTGGGATCTCGGGTTTAATCTTCGCCGAACCATTAATCTTCGCAAAGGGCCAGAAGGGAAGAAAAGGCTATTCTTTGCCTCCCCTTGATGTAGAAGAAATTAATCCGGAAGAGGTGTGGCCCCAAAAATTTATTCGCTCTGATTTAGAAGGAATTCCAGAAATGAGTGAGGTAGAAGTTGTCCGCCATTTCACCCGTTTGTCCCAATGGAATTATGGGCTAGATGGGAATATTTATCCTCTGGGGTCATGCACTATGAAGTATAATCCCAAGATTAATGAAGATTTAGCCCGCCTCCCTGGATTTGCTCAAATTCACCCTTACCTTCCAGAAGAACTGGCCCAGGGGGCGCTCCAGGTCATGTATGAACTCCAGCAGTATCTGGGCGAAATAAGTGGCTTAGACCAGGTGACGCTCCAGCCGGCCGCGGGCGCTCAGGGAGAATTAGCTGGTATACTCATGATTAGAGCGTATCTGGCCGATCAAGGTAATCCGCGGCACAAGGTATTGGTACCAGATACAGCTCATGGAACAAATCCCGCCAGTTCCAGTATCTGCGGTTACCAAATAGTGCAAGTAAAATCGACCGAAAGAGGAGTTTTATCTCCGCAAGATGTAGCAGCCAAGATGGATGAAGAAGTGGCCGCTTTAATGATAACTAATCCTAATACTTTGGGCCTATTTGAAGAGCATATCGTGCAAATCGCCTCCATCGTCCATGAGCAGGGAGGACAAATATATTTGGATGGGGCTAATCTCAATGCTTTGGTAGGTCTGAGCCGCGTCGCCGATATGGGAGTCGACGTCCTCCATTTTAACCTGCACAAGACTTTCGCCACCCCTCACGGGGGCGGCGGTCCAGGAGCAGGGCCCGTGGGAGTTAAACGTCACTTAGCTCCTTATCTGCCTGTCCCGCAGATTATTAAAGAAGGTAATTTTTATCGCTTAGATTATAATCGCCCAAAATCCATCGGCAAGGTGAAATCTTTCTATGGCAATTTTGGCGTGCTACTTCGCGCCTATGCTTATATTCGGGCCATGGGAACTGAGGGGCTAAAGAAAGCAAGTTTGGTCGCCTTGCTTAATGCCAATTATCTGCGAGCTAAACTCAAGGAATATTACCACCTTCCCTATGATTATCCTTGCATGCATGAGTGCGTATTCACGGACCGCTATCAAAGTCGTTATGGAATCAGCGCTCTGGACATAGCCAAACGCTTGATGGACTATGGCTTCCATCCGCCCACCATATACTTCCCTTTGGTCATCTCGGGCGCTTTAATGATTGAACCAACCGAGACTGAGCCCAAAGAAGTTTTAGATCAATTCATCTCGGCGATGATCAAAATTGCTCAAGAAGCTCAATCAACCCCCGAACTCTTAAAAAATGCTCCACATAAGACTAAAATCTCTCGCCTCGATGAAGTCCTGGCTAACCGCCGCCCAAAGTTACGCTGGCGGCCTTAAAATTTTAGCCCAATTCGACGACGGCTTTAATTTCATTTTTGTTTAGGAGGATAAAATCAGCGTCGAATTTCAACCAGCCATCTGGAACGGAAACTTCTTGCAGGGGAAGATAAGTCTTGGCATCATTTAACAGGTCAGAAAGGCGGGTGTGAGCACTGGGAATAGTCACTATTCCTTCCACCACGTGCACAGGATCAAAAGTCAAATAAATGCGGATCTTCCTGGTAATCTTTTCATGCTTCTCTATACCACTGTTCATTTTTGCCCTCCTCTTCCCATGGGTTACTTTTTCTTCTTCGCAAATCTAATCGTAATTAAATCATTGGTTACCATGCGGGAGCCATCATCAAATTCAATTTCCCAATAAGGCGTTTCCCCCGTGGGTGCTTTAATCGCCTGAACGCCAAAGAACTTAACATCGTACTCTTTCCCGCGAATGGAAAATTCGAGAAAATCAATCTGGTCAGCGCGCCAAACTTGCATGTCTTCATCTCCTTTCTCTTTAATTTATTGACAATTTACTGGTCGTTTTGCTTGCCTATTTTTCCTGATCGAAATGACAAACTAAATTATCTCGACAATCATCGCATTCAAATTGGATCGTACTGTGGACAATCTGAAATTTTTCTTGCAGGGTCTGATTTATCTCTTTCAAAATCTGATCTGTGCTCTTTGTCTGCACATCCCCCACTAAAACGTGGGCACTCAGGGCATGCATTCCCGAACTAATAGTCCAAACATGGAGGTGGTGCAAACTCTTCACTCCAGGAATGGCCTGCAGAGCCTCTTGCACATTGGGCAGGTTAATATCTTTAGGCACTGCCTCCAATAAAATATTTACCGCATCCCATACCAAGCGCACCGCTCCGCGTAAAATCACCAAACAAATGGCTATACTAATCAGCGGATCAATGGTGTACCAATTGGTAAAATAGATAATTATGGCGGCGCAAATGACGCCCCCTGAAGAAAGGGCGTCTCCCAATACATGTAAATAAGCGCTGCGCAAATTGAGATTCCCATGGCTTTGGCGCCTCAAGATTAAGCCCGCAAGACCATTGGCCCCAAGACCTAAAAGAGCTACGAGAAGCATTAGGCTGCTTTCCACTACCACCGGCCTTTGCCAGCGCTGGTAAGCTTCATAAAAGATATAGCTGCTGATGAAAATTAGCACCGCACCATTAATTAGCGCTGCTAAAATTTCCATCCGGTAAAGGCCAAAAGTCTTCGTAGCTGAAGGAGGGCGCATGGCTAACTGCAGAGCAAATAAGCTCAATAAAAGAGCCATTAAATCGGTCAGCATGTGGCCAGCATCACTCATGAGCGCTAAAGAATTAGCCCACCATCCACCTCCAAATTCAACTACCATAATGCTGCCTGTTAAGCCGATAGCCCACCATAAGGCACGGCTATTCTCTATATAAGAGTGATCATGGCCCCGATTAATTTTTCCCCCTGTTTTTTTATTGTCCATTTCAGCACTTTGGTTTTTTAAAAATAATGCAAATTTTCTTACCTGTAAAGAGCAAAGATTAAGCCTCCTCAAGCGGAACAATCCCATGGGGGCAAAAGGATTTATTTTTTGTAATCTATGCCTTGTTGCCTTCTCTCTTCCTAAACTTGACATCAGACTCCAAAATGTTAATATTCAAAATGAAGGGGGAATTTTTAGCTGAGATGATGAAAAAAGATTATTACGAAATTCTGGGTGTCCCACGCGATGCCACAGAAGCGGAGATTAAAAAAGCCTACCGGCAATTAGCTCTGCAATTCCATCCTGATCGCAACTCTGGGAATAAAGAGGCGGAAGAAAAATTCAAAGAAGCGGCCGAAGCTTATGAAGTGCTGCGGGATCCAGAGAAGAGAGCGCTATATGACCGGTATGGCCATGAAGGGCTTCAACGAACGGGCTTCTCTGGTTTTGCCGGGTTTGAAGATATCTTTTCGAGCTTCAGCGATATTTTTGAAGAATTTTTTGGATTTACCACTGGCCGCCGGCGAAGTGCTGGACCAAAGAAGGGACCAGATTATCGCTATGATCTAACCGTTCCTTTTCTGGATGCTGCTTTAGGAAAAGAAACTGAGATTGAAATCGAACGTCCTGAATCTTGCCCTACTTGTAAAGCCACGGGCATCCAACCAGGAACTAGACGGGAAACATGTCCCGCCTGCCATGGTAGCGGCCAAATTACTCATTCTCAGGGATTTTTTACCTTACGCACTACTTGTTCCCGCTGCCGCGGGCAAGGCTTCTTTATTCCCCATCCCTGCATGGAATGTCGCGGCACTGGCAAAGTAAAAAAGCTAAAAAAAATATCCATTAAAATACCTGCGGGAGTTGATTCGGGAAGTCGGCTCAAGATTGCTGGCGAAGGTGGGGAAGGCGAAAGAGGAGGCCGACCGGGAGATTTATATATTGTCTTGCACGTCGAGCCCCATACCTTTTTTGAGCGCCAGGGGGATGATATCTTCTGTCAAATTCCCATTTCTTTTACCCAAGCTGCCTTAGGAGCAGAGATTGAAGTCCCTTCTTTAAATGGCACCAAAAAATTAACCATCCCTCCTGGAACCCAAAGCAGTCAAGTATTTGTCTTGCGGGGGCAAGGAATTCCCCATTTAAATGGATTCGGCCGCGGAGATCAACATGTCCAAGTGATTATTAAAGTGCCCACCAAATTGAATAAACGCCAAAAAGAACTACTCAAGGAGTTTGCCGCCTTAGAGGAGAAAGAAAGTTAATTATTAGCCCTACAAAAAATCAGGACGGGCGTATTCTGGATCAGTGTAGGTATAAAAACCTTTTCCCGTTTTTACTCCCAGCTCACCCCGATCTATCTTTTCCTTTAGAGCTGCGGGCGGGTAGTCTCTTGGATCTTTGGAATCATTATAATACGAGAGTTCAATATCATAGACCACATCCAGACCAACTAAATCCATCAAACCAAAAGGCCCTTGATTCATCTGAGTAAAGACCATCCAGGCGCGGTCTATATCTCGAAAATCTACAAAGCCATTAGCCCACATAAAAAGAGATTGCTTTTTGATGGCCCGCCATACACTATTAAAACAAAATCCGAGAATCTCCTTTTTCACGGTTAAGGGGATACATTTCAAGGAACGTACGAAATCTTTGGCTACCTCAATAATCTCGGGCAAGGTCTTTTTTCCGCCCATTATATCTACTATATTCATGCCCACCGCTGGTTGATAAAAATGCATATTGAGACACTTTTCCGGACGGCGCGTCACATCTTCAATCTTCGAGATGGGCAAAGAAGAACTATTGGTGGCCAGGATTGCTTCCTGGGGAGCTCTGGCGTCTATTTGCGCAAAAATTTGGCGCTTTACTTCTAAATTTTCAGGTACCGCTTCAATGACCAAATCGGCTTCGGCTAAGGCTTCTCCTAAATCATTGGTTAAAATTACTCTGTGAGCCGCTTTCTGCCATTCTTCTACCGGCAAAGTGGGGCCTTTACCCAAGATTTTCATCATCCGTAAAGTTTTGGGAATAGTGAGGGAGAAGGATTCTGGTTTTTGATCAAAAGCTTTAACTTCATACCCATAAGACGCACACTGAATGGCAATTTGCGTGCCCAAAGTACCAGTCCCAACTACGGCTACTTTTTTAATTTTTCTTTGCATTCTGCCTCCTTCTTCATCTAAGATAATTGGCCTTTTCATCGGTTATCTATTTCCGGAAAAATAAGTTGCTAATAAGGGACGACGGATTATCCTCAGTCCATTGGGCGCGGGTAAAGAAAAAGGAAAGAGGATGTCGAAGAAGGAACGAATCACCATATAAGTTGCTCCCCAGAGGATCTCTTCTGTCCCATTCACTTTATAGACCAAACAAGGAAATTCCCAAGGATCGGGAATACCTTGAGCTCTTAAATTTTCTGGAACTTCCAGAGCATAATGGGCATAATTAGCCTTCTCAAAGAAAGCGGTTAAGGGAATAGGAATCATCTTTTCCACTTCCCAGCTTAATTTGGCTTTCCAGGATTTTTTAACTCGGCCTACCACCGGGAACATGATCCATCTCCTCGATTGCAAACGATAAGCCGGAAGCGCCCCTAAAAACTCTATGTTCCAAGGACTAAGGGAAACCTCTTCCCAGCTTTCCCTTAAAGCATTACTTAAAATGAGAAGGATTTTTTTATAAATTTCTTTCCCTCTCTTCTGTGCTAAAAAAATGCCTTTATTATGGCCTCCTGGAAGAAGGCCACTCTGCATAATTTTCTGGAATACTTTGTCTATTGGTTTTATCCCGCCCCCTGGAACACACAGATCTCCTGCTTGCTGTACTTGTCGGGAGCGCTTATTGAGCAAAAAAACATATTGGGCTGGATAACCGGCATCTTCCTGATGGCGGGCAAAAAAAAGCGGCAGAAGCACCCCCGCTCCATCCCAGGGCGTCGAAGTCGAGCGCATTTTGCTCAAAAAAGTAAAATGCTCCTCATAGTCTAAAGGCGTAGCAGCCAAGGCTTCTTTAATTAGTTCTGGAAATTTTTTCTCCTGGAAAAAAATCGATAAATCCATGCCTCTTATAATAAATAAAAGGTAGGAGAAAGTAAAGAATAGATCGGGCATTGCGCTCCTTATTCTATTAATTAGGGATTAATTTAGTAGGGCGCAGGCTTGCCGCCGAAATTTAAACGTCGGGCAAAGGTTTATCCCTTGCCGATTGCGGCAAGCCATAAAGGCTTGACCTACAAGTTGCTATGAATGTTAGTCCGCTTACTCTTGAACTGGGAGTGATCAGCGCAAATTACTCGTAGCAAAGCTCAAAAGCATTACGAATTATCTCTACCTGAGGTACCGGACCAATAAGTTCGATAGCCACCACATCAAAGCGGGCCGGAATATTGTTCATTCTTTTCTGGTTTAAGTAATGCAAGGCTACTTTGGAAAGTTGGCGTTGCTTACGGAGATCAACAGCAGCAGCTGGTCCTCCAAAATCTTTCGTCGTTCTGGTTTTAACTTCAATAAAAACTAAAGTATTTTTATCGCGCGCAATTAGATCCATTTCCCCTAAGGGGCATTTGTAGTTTCTATCTAAAATTTTATATTTCATCTTTTGCAGATGAGCTACGGCCAACTCTTCCCCTTTTTTTCCAAGGTGGATGCGCTCTTTAGGCATAAATCAGAGAAGAGCAACTTGATAAATGGGCTTGAATGATTGACGGTGGATAGGGCAACAACCATAGCGCCGCAGGGCAGCTAAATGCTCTTTAGTGGCATAACCTTTATGCCGGGCGAAGTTATATTGAGGGTAAGTCTTATGGTAGTGCAGCATTATTTGGTCGCGAGTGACTTTCGCTACCACCGAAGCCGCGGCGATGGATTGGCAGCGTTGATCTCCTTTGATAATTACCTTTTGGGCTAAAGGAAGGGGTAAAGGAAACTTACCATCGATCAGCAAGAAATCGGGGTAAGTGGGTAGCTTAGTTATAGCCTCTTGCATAGCTTTTTGCGTAGCGTGCCAGATATTTGAGCGATCAATTTCTGCTGCTTCCACGACGCCTATCCCTACCCCGTGAGCTTGCTCCAGGATTAAGAGGAAAAATCTTTCTCTTTGCATGGGGGAAAGTTGTTTTGAATCATTGAGCCCTTTAATTATTTTTCCGGGGGGCAGAACCACCGCCGCGGCTACCACTGGACCAGCTAAAGGACCTCGTCCAACTTCATCTATCCCCGCAATGTTCTGATAGCCTTGGGCTCTGAATTCATCTTCAAATGGTTCCATATTTATTAAAGGTTTCGCTGCTCTTTGATGCGCGCCGCCTTTCCTTTTAAATGGCGCAAAAAATATAACTTGGCCCGGCGCACTTTACCTCTCTGCACTATTTCGATGTGGTCAATGGTTGGAGAATTAGTCGGGAATATTCTCTCCACTCCTACCCCATAGGAAACTTTACGCACGGTAAAGCTTGATCGGCTCGCTCCCTTCTTTTTACGAATAACTACTCCTTCAAATACTTGAATTCTTTCTTTATCTCCTTCTTTTATCTTCACATGAACTTTTATGGTGTCTCCTGGTCGGAAATCTGGCAGATCGGTACGTACTTGTTCTTTTTCCAGTTGTTCTAAAGCATGCATGGTAAACCTCCCTCTCCTTGACCCTATGACTGCGCAGAACGTAAGGATTCTAAAAACTTTTTATCTTCTTCGGATAAGTGGGCTCTTTCCAAAAGATCTGGTCGGCGCAGCAAGGTTCTGCGCAAGGACTCTCTTCGCCTCCAGGCTTGGATTTGAGCATGATTCCCCGAGAGAAGAACTTCGGGAACAGCCAAGCCACGAAAAACCGGTGGCCTTGTATATTGCGGATACTCCAAGAGACCTTGGGCGAAGGACTCTTCTTCTACTGATTGGGAAGAACCCAAAAAACCGGGAATAAAACGGCTTACTGCTTCTATGACCACTAAAGCCGGAATTTCGCCACCATTAAGGATATAATCACCGATGGAAATCTCTTGGTCCACGACACTCAGACGCACGCGTTCATCTAAACCTTCATATCGGCCACAAATTAAAATCCAGTGCGTTTGTTTGCTCATTTCTCGGGCCAAACTATGATTAAAAAGCTCTCCTTGCGGAGTAAGCAAAATGGTCTTGGCGGCGGGATCTTCGCCCTTAATTTTTTCTACAGCCAGGATTATGGGTTCCGGCTTCATAACCATCCCTGCCCCGCCTCCATATGGGTAATCATCTGTTGTATGATGTTTATCCAAAGCGAAATCGCGCAAATTAATTATTCTAATTTGGATTAAATTTTTTTCCAGGGCCTTCTTCAGTAGGCTCTCCTGCAGAGGCGAAGTAAAGATTCCTGGAAAAATTGTTAAAACATCAAAGATCATCTCTCGGTAATAGCCCAGTTAATGGGCTTATAACCATGGTCTTCTCTTGCAAATTCACCTGCTTGATTACTTCCGCAATGGCCGGAATTAAATATTCTTCTCCTTCTCGCCGCACCACCAAGACATCGTTGCTACCTGTGGGCATAATTCCTTTTATTGTCCCCAAATATGTTCCCTTTTCGGTATACACTTTTAGACCGAAGAGTTGAAACCAATAAAACTCATCAGGAGGAAGAGGAGGCAAGATATCTTTGGCTATATAAACCTTACTGCCAACTAATTCACGCGCCTCAGTTAGCCCACTTACCTCCTGAAAAGCCAAGATAATTAGGCCTTTGTGGCAGCGCCGTGACGTTACGGTTAAAGATCTTAACCGACCTTCTTTTTTCTTTATGTATAAGGCCACCCCCGGAGAGATAAAGCTTTTCTCCCCGGAGGTTAAATGGACTCTGACTTCTCCTTTTATCCCCTGCGTCTTGACCACCTGGCCGATCAAGAGCAGGGTTTCATCCTTGGGGAACTCACTCAATTATTTCCAATACCGCCTTTTTGCGGACTTTAGTAGAAGCAGCGCTTAATATAGTGCGCATTGCTCTTGCTGTTCTACCTTGTTTACCAATTACCTTTCCTAGATCATCTTTGGCTACTTTAAGCTCGATCACGGAAGTCTGTTCTCCTTCCACTTCCGAGACTTGGACGGCCTCTGGATGATCGACCAAGGCTTTGGCAATATAAGTGATTAGATCTTTCATTTCCATAGACTTTTGCCCCCTTTCACTCGCAAGAAGTTGTATTCCACTCTTAAAGAGTATCTAAAAGAAATCGCTATAGATTTTCAATTTTTAACAGAACTAAGCTGGCTTTGGTTCCCCAACCTTGATATCTTCTTTTTTCTGCTTCATCAACTAACTGGGAGATAGGCCCACTTTTTTCATAAGGCTCCGCACTGTGTCTGTCGGATGAGCTCCCTTTTTTATCCAAGAAATAATTTTCTCTTGTTGTAAATTTATTGCTGGTGGGTTTAAATTTGGATCATATGTACCCACCACTTCAATAAACCTGCCATCCCGAGGAAACCGCGCATCTGCGACCACTACTCGATAAAATGGTTTTTTCTTGGTTCCCATTCGCGTTAACCGAATTGTCACAGCCATTTTTATTATTCCCTCCTTTAGGCCTCCCTTGGGCCCAATTTTCTTAAGAAAACATCCCTTTGGGGAAGCCGCGCAATCCTCCACGTTTGAACTGTCTGAGCATTTTCTTCATCTGCAAATATTGCTTAAGCAACTGATTCACATCTTGCACGGTGGTGCCACTTCCTTTAGCAATTCTTAAGCGCCGGCTACCGTTTATAATTTCCGGGTGCCGTCGTTCCTCTTTGGTCATGGAACTAATAATTGCTTCTATCTTAACTAATTCTTCTTCGTCAGCTTGATAATCCTTGGGAATCTTAAATCGCCCTAACCCAGGAATCATAGAAAGAATTTGGTCTAAAGAGCCCATTTTCTTGATTTGCTGAATTTGCTCTCGGAAATCTTCCAGGGTAAAAGTTTCTTTTAAAATCTTTTTTTCTAACTCTTTTACTTTTCGAGCATCGATGGCTTCTTGGGCTTTTTCAATCAAGGAAAGAACATCCCCCATACCCAAAATGCGCGAAGCCATTCTTTCAGGATGAAAGACCTCTAAGGCATCTGTTTTTTCTCCAACGCCAATAAACTTGATAGGCTTTCCCGTGACTGCTTTAATGGAAAGAGCCGCTCCGCCCCGGGCATCTCCATCAAGCTTAGTAAGAATAACGCCGTGAACGTCTAAAGCTTCGTTAAACTTCTGGGCCACATTCACGGCATCCTGGCCAGTCATAGCATCAGCTACCAAAAGAATCTCCCGGGGATTGATAGCTTTTTTAATCTCTTGCAGTTCCGTCATTAATACTTCATCGATATGAAGACGCCCTGCAGTATCAACCAATACTACATCCATATTTTCTGTCTCCGCCCATTGGCAAGCCTTTCCACAAATACTTAAAGGAGTATCTTGAAGGCTGGGCGAAAAGACAGGAATCTGTAACTGTTCGCCCAGTTTTTTGAGCTGGTCTATGGCGGCTGGACGGCGAACATCTGCTGGAACTAAACATGGTCGACGCCCTTTATCCCTTAAGAATTTGCCCAGTTTAGCTACCGTCGTAGTCTTACCCGAACCCTGTAGACCCACCAGCATAATCGGGATGGGTGGTTTGAAAGAAAGATTAAGTCCATAATTTTTTCCGCCCAAGAGATCCACTAATTCATCATAAACGATTTTGATAACTTGTTGGGCGGGAGTTAAGCTTTCCAAAACTTCTTGCCCCAGGGCTCGCGTGCGGATTTTTTCTATAAAATCTTTTACTACTTTGAAATTAACATCCGCTTCCAAAAGGGCGAGACGGACTTCTTTCAAAGCCTCGGCAATATTCTGCTCCGTAAGCTTTCCATGCCCCCGCAGCTTCTTGAAAATGGAATTTAATTTATTACTTAATGAATCAAACATACGCCTTGCTTAAAATTAGTTCAAATAATTTAGCATAATAGATAAAATCCTTGTAGTCAAGGTATATTATCGCTGACGGCCCTATCCGTTTTAATTTTTCTGTCGACCATAGTCCACAAGGAAGGGGAAGAGGCGCAATTAAAATCGGTGGGGAATTGGCTATTAACTCTTTACTTACCCTCTATCCGCCAAGGATGGCGGGCCCCATCCGGTGGGAGCAATAGGAATATATATAATACATTGTTTTTCCCAAAAAGTAATTTTTTAGTTAAAGGCCATAGCCCGCCCGATCTAAGAAGATAACTAGTGCCTCATTTTAATGAGCCTCTTTCCCTTCCTCCTGAATCAGCCATGGATTTCTAAAGTGATCGCCGGTCAAATATTATCGCTGACCATCTATCAGATCTAATTTTTTCAAAAAAAAGGCATAACCTGCTCAAGGTTATGCCTTTTGATTCAAATTTTAACTCTTATTTTTTCTCTTCAGCTTTCTTTTGCGGTATTGCCGCCTTCTTTCCAGCCGGCTTCTTCGGAGTAGCCACAGAAATAGCGGTGGCGATCATCTTATCCCCTTCTTTCTTGTAGGAGACGTTTGCCTTGGCTCCTTCTTTCACTCCCCCTTTCACTTTGGCATCAGGAGCGATATCAAAAACCATCTCTTTATCTTTAACTTTGATCTTTATTGTTTTCTCTGCTTCATAAGCCACAACTGCCCCTGTAGCCTTTAGAACCTTGGGGGCTTTAGGTTTCCCAGCTGCTGGTGCTGGAGCTTCTTTCTTCTCCTGTGCCATCAGTCCGCCGGTGAAAGTTACCAATGTCATAATGGCAATAATAATGGCCAAAGCTTTCTTCATTTTTTTCACCTCCTTTCATTTAAAATTCTTGGCTCTGCTATCGAGCTTACCCATGTTATCTTGCCAATAACGCTTCTGAGTTACTATTTCTTTTCAGGTTCTTTAGCTGGTTCGGCTGGTTTCGCAGTTTCGGCCGGTTTGGCTTCTTCAGCCTTCTTTTCGGGCTCAGGAGCTTTGGCTGGTTCAGCTGCCTTAGCTGGCTCCGCTGGCTTGGCTGGCTCCTCTTTCTTGGCACAAGCACCCACCATCACAGTAGAAGCAAACACCAAGGCCATCAGCAAAACGAATAACTTGTTCATTTTCTATTCACCTCCTTATTTTATTTTTCATCTTAAAAGGGGGCAGTTATGATTTCTTGCCCTTTTTCTCCTCTCCTTTTAATTTGGTTCTAAACTTATCAATGTCTTTCTGCAACAATTGTATTTCGTTTTGTAAAGACGCAATCTGCAAATTCAACTGGGCTAAATGGATATGCATCTTTGAATTTTCATCTCTCAAAGAAGTTATTTCTTTCCTTAATTTTTCATTTTCGGTTGTTAAATTAGCAATCTCTTCTTTCAACCTTTCATTTTCCGATTTAAGACTGCTACAAGCAGAATTTACGAGGAGCGAAAAAAAAGTGAAGGAACAGATTGTTAACCATGGAACAATTTTCTTCTCTAAAATCATTTTTCCCCATTCTTTTTATCCCTCTCACCCTTCCCCCCATGGTCGGGTCTTTTGGACTCTCCCCCTATGAGAGATGGATGGTGGGAGGGATTTTGGTAAATTTTTCTATCGCTCAATATCAATATAATAAAGATAGCAAAAAAAATACCCTTTTCTTCTTCCAGGCAAAAAAGAAAAAAATAATTGTTAAATGATTTAAATTACTTAGATATTGGGTGGATAAATAGAGGAAGGTTTCTTCTTAATTAAAGCCCGTTTAATGAGCAAAATTGCCTCACTGCCTCATTTTTAAAAAATATTTAAAGATTATAAATAGTTACAAATTTGCGGCGCTTTAGCCATGTGAGGCAAAATGCCCTACTTTTTAAAATCAATTCCATAGCGAGCAGCCATTCGGTAAAGGGTTCGGCGATCAATGCCCAAAATTTCAGCGGCCTTCTTTTTATTTCCCCCTGTCTCCTCTAACACTTTTTTAATGTACAATTTTTCTAACTCAGACAACGGGATTTTAGTGGGCAATAAGTTAGGAGGCATAGAAAATTCCTGTTCCAGCCGCAGCCGCCGGGGCAAATCTTCGGGAAGAATTAAAGGACGTTGAGAAAGAGTTACCGCCCTTTCAATTACGTTTTCCAATTCGCGTACATTACCAGGCCACCTATAGAGCAGCAAAAGGTCTAAAGCCTCTTTTGAAAGTTGAGGAATAGGCTTATTGTTCTCCAAAGCAAATTTGCTTAAAAAGTGTTCGGCCAGGAGGGGAATATCTTCTGGACGTTCCCGCAGGGGAGGTAGATGAATAGTAACCACATTTAGGCGGTAAAAAAGATCTTCGCGGAATTTTTTTTCAGTCACTAATTCTTCAAGGTTTTTATTCGTGGCCGCAATGATCCGCACATCTATCTTTATGGTTTCTGTTCCCCCTACTCTCTTTATCTCATGTTCTTGCAGGACTCTTAGAAGCTTAGCCTGCATGGCTAAACTAATATCCCCGATTTCGTCCAGGAAACAAGTGCCAGCATTGGCCTCCTCAAAGAGACCTTTTTTATTGGCGACGGCCCCAGTAAAAGCTCCGCGCACGTGCCCAAATAGTTCACTGTCCAAAAGGCTTTCCGCAAGAGAACTGCAATCAACCGCCACAAAAGGCTTATTGGCGCGCGAACTATTATAGTGAATGGCTCGGGCTATCAACTCTTTCCCTGTACCACTTTCTCCAGTGACGAGCACAGTTGATTTGCTGTCGGCTACGCGGGCAATTGTCTTATAAATTTTGAGCATCTGTGGACTACGGCCGACAATATTATCCAATTTATACCTGGTGATTAACTCCTGACGATAAAGAATGTTTTCTTTGAATAATCTGCGCTGCTCTAAGGCGCGCTGGATGGTCAATTTAATCTCTTCTAACCTGAAAGGTTTGCTTACATAATCAAAAGCCCCCTCTTTAATAGCTTGAATAGCGGTCTCAATGGAACCAAAAGCAGTCATCATCATGACGATTGTGTCCGGACTTCTTTCTTTAAAGGCTTTCAGTACGGCCATGCCATCTACTTCCGCCATCCTTATATCAGAGAGGACCACATCGAATAACTGACTCTCCCCTTTGGCAATTGCTTCCTTGCCTGTTAAGGCCTTATCTACCAGATAACCCTCTTTTACTAAAACTTCTTCCAAGAGATTGCAAGTTATCGCATCATCGTCGACGACTAATATGCGAATAGGAGGCATAATCTTAAATTCCTTCCACTGAGAGAATGTGGGCCACTTAGTAAATGACTATAGTTAGGCCAAAGACATTCATGCCCTCTCGCCTAATTACGACACAGCCTCTGAGGTAATAGGCAACATTATTCTGATGGTTGAACCTACCCCTAAGATACTCTCGACCAAAAGTTTTCCCCCATGGCTCCGAATAATCTCGTCGCAAATAGCTAACCCTAAGCCCGCCCCTTTGCCTGGTTCTTTGGTGGTGAAGAAAGGTTCAGTAGCTTTTTTCCTAACTTCTTCGGACATGCCCACTCCCGTATCAATTACCACTGCTTCAACGTATGGAGCTTCTCCTGGAGAAGATACTAATTTAGCACCAACGGTCAAAGTTCCGCCGCCATTCATAGCCTCCAAGGCATTATTTATTAAATTCAGAAAAACCTGCTGCAAAAGCATGGGATCGCCCTGAATATAGGGGAGGTCAGGAGTTGTTTTTTTAACTAAGACAATTCCACGGCTTGACATGTCCATTTGGGTTAGATTAATAACTTCCTCCAGCACTTGGTTAATGTCCAATGGCTCTAATTTTGGAGCAGGTTGGCGCGTAGAGTTTAACAAGTTACGGATGGTCAGAGTTAAACGATCAAGCTGAGATTCAACAATTTTTAGGCGGCCAGTCATCACTTCGGACTGGTTTCCTTCCATGAGCATCAGCTGGATATAGCCCGAGATGGAATTTAAGGGTGTGCCAATCTCATGGGCCATAGTTGCCGCCATATGCCCTAAGGCCGATAATTTTTCTGCCTGGACTAAGCGCCTTTGAGCTTGAAAGAGAGATTTGTTGGCGAGGCGAAGTTCTTCGTTGCGTTGAGCTAACTCTTTAGTAGCTTTTTCCACACGGCGCGTCAATTCCTCATTGAATTGACTAATGCGCGCCAGCATGCGATTGAAATGGTCCGCTAAGAGGCCTATTTCATCTCGCGAATTAATGGGTACCTCTAAATTCAACTTTCCTTCTTCCGCTTGGGACATGGCTTGGACTAATCTTTGGATGGGGCGATTTATGGCCCGACTAAAAAATAGCGTTAGGATTATGATTAAAATGGCGACGCTGGCTAAGGTAAAAATAATGGTCCTGGTCTTCTTCTTCCCTAAGAATTCCTGGGCTTCTTCCAAAGAGACTATCACCTTCAAGCCCCCAACTATTTTGCGCCCTACATGCAAAGGGGCCAAAATTTCCCAATAGCTATCTCCGCCGTTGTTTTTTAAAACAAAAATAATGCGGTCAAGCTTTATGGATTCCAAGTCTCGATAAGTAATACCCAGGTCTACCCTCTCCGCACTGGAAGCTTGCACCCGATAGCTATTTTTGTGAAAAACAAAGACATCGATGCTTTTAATCGAGGGGCGGGTATATAGCCATCCAGCGATCTCCTCTTCCAAGAATGATTTATTCTCTAAATCTTTTACACTATATATTTTGGCATCAATTTCGCGAATAACGTAAATAGCTCTTTCTCGCAAAAGCTCTCGATAAGCATTTTCCGTAAGGCGATATTCTAAAAAAGAGAAAATAACTAAGACACTGACGACGATTAAGGCCACTAAAATGGTGATCCTGGTCTGCAGTCCCCAAGGTCTCTGGAGAAAAGGTGACTCTCCTCTTTTAATATTCTTTATTTTTTCCTTGAGAGTGGAGCGCATGCTCATTCAAATTTATCTAATTGATTTAATAAAATTATAAGCTGAATTTTGCTTCTGTCAAAGAGGAAAAGCGGCTTGCCACCTTCCCTTTTCAAAATAATAATGGTTTTAAATGATTAATTGTCCGAATTTTATCAAGAGGCCAGGGAGTGAAGGATAAAACCAGCCCAGCCAGAAGGCGCGGAAGCTAAGCTCCTTTGCTCAATATTTTCAAAAGACTTTTTATACTATTCTTTGTGCATGAGTAATTGATGATGAAGTCAAGCTTGCTTAAGAAGGAAGAAGATCGGAAAAAGCAAGAAGCCTTATTAAGAACTGAGGACTTTGCCAAAAATTATTTTATCGTCTCCCTTTTCATAATAATCTTTTATGCGGGCTATTTCCTGAAAGCCATTTTTGGTGTAGAAAGCGCGGGGTTTAGCATAAGCGGGAAGGGACGAAGTCTCAATTAACAAGAGGCGAGCTTGGCGACGTTTTAAGTCTTGTTGCGCATAATTAAGGAGCAATGAACCAGCTCCTTGATTCTGATAGACCGGGTGTACAACGATCCAATAAAGATCATAAACAGCATCAGTTAGCGGAGCTTTACCATAACAAATATAGCCCAATACTTCTCCATCCCCCCCTTCCACCAAGCGGATAACATAATCTTCTTCATTGGGCTGTTTTAAAGCCAAGTCGACGATCTCTAAGGCCACACGGATTTCTGCTGGCCGAAAATGATTTTGAGCTTTGACAATATTTTTTACCGCCGTCCAATCCTTTTCTTCAAGAGGTCGAATCTTCATGGCTCCCCATGAACGATCAGCAATTCTTCCAATTTAGCGAAATCTACAGCTGGAGTGACTTCCACGTATTGAAAAATACCAGCTCTCTTTTTATCAACTTGACGAACTGTCCCGATCATGAGGCCCTTAGGAAATATCCCCCCGATTCCCGAAGTGAGCACTTTATCGCCAATCTGGATATCTTCTGCTTTGGGGACATATTTCATTATACAGTAGTCTTCCACGTTTCCTTCTAAAATTCCTTGAACCCGCGAACGTTGGATTAAAACATCCACCGCACTATTGGGGTCAGTGATAATTAAAATTTTGGCGGTCTGGGCCGAGACATCAATGACCCTCCCTACTAACCCATCAGCGCCAATGGCCACCATGTCTTTGCTTACTCCGGCTTTTTCCCCCTTATCTACTAGCAGACTCTTGAACCAACTTGAGGGATCGCGGCCTACAATACGCGCAACTATTCCTGATTTTAAATGGAGAGCCTCAAGTTTTTTGAGCCTTTCTTCGGCCAGCATTAACTCTTGCAGACGGATATTCCTTTGACGGAGTTCACTGATTTGCCTGCGCAAAGCCTTATTTTCTTCTTGAACGCCTAAAAGGAAAAAATAACTTTCCCCGATTCCTTTCACCCAAGTAATGACCCTTTGGATATTTTTTTGCACCGGATAAGCGAGCCAGCGCAAACCCTTTTCTAAAAAATTTGCCTCCCCACTATATTGGCCAAAACGGGAGAGAAGAAAGAGACCAATAAAAAGGAAAAGAAGGATGGTTAATAAAAGAGAGTGGCGTTTCCACCAGTCGAACATTATCCCCTTTTCATTTTAGGCTTGGAAAGAATCTTCTTGCCAGCAAGAGCCTATGATTTGATCATTACTTCTTTAAGCAGATCAAGCTCATCCAGGGCTTTTCCTGAACCCAGAACCACTGCCGAAAGTGGGTCATCCGTGATCGTGATGGGTAGACTGGTTTCCTCCCGCAGCAGGACGTCCAGATTGCGTAATAAAGCTCCTCCACCTGCTAAAATGATTCCCTTATCGACAATGTCTGCGGCCAACTCCGGTGGGGTTCGTTCCAAAGTAGTTTTTACTGCTTCCACGATAGCATTTACGGGCTCCGCTAAAGCTTCCCGAATTTCTTCAGAGTTTACTTGAATCACTTTGGGTGTTCCCGCTACTAAATCTCGCCCTTTAATCTCCATCGTCCGCACTTGTTCTTCCGGATACGCAGTACCAATTTGAATCTTTATCATTTCTGCTGTGCGCTCCCCAATGAGCAGGTTATACTTCCGCTTGATGAATTGAGCTACCGCTTCATCCATCTTATCTCCGCCGACGCGCACCGACTGGCTATACACAATTCCGGAAAGAGAAATAACGGCTACTTCTGAAGTACCTCCTCCGATATCTACGATCATGTTGCCTGAAGGTTCGCTGACAGGCAATCCTGCTCCAATGGCCGCAGCCATAGGTTCTTCTATCAGATATACTTCCCGCGCTCCTGCGGATTGAGCAGATTCACGCACCGCTCTTTTCTCTACTTCAGTTATGCCCGAAGGAACAGAAACAATGATTCTTGGTCTGACCAAAGTTCGGCCTTTATGTACTTGCGAGATAAAATAGCGCAGCATTGATTCCGTAATTTCAAAATCAGCAATGACTCCATCTTTCATGGGCCGGATCGCCACGATATTGCCCGGCGTGCGCCCTAACATCTTTTTGGCTTCTTTACCTACGGCCAAGATCTTCTTCCCACCCCGAGAGTCTTTGCGGACGGCAACCACTGAAGGCTCACAAAGGACAATCCCTTTCCCTTTAACATAGACTAAAGTGGTGGCCGTACCCAGATCGATTGCTAAGTCATTGGAAAATAAACCGAGCAGAGAGTCAAATATCATGGGCTGGCTCCTTTCTGGTTATTACCAGCAATTGTTGGCTAATAATTCATTGATAATGTTAGCAAAAATTAATTAGGTGTGCAAGAAAATTAAAGATTTCACTTAAAAGATCCATTCCTCGGCCATTGAACCTCCCGACCTTTGGGTGGAAGAAGAAACTATCCTCTTCCCCCCATCCTTATCAGCCATGGGTTTCCAAACGGGACAGTGGTCAAGAGAAAAAACTCTTGCCTTTTTTTAAATGGTTATTTAGCATTTAAATAGACTATAAAAAGTGGAGCGGAGAGGAAAACAACCATGTTGGACTTTATGAGGCGCCATGCCCAATCCTGGATGATTAAAGCGGCCTTAGGGGCAGTAGTAGTAGTCTTTATTTTCTGGGGCATCTGGACTCCGCGAGGGGAGCGTGAAAGAGATTTGGCGGTAATTGGTCCATATACCATAACGGTAGCCGAAGCCCGAAATCATTACCAAAATCTGGTGGATCAATACCGCTCCATTTACGGGAACCAATTTAATGAAGAGACGGCTAAGAAATTAGGCCTTAAAGAACGGGCCGTAAGAGATTTAATTAATAAGGTTCTCTTGCTGCAAGAAGCCCGGCGATTAGGTTTGACAGTTACGCCTGAAGAAATCCAGACGGCCATTGAGAGCTACCCGGCTTTCCAGAAAGATGGGCATTTTGATAAAGCGACCTATCTACGTATGTTGCAAAGGATGCGCCTCACGGCCAAAGAATTTGAGAGTAACCAAGGCCAAATGCTTCTTCTAGCTAAAGTTCAAAATTTAATCGTTGCCGGAGTAAAAGTGGCGGATAGGGAAGTCTGGGAAAACTATCGCCATAATTTTGAAAAAATAAATTTAGAGGTTATCTTCGTTAATCCAGAGGATTTTAGAGATATTTCCTATACGGCCGCCGAAGTGCAAGAATATTTTAACCGGCATAAAGATAATTTCAAAATTCCAGCCCGCGTGAAAATTCGTTATCTCCTCTTTGACCCCCAGAATTACCAAAAGCAAGTTCAAGTTACGGCCCAGGAAATCGAAAATTATTATCAAAATAACTTGGAAAAGTTTACCCAGCCTCGTCGCCTGAAGGTACGGCATATCTTAATTAAGACTGATTTCAAAGATCCAGAAGTATCCGCTAAAGACCGCCAGAAAGCGGAATCCCTAAGAGATGAAGCACAAAAAGGGAAAGATTTTGCGGAGCTAGCTAAAAAATATTCAGATGACCCGGGGACAAAAAATAAAGGGGGTGACCTGGGATATATCTCGCGGGGACAAGTTATTGCGGAATTTGAGGCCGCTATTTTTTCCCTAAAAGCAGGAGAAATCAGCAAAGTAATCCAAACCCCCTATGGCTACCACATAGCCAAAGTCGAGGAAATTCAAGAGCAGAAGGTGGAGCCCCTCGAAAAAGTGCGAGAAAAGATTCAAACTATGCTCCGCGATAGAAAAGCCCGCGAGTTAGCTTATGACCAGGCCGATGAAGCCTATGCCCGGGGAATGAAAGAAGGGAAATTGGATAACTTTGCCCAAGAAAAAAATTTTAATATTAAAGAGACGCCTCTCTTCTCCGCGCAAGATAAAATTGATCTCCATCCTAAGTTGATAGAGTCAGCTTTAGCTTTAAGCCCTGGAGATATCAGTCCTGTGCTGCGCTTAGGCGATACTTGGGCGATATTCCAAGTAGTGCAGAAAGAAGAAGCCCGCCATCCTGAATTGAAAGAAGTGGAAAAAAAAGTAGCCCAAGCTTTGCTAAAGGAAAAACAAAAAGAAAAGGCTCTGGCTAAGGCCAAGGAAATCTTAGAAAAAATTAAGAAAGGGACGGAAGGAAAGGCCTTGGCGGCGCACGAAAAGTTAAAAATTGCGGAGACAGGCTTTTTTGAGCGCGCTGGCGTCCCGCCCAAGATGGAATTCTCGGAAGAGTTAAGGAAAGCAATCTTCGCTCTTTTACCTCAAAATCCCTGTCCTTCCCATCCTATCTTTCTTAATGGCCAATACTTAATATTGCGTTTGAAAGAATTAAAAGAGGTAGACCAAAAGCAATTTCAAGAGCATAAAGAAAATTTTCGGCAAGCTCTGCTCCGGGAAAAGCAAGAGTTGATTTTGTCCGCCTGGTTAGAAGAGCGTCTGGAAGAAGCTAAGGCTAAAGGCTGGTTCAAGATGAAAAAAGAAATAAGTGATGTCCTCTAATCTTTAGAGTTTCCTATCCTTCCTTGCTTGATGGTTAGATAAATTCAGTGCCCAAAATCTCCCGGGCAATGACTAAGCGTTGGATTTCGGAAGTTCCCTCATAGATCGTAGTAACCCGACAATCGCGGGCATAACGCTCCAACGGATATTCCTGCATATATCCGTAGCCACCCAAAATTTGTAAGGCTTTATAACAGACTCGATTGGCTGATTCCGAAGCGAAAAGTTTGCCCATGGAGGCTTCTTTCGTAAAGCGGTGCCCCTGCTCTTTTAAAAATGCTGCCCTCAATACTAACCACCGCGCTGCTTCTAGTTCAGTAAAGCTATCCGCAATCATCCATTGAATAGCCTGGAAAGAAGAAATTGGCCGGCCAAACTGCATGCGCGTCTGGGCATAAGCAGTAGCATATTCGATAGCAGCTAACCCTAAACCAATCGCCAATGAGCCTATGCCGATTCTCCCACCATCCAAGGCCATCATGGCGATTTTAAAACCTTCCCCCTCTTGGCCCAGCAAATTTTGGCGGGGTACAAGGCAATTTTCCAATAGAACTTCATTGGTGCAGGAACCCCGTTGGCCCATCTTGTCTTCATTCTTCCCAATGGTCATCCCCGCCTGACCTTTTTCTACGAGGAAAGCACTGATGCCTCGTGATCCCGCGGCCAAATTGGTCTTGGCCCAAACCACTAAGATACCCGCAATAGCAGCATTGGTAATAAAAATTTTTGCTCCATTGAGTACATAATAATCTCCGGCGCGCTGCGCTGTAGATTTCATCGCCGCAGGATCTGAGCCCGCTGTTGGTTCGGTTAAAGCAAAGGCGCCACTTAAATAATCACCTTGACAAATCTTGGGCACATGCTGCTTTTTAACCTCTTCCGCGCCAAAGGCATTGATCACTTCAGCCACCATATTCGTTACTGACATGGTGACTGCTGTGGCGGCACAAACTTTAGCTATTTCCATAAGAGCTAAACATAAGCTGATCACCCCAGCCTGGGATCCGCCACAAGCAGCAGGGATGTTCATGCCCATCAGGCCTATTTTAGCCATTTTCTCCAGGATAGCTAAAGGGTATTTGCCGGTCCTATCAATTTCCGCGGCCCGGGGTTTTAACTCTTTCTCCGCAAAATCCCGAGCTAACTTCTGCACCATCTGCTGTTCTTCGGTCAGTAAAAAATCCATGATCTTTTCCTTGCTTTACTATCTGATTGAACCGTAATATACTGCAATAAAAATTTTTTCTCAAGGGGAATAATCATGATCGTAGCCGGAATTGATATTGGCTCCATCTCCACCGAAACAGTTATCGTGCGGGATCAGCAGATGTTAAGTTTCTCTATCTTGCCTACGGGAGCTAATAGTATCCAAGCTGCCGAACTTTCTTTAACTCGGGCTTTGGCTGCATCTGGTTTAAAAAGAGCTGATTTGGCTGCCATCGTGACTACTGGTTATGGCCGGATCTCTTTTCCGGCGGCCACTAAAAGAGTCACGGAGATTACTTGTCATGCCCGCGGTGCTTTCTATTTGAACCCAGCTACGCGCACAGTGATCGATATTGGCGGGCAGGATACCAAAGTCATTCGCCTCGATGACCAGGGACGCAATATTGACTTTCAGATGAATGATAAGTGTGCGGCGGGTACGGGACGTTTTTTAGAAGTAATGGCTCAGGCCTTAGGCGTAAATTTGGCAGATATGGGGAGAATATCCCAGAGAGCGCCTCGGTCCATAAAGATCTCTAACACTTGCACTGTTTTTGCTGAATCAGAGGTTATTTCCTTGATCGCCCAGAATGAACCTGTGGAAGTAATCATCCGGGGCTTGCATGAAGCCATTGCCGATCGCGTGTTGGGATTAATTTCCCGCGTGGGCTTTAAAGAAGTGGTCATGCTCACTGGCGGCGTGGCTAAAAACGAAGGCGTGGCTCGGGCTTTAGAAGAGAGACTGGGCGTTAAAATTTTTGTGCCCCCCGAACCTCAAATCATCGGCGCCTTAGGCGCTGCCTTATTGGCACCAGGTTAGAGTAATTTATCTAATAGATCAAGGATTTCTTGATCGATCGAAGTCGGCGGAGCCCATTCAACTTGAATTACATCTATTCCCTGACTATGGAGACTTTCGGCAAATTCTAATAAGCCGATATTAATAACTACACGAGGATTTTGTAGAAGTTCCTTAACCTTTTCGATCATGACTTTTCTCTCCCCATTGACGAAGCGCCATCTCGGTACAAAAGCGGGCGGCTTGGGCGCTGCTATGAAAAATGATCACGCCTTCTTGCGCAAGAGTTTTAGTCTGTAAGGCTAAATCTTGTGGATCATTTTCTGTTCCGCAAATAGAAGCTACGACGCTAAGATATTGCCCTCTCTTCTTGGCTTCTTTTTTGGCGGCCGCGATAGCTGGTGCCAAATCTCCAGCTGGATTAGCAGAAGAAATATAACCGAGAATAATATCTAAGAGAAGAATAGCAATTTGGGAATTCTGGGCTTCCTTTAAAATCTGTTCCCGGCGCCACCGGGCATCAATCATTGGGTGGAGTCTTCCTTCGGTAAACTCTTCTGCGCCCAAGTCTAAGAAAATATGCCCATCCCTTTGCTTGGGATCTGTTAGCTTTTGAGTAGCTGATAGAGGAGCATTGGAGTAGACTCTTAACCCTGCTTCTTTAAAAATTTGCTGAGCCTGGTAACAAAATGTACCACCAGCGAAGAGGCCCCGAACATATTTCTGTTCTGGCTGCAAGAGGGCGATTTCTTTTTCCAGAAGATTTAAAAATTCAGCAGAAGATAATTCAAAGCTGGTGGCTTTTTGGCCAGTTGCTACGTGGAAAGCTGTGGTTGCTGCTTCATCTATATAAGAGGTCGGGTACAAATGAGGCCATTTAAGTAAAAAATCATGCCGAGCACCTAAAAAACAAATGACTATTGGCTTGGACGATCGCTGAATTTGAGGAAGGAGACCGGATATGGCTTTTGTTCCAGGTGGTTTAGAAATCAAAGTGATGAGTTCTGTTTTTTCGTCCGCAATTAGAGCTTCCAAGGCTGATCGGGCAGAGAGCCCCCCGATAGCATCTGAAAGGTCCCGACTGCCGACCCCAATAGCTTGAGAAATACCCAACCCTCCCTGGTGAATGAGCGAAGTAAATTCTTGGATTCCTGTCCCTGAGGCGCCAATAACACCAATCGATCCCTGGCGCACGGCATTAGCGAAACCCAAGCCAACTCCGCCAATAATAGCCGTTCCACAGTCTGGCCCCATTACTAAAAGGCCCTGCTGCTGCGCATAATCTTTGAGAGCAATTTCCTCTTCCACAGGAACATTACTGCTGAAAAGAAATACGTGTAATCCATACTCCAGAGCCTGGCGAGCTTCTTTAGCGGCATAAGCTCCAGGAATGGAGATAACCGCCAAATTAGCCTTTGGCTTTAGCCGCAAAGCTTCAGTCAGAGATTTTTGCCCAGGGCAAAAAGCCTCTTTTCTAAAAGGTTGGAACCATTTTTCGAAATGGGTGATTATCTCTTCTACAGTTTCTTCTCTTTCGGCCTGGATAGCCACCATCAGGTCATTGGATGAAGCTGTCTTAATTTCAGGATTTTGGAAACCAAATTCTTTTAATAACTCTTTATTTCTTTCCGTGCCCATAAGTAAAATAGCCTGCAAAGCTCCTCTTTCGCTCATGAGCTTCTGGGCCACCCGCATGAGAAAGACTGAATCGTAATACTCATTCCTCCGGACAAAAACTTTAGAAATCACTTATTGCACTCCATATTTTTGGGCAAACCTTCTCAAGGCTTTTTGGAAGCAAGTTAAGGGAGCACGCAAAAGGCCTGCGCCAATAATGGGATGTCCCGGATTTTTATGGGCAATGGCTGTATCGATAATTGGAGTTATACCAGTTTGAACTACTTTACGAATATCAATGCCTACGGGCACTCCTTGAAAGTCCATAATGGGCATCCGGTAAAAGGGGCTAGCGCTAACCGTGATTTGGTACATCTCCCGGCTATATTGCAGAGCCTCTTCAGCCGTACCTCCCACCAGACCCAAGATACCAGTCGCTCCCGCTAAGACGAAGCCTCCCCAACCCACTGTTTCAGTAATCGCTGAGTCGCCCATATCCAATCCCGCATCTTCCTCTTTATAGCCAGGGAGATATAGTCCTTTCACCCGCGGAGCTGGAGCAGTGAACCATTCTTGGTCTAAACCACTTACCCGAATCCCAAATTCCGTTCCATTGCGCGCCATGGCCACTACCACGGTGCTGTATTCTATCCCTTGCGCCGGATCGGCAATTGCTTTACCTGCGGCCATAGAAAGGCCCAAAAAGAGAAGCTCGTGATTGGTTATATACTGGAGCGTACTCAGAAGATCGCTCTGGGCCAGCTCAGCCGTAATTAAAGGAGCAACCATAAAATTAGCGAAAAGGCTGGAAGCGGCTACTGGTCGGTTATGCAACTCGTCACCCATTTGTAGAGCTTTAGCGATAAGGGGTTTTAAAGGCAGGCCACTCATTTGTTGTAAAGCTTTACGTAAAGAAGGAGCAAAAATATTCCGCCAGGAGCGCAGCCCTTCCAAGGCGCCAGCGGAATAATCTCCAAATTGCTGTCTCCCTTCCACTTGCCGGCAGAAAGCGCGGTTACCAAATGTTTTATTCTCAACCACCCACACGGGCATGGAGGGAGATATAGTACCAGCCATGGGCCCTACGGCCTGATAATCATGATTGGGAGCGAATTTAACTACTCCAGCGGCCAAGAGATTCTGAGCCTCCTCCACGCTCTTGGCCCAACCTTCAAATAAAACAGCGCCAATCAGAGCACCTTTTTGAGCTCCACACATGTTCGTCCAATCAACGGGCGGGCCAGAATGAAGGATTATTCGCTCTTGCATACCAGGAATCACCTCTCTGGCTTCGCCAATATCTATGAGGATTGGCTCAGCGGAATTAATCCGCTTAACTGCTTCTTGATTAGCTTCTTCGATCTTTTTCTTGAGGTCGGAATTATCACTGCGCATTTAATCTTTCCTCCCTTCAACCCCAGATTCTATAATTTTTAGTGGAGATATTTGGTATAATTCCCGCCTAATAAAATCAGCAAACCCGTCAATATCCCGCAAAAGATGGCTCGCCCAGTGGTATGTCCAAGCCGGTCTAATTCCTCAACTTCCGGCCCAATAGTACTCACCTCTTCCCCTTGGAAGAGTTTATACAAAATCTTGTGGACAGGTTCGGGCCCCTGGCCTGAAGCCAGATCTTTTAAGATTGTCCAACTTACGATATTGGTGTGTGAACGTGCCCATTCTAAAAAATTTAAGATAATATTTTCTTCCATTTCCAGCAGTTCTGGATAAGCTTTTTGCAGAAAATAAATAGCAAAGAGCAAACCACCCACAAAGTCATCTCCAGCCGGAGAAAAACCTGGCCCAAGACCAACAAGTCTAGCGCATTTTTCGATTATGGCGTTTATTCTGCGCTTTGGTGAAGAGGCCACCAAAGAACAAAACCGTCGGCCAATTCGAATCCATGGATCATCTATTCCCTGAAAAACTGGTAGCCAATTTGGAAAAACTCTTTCTAATTCTGAAAGATTAAGAATATTTTTAAAATCAATAACTAAAGGCTTCCAAATTAAAGCCTGGTCCATAGAAATAAAGACCTTTTCCCCAATTTGGACGCGGGAACTTTGGTGATAAAAATTTTCTCCGGTGGCAAACGCTTCTGGCGAGTAAGAAGTGATTAAAGAACGCTGATGAGGTGGGATATCTGCGGCCGCTACCCAAAAGATTTCTCCTTCCTCCCCTTCTAAATAAGCAGCAGTGGAAAAGACTTTAATGACCTTGCCCCGGCCTTCCCGTCTAACTAAGAGTTGATAGGCCTTCTCGCCCACCATTTTGGCCTGATAGTTTAAAATAGACCTCTCCTTTAACAGCATTGATCAACTCTGATCTTGTTATCGGGGTTGCCCAACTATCCCTTCTACCAACCAATCCATCTTGCCTAAGTCATTTAACGACCAATGGGCACCTGCTTTAACCCTTTCTTGCCCTTTATTATCTTTTATTGGCCCGGCAAAAACATTTTTCTTACCCTCGATGAATGCTTTTTTAGTCTCCTCAACCAATTTTATGGCTGAAGCAGGAACTGCTGCCCCGAAGGGAGCTATAGCAATTAAATCACTGGCTAAATTCCCCATAATATTTTCGCTTTTCCAGGTTCCCTCCATGACCTGCTTGGCAAACCTGGTATAAAGACCACCCCAAGTAAAGGCGATTCCGCTAATCCATCCTTTGGGAGCAAATTTCTGGACTCCTAAATAATGATAGCCAATAGAGTGGGCACCTCTCTTTTCAGCTATTTGTACTACAGTTATTGGCGAATCTACGATCATACCCAGCACATCAGCTCCCTGGTCAAGCAAAGCATTAGCTGCTGTGGCTTCTTTTCCTGGATCAAGGAAAGTGCCAGTGAAGACTACCCGCGTCTCCATCTTGGGGTTGACTGATCTCGCCCCTAAGTGGAGGGCATTGATATTGGCTAAAAAATAGCTAACGGGCAGGGCACAAACAAAACCCATCTTATTGGTCTTTGTCGTTTGGCCAGCAGCAATTCCCATTAAATAAAAAGCCTCTGGAGTACTAGCCCAATAGGTAGTTAAATTGGGAGCTCTCTTATATCCAGCGGGATGGACAAATTTTACATCGGGATATTTCTTAGCTACGCGTAAAGCCGGATCCAGATATCCGAAACTCGCCGCTATAATAAGTTTGGCCCCCTGTTTAATCATATTTTCCATTACCCGCTCGGCATCAGCGCTCTCAGGAACATTTTCTACCTCAATAACCTCGACTTCGGGAAGGTTTCTTTTCATGATGGCTACGCCTTCCGCGTGTGCCTGATTGTAACCCCCATCGGTGATGGATCCTATGTGAATGATCCCCACTTTTAGTTTGGGCTGCTGGCCCAAGGCCTCGCCACCCACTATGGACAGAAAGAAGAGAGCGCAAACCAAAATAGCAAGAAGTTGTTTTTTAAGAGTCTTAGCTTTGATATCCATCTTTTTCTCCTTTTTGTTTTTTTCTTTTTCCATAAAAACCTTATTCTGTTCCTTGAAAAACTCTCCCCAAACTCCCTGGAGCTGCGGAGCGGCGTCTACCCCCCCAGATAGCGAGTATCCCTAAACTCAAAAGATAAGGTAACATATCTAAGAGGAAGGAAGAGATTGGTATCCCTATAGCCTGCAGTTGAATCTGCAAAGCAATTGCTCCTCCAAAAATTAATGCGCCAGCAATAGCCCACAGAGGATGCCATTTGGAAAAAATCACTAAAGCGACAGCAATAAAACCTCGTCCGCCCGTCATCCATTCTTGCCATGTTTTCGCCAAGGCTATGGATAAGTGGGCGCCGGCTAAACCCCCTAAAATCCCGGCCAAGAATAAAGCTTGGTATTGACAGAAATAAGGATTCTTCCCAGCAGCGAAAGCAGCAGCAGGATTTTCTCCCACAGACCTCAGGCTTAACCCAAAGCGCGTGTGAAATAGGAGCCACCAAATAAAAATAGCTATAGGAATTACGGCATAAGTCAAAAGGTCGTGCCTAAAGAAAACAGGGCCAAGGAAAGGAATTTGCGCCAACAAAGGAAGTTCGATCTCATCCAGCCCTTTGATTTTACTGCCAATAAAAGGAACACCCATCAGAGCGCTCAGGCCCACCCCAAAGAACATCATGGCCAACCCACAGGCCAACTGGTTTGCCCGTCTATTTATCACTAAGAACCCAAAGAAAAGGTTAAAAGAAGCTCCCGCGAAAGCCGCTCCTAAAAGACCAAAAGCCGGATTACCAGTTTTAACGGTCACTGCAAATCCGCATACGGCCCCCATTAGCATAACTCCTTCTAAGCCCAAATTAATGATTCCTGCTCGCTCCTCAACTACCTCTCCCAGAGTGGCGTAAAGGAGCGAAGTTCCTGAGTTAATAGCTCCTACCAAAAGACTGCTCAACATTGCCCAAATCATTTTTGCCCTTTTACGTTCATTTGCTTGGCCAAAACGACAAATAAAATAAGGGCCAAAAGAATATTCACCACCGAACCAGTTACTCCTTGGGTCATCTGTAAGATATCTCCACCAGCAGTAACAACGGCTAAAAGAAAAGCGGCTGCGGCAATCCCCCAGGGATTGCCCATGGCCATCCAGCTAATAAGAAATCCCATATACCCATATCCAGGAGAGATGTTGGGTCGAAGCCGTCCCTGAATGGCTGAGACTTCGCACATTCCAGCTAGGCCAGCCAATCCGCCCCCAATCAACATAAGTATTAAATAATATTTCTCAATATTGATGCCATTCCGACGTGCGGCTTCCATGTTCGTGGCCATAGCACGCATTTCCAACCCCCATTTAGTTCGACCGATGACAAAATGAAAGCCTAAAAGGCCAGCAATAGCAAAGAAAATACCACCGTGGACTCTGCTCTGGCCAAAAGTAAAAAGGATGGTGGCCTCTCCAAATTCTGCCGTCTGGGGATAGTTGGCGCTCTCCGGATCTTTCCAGGGACCGAAGACAAGGAAGCTAACCAGAAGAATAGCCACATAATTTAAAAGCAAGGTGGAGATGGTTTCACTGATCCACCCTTTCGCTCTGAGGAATCCTGAGAGCATGCTCCATAGGCCACCCCCTAAAAAACCCGCTATTATCATCATGGGTAAGAGAGCCCAGGCTGGAAGAAAACTTAAATTGAGGGCTGCCCAAGTAGCGAATATGGCCCCGATATGGAATTGCCCCTCCCCACCTACATTAATCAACCAGATTCGAGACGGAATGGCTGTGGCTAAAGCGGTGAGGATTAAAGGAGTCATTTTAACTAATATTTCCGAAATCCCATAAACTGAACCTAACGTATTTAGAAAAATATCCACATAGGCACGGAAAGGATTTTTCCCAAAGATTAAAAGTAAAAGGGCAAAGAGAATTAAAGCGATGGAGAAAAGGGTAAGAAAACGAGATAGATTTTTAGCCAAATTTTTCGGGGAAGGCAAATCCCTTTGCTTAACAGCTTTGTTCATAAGCTCCTTTCCCGCTAGTCATTAAGTAGCCAACTTCGGAGAAGTTCATTTGCTGCGGCCTGCCTCCGCCAACAATTTGCCCGCGAAATAAAACCAGTAATCGGTCACAGAGAGCAAATAATTCCGCCAAGTCCTCAGAGATCAAAAGAATTCCAGCTCCGGCATTTCTATAGATTAAAAGGAGTTCTCGAGTTCTGCTTGCACTGCGTACGTCCAGACCCCGGGTTGGATAAAAAGCAACAATTAATTTGGGATTTTGAGCCAATTCCTTAGCCAATATCATTCTTTGAATATTTCCGCCCGAAAGAGTCCTAAGTATAGAGAAAAAAGATGGGAGCTTGCATCCTAACCTTTCTAAGGATTCTTCTAAATCCACCCGGACAGTCTCCCAATCTATAGAAAAGCCATTTCGCCGAGAATACTTTTCCACATTACCCAAAGCCATATTTTCTTGAATAGTCAACCAAGGGAAAGAAGCCATCATTAATGGATCTTCCGGAATAAAGGCTACCCCCTTTGCTCTTACTTGAGCAACTGACCAGGTGGTAGCTTCCTGGCCGAAGAGAAATTTCCTCCCCCGGGAACACTTCTGCATTCCCAAGACGACGTCACCGAGTTCTTTCTGTCCATTTCCAGAAACGCCTGCAATACCAACAATCTCTCCAGGATAGACTTTTAAATTGATGTCTTTTAGCCCTTCTGTCTTATCCGCCGCCAAGGATTCAATTCCTCTTAACTCTAAAATGGGCGCAGCTCCCATTGGGGTGGGCACCTTAGGGAGGGAGGGGAATTCATTGACATTTTCGCCGAACATGAGGGAGATAAGTTTCTCCTCAGATGATTCTCGTGCAGACAAAATTCCTGTAATCCGCCCCCGCCGCATGACGGCAATGCGATGGGCACATTGTAATGCCTCTTTAAGCTTATGAGTTATAAAGATTACAGAGTAACCATCACTTCGGAGATTAGCGAATATCCGAAATAGACCATCTATCTCATGTGGGGCCAGATTTCGGGTCGGCTCATCGAAGATTAGCATCTTTGCTTCAGCCAAGAGAAGTTTTATTAACTCTACTTTTTGTCTTTCCCCCACGGATAATTTCCCAAGAGGAGCGAAGGGATCAATTTTTAAGGCGTACTTTTCTGAAATCCTTAATATCTTTGGCAATAAGCGCTTATTATTCAAGACGAAGGGAAGATTCGAAGAAAAAAGAATAATATTTTCCAGAACGCTGAAAGCCGGAACTTGCACAAAATCCTGAAAGACCAAGCCAATCCCATAATTTCTCGCCTCTTGCGGGGACCGAATCTGAATTTGTTTACCTTCTAAAAAAATTTCCCCAGAATCGGGGCGGTAAAATCCATAGAGAATCTTCATCAGGGTACTTTTGCCAGCACCATTCTCACCCAGAATAGCCAGCACTTCTCCAGGAAACAGGTCCAAATCAACATGGTCATTGGCCAAAACACCTGAAAATGATTTGGTGATTTTTTTAACGGAGAGTAGAGGATTAACATCCATTGTTAACTCAATTTAGAAATCTTTTATTATTCAAAATTAGCAAAGATAAATAACAAAATAAGCAGCATATTGCAAGGGGAATTTTTAATTTGCTTTTCACTTTGGTAAGCCAATCTTGGGCTTCCTTTTTCACCTCTCCTGCTTCCGGGTAATTTTAATAGTGAAACTTTTAAAACCTTTATTATCTTGGAAAAGCAAAGATGACCTGGAATTTTATTAAACTCTTTTGTCATAAAAATTTAACATTACCGACATGCACCGGTCACAATTTGCAGTTATATTCAAATAAGCTTGGCCAATCCCGAGGGATTCAAGGAAGAAAAAGGAACAATCTAACAAAGGAGGTGGTTAAGGTCAGATGGCAGAAATTAATAGAAATGTAATATTTTTGTAACAAAAATGTAACAATACACAAATAAATTAAGGGAGGTAAAAAAATGAAAAAAATTTCAACTATATTAGTAATTTTTTTGGTGTTGTTTACTTTCAGCCAAGAGGCGCAAAGTACCCCGAAAGAACTTCTGGGCGCAGGAGCAACTTTTCCCTATCCTCTGTACTCCAAGATGTTCGAAGTATATCACAAGCAATACGGAGTGAAAGTGAATTATCAGGCTATTGGCTCGGGCGGTGGGATTCGGCAATTAATTAATAAAACAGTTGACTTTGGTGGCTCTGACGCCATCATGCATGACAAAGGTCAGCCTAAAGAATTAGGGCCTATCCTGCACATTCCCACTTGTGCCGGAGCAGTTGTGGTCACTTATAACCTTCCCGGCAGTCCCCAATTAAAATTCACTCCGGAACTACTTGCCGATATCTTCCTCGGAAAAATAAAAAAGTGGAATGATCACCGCCTGTTAGAGGTAAATCCTGGTCTAAAATTGCCCGAGATGGATATCGTCATTATCCATCGGTCTGATGGAAGTGGCACAACTTTCATTTTTAGTGACTATTTAAGCAAAGTAAGCAGCGAGTGGCAAGAAAAAGTTGGCAAAGGGACTTCTCTGAAATGGCCAACGGGGTTGGGTGGTAAAGGCAATCCAGGGGTTGCCGGCTTAGTTCGACAGACTCCTGGGAGTATAGGATATGTAGAGCTTATTTATGCTTTGCAGAACAAAATGCCCTATGGAGCAGTGCAAAATAAAAAAGGAAATTTTGTCCAAGCTACCCTTGCTTCTACCAGTCTTGCTGCTAATATTAGTCTTCCCGACGACTTGAAAGTAAGTCTTACAAATACTGATTCGCCGGACGGTTATCCGATTAGTGGATTCACCTGGATTTTGGTATATCAAGAACAAAGCTATGCAGGCAGGTCACTTGAAAAAGCAAAGGAATTAGTCAAATTACTCTGGTGGATGATCCATGAGGGACAAGTTTATGCTGAGCCACTTCACTATGCTCCTCTTTCAGAAACGGCTGTCGAAAAAGCCGAAAAACTGATTAAGTCTATTTCCTATAAAGGAAGTCCGGTGATGAAGTGGTAAAGTTTTAATTGCCAAAGGGGGTTGGAGATTACCGGCCCCCTTTTTATTTGTCCTAAAAGAATTTAAATATGCCAAGAGCCTATAGTTATAAAGCGAGTATTACTGAAAAATTTTTCCGCCATCTACTTACCTTTAACGGAATTTTCATCATCATTCTGCTTTTGGCCATCTTTCTATCCCTGTTTTTGGCTTCTTTGCCGGCAATTCGAAATTTTGGCCTTTATTTTTTGGGGACGTCCACTTGGGACCCTGTGCGAAACGAGTTTGGCGCTCTCCCCTTCATAATTGGTACCTTACTTACATCTTTCTTGGCTTTAGCTATTTCCATTGTTTTCTCTTTGCCCATCTCCATCTTCTTGGGTGAATATTTTACCGAAGGAACAAAAGCCACCTTCATAAAAAGTATGATTGAGCTCCTGGCTGGAGTTCCCTCCGTCATTTATGGATTCTGGGGATTATTCGTTCTGGCCCCTTTAGTAAGGAAATTAGAAATATATCTTGGAGTCGCTCCCCATGGAGTAGGCATCTTTACTGCTGCTCTCGTTTTGGCCATCATGATAATACCATATGCAGCATCTTTGGGCCGCGAAGTAATCAGCCTTGTTCCTGCTGATCTTAAGGAAGCAGGTTTTTCTTTAGGGGCCACCCGCTTTGAAGTAATTCAAAAAATTATTCTTCCTTATGCTGGGTCTGGGATAGTGGCGGGCATCCTCTTATCTCTGGGAAGGGCTTTAGGCGAAACGATGGCCGTAACTATGGTCATTGGCAACAGAAGCTCTATCCCTACGAGCATTTTTAGTCCGGCCAACACCTTGGCCAGCGTGATTGCTAATGAATTTGTTGAAGCTACCGAAAGCCTCTATTTGGCCAGCTTGATCAAGCTGGCTCTTGTCCTTTTTTTGGTTACCGCTGTTTTAAATATTTTAGGGAAATTGGTCATCCGTCGAGCAGGAGTTAGCAAATAATTATGGAGCTTTCGGCAATTAAGAAAAGAATTTTCCGGGACAAGGTTTTTAAAGCTGTTATCATTCTATTAACCTTTTCCTCCATTTTGCCTTTGTTCTTTATCTTTTTTTTTGTAGCCAAAGAAGGGATCTCAGTTATTAACTGGGATTTTTTTACGCAACTTCCCAAGCCTGTGGGTGAATTGGGAGGGGGAATCGCTAACGCCCTCGTGGGCACCTTTATTTTGGTAGTCCTTGCTTGCCTCTTATCCATTCCCGTGGGCATCTTAACGGGCATTTTCCTTGCCGAAAGTAAAAAAGGAAGATTGGCTTACTTAACCAGACTTGGTGTCGAAATCTTACAAGGAACTCCTTCTATTGTCATTGGCATAATTGCTTATATCTGGATTGTAATTCCCATGCGCTCTTTTTCGGCTCTCTCTGGGGGCATAGCTTTAGCCCTAATGATGATCCCGGTAATAATTATGGCCACGGAAGAGACTTTGAAACGGGTGCCCGAGAGCCTACGCGAAGCCTCCCTGGCTTTGGGAGTTTCTTATCCGCGGACCATTTTCAAAGTAATTCTACCAGCAGGATTCAGCGGTATTATCACGGGTATTTTACTCGGCTTAGCCAGAATTGCGGGGGAAACCGCTCCCCTTCTCTTCACTGCTTTTGGCAGTCCCTTTATGGATTTTAATATTACAAAACCTATTAACAGCCTTCCCCTGGTGATCTTCAACTACGCCTCCAGCCCATATCCGGAGTGGCATAAATTAGCCTGGGGAGCATCTTTCGTTTTAATTATGCTGGTTTTAGGTTTAAATCTCATTACTAAGCTGGCTATTAAAAAATGGAAAGTCCAATTTTAAAGATTGAGAATTTTCAGGCCTTCTTCGGTGAAAATCAGGTCTTAAAGAGCATTAATCTTTCGGTACCTCGCCAGAAAATCACCGCCATAATGGGACCTTCGGGCTGTGGCAAAACAACCTTAATTCGATGTATTAATCGTATGCACGAGTTAAGCCCCGGGGCTAAAATAACAGGCAAGATTTTTTTGGAAGGTGAAGATATTTACGCTACAGAACCAATTATTATTCGGCGGAAGATTGGTATGGTTTTTCAAAAGCCTAACCCCTTCCCCATGATGAGTATCTATGACAACGTTACTGCCGGATATATTTTGAACGGCATCAAATTGCCTAAACAGGAGCAAGAAAAGATTGTTGAAGAATCTTTGCGCAAAGCAGCCCTCTGGGAGGAAGTTAAGGATGTGCTCCATCGCAGGGGCACTTTTCTTTCTGGCGGCCAGCAGCAGCGGTTGTGTATTGCCCGAGCGCTGGCCATGCAACCCTCAATTCTCCTGCTTGATGAACCAACCTCGGCTTTAGATCCCAAAGCAACCGCGCACATTGAAGAATTAATCACTCAACTAAAAAGAATGGTAACCATCATTTTGGTCACCCACAATATTGCTCAGGCCGCGCGGGTATCCGATTTTGTTGCTTTTCTCTATTTAGGAGAACTTATTGAATGCGGCCCCAGTGCGAAGATGTTCACAGCTCCTCAAGATAAAAGAACCGAGGAATACCTCTGTGGAAAATTCGGATAAAAATACCTTTACCTGGCATTGCTATATGAATCAGCCAAAGGTTTTCGGGGTAGAATAAAATGGAAAGTCGACCCCTTCCCCAGTTCGCTCTCTGCCCAAACCTTTCCCTGAAGTGCCTGAATGATATGCTTGACAATGGACAGGCCAAGTCCAGTCCCCTCATATTCTTTTGATCTGCCTTTTTCGACGCGGTAAAAACGTTCAAAGATGCGCGGAAGGTCCTCTCGGGGAATACCTATCCCTGTGTCTTGAATAGTAATTTGGGCGTACTCTTCATCCAGCGCTAAAGTTTTAATCTTAACTGTGCTTCCTTCCGGGCTGTACTTAATGGCGTTGTCCAAGAGGTTGAGGAAAACTAACTCTAAATAGTGACTATCAGCAAACACCCATAATGCAGGATGAATATCTTGCGTGTTCAAGGAGATTCTTTTCTTATCTGCTACTGCTCTAATCAATCCTAAAACTTCCTCGATTAAATCGGCGAGATTAATTCTTTCAACTTGCATTTGAAATTCTTTTGATTCTATTCGTGAGAGAGTAAGCAGATCTTCTACAATCTTAATGAGGCGGTCAGTATGTTTTTTAATTACTTGAATGAATTGCTCCGCCACATTCTCTCTTAAAGCTCCCTCAAGTAATGTTTCCACATAGCCTTTAATAGTCGCGAGAGGCGTACGCAATTCATGGGAGACATTGGCCACAAAGTCTTGGCGAATTCGCTCTAATTCTTGCAAGCGGCTAATATCGTGAAAAGTGGCAATTGCTCCTTTAACTTGCCCCCTTCCTTCTTGTTCTCCTATCAGGGAGAGGGAAAATCCAACCACATTAACTCTGAAGGTTCTTTGGCTCAGGGGAGGAGTAAATTCAAATGACCTCTTCTGGCCATCCTGGACAGTCTTTTTAATAGCTTCTTCGAGGCCCACATGTCTGACTATCTCCAGGGGTATTTGAGCGCGGGCGTTCGCAGGAAGAGACAGAAGTTGCCGCAAAGCCTGGTTAATCATGAGAAGACGACCTTGTTCATCCGCTACCAAAACCCCTTCCCCGATTCCATTTAGAACCGCCTCCAAATATCTCTTTTCTTTATTTAACTCAGCAGCCTGCTTCCTTTGCTCACTAATGATATGAAAGAGCTCGCGCATCTGCCTTCTAAGTTCTTGCGGACCAAAGAATTTGGGCCATTTATCCAATTGATTAGTGATTAAATTTTTAATGGTTGCAAGTATCTCATTAAGAGGAAAGAAAAAATACCAGACAAATAAAAAAGCTACAGGGCTGGCCAGGAGGAGGCTTAAAAAAAGGGCAGTTCCCAAAGACTTTTGGCTATAATAAAATAGGTATCCTTGGACTGCTCCCGCAAACATGAGGAGCAGCATTAGCAAGCAAAACACTTTGCGGACTAGATACTTATTATTTTTCATGGCTCTGCCCTTCGCCTCGAAGTCTATAGCCTATACCCCTGACAGTCTCGATATACTCTCCACCCAAGCCAAGTTTTTCTCTTAATCTGCGGATGTGCGTGTCTATCGTTCGGCTGTACCCTTCATACGTATAGCCCCACACTTTATCTAACAGGTGATCTCGGCTAAGGACTCTACCTTTGTTAATAGCCAGTTCAAATAAGAGCTTGAATTCAGTGGTAGTTAATTTTATTGGATTATCTTTGAAAGAAACGTAATATCGGTCGGCATCAATGAAAAGCTCCCCAATCTTGAGCGTCTTTTGATCCTGGAAGACATTCTCAGTCCGGCGGAGGATGGCCTTAATCCGAAGGACTAACTCTTTAGGACTAAAAGGCTTAGTAACATAATCATCCGCCCCCAATTCAAAGCCCACAATTCTATCTACTTCCTCTGTTTTTGCCGTCAGCATTATAATAGGAATTGTTTTTGTGGCGGGGTTTGCTTTTAGAGCCCGGCAAATATCCTTACCCTCCATGCCCGGAAGCATGAGATCTAAAATTATTAGGGTGGGATGTTCCTTTTGCGCTTTTTCTAATCCTGAAGGGCCATCAAGAGCAAAGATGACCGGGTAGCCATTTTGCTTTAAATGATAGGCGATTAAGTCAACTATATCTTTTTCATCTTCGATTATTAAAATGGGTTTCATAATTCCCATGTCCCTAAACTAATTATGAAAAAGTTTAGCTTTTCCAAAAGGTTTATCCCTCATATTTTCAAACGTAGGGCAAGGGCTCGTCCATTGCCGTAATTCGGCAAGCCACAAGGGCTTGCCCTACGAATTTATAGAAAATTTATAGGAAAATCTAACTTGATCATTCCTCCATTATCCGCCTCCTCTTCATTTCTGACCAGCGTCCGGCCTGTCTCTGGCCTAATTACAAGGTGGCCTCCCTCGGGAAAGGGTTTGGGTGCACAGATTTGGAAAAACTTACCTATTAATTAATCATATTTTATTTTCGGTTTTTAATCAAAAAAATTTGTCCGCAATCTCGTCCAATGCAAAATTTTAATGCCCGGGCTAAGGGGGTAAAAGGGCCTTATTATCCCGAATGAATCCTTGGTTCATCCCTGGTTCATCTCCCTGACCTCTTATGCGGCTCAAGATTTGGGCAACAAAGTGAAGGCGGGCAAGAATGGTTTTAGTTTGACAAAATAAAATGCTCTTTCTAAAATCAGCAGAGGGAGCAGAAAGAAGGAGGTTGAAAATTGATTGAAACAAGATGGCATGCGCGCGGTGGACAAGGAGGATTTACGGCCGCGAGATTATTAGGATTGGCTGCTTCAGTCTTTGGCGGGAATTACGCTCAGGCTTTCCCGTCTTTTGGACCAGAAAGAAGAGGAGCTCCTGTCTTAGGATTTACCAGAATTGATCATAAACCAATAACGGACCACAGCCAGGTATACAGTTGCGACTATGTCTTGGTTATCGATGAAACCTTGATCGAAACTGTCGATGTTACCAAAGGATTAAAAGAAGGCGGGACCATTATTATAAATTCTAAGAAGAAACCAGAAGACTTTAAATTCACCGGCAATTTTCGAGTATTAACCATAGATGCGGCAAAGATTGCCCGCGAAGAATTAGGTTCTCCTATTGCCAATACGGCCATGCTCGGAGCTTTAGCAGCGGCCAGCGACTTAGTCAACCTTTCCTGCCTTCTCCAGGCCATAGATAAAGGGATGCCTGCAGATTTGGCTGAAAAGAATAAGAAAGCAGTCGAGCGCGCCTACAATTTAATGCGTAAAGGGGGAAACAATGGCCAAACCTAAGATTGTCAAATTCAAATTCCCAGAATCGTTAGCAGAACTCCCTCTGGGCCCGAGCGCTGAGGCCGGTATCCTTACCGAGCCCAATGCGGGTTGGCGCGTGCAAAGGCCTGTGTTAGATCATACCAAGTGCACACGTTGTTTATTATGCTGGGTTCTGTGCCCAGAAGGCGTTATTGACAAAGAAAGTGAAAAGCTGGAGATAGACATGAATTTTTGTAAAGGCTGCGGACTGTGTGCCCACGAATGTCCCTGGGGGGCTGTCACCATGGTTCAAGAAGGTGAAGAAAATGAAACATAATACCTCTTCCGGTGAATTAGATTTTTTGAATGGCGATGAAGCTGTGGCCTTTGGTGCTAAATTATGCCGACCCCAAGTTATTCCCGTCTACCCTATCACTCCTCAGACTTTAGTAGTAGAGAAGATAGCGGAATTTGTAGCCCATAAGAAGATGACTTGTGAATATATTCATGTGGAGAGCGAGCATAGTGCCATGTGTGCGGCTATGGGGGCATCGATGGTGGGAGCGCGCGTCTTTACGGCCACTTCTTCTCAGGGATTAGCCTACATGCATGAGATGTTGCACTATGTGAGTGGAAGCAGATTCCCTATAGTGATGATGAATGCCAACCGGACGTTGGCCGCCCCGTGGAACATTTTTGCCGACCAGCGTGACTCCCTAGCCCAGAGGGATACGGGATGGATTCAAGTTTATGTAGAAAATGGGCAAGAAGCCTTAGACATGATCATCCAGGCTTACGCCATTGCCGAAGATAAACATGTTTATACGCCAGTGATGGTTAACTTAGACGGTTATGTAGTTACTCATACCTATGAACTTGTGCATATTCCGGACCAGGCGTTAGTGGATGAATTTCTGCCACCTTTCCGTTCGCAAAATGTTATCGACTTTGCCCATCCCCGCAGTTTTTGCATAACCGCGCCCACTGATTGGAACATGGAATTTCGATTACAGCAGCAACAAGCTATGGAGCGGTCCAAGCAAGTAATTGCCGAAGTGGATCGCCAATTTGGCGATAAATTTGGCCGTTATTATGGTGGTTTAGTGGAGGAATACCGGGTGGCCGATGCCGAAGTGGTCTTAGTGGGCATGGGCAGTGTGATCGGAACTTCCCGTATAGTAATTGACCAATGGCGCAGCCAGGGGCGAAAAGTAGGATTGGTAAAATTGAGATTTTACCGGCCTTTTCCCAAAGAATATTTTCGCCAATTAAGTGTCCGCGTTAAGGCCGTGGGTATAATTGACCGTGATCTTTCTTTTGGCTATGAAGGCGCGGTTGCTTCGGATATTAAATCCGCCATGGCCAGCACGGGAAAATGTCCCCCCGTTATAAATTTTATTGCTGGGATTGCCGGACGAGATATTACTAAGGATCACATTGCAGAGATGTTAACAAAACTTTTGGCAGTGAGCGCAGGGCAACCAGAAGAGGATTTACAATTTATTGGTTTGAGGTGGCCAAATGGTTAAAGTAAAAGAACTTCCCGATCGTGAATTTCTTTATGGGCATAAAGCCTGCCCGGGGTGCGGGTTAGGTACTATCGGGAGATTAGCTTTGAAGATATTAGGTGAAAGGACGATCGTGGCTCTGCCCGCCAGTTGTATGTCTACGGTAACTACTCAATATCCCCAGATGAATTATACTGTTCCTTCCTTCACCATGGCCTTTGCCGGAACAGGGGCGGTCTTGAGTGGTATGGCCGCTGGGCTTAAGGCCCAAGGAATTACCGAGGCCTACGTGCTGGGAATTGCCGGCGATGGCGGGACGGCTGATATTGGTCTGCAGGCCCTCTCGGGCGCAGTGGAAAGAGGAGATGATTTTATTTATATCTGCTACGACAACGAAGCCTATATGAATACCGGCGTGCAACGCAGCAGCTTAACCCCCTTGGGTGCTTCTACTACTAACTCTCCTCCAGGCCCAGCCTCTTTCGGAGAAAGCCGGCCTAAGAAGAATCTCTTTGAAATTATGATCGCCCATCGTATTCCCTATGCGGCTACGGCCAGCTCGGCTTATCCCTACGACTTCATGAATAAGATGGCTAAGACAAAGAACATCAAAGGACCCAAATTTCTCCACGTCATGTGCCCCTGTCCTACGGGTTGGGGTTTTCCTTCCCACCTTAGTGTGGAGATCGGCAAATTAGCTGTAGAAACAGGTCTTTGGTACTTGGCGGAATATGAGCATGGGAAAGTGAAGATGAATTTGATTCCCAAAACTTTTAAACCAGTTGAAGAATACCTGCGCCAACAAAGAAGATTTCGGCATTTGACCGCAGAACAAATCAAGTTGATTGAAGAGCATCGTGATAAAGAATGGCAGATGATTAAAGAAAGATGGCTTTAAAACAAATTTACTTATTTCCCACGGGGAAAATTTTCCCTTTCTCTTCCAGGCCTTTAAGGAGGAGTAAAAAATAAACAAGACCCCCGAAGGGATGCCATTTTTTTAAAATATTCATAACTCCTTTATAATCTAAGGCTTCTTTGATTTCTAACCAGCTCACCAGTTTACTCCGAATGCCCAGGTCATCACCCGGAAAGATATGTACCCTTCCCAATCCTCGCAAGAGCACGTATTCGGCTGTCCAACGCCCTACACCGCGAAGTTGCTGGAGACTCTTTAAGGCCTCTTCGTCAGGATAAGAATGAAATTTTTCCAGATCAAGACCTTCTTCAACGAGGCGCGCTAATTCAATTAGGGCGCGGGATTTTTGCTGGCTGAAACCTAAAGCGCGTAAATCCGCTAGGGCAAGGGAAGCTAATTCTTGCGGCTGGGGGAAACTCCGGGGACCATGTTCATTGAGAGACACTCCCCATTTTTTGACCAATTTTCCTAAAAGACTTATTCCGGCATCGAGGGTAAATTGCTGACAGGTAATGGCATTAACTAAGGCTTCAAAGACCGTGGGATAACGGGTTGGTTTAAATCCCCAGAATTTTATAATAAGAGGCCGGAGAAGTGGGTCGCTTAAACCCATATCATAAAATTTTGCTAAATCAACTTCTAAACCTAAAATCTGCTTTAAAGAAGACTGGAGGGCAGCTACTATGGCGGAGTTAATTTTCCGGCCCACCGCGATCACTTTGAGCTGCGGATGATTAATCGAGCCCTCCTGGCGCACGCAGATTTCCAGTGGTTGGCCATTAATAAAAAGTACCCGTTGATAAATTTCCCCATCCCAGAGATCCCAGGAATTATGGGCACGTCGGCGCAAAATCCAAACGGTAAAATTTAAGGAAAAAGGGGGGATGGGATTTAAGGAAAAATTTATCTTTTCTCTCTCTACCTGCTCTCTCTCCATTGGATAGAGGAGAACGGGGTAGGAAAAACTATCTTTGTTCTTGGGTTTCATTGCATAAAAGTTGATAAGCCAAAGTTAGTCTAAAAAGGCCTACAGATCCGGATAAATATCTCGGAATAATGAGTGCAAGCCTCTTTCTTTTACTCTGGCTTTGACTAATTTTTCCCTTTCTTCAATAGGGAGAGGCTTTTTAGGAGGCGTGGGCTTCGCCTCAAAAATGTTTGATAGTTTGTCGACAGCTTGGGTAGCCCTATCAATTTTCTGAGCGGCTTGATCTATCTCCGTAATAATTTTTAGAATACCCATGGCCCGCCCCTTTAATGCCCAAGCGGATTTTGAAGAATTAGACATTTTATATCAAAATAAAAACTAGGAGGCAACTCTTTTTATATCGGGCAAATTAAGATTCTTTACTTTCTTGGGGAAGGATAATGCGGAAGATAGAACCTTTTCCAGGGGTAGTATTAAAGGAAATTGTTCCTCCATGTTCCTGAACTATCTTTTGGGTAATTAATAAGCCTAAGCCAGTTCCCGTAGTTCCTTTAGTAGTGAAGAAAGATTGGAAAATTTTTTTTTGATCTTCTGCCGATATGCCGATGCCGTTGTCCTCTACTTCTAAAACCACCGCGCCCTCACTTGGGCAAAAGACTCTGATAATGACTCGATGAATCTCTTTTGTAGAATCAAGGCGACAAGCATCTAAAGCATTAGAAATTAAATTAGTCAGACATGTATGAATTCCTTTGGGATCTAAGTAGACCGATTCTTTTTTAAGGCGGCAGTCAATCGAAATCTCTATTCCCTCTTTTTCGGCTTTATTTTGATACAGGCTATATACATCCTGGATTAATTCTTCAAGGTTTACCCATCTCAAATCCAAGGGGCGGGGCCTGGAATAATTTAATAAATCCTTGGTCAGAGTAGATATCTTTCCTACGTTTCTTTCCACCATCTGCCAACCTTTCTCTAAAAGCGCCTCATCTTTTTTCCTTAAAGCTGATTGCACTACATAAGCTCCTCCTTCCAATCCCGTAACAATATTCTTTATCCCGTGGGCCAGGCCAGCAATGTTA